>Ga0268298_10005588_pt1 | contig 11718 bp, 11 predicted proteins | sample WWTPWeurt_MetaG_FD_194462 | JGI IMG/M metagenome (GOLD analysis project Ga0268298, IMG submission 194462) | Activated sludge microbial communities from WWTP in Nijmegen, Gelderland, Netherland - WWTP Weurt | ecosystem: Engineered > WWTP > Aerobic digester > Activated sludge | place...
TTCGGATGAAGGCGAGCCGCTCGGCGCCTTCATTTGCCTGTGTTTGCTGCGGAACGCCGGCCCAGGCGCCGTATCCCGGCTGGCCGTATCCGGGCTGCCCGTAGGGCTCTTGGTAGCTCTGAGGGTACTGCTGTTGTTGCTGCTGGCCGTAGGGCGGTTGCGGGTAGTTCATGTGTCCGGGCTCCCTTTCTCGAACGTGCCGAGAGTAGCCCTGCACACGGCGGAATCAAGGTCTCCGCGACGCGGCCGCCGCTGGGGGACGCTATCCCGACGCTGCGCGATCTACTCGACGTCGGCGGGGCTCTGGCAGCAGCGGAAGCCGGTGGAGTAGTCGTGGTAGGTGAAGTCGTGCGCCATCGTGGCGTAGCTGCAGCCGTCGCCGTTCTTGGAGGTGTCCATGTAGTAGCCGCCGCGGAACGTGCCGTCGGGGTCGTCGATCCACTCGTGGAGGTTGCCGACCATGTCGTAGACGCCGTAGCCGTTGGTGCAGAAGGTCCGCGCGCCCGTCGCGAGCAAGCCGTTCTCGAGCTGGTTGATGAGCGGGCTGTTCATCATGTCGTTCCACATCTCGTCGCGCTTGACGCTGAGGAGCTGCGCGATCTCGGCGACGGGGTGGAGCTGCCGGGTGTCGTCGTTGCACGCGCCCGCGCGGCGATCGTTGCCATAAGGGAACGTGGTCTTCGCGGGGCCGCGGCACGCCGCCTCCCACTCGTCCGCGCGGCAGAGGCGCTTGCCCGAAGCACGGCACGCGCGCGCGGCCTGCTCGCCGCTGATGTACGCCTGCGGGACGACCCCGGGCCTGGAGACGGCTCGCATCGCGCTCTCGCGTCGATCGATCGCGAGGAACGGGGACCACGCGACCTCGCCGGTGCCGGCGCGCTGAGCGATCGTCGCTTCCCAGCGATCGACGCACACGCGGTCTTCGACGAGGGCCATCTCGGAGGGGCACCGCACGGAGGCGAACGAGGGGATGTCGAAGGACGCGAGCGTGGGGTCGGTCTTGACGGCTTCGAAGACGACCTTGGCCTTGGCGGGGGTGTCCGGGGGCTCGCGCTCCTCGGCGAACGCGGCGCGCGGCGAGCTCTCGGCGACGTGCGGGACGGTGGAGGGAAGTTGCGGAGCGCAGCCGGCGAGGAGCGCGGCACATCCACAAGCGGCGACGGTCAAACGGCCCCGAGCCATGGCGGGAGAATCGCCGACGATCGCAGCCGGTCGCAACCGCAAAGGGTGGTTCGCTGTCGTTTCCTGGCGCCGTCCGCCCCGCCCCGGCGCGCTCGCGCTGCTCGCGGCGGGCGGGGTCCCCACAACGTGGCTCTGAGATCAGGCCGGTCCGAGGGCCGCGGGGAGGGTGTCGTCCGCTGACCAGTCGCTCCAGGAGCCCTCGTAGAGCAAGCCGTCCGTGCGCCCCAGGAGCTCCAGGACAAGCAGGGAGTGACAGGCCGTCACCCCGGAGCCACAGGAGCTGACGAGCGGCTTCGCCGAGAGGCAACCTGCTTGTTCGAAGCGCGCGGACAGGGCCTCTCGGCCAAGGAATACACCCCCGGGCGCCGCGAGGTTGCCCGCGAAAGGCAGGGAGCGAGCCCCCGGGATGTGGCCGGGGCGCGCGTCGACAGGCTCGCTCTTGCCCTCGAATCGCTCGGCGGCGCGGGCGTCGATCACGAGGGCCCCCGGGGTCGTGCGGAGTCGGTCCACAGCGCGCTTGTCCACGACGTCGTCCGTCCTGGCGACAAGGCGCATCCTGGGTGCGGGGACGATGACCGGGGCCGCCGTGGACAGGGTGCCTCCGGACGCTGCCCAGGCGGCCATTCCGCCGTCGAGCACCGCGGCGTGCGCGAGGCCGAAGTGGCGAAAGAGCCACCAGACGCGCGCGGCGATGGATCCGCCGGAGTCGTCGCAGGCGATCACGCGGGTGGTGGCGGTGACGCCGAGTCGGGACAGCAGGGTCGCGAAGGCCTCCGCGGTGGGGAGCGGGTGCCGGCCGGGGCCCTGTCCGCGCGGGGAGGAGAGGTCGCGATCGAGGTCGACGAACGCGGCGCCGGGGAGGTGGCCCGCGGCGTATTCGTCGGCTCCGCGTTTGGCGCCGAGGTACCAGCGCGCGTCGAGCACGCGGACGTCGGGATCGGCGATGTGCGCGCGGAGCCAGTCGGCGGAGACGAGGGGGGAATGCAGGTTGTAAAAGGGTCCTCGGTTCATTGAAATCCCACGCGGACGATGCATGTCAGTGAGCGGCGAGCGGGAGCTTTTTTCACCGGTAGATCAGCGACGGCGACCGGGGCGGCGACGGCGATGAGCCTTGGGCCGTTGGAAAAAAATCCTCCGTGAGACTCCGTGATCTCTGCGTCTCCGTGGTGAAAAAGTCCCCAGATCTCGCTACTTCTTCTCTCCGTCGAGGTCCTCGGCAAGGTAGCTCAGGATGACCTCGTCGAGCGACTTCTCGCTGATGAGATCTTCGCCGAAGATCGAAGCCCCCTCCTGCGGCCGCACCGAGGCGAAGATGCTCGAGGGGCGCGACGGGGCGTAGCGACCACGCGTGGAGGGCGGCGCCGAAGCCGGCGGCAACGGAGGCGCGACCGAGGAGTAGCCGCCCGGCGAGGCCGAGGGCGTGCGCGCTCCGATGACCGCCGCGGGGGGCGGGGGCAGATCGCGGATCTGTTGAAAAAGCGGGGTTTCGGCCTCGGCGGCGGCGCGCTCGAGGGTGTCGAGATCGATGCCAGTTCCGCCCTCGACGGTGGCCTCCACGACCGAGGCGAGCGTGCTCGAGTGCTCGAGCTCCGGCGCGCGGTGGATGGCCGCGGGGTCGATGTCGAGGCGCGGTCGCGCGGAGGCCATGCGCGTGGGCGTGGGGCGCGAGACGAGGGCCGCGGGCGCAGGCGGCGGGGGGGACGCGGGCGCGCGCGCGACAGGGGCCGCTTGCGGTCCCATCGATGGCGCGCGCAAGGGAGCTTGGGACGGGGCTTGCGGAGAGCCCGAGAGCGGCGGGGAAGAGGCGCCGGGGACAGGGGGAACCGAAGGGAAGATAGCGATCGGCGGGGCCGTCGGGATGCTCACCGCGGAGGCGACCGTGGGGCTCGCGGCCGGCGCTCGCAGCGGCGCGACGGGGGGTTGCGCGACGCTCGGAGGGACGGAGATTTCCGGCGCGACGCGCGGCTGCACGGCGGGCACGGAGGGCATCGTCGGCGCGTGGCCCAGCGGGTTCACGAGCGGCAACGGAGGAGGGCCCGAGGCGGGCTCGCGCGAGAGCGCGCCGCGCACGTCCCGCGTCGAAAGAGGGCCGGTGGAGGCGAGGCTCGCGGCGCTCGTCGCGCTCGGCTGCGCGCTGACTGCCGCAGGGGAGGCGCTCGCGATCGCTCCGATCGCGCCGGCTCCGCTCGACGCGGGAGGGGCTCCGATCACCGAAGGACCGAGCGCAGGGGATCCGCCGCTCACTGTCGCGGGCGCGCCTGTCATGGCCGCGCCGATCGCCGAAGGTCCGCTGACAGCGGGCGCTGCGCTCGTCGCGGGGGGCGCCGCGGCGGCCGCGGGGGCGCGCTGGCCGGGGCCGGAGCCGCGCGAAGGGAGCTCCTCGACGAGGTGATCGAACTGACCGTCGCGCAGGGCCATGAACATGGCCTTGTGCTGGTCCTGCATCATCTGGCGGACGACCTCGCCCATGTTCGCCGTGTCGAGGAACTCGGCGTACGAGGTCTTCGTCGTCTTGAGGATGCGGCCGCCGTCCGCGAAGAGGTGCGTGATGATGTGAGGGTGCCGGACGCCTGAGTCCTCCGTCTGGATGTGGAACACACGCCCCTTGTGGCGGACGTTGTTGTTGAACCCGAGGAGGGGCGACGGCGGTTTCACGAGGCCGACCGGAGGTTAACGTACCACGGGAGCACGCGCGCTGTTTCTGCGCACTCGAGGCTTTTTTTCCGCGAAGGTGACGTCAGCGCAGGCACCGCTCCAGCTCGTCGGCGTACCCGGCGCGCCGCGCGCACTCGGCCTCTTCGAGCGTGACCTCGGTGGTGCACGCCGCGAACGTCGGGCCCGCGAGGCGTCGCGCGTCCTCGAGCGCGGCGGCGTAGGCCTTGGGATCGATCTTGTCGGTGACAGCGCGCTGTTTGAGCTCGACGTAGCGCTGGAGGAGCGCGTCGCACTCGGCCGCGGTGGGGTGCGCCGAGAGCCGCGCCGAGAGCCCCGGTCCAAACGCGAAGCCCGCCGCGCCGAGGAGGATCGCGAGGGCGCCGAGGACGTCCGCGCGCGTGGCCGCCGCTGGGGGACGCAGTCCCGACGCTGCGCGCGTGGCCGTCACTCCAGACACTTGTCGACTTCCACCGGGGTCTGGGCCTTCGCGACGCACGCGACGGCGCGCTCGGTGATCCGCTTGCCCACGCAGCGCTTCAGGAGCTCGTCGCCGCGCGCGGTCTTCACGGCCTCGATGCGCTGCGCGATGATCGCGGGGTCGCTGACGTTCTGCGCGCGGAGCTCCAGCTCGGCGCTCTTCGCGATGATCGTGTTGCACTCGTCGACGGTGGCGGGGTGACCGCACCCGGCGAGCCCGAGCGCGCCCCCGAGGCCGAAGAGGAGCGAGACCAGGCGTTTTCGTGGGCCGCGGTCCCGGGGGCGGCGAAGCGCGGTGGGACCTTCGTGCGAAGCTCGGGACATGCGCGCACTTATTGGCGCCCTTGCGTAGCCTCTGCAAGAGCCTGCCCGCTCCTCCGCCCATTTCTGGACGCGCGTGCAGCCTCCGGCTACCTTCGCCCTCGTGCGGAAGGCCCCGACAGGCCCGGCGGCGAGCGCTCCACGAGCCCGCGTCCCATCGCCTCGGCCGCACGCGACGCTCTCGGCGGAGGACATCCTGCAGCGCGCGATCGGCTCGGTGACCGCGCGCGCTCGACGGATGTGGGCGCGCCGCGGGCTCTCGCTGCGATCGCTCGACCGCACGACGCAGGCGCTCCTCTTGCGGCAGCTCTACCTCTCGTTCTTCGAGGATCGGCGCTTCGAGAAGGCGTCGTTGATCGCGGAGCAGCTCGTGACGCTCGACGTGCTGCCGGACGTGGCGCACCAGGACGCGGCGCGCGCAAGGCATGCGCTCGGGGACGTGGACGGGGCCGCGCGGCACCTCCGGCTCGCGGCGCGCGTCGGGCCTCCGAGCCGTCGAGCCTTCCACTTCTGGACGCTCGGGAGCCTTTATTTTCTGGCCGGGAGGCTCGATGAGTCCATCGCCGCGCTCACGCGGGCCGCGCGCTGGGGCACCACCGACAAGCCGCTCTACCAGGCGCACCTCACGCTCGCGCGCTGCGCCGAAGGGCACCCCGTCGAGGATCTCGAGGGCGTGATCGCGAGGCTCGCGGACGCTCCCGCGGCGCAGGGATACGGGCGGTTCGTGCTCGGGCATTTGTTGTTCTTTGCGAAGCGGCCCGCCGAGGCGCGGCGCCACCTGGAGGCCTTCGTGAAGCGCACCACCGCGGGCCGGTTAGCCATGGCGATCGCGCTCGACGCGGAGGTCGTGCGGGCCCGCGAGACGCTCGCCGCGATCGGTCGTCGCGACGCTGCACAATGACGGTCGGGGCGGAATCGTCCGGTCTCGGCGGAGCCGTTTGATCCCACTTCGTGCAAGCCGCTCGGGCTTTCGTTAAAATCGCTGCGTGACGAAGCCTGCCAGCGCTCTCTTGCCTCGATCCGCCGCCTCGAAACGCCTCCCACGAGCGGCCGTGCTGCTCCTCTTCGTGGTCCTCGCGCTCCTCTTGTCGGGGTGCAGCCTCGACCCGGAGAAGTTCTCGAAGGCGATGGACGAGAACCCGATCGTCGGGATGTTCATCGCGTTCGGCGGGGGCCTCGCGACGTGCCTCACGCCGTGCGTCTACCCGATGATCGCGATCACGGTCAGCGTGTTCGGCGCGAAGCAGGCGAAGAGCCGCGGGCAGGCGATGATGCTCTCGTCGTCGTTCGTGCTCGGCATCGTGACGCTCTTCACGCCGATGATGGTGATCGCGGCGATCACAGGGAAGGTGTTCGGCACAGCGCTCTCCAACCCGTGGGTCATCACGGGCATCTCCGTCATCTTCTTCGCGACGGCGGCCTCGATGTTCGGCGCCTTCGAGATGACGCTGCCGGAGTCGTGGATGCAGCGGCTCTCGGGCGTCGGCGGCGCGGGCTACGGCGGGGCGTTCGCGCTCGGCCTCGTGAGCGGGCTCGTGGCGGCGCCGTGCGTGGGGCCGATCCTCGGCGCGATCCTGACGTGGATCGGCAAGTCGCAGAACGTGCCTCTCGGCGCTGTCGTGGGCGTCGCTTACTCGCTCGGGTTGGGGTTGCCCTTCTGGCTCGTGGGGACGTTCGCTGTCGGCTTGCCCAAGGGCGGCAAGTGGATGATGGGCGTGAAGTCCGCGGCCGGCATCGTGATGTGCGTCGTCGGGCTCTACTTCCTGCGCAACGCGTTCCCCGTGATCAACAAGGTCGCGCAGCCGGCGCTCGTGTTCGGGATCGTCACCGGCGCGATCGCGGTGGTGGGCGTCGCGATGGGCGCGGTGCACCTCGACTGGAGCGACGGCGGCTTCGGGACGAAGGCGCGCAAGGGCATCGGGATCGCGGCCTCCGTGGCGGGCGCGTTCCTCTTCGTGGTGTGGCTCCTGATGCCCAAGGCGCAGCTCGCGTGGCTCCACAGCGAGGAAGAGGCGCTCACGAAATCGAAGGCGGAGAACCGGCCGCTGCTGCTCGATTTCACCGCCACGTGGTGCATGGCGTGCCAGGAGATGGCCAAGGACACGTTCGCGGATCCGCGCGTGATGACGAAGGCAGGGAACTTCGTCGCCGTGAAGATCGACGCGACGGATCAGGACGATCCGGCGATCGAGCAGATCTCCAAGAAGTACGATGTCAAGGGGCTGCCCACCGTTTTGCTGATCGACTCCAAGGGCAAGGAGGTCAAGCGCTTCACCGAGTTCGTGGGCCCGGAGCGCTTCCTCAAGGAGCTCGAAGGGATCGATTGACGACCCGCCGGGGGGAGAGCGACCATCGTCGCATGACGACAGCATCGGCAGCTCGAGGTGCAAGCCGTCGCGGGGAGAGCGGCGAGGGGACGAGGGCGGCGCGGAGCGCCAGGGGGTGCCAGGGCGGCGAGGACCGTGACACGCGTGTCGCGGGGAGCCTCGGATCATGGGGGCGAACGGGCGCGTCGATCGTGGGCTTCGCGATGGGGATCGCGGCGCTCTCGGCGTGCGCGCCGATGCCCGCGGCCGATCCGACGGTCGGCGTCCGCGACTCGGGCGAGGGCGACGGCGACGCGGACAACGACGCGATCGAGGTCACGTCGGCGAGCGCCAAGGCACAAGACGCCGTGCGCTGGCTCGCGTCCGAAGCGGACGGGGCGGCGCAGAGCAAGGCCGAGCGACGACCGATGCTCGTCCACTTCGCGGCCGAGTGGTGCAGCGCTTGCAAACGCATGGCGACGGAGACGTTCGGAGATCCCAGGTTTCAATCGAAGGCGGGCCGCTTCGTCGCCGTGCGCATCGACGCCACGAACGACGAAGATCCCGCTGTCGACGCGGCGTTCGCGAAGTACGCCGTGATGGGCGTGCCCACGCTCATCGTCATCGACTCGAGGGGCCGCGAGCAGCGGCGCTTCACCGATTTCATCCGGGCCGATCAGCTCCTCGGCGAGATCGAACAAGTCCGTTGAGGCGCGCACCGCCGCGCCCTCGGGCCCCCGCGGACCCCGCTTGATCGCGCGGTCCCCCGACAAAAGAAGCCCCATGCGCACGCGCCTCCCTGCCCTGCTCTTCACCTCCGCCACGCTCGCCTTCCTCTTCTCGGCGTGCGGCGACCCGACGACGCCCAGCGACAAGGGGAGCGTCGTCCTCGGCATCTCCTCCAAGCTCACGCCGGGCGCCGCGATCGACGCGATGCACGTCGTCCTCAAGGCCGGCGACAAGGTGATCACCGACGAGATGCTCACGTCCGCGAAGGGCGATCTCGTGTTCCCCGAGGAGGTGCGCGCGGACGATCTCGACGACGGCGAGGCCGTGAGCGCGACGATCGAGGCGAGCTCGATGGGGCAGACGCTGCTCACGCGCATCGCCTCGACGGAGGCCGTCGCGGGCAAGGAGCTGCTCCTCCGCGTGAACCTCGCGGCCGCGTGCCTGGGGCCGTCGGCGCCCGCGTGCGTCGCGCCGAAGACGTGCGACGCGGGGCTCTGCAAGAACAGCCACGTCGCGGGCGCCGCGCTCCCGGAATACACCTCTGATTGGGACTCGCACGCGACGACGGTGGACATCTGCAAGCCGGAGAATCCAGGCGATCCGGTGGTGGTCGTCGGCGAGGGGCAAGCGGACTACCTGCCGACGATGGACGGCGACGTGGCGCAGGTGGAGGCGGGGCCGCAGGGCGGGCACCACATCTGGGTCGCGCTGCGGCTCAAGAACCTGACGCAGTCGGGGAGCATCACGTCGCTCACGGGGCACTTCGCGGATCTCGGCTACGACGTGGGGCCGTTCAACGTGATCTTCACGTTCGATCCGGACGAGGGCGGGTATTGCAAGATCTACGGGCTGCGCTTCCAGCTCGACACCGATCACGACATCCACGAGATGCTCGGGCACTCGCTCGAAGTGACGGGGACGATCAAGGACAAGGACGGCGACACGGGCACCGGCACGCGCACGGTGAAGCTGTCCGACACGATCCTCGGCGAGTGAAGGCGAGGGCCCGGAGGGAGCTCAAGCGCGAATCGAGCGCCGAAGGACAGCGAGGAGCTCGTCGATGCAGAGGGGCTTCTGCACGCCGGCCGTCGCGTGGAGCTCCTTCGCGCGCTCGTTGGCGGAGCGATCGGCGCTCATGATCACCGTGGGGATCTGCGACCAATCGGCGTGCTTTTCCTGGACCTCGCGAAAGCCCCTCGCGTCGAGGCGAGGCATCAAGAGGTCGAGCAGGATGAGCGCCGGCGCCGGGTTGTTCGCGAGGTAGTCGAGCGCGCGCTCCCCGTCGGCCGCGGTGGCGACGGCGAACCCCTCGTCCTCCAAGATCTCGGCGATCGTGTCTCGGATGTCGCGATCGTCCTCCACGACGAGGATGAGCGGTCCTGCGATCTGCACCGGCGCCTCCAGCGAACGCCTTCTTACCACCTCGCGGAGCGGCGCACAGAGCAGGTGTGTTAGCCTCGGATTTCCTTTGGACACCGGAGGTGGCCTGTGCCGAAAAACCTTGTTTGGACGCTTGTCATGATGATGGCCACGCTCGCCGCTGGCGTCGCGGCGTGCTCGGCTCAACCCAAGAACCACTCGACCGGCGGCGGGGGTGCGGCGGGCGGTCCCATCGGCGGGAGCGGGGCCAACGGCGGCTCGATCCTCACGGGCGGCGGCGGTGACATCACCGTCGGGGGCAACGGAGGCACGGGCGGCGGGCTGCCGGGCAACTGCGATGTCTCGTGCATGCAGGCCGGCGGCACGTGCGAGAGCGGCATCTGCGTGATCGTCGAGAACCCCGGCAACGTGCCCCCGAACATCCAGGGTCAGCTCGACGGCGGCGGTCAGGCGGACGCGACGTTCAAGTGGCTCTACCCCTACGATCAAACCGTGTTCCCGCGCGGCCTCGTGCCGCCGACGTTGCAGTTCGGTGGGCAGCCACCGGACGCGATGGAGATCACGGTGACGTTCCCGGGGATGAACTACAAAGGCTACTTCGGCCCATCCAACCCGGCGCGCGCGCAGATCTCGGCGGCCTCGTGGAAGGCCATCACGCTCGCGGCGAAGGCGAGCGATCAAGTCAAGGTCGGGGCCATCAAGATCTCCGGCGGACAGGTGGGCAGCTTGCCGGAGGAGACGTGGAAGATCGCGCCCGGGAGCCTGCACGGGACGATCTATTACGAGACCTACGGATCGCAGCTCGCGGGCGAGGTCGGCATCATGAAGATCGCGCCCGGCGCCGCGCAGCCGAACGTGATCAAGACGGGCTGCGGGAACGTCTGCCACACGGCGAGCGCCGACGGATCCACGCTCGTCGCGGCGACGCAGTTCCCCTTCGGGAGCGCGGCGTACGACCTCAAGAACAACGCGACGCCCATCCACAATAGCGGCGGCAACGAGTACGTGTATGCGGGCGTCTACCCGGACGGGAGCTTCGTGATCTCGTGCTCCAACTATCGCACGTGGCTCGGGGACGCGTCGCGGCTCTACGATACGAAGACGGGGCAGAAGATCCCGACGCCGAGCTGGGACAACGTGGTCACCAACGCGAGCATGCCGGCGTTCTCCCCCGACGGGAAATTCGTGGCGTTCAACCGCGAAGATCAGGGCGGCGGGCACGCGCTCGCGACCATGGCCTATGACCACGCGACGAACACGTTCTCGAACCTCACGACGATCACCGGCGACGGCGGGTTCTACTTCGGGTGGCCCGCGTTCACGCCGGACAGCAAGTGGGTCGTCTATCACATGGGCGACAACAACCTCTTCGAGACGGACAACGGATCGAAGGCGGATCTCTGGATCGTGAACGCGCAGTCGCACGCCACGGCGCGCCTCGACGCGCTCGACGGCTACAAGAACGGCATCACCTATCTGCCCGCGAACGACCCTTATTTGAGCTTCGCGCCGACGGTGCTGCCGCTCCCGGTGGGCGGATATTTCTGGGTCGTGTTCACGTCGCACCGGTCCTACGGCAACACGCTCCCGTCGCTCGACAACAACGGACAGAACGGGAAATTGTGGGTCGCGGCGATCGATCTCAACCCCGCGGACGGCGTCGATCCGAGCCACCCGGCCTTCTACCTCGACGGCCAGGAGGCGCAGGCGGACAACCTCCGCGGCTTCTGGGTGCTCGACCCGTGCAAGGCGGACGCGACGGACTGCACGACGGGCGACGAGTGCTGCGGCGGGTACTGCCAGCAATCGGAGCCGGGCGGACCGTTCACGTGCTCGCCGACGAAGATGGGCTGCTCCAACGAGTTCGACAAATGCACCGTCGCGACCGACTGCTGCGATCCGACGTCGGAGTGCATCAACGGGCACTGCGCGAGCGTGCCTCCGGGCTGAGGATCGGTTCGGGGGGCGCGCCTACTTCGTACGGCGCGCCGCGCGCCTTCTCCGTACGGCGCGCTCAAGCGTCGGGACTCCGTCCCCCAGCGGCGGTCGCAGCGTTGGACTCCGTCCCCCAGCGCAAGCCGCGCTCTCCTCCAAAAATTTTCCCGTATTTCCCCTGACTGGTAGGGACGTTGGCCCATGGCGGCGACGTCCACAGACCCCACGTTCCGTCCCGCGCTGCGGAAGGGACCGAGGTTCGATCCCTCGGCCGCGCGGAGGCCGATCCTCGTCTTCGAGGAGGTCTACAAATCGTACAGGCCGGATCAGCCCGTCCTGCGCGGGATGTCGCTCGTGATCGAGCGCGGCGAGCTCGTGTTCATCACCGGGCCCAGCGGATCGGGCAAGAGCACGCTGCTGCGGCTCATCCACCGGACCGAGATCGTCGACTCCGGTCGCATCCTGTTCCTGGGGCGCGACATCGGGCGCCTCACCGTGGACGCGGTGCCCGCGCTGCGGCGCAACATCGGCTTCGTCTTCCAGGATTTCAAGCTGATCCCCAACTGGACGGTCTACGACAACGTCGCGATCGCGCTCGAGGTCCTGAACCTCCCCTCGAGGCTCGTGCGCACGCGGGTGGGCGAGGCGCTCGAGCGCGTGGGGCTCTCGGGGCGAGGCAACGATCCGGCCGAGGTCCTCTCCGGCGGCGAGCAGCAGCGCGTCGCGATCGCCC
>Ga0268298_10005590_pt1 | contig 11712 bp, 5 predicted proteins | sample WWTPWeurt_MetaG_FD_194462 | JGI IMG/M metagenome (GOLD analysis project Ga0268298, IMG submission 194462) | Activated sludge microbial communities from WWTP in Nijmegen, Gelderland, Netherland - WWTP Weurt | ecosystem: Engineered > WWTP > Aerobic digester > Activated sludge | place: Netherlands...
CTTTTTACTCCAAAACGCTCCATCATTTTAAGCGTCATCAGCAAGTAGGGTTTAGAAATAATTTCCCCACTTAATTTTAATTTCAATCCTTGTGGCAAGGTAGGTGCAATCATCGCTAACGCTGATAAATACTGGCTACTCATACTTCCATCAATTGAAATGCTTCCACCTGATAAATTCGCTCCTTCAATTTTTAATGGTGGGTAACCTTCTTTTTCAAGATAAGTGATATTGGCTCCTAATTTCCTGAGTGCATCAACTAACAAGCCAAGTGGGCGTTCTTTCATACGCGCACTCCCGGTCAAGGTTCTTGTTCCCGGAATAGTGGCAAAAAAGGCAGTTAAAAAGCGCATGGCAGTTCCTGAAGGTCCCACATCAAAATGATTTTCCTGATGATGGTTTTCAAGAATGTTTTTCAGAACCAACGTATCATTCGCTTCTGAAAGATTTGCAATGCTAAATTTTTTTTGACTTAAAGCTTGTATCAAAAGCGCTCTATTACTTTCACTTTTAGAAGCAGGCAAGCGAACTTCTCCCAGCAGACTTTTGGGTGACTTAGAAATGGTATATATCATCCACGCAGTTTTCGGTAAAATTCAAGCGATTCATAAATTAGTTCGCTCGAACTTGTACAATTGATTTTACATTTTCCTATTTCAGTTAACAACGAAAAATTAATGGTTGTTTCCTGATTTTTCTTGTCGTTACGCATAAAGTCAAGTAAGGTTGCAAAATCAGCTAGCTTTATTTTATTTGCCGGTAAATCAGCGATTAAATACTGAATTATTTCGTTGAATTGTTTTTTTGAAAGTCCTGCGATTTTATGCGATAGGTACGATTCACATAGCATCCCAATTCGAATTGCTTCTCCGTGAAGCAGTGGATTTTTATCTTTTTGTAAGGATAAACTTTCAATCGCATGCCCGATTGTATGTCCAAAATTCAAAACTTTGCGCAGGTTTTTTTCTTCAAAATCCTGCTTCACCACTTGGTTTTTAATGCGGATGCTTTTTTCAATAAAGGGTGAAACCGTGTTCGCTGAAAGCGTGTATTTTTTTATCAATTTCCATAAGGAATCATCAGCAATGAGCGCATGTTTTATTACTTCAGCAAATCCTGAACTTAGTTGCCTTTTTGATAGTGTAGTAGTAAAAGCTGGGTAAACAAACACTGCTTTTGGGTTCGAAAATAAACCAACCATATTTTTTTGTGAAAGCAAATCTACTCCAACTTTTCCGCCGATAGATGCATCTACTTGAGCGAGTAAGGTGGTTGGGAAATTCACAAAATCGATTCCGCGTTTGTAGGTACTTGCCACAAATCCTCCTAAATCGCATATTACTCCACCTCCTAAATTAATAAGTAAAGTATTTCTATCGGCTTTAATGTGACTGAGTTGTTCCCATATTTTAATACAGGTGTTGATGTTTTTATTTTGTTCCCCACTTTCAATTTCAATAAAGAGGGCATTTTTTAAAAAATCAATTTCAATGAGTAGGGGAGATAAACAGTGTTTACTCGTATTTTCATCCAACAATACAACAAAATTTGAATACCTATTTTTTATGTTCGAAAAATAGTCATTAGTTAATTCGTAAAAATTGGAACAAAAAAAAGCTGAATAGCCTGTAGATTTAATTTCAAGTGCTCTCAATGTATCGATTTTAGGTACAAAGAAACAAAATTCTTTAGTAGTAAATAGTTCATAAATTAACTTTAAGATGCAAGTATTTGCGAAGTTGCTACTTTTAAATTGAAGCAATTCATTTAATAGCAATGCAATTTAAATCGAAATAGCATGATCCACGCTATCTATGGTTAAACCTAGCATGTAGTTGAAAAGTAGTTAATATTATTACCTATATTTTGTGACTAATTTCAGATTATCCTCCATGTATTTTTACTAATATTGTAGCTAGTCCAAGTAAATAACAATATCATTTCAAACTCACTTTTATCCCATGAAGAATACAAGAAAAACTAAGTTAAGTTTAGTACTATCGATTTTCTGTTTTTTAGTAATTGCTCCATCTATTTCAATGGCGCAAGTAAGCACAACAACTAAGTTAGATTATAAAAACAATCCGGTTTGGATTAGTATGATGAATGATCCAAATGCAAATTATTACGAAACTGTAAAGGCATTTAGAGAATTTTTTAGCGATAGATTTCTCCCTGAGGAGCCATGGGATAGAGCACAAGAAGGTGGCGATCCTTTTGAAAAGGAAGTTGGTTTGGAAGTGGAAGATGGAAGCGGTAAAAAAAGTGCAAACGAAATAAAAAGAGAAAGCTACAAGCAAGACCCCAATGAAGCCAATTATGCCGAAGAGGTGCGCGCATTTAAAGGTTGGTTTTACAGCACCAAACCTTGGGTTCAAAGCGATGGTACAATATTGAGCCCTGCGCAACAACAAGTCATTATTGAGAAACAACAAAATGAGTTGAAAGAAGCAGAAAAAATAAACAATAAAAAATAATCTCAACAAATTTATTTATATGAAAAAGATAGTTAATAGCCTAGTTCTTTTAGTAGTTTTTGCTTCAAGCGCTTTTGCTCAATTGGCGAATTGGTCGCCAGGAAATAATGCTGCGTATACCAATTTTCCGGTGAATGTTTCAGGTCAGATTAATGGCTTTTGCCGAATTAGTCAAATGAAATTTCATGCAAGCGACCCAAATAAAATGTATGCAGTTACAGGAGAAGGTGGTTTTTTTAGCACTACCGATGGAGGTGTTAATTGGACAGTACGACCCGGCACTGAAAATCTTACCGGCGGTTGTGCTTCTTTATGTATTGATTATACAAATGATCAAGTAATTTATTTGGGTTCTGGTGATGCAAATTATTATTCGAATGGACAAGGTATTTATAAATCAACCAATGGTGGAACAAGTTTTACAGCAACCAGTCTCACCAATTGTTTGGTAATTGAAATACTGCAGGATCCATCAAACCCAGCCACATTTGTCGCTGCAACCAACAAAGGAATTTATAAATCAATTAATAATGGTTCAACTTGGACCGCATCAACTTTGACTAGCATTCAGTTTTGTGATTTAGTTCGAAATGCTGCAACCAATTCAAGTACACTCTATGCTTGCACACGCGAAAACTCTAGTCGATTTTTTCGTTCAACTGATTTTGGGAGTACCTGGACTCAAATTACTTCTGGAATTACCACAGCAGTTAATTTTATTCAAGCAGGTGGAAGAATTGGTGTAACGCCTGCTGATCCAAATGTGGTTTATTTTGAAGCTATTGGTGGTGGTGGCATTGTGCATAAATCAATTGATGGTGGTTTAAATTTTACAGTTAGTAAACCCGAAGGAACCGGTACCCTCGCTGCTCCATACATTACTTTTTACGATTACAATAACGCCAATACACTTACCGGACAAGGGAATTATAACAACGCTATTTGTGTTGATGCTACTGATCCGTCGAAGTTATGGATACAAGCGCACAATACATGGCTTTCTACTGATAATGGAGTTACCTGGACCGAAATTACACACTGGTCAACTAAGGTACATACCGATATGCACCAATTGTCGCAAAGCCCTTTTAATTCATCAAAATTGTACAGCTGTAATGATGGAGGTGTATGGTTAAGCACCGATGGTGGTAATAATTGGAATCCTACCAGCAATGGACTTTACGCTTATGAAATTTATAATAATTGTGGAAAAAGTAGCAATACCGATCGAAACTATATAGCTCTTGGAACACAAGATAATGGGAGAGTTTTTAGGAATGCAATTGGTTTTTTTACCGATCGAGGTGGAGATGATACACGTCAAAAAGAATTTGATTATTTACCTAATGGTGGATTTTATTATGAAAAAACACAACTCAATCGTAAGGCTGTAAGTACCGGAACTACTGCTTCTGCAGGATTCAAAACCAGTGGTAATTTTTGGGAGTATCTGGCATTTAACAGGTCTAACACCAACTTGGGTTTTATGTGGTTTACGAACAATAATTTGTACCGTACTACAAATTTATCTACTGCTCCACCTGTATGGGATTCTGTATTTACTTTTACTGCACCGGTAACAGCCATGCACAGTTGTATAGCCGATCCTACTAGGTTATATGTAATCACCAACGACGCAAAAATTCAAGTTTGTTCTAATGCATTAGATGTAACACCTACCTTTACTACATTTAATTTACCTTCAGCTTCAGGTACTTTAGCCAGCATTGCCACAATTGCCAACGATGCAAATAAGGTATATATTTCTATAAACAATAAAGTATATTATTCAAGTAATGGTGGCGCAACTTGGACTGATATAACCTTCAATCTTCCCAATGTAAATCATCGAAAAATTTTAGCTGAGGAATTTGGAGGAAGCCAAGAACTGGTATTTATAGCAACCAACAACGCTGTGTATTATAAGAAAGCTGGGCAAGTTACCTGGACCAATTACAGCACTAATTTACCAAGCCGAAGAGCTCCCACAAACTTTACCATGTTCGATGATGGATCGAATCAAGCCGCTATTCGATTTTATACCTATGGTCGTGGAGTTTGGGAAACACCTTTTTCAAATTTACGTGCTGTAAATGCACAAATAGCTGTAACTGCTGAAGCAAATCCCGACTGTAATACGCATACAGTAAGCTATGGGGATGCATCTTTAGGAAATATTGTTTCCTATGCATGGACCTTCACTGGTGGAACACCTTCCTCATCTACTCTACCCAATCCTACGGTTAGTTATAGTTCAAACGGAACATACAGTGTTACATTAGTAGTAACAGATGCTGCAAGCAATACTTCATCTCAAACTATTTCAAAAAGTGTGCAGTTGATTCCTGTAATTAAACCTGCTGTAACCATTAGTCCCAACCCTCCTGCAGCTACTTTCTGTACAGGAGGTGCTGTAAATTTAACAGCTAGTGGTGGCGCTTCTCCAAGTATTGTTGAACTCGGAACCGGAACAACTGCATCCATCGGTAATTCATCTAGCAGCACTTTAGGGCCTAATCCATTACAAAATTGGTATGGTGGTTCAAAGCAACTCATGTTGTTTACCCAAGTTGAATTAAATAATCTTGGATTGACTTCAGGTGCTCAAATTTCGTCTATCGCAGTAAATATGCCAGCTGCAATAACTGCATATGTACTGCAGAATTTACAAGTTAAAGTTCAAAATACTTCTTTAACTACGCTAAGTGCTTTTGTAACGAGTGGTTGGACTATCGTTAGAAATGCCGCCAATTACACTTTATCGGGTACTGGATGGAATACCATTGCTTTTAATTCAAATTATACTTGGGATGGAATTAGTAATTTATTAATTGAAGTAAATTATTCAAATAATAATGGTGGTTCTTCAGGCAATACAGCACTTTATGGGGCTACTTCTAATATTAGCACACTCCTTTATAGAGCCGATAATGTTACTGCTACAGCAGTTGATACTTATAGTGGTACACCAACTTACAGTTATAATTCTAGAAACAATATTCGTTTTGGTTTAGCTAATATTTCAACTACCTTCAATTGGACTCCAACATCAGGACTAAGTTCTTCAACCGGGGCAACTGTTGCTGCTAGCCCAACAACATCAACAACCTATGTTGTAAGTGCTAATTCAGCAGGTACATGTCCGGTAACATCTACCCAATTAGTTACTTTATTAAATTATCCCATTACTGCCAGTGCAGGAGCAAATGGCGGAATAACTCCTAGTGGAACTACCAATGTTGATTGTGGATTAAACCAGGTTTATTCAATTGTTCCAAACGGAGGTTTCGTAATTCAAGATGTAATAGTAGATGGAGTTTCACAAGGAGCTATTTCTAATTATACATTTACCAATGTTACTACAACGCATACTATAAGTGCTACTTTTACTGTTGGCAGCAATAGTATTACGGCCAGCGCCGGAGCTAATGGAACTATCTCACCTAGCGGAACAGTTAGTGTTGCACTAGGTGGAAATCAAACTTTTTTAATTAGTCCAAACTCTTGTTATCAAATTGCTGACGTTCTTGTGGATGGTGTTTCGCAAGGTGCTATTTCAACTTACACTTTAACAAACGTAACTGCGGCACATACCATCAGCGCAAGCTTTAGCCAGCTTTCCTACGGTATAACTGCAAGTGCCGGAAGCAACGGTAGTATTAGTCCGAATGGATTGAGTACAGTAAATTGTGGAAGTAATTTAACTTACACCATTACACCAAATTCTTGTTACCAAATTTTGGATGTACTTGTGGATGGTGTTTCTCAAGGAGCCATTTCAACTTACACTTTTACAAACGTAACTGCTGCACATACCATCAGCGCAAGCTTTAGCCAGCTTTCCTACGGTATAACTGCAAGTGCCGGAAGCAACGGAAGTATTAGTCCGAATGGATTGAGTACAGTAAATTGTGGAAGTAATTTAACTTACACCATTACACCAAATTCTTGTTACCAAATTTTGGATGTACTAGTGGATGGTGTTTCTCAAGGAGCCATTTCAACATACACATTTACTAACGTAACTGCTGCGCATACCATCAGCGCAAGCTTTAGTCAGCTTACTTACGGTATAACTGCAAGTGCCGGAAGCAACGGTAGTATTAGTCCGAATGGATTGAGTACAGTAAATTGTGGAAGTAATTTAACTTACACCATTTCACCAAATTCTTGTTACCAAATTTTGGATGTACTTGTGGATGGTGTTTCTCAAGGAGCCATTTCAACATACACTTTTACAAACGTAACTGCTGCACATACCATCAGCGCAAGCTTTAGCCAACTTACTTACGGTATAACTGCAAGTGCCGGAAGCAACGGTAGTATTACTCCGAATGGATTGACCACAGTGAATTGTGGGACTAATCAAAGCTATTCGATTCAAGCAAATTTGGGCTTCAACATACAAGATGTAATTGTGGATGGTATTTCGCAAGGTGCTATTTCTACTTATACTTTTACTAATGTTACAGCTACGCATACTATTAATGCTGTATTTAACTCAGCATCTCTCTCAATTACCGCATCGGCTGGTGCAAATGGTAGTATTTCACCAAGTGGCGTTCAAGTTGTTACACCCGGTTCTAATTTGCAATTTACCATTCAAGCAAATTCATGCTTTCAAATTTCGGATGTGTTAGTAGATGGAATTTCACAAGGTGCAATAAGCACTTATACATTTACAAATATTAGCGCATCACATACAGTTGCTGCAAGTTTTACTCCAGTTACTTTTGCGATTACAGCAAGTTCTGGCGCTAATGGTACTGTAACTCCTTCTGGTGCTTCCATGGTAAATTGTGGATCAAATAAAACATATACCATAACACCAAATGGTGGGTTTGCTATACAAAGTGTGCTCGTCGATGGTATTTCACAAGGTTCAATTTCAACTTACACTTTTACAAATGTAAACACAACGCATACCATAAGTGCAACCTTTGTATCCGGAATACCGGCTACTTCTTTATCACCGGCATCCTGCAACAGCACAGTAACTAGCATGTACGATCAAATTTACTGTACACCGGTTGCCGGAGCTAGTAATTATCGTTATAAAGTTGAAAACACAGCACTTGGTTTTAACAGTGTTTTTGAACGCAATTCAAGTTTAACCGATTTTCGCATGAATTGGGCTCCTGGCGTGCAATATGCTACCACTTATACAGTTTCGGTAGCGGCTAAAGTCAACGGTAATTGGGGAGCTTACGGAACTAGTTGTACGGTAACCATTGGTTCGTTTCCAGCTACCAACCTTTCACCTGCTTCTTGTAATTCAACGCTATCAAGTATGTCGGATGCATTTACTTGTGTTGCTGTGAACGGAGCTACCGATTATCAATATCGCATCAGCAATACTGCTTTAAGTTACAGTGTTGAAGTAAAACGTAACAGCACACTCACCGATTACCGATTATCGTGGTTGCCTGCAGCTTCGGGAGCGCAGTATGCTACAACCTATAACGTTGAAGTACGTGCTTATGTAGGAGGTGTTTGGGGTAACTATGGAAGCATTTGTCAATTAACAACTCCGCCGGTTCCACTTACAAAGTTGCAACCTGCTTACTGCGCTAATTATGCTTTACCCAGCTTTTCGAGTGCTGTAAATTGCGTTGCAATTGCAGGAGCAAGTAATTATCGCTACCACATCACAGGACCGGCATCTTACAATAAAACCTTTACTAGAAATTCACCTTTAAATGACTGGCGTTTTTCATGGACTTTAGCTTGTTGTGGTCAACAAAACATGCTTGCCAATTCAACCTATACGGTAGAAGTAGCTTATTATATTAATGGTGTTTGGAGTGCATATGGGGCTCCATGTACAGTTGTTACCGGTACTTCGGTACCACGTTTTTCATACGATGCGCTAAATCCGGAAGTAACGGTTGAAGCAATAGAAGCTGGACTAAGAATTTATCCTAATCCTGTTTCTATAACCGAACCTGTTATGCTCGAAATTCATCCCGGAAGCGGTGAAAATACAACTATTGATATTGCCATTTATTCAATGATTGGCGAAAGAATATTTGCCAATAAATTACACTGTAATTCTTCTGAATCATGTATAGTAGAACCAAAAATGCAACTTGCATCAGGCGTTTATATTGCCGAAGCAATAATTAGAGGCACTCCTTACAGAACGCGTTTCGTAGTAAAATAAATTAATCAATTACTAAAAACGGGCAATGGTTTTTTATGCGACCATTGCCCGTTTTAGTTAATACTGCAAAAATCAGAGAAAATAGTCATGTCTAATTTTATCTTTGTGGTTTAAATTATACGTATGGTTTCATTTGATAATACTGAGAATGCTTTTTCAGGGAAGAAGAACGCTGACTTGAATCGTTCCTACTGGCTTTTTAATATGGTAAGCAGGCCTTGGATGGTGAATGTAGGACAAGTGCTCACTGAATGGTCAATAGCAATGCGATTACCCATTACAGGAGCTGTAAAAGCAACCATTTTTAAACAATTTTGTGGGGGTGAAACGATTGAAGAATGTACAAAAACAATTGCCGAATTAGGCAAATACAGTATAGGAACTATACTTGATTACTCGGTTGAAGGGAAGGAAAACGAAGCCGATTTTAATGCAACCACACGCGAAACTATTGCTACGATTCACAGAGCAAAGAATGAAAAAAATATTCCATTCAGTGTATTTAAAGTTACAGGACTTGCACGATTTGCACTGCTCGAAAAATGTAGTACAGGCGAAGCTTTAACTTCTGAAGAAGAACTGGAATTCACCAAAGTTCACCAACGCGTAAACAGTATTTGCGAAGCAGCCTTTCATGCAAATGTGCCTGTATTTATTGATGCAGAAGAAAGCTGGATACAAGTTGCGATTGATGATTTGGCGAATGAAATGATGGAAAAATTTAACAAACAGCGTGCGATTGTTTACAATACCTATCAGTTGTATCGTCACGATCGTTTGGATTATTTGAAAGCTTCTTTTGCTGATGCTGAAAAGAAAAATTATTTTTTGGGAGCAAAACTAGTGCGCGGAGCATACATGGAGAAGGAACGTGAACGAGCAGCAAACAAAGGATATTCTTCTCCAATTCAGGAAACAAAGGATGCAACCGACAAAGATTACAATGCTGCTTTAGAATTTTGTGTTACGCATAATAAGCGCATTGCGTTTTGTGCCGGCACTCACAACGAACAAAGCTCTATGTATCTTACTGAGTTGATGAAGAAGAATGGACTCAGCTTAAACGATAAGCACATTTATTTTTCTCAATTACTTGGTATGAGTGATCATATCAGTTACAATCTTTCAAAAGCCGGATACAATGTGGCTAAATATGTACCTTACGGTCCTGTAAAAGAAGTTTTACCTTATTTAATTCGACGTGCACGCGAAAATACTTCTGTTAAAGGCCAAACTGGTCGTGAGTTAAGTTTGATTATTAAAGAGAGAAAAAGAAGAAAAGCGAATTGAATTCTGTAAGGTTGAATAAGAATTATCCTCATTAACACTACAACATTTTTCATAAAAAAAGGTGTCAACTTAGTTGACACCTTTTTTTATGACTTTTCTATTAGCATTAATTAAAACTTAGCATTAGTGCGCTTGTGATAATTTGACAGACGGTAGTTTATAGTAACAAACATAAACATATATGAATCTTTGTAATTCGGTTTACCTCTATCGGTTCCGGTTGCAGTCCAACTTGGCAAATCTCCTGATGATGGATCCGAAAAATAAGCTGCTGCATCCCCACTGTATTCGCGAATTGCTTCTTTGTCGTAATATACGCCACTCACATCATCAATATAGTCGGTAAAGGTTTTTCGAATACCGTACTCAAGACCAATATTTAAATTTTTAGAGAGTCCGTATCTGAATCCTGCTCCAATAGGCAAACACAATCCAAAACGTTTGTATTTTTCAGGTTCACCTGGCAATCCTTGACCTTCTGTACCTAATTCTTGTAAGTTATACCATCTGCCACGATAATATCCTTTTGGGTTAAAATGAAATACACCAACACCTACAAAACCATACATTTGAAACAAAATGTTTTTATAACCATGTGCACGTTTAATGTCGTACCGATGTCCTTCGCGGTAAACAGTTAAACCTGATAATTCAGCTTGTGCCGATAATTCCCAAATGTGCGATTTGAAACTCAAATTGCGGTAGGCACGGGCTGGGTTTCCTGTTAATCGGTCGTTTCCACTTACTAAACCATAAAAAATTCCAGCTTTACCCGAAATATTTGGTGTAAAATAATACCGAAAACTAGCAGAAACATCGGGACGAGTAGTTGAAAATTCGATGTCTTTAAATACGTGGGTACCAACTTGATTTGCCCCACCTAAATCACCCAGAAAATTGGTAGCACCAATTCCAACAGAAATTTCTTTACGATATCGCTTCCATGTTTGAGCTTGCGACAAGGTTGAAAGTAAAAGAAATAAAAATAAAATTCGTTTCAATTTTTGGCTGTTTATGGTTAATGGGTGGCTAAAATAGCAATTATTTTTTTATCTGGTTAATCATTACGGTAAACCATTTTAATATTCGATAAACTGCAACTTTTGGAGGACGTTTATTGAACGATTATAAAAATGCACCATACAAAAGTTAGTTAGTGCTTGTGCAACTTGGCAATATATTAATCATTCGCTGCATCTCTATGATTGATAATGATTTTTTGCATGATGGTTTGTTGGGTAACATGATGCGTAATAATTACAAAATATATTCCATCCGGCCATCCTTCGCTGCTAACCGTTAAATTGTTTTGTTCACCTTGCACACGGTAATTTTCATACAATTTTAAACTACTATCGTAAATATCGATGTCGGAGTTATTGTTCGTATTTTTTAAGAGCTCAATAGTTAACTTGTTTCCTGCAGGGTTTGGATAAATTTTATATTCAATGTTTTCATTTTTTAAAACAGGTGCTGTTGACAAGGGCGAATTTTTCATTGCCAAAACATATTCTCCTGCTTTAATTGAATCAATCGTAATGGTGCCGGTTTTATCGTTTACATTTCCCATTGCTTTTGTATAGGAAGTGTATACATTCCAATCTCCACCTGCATTCGCTCTATACAAGAGTACCAAACTATCTTCTTTACCTACAATTAAATCATGGTCGAGATAAGAATTTCCGGCAAATGAAATTTTACGCCCATCGTAGGTAATTTTGCCCGATGCTACCAAGCCGCTCGGAATAATTCCATCTACTTTCCAATAACGATTAGGTGAAA
>Ga0268298_10005591_pt1 | contig 11710 bp, 8 predicted proteins | sample WWTPWeurt_MetaG_FD_194462 | JGI IMG/M metagenome (GOLD analysis project Ga0268298, IMG submission 194462) | Activated sludge microbial communities from WWTP in Nijmegen, Gelderland, Netherland - WWTP Weurt | ecosystem: Engineered > WWTP > Aerobic digester > Activated sludge | place: Netherlands...
AAAAGCAACCATTCCCGGTCGCCTATTACGGCCACGGCTACACTTCGAGCAGCCTCGAAGTGCTCGGCTTCGCCGGGCACTTGGCGGCCCACGGCATCGCGTCGGTGGGCATGAACGCCACCTTCCACGGGCTCGACCTCGGAGAGACCGAGCTCCAACTCGCGCGCAACCTGTTCAAGAGCGCCTGCGAAGGTCCTTTCGCGAGCGCGCTCCTGACGGGCCGCGCGCGCGATCTCGACGGCAACGGCTCCAAAGACTCGGGCGGCGACTACTGGACGAGCTACCTCTTCCACACGCGCGACGTGGTGCGGCAGAGCGCGGTGGATCTCCTGCAGATGTTCCGCGTGTTCAAGGGCTTCGACGGCAAGGCCCTGGCGCGCCACACCAAAGACCCGAAGACGGGTCGCCTGCTCCAGGACTACAACGGCGACGGGCTCCCCAACGATCTCGCTGGCGACTTCGACGGTGACGGAACCCCCGACATCGGCGGGCCGAACTCCGAGTACTACGCCTGGGGCCAGTCCCTCGGCGGAATCCTCGCGCCGTTCGTGGCCGCCCTCGATCCCAACGTGGTGGCTTCGGCGCCGACCTCGGGGGCGGGCGGGCTCCTCGACGTGGGCGCCCGCACGTTCCAGGGCGGCGCCTTCGAGGGCATCTACCTCCGGAACTTCGGCCCCCTCGTGGTCGGCGTGCCGGCCAAGGAGTTCTACGACGCGAACCAGGAGAAGGAGACCAAGTGCAGCGAGGGCCAGGTCTCGCTGCGCTTCGTCCTGATCGACGTGAACAACGACCGTGAGGTCGAGTTCGGCTGCGTCGACAAGACTGCCTACGCCGCCAAAGGCGGCACGGTCATGGTCTCGAACGGCAAGAACGGCGAGGTGCGCTGTGCGCGGATGGACAGCGATGGGCGCTTCCGCATCGGCATCCCGTCGAGCATCGGCGACAAGCTGGAAGTCCAGCTCTGGGATCAGCCCGACGCCGTCGACAGCTACGACCCCGACCACGGCTGCAACATCAGCCTGGACGAGAGCCACAGGGTGGAGCTCGTGAATACCTGGGGGGACGGGCTCATCCCGAACGGCGGCAAGGACCCGCTGACCGGCGACGTGGTCTGCGAATCCGAGGGTGGCTGCTCCAAGTTCCAGAACAAGTACTACCCCAAGGGCTCCGCGCTGGTCGCGCCCGCCGAAGGCTTCGGCCACATCCGCCAGACGCCGTCCCTGCGGCGCTTCATGAGCCTCGCATCCAACATCATCGATCCGGGCGATCCGGTGAACTACGCGCCCTACTACGCGCTCCGTGGCATGACCGATCCGTCGGGGGAGCTCATGAAGCCCAAGGGCATGCTCAACATCGTGACCGTGGGCGACATGAACGTCCCGCTGAACTCGGGCATCGCCCTCGGGCGCGTGGCGGGAGCGCTGCCGTTCTTGGTGCCCGACGCAGCGGATCGCTACCCCGCATACGCCGACTACGTGACGCCGAACGACCTCTTCGCGGCGCTCGGAGGGGTCACGCCGAACCGTGCGCTCATCGACAATCACGTGATCGAGGGCATCAATCGCTTGGCGCGCGCCGAGCCGGCCGATCTCAAGGCCTGCAAGCCCAACGAGGTGCCGGTGACGACGGAAGACATCGTGTGCCACCCGAACTGCTCGGACACCGACAGCACTTCCTGCCTCAGCGGACAGAGCTGCGTCAGCGGGCGCTGCGTGAAGAACGCCATCAGCGAAGACGATTGCGCCCAGTCTCTCTACGACATCGACGTCATCGACGAGAGCCAGGGCCTCTACGGTGAAGTCGAGGCCAGCGTCCCCTTGCGCACGGGTCGGATCTCCATGCCCGCGGACCCTGCCAGCGTGAGTGCCGTCTGGGCGCCGCGGCTCAAGGGCAAGCCCTTCTCGCCGGACCAGAGCGCCTGGAAAGCGGACCAACGCATCGTGGCGCAGCTCCAGGCCTACGTGCAGCCGAAAGGCGTACACGGTTTCGACCCCTCCGACCCGTGTCAGAACTGGGACTCGGGGCAGTACCTGGTGAACCTGATCGGACGCTTTTTCACCTCGAGCGGCAGTGACGTCTACTACCTGTCGCACCCGTCGAGCCATCAGTGCCTCGCCAAGGCGACTGGCCAGGGCTCCTGTTCCTTCGTCCAAGTTCCTCCCAAGTGACGCGCGCGGGTGCGCGGCGCGGCCATTCGCGTTAGGCTGATGGGTCGATGCTGCGTACTCCGGCGCTCGCACTTCTCTCGGCCGGTCTCGCGTTCGTGGCCTGCGCCACCGACGCGGGTGGCCTCGATCCGGAGCTCGACAGCGGCGGCGCAGGCGCCGGGGGCACGAACGACGCGAGCTTCGGCGGCGCCGATGCGAGCGGGGGCGTGGGAGCGGGCGGCACCGCGAGCGGCGGCACGGCGGGCGACGCGAGCCTCGACATCGTGGTGAGCGACTCGCCGTTCAATCCGGATGCCGCGTGCGCCACCGCCACCGAGCAGGCAACGCCCGAGCTACTGCCGGTGGACATCATCTGGACCATCGACAACTCGACGAGCATGCAGCCCGCCATCGACGAGCTGACCAAGGGCCTGAACGCCTTCAGCAGCCTGATCGCGGCCAAGAACCTCGACTACCGCGTGATCATGCTGAGCCTCCGCAGCAAGCAGAACCCCGTGGTGGTGGCGGGCTCGAATCGCTACGCCGTGTGCATCCCTCCGCCGCTCGCCGGCGACTCGAACTGCGGGAACGGCGCGCGCTTCTTCCAGTCGAGCATCGACATTCGGAGCACGCAGCCGCTCGAGCAGATCCTCGGCACCTTGGGTCAAACCGCCGGCTACACCGCGGCCGACGAGAAGGGCGGCGAGCCTTGGAAGCAGTGGCTCCGACCGAGCGCCACGAAGACCCTGGTGGTGGTGAGCGACGACAACTCGCGGCTCACCGCCCAGGACTTCGAGAACTTCGCGGGCGGGAAGAACCCCTTCAACTCGTTGACGCTGCCGCCGGGCATCCTCGATCCGAGTTGGAACGGCCTGTTCCAGGGCTACGTCTTCAGCGCACTCTACGGCTTCGGCTCGGCTAGCGATCCCAACGTGAAGTGCCAATACCCCGGCGGCACGTCGCCGCCGAGCTCGGGCCCCACCTACACGGCGCTCGTCCAGAAGACCGGGGGCGTACGCGCCCAAATCTGCGCCGGTGCGGCCGCCTGGGGCCCGTTCTTCGACGACGTCGCCAAGGCCGTGAGCACCACGTCGAAGCTGTCGTGCTCGCTTCCCCTGCCCACACCCAAGACCGGAACGCTCGATCCGGCCAAGGTGAACGTGGCGGTCGTGGACGGCTCGACGACGACGCCGCTCTACAAAGTCGCCGGCGCCGCCAGCTGCGATCAGAACGGCGGCTGGTACTACGACGACGCCCAGAATCCGACCCACGTCTTGCTCTGCCCCGCCTCGTGCAGCGCCGCCCAGGCCGCTGGCGCCGCCACCGGCAAGGTGCAAATCGTGGTCCAGTTCGGCTGCACCAGCCTCGTGAAGTAGGCTCCACGAGAGCGCAAGGCGGAAGGGAAGCGCGTCCTGACGCACGAGCGGCACAGGTCGCCCGTGAACCACGCTTCTCGCGACAGCCGGCGCCGCGACAAAAACCCCGGGCCCCGGCCGGCACGCGGATTGCTGAACGCGACGCATGCGCACGCCCTGGCTCGCCGGGCTCTTCCTCGCTTTCGCGACGCCGTCCGCCGCGGCCGAAGCGCGCCTCGCCGATCGCATGGTGGCTCGCGTGAACGGCGAACCCATCCTGCTTTCCGAGCTCCGCACGCGCATCCGCCCCGAGCTCGCGCGCCACGCGGCCGATCCGGCGTGGAGCCGCGTGGCCTGGCTCCGAACGGCGCTGCGCGCTGCCCGTGAAGACGCCATCGTCGAGCGGCTCGTGGCCGAGCGCGCTGCGCGGCTCCGCATCCAAGTCTCCGACGCGGAAGTGGACCGCGCCCTCGACTCCATCGCCCGAGAACAGAAGCTCGATCGCGCGGAGCTCCTGCAGCTCGCCCTGGAGCAGGGCTACTCCGAGCCGGTCTACCGGCGCGCGCTTCGAGCGCAGCTCCTCGAGTACGGCGTGATGCGAGCCGATGGCAGCTCCTCGCGTCCGTCGTTCATTTCCGTACTTCGGAGGCGCGCATGCGTCGAATCCTTTGGACGACTCTGATCCTGGTGTCTTGTGGCGGGGCGCGGGCTCCCGCGGCTCGGCCAGCGCCGCCCGCTACCGCGGTCCGAACCGAGGCGGAACTGCCGGTGGTGGAGCCCGAATGGGGAGCGCCCATCCGCGCGCGCGAACTCGACGGTAGAACGCGACTCCCCGAAGCCATAGCCGAGAGGGCGCTTCGGGCCCGAGTCGGTGACGCGCTCGACGAGAGCGTAGTGGCCGGAGACGTGCGACGCCTGCTCGAGCTCGAAGTGTTCGAGGACGTCACGGCCGAGGTCACGCCGTGGGCCGGCGGAGTGCGCCTCCGCTACACCGTGCGCGAACGGCCACGCATAACCCGGGTCGACTACGTGGGAGTGGACGCGCTCCCGCCCGGACGACACGTTCCGCTCGTCGCGGGCGAGCTCTTCGACCGGGCGCGCGTCGCGCGCTCGACCCAGGCCCTGGAAGACCACTATCGCGCAAGCGGCTTCCTGGATGCACACGTGAGCGCCGAGAGCCGGAGAGATCGCGAGACGGTGGCCCTGACGGTGCGGGTCGTGACCGGCGCCCGCTATCGCATCGGAGCGTTCGAGTTCGACGGCAACCAGGTGCTCTCGGACCGAGAACTGGTCGCGCTCGTCGACACCCACGACGGCTCGGTGAACCAGGTCGGCAGGGCCCTGCGCGAAGATCTGCTGGACGCCGACGGCTCGCGCATTCGGGCGCGCTACTACGATCTCGGCTACCTCGGCGTCGATCTCGGCAAGCCGCGCGTGACGAGAGACCGCCGAGGCCACACGCTCCGCGTCGTCTTTCCCCTCACCGAGGGCAAACGCTACCACCTGCGGAAGCTCACGGTCGCGGGCGACCTGCGCTGGCCCGAGTCGACCTACCGGAAGCTCTTCGCGCTCGCCCCGGGCGCCGTGTTCGGTCGGGTCGCGGCCGCCGAAGGGCTCGCTCGGATCCGTGAGGCTCACCAGAAGCTCGACCGCGGGGACGCAGTCGAGATCGAGACCGCGCTCGACCCCGAATCGGCGGCGCTGGACGCGACGATCCAGATCCGAGCCGGGCGATGAGACGCCTCTGGATTTTCGCAACCGGGTTCGCGCTCGCGTGTCAGCGCGCGCCTTCGACGCCGACGACCCCGGCGCCGAGCGTCGCCGCAGGGCAGGTCGTTTCGGATCTCCTGCTGGGCTCGACCGGCGAATACACCGATCCCGAGCTCGCTCGATACGTGGGCCGGGTAGCGGCCCGCATCGCGCGCGCGGCGGGCTCGCGGAAGGACACGTTCGAGCTGCGGGTGAGCGATGACTTCGAGCCTTCCGCGGACGCGCTGCCTGGCGGCGTGCTCGTGATCTCACGCGGCGCTCTCGCGGCCCTCGAGTCCGAAGCGGAGCTCGCGGCCGTGATCGCCCACGAGATGGCGCACTCCCTCGCGGGGCATCCCGAGCCCGAGCGCCACGGCGTTCCCGCCCGTGTCGACTCGCGCGACGTCGGCGCCTTCGCGCTCGACGCCGACGAGGAACGACAGGCCGACGCGCTCGCAGTGCGCTATCTCGGGGCCGCCGGCTACGATCCCAAAGCGCTCGCTTCCGCACTCGACGCCCTCGGGCGCGGCGCGCAGCACCTCTGCAGGAGGCGACACAGCGCGGCGGAGTGCAGCCAAGGGGACGGCGAGCCCGATCCGCACCCGGAGCCCGCGGCTCGGCGCGCGCGCATCCTGCTGCTCGCTGGGACGACGAGCGGCGAGCTCGGCCGCGCGCGCTATCTCGCCTCCATCGATGGTCTGCCACTCGGGGAGCGCTCGGCGAAGCTGAGCGGCCGGCGTTTCGAGAGCGCCGATGGGCTCGTGATCGAGCTCCCCCCCGAGTGGACGCCCACGCTCTCGGGTCACGTGCTCTCGGCGAAGGGCCCCGACGGCGAGCTGGTGATCTTGAGGCTCCATGGGCGCGCGCTGCGCGCCGCCCTGCTGCGCGAAGTGACGCTTCGCCCCTTCGACCGTCGCGTCATCGCAGGGCGAAAGGCCGTGGTGGGCAGCCTCACGAGGGAGCCGGGCAACGCCGCTGCCGTCCTCGATTCGGGCGCGTTCGTCCACGTGCTCTGGACGTCTGGCCACGACGCTCGAGCGCTGCTCCTGGCTCTCCTGCGCAGGGTCCGAGCGGTGGCACCGGCGCGCACGCCCATAGAGCTCGGGCTGACACGGCTGCGCGAACGGGCCTCGCCAGGGGCCCGCTTGCCGCGCGCTTGCGGCGACGCCGACCCGGAGCTCGCGCGTGCGCTGAACGATCCTCGCTGGATCCAGCCCGGAGCGTTCGTCAAATGCGTGCGGGCGTCGAAATGACGCCGGCGCAGGGCCACCTGTGCCCTGCGCCGCGCCATCGAAACGGAAACGCCGTCAGGGGCCGCAGGGCGGCTGGCCCGCCGCGTGCGTGCAGTGGATCGACGTCGTCGAATCCGCGAGCCCGAGGTGAGTGTTCGTGCAGGTCTTCTGCGTCTCGCCGAAAGCAGCGTACTTCGTCTTGCAGTCCTGGCTGCTCGTGAAGTGGTCGGTGCCCGAGAAGGTGCACTTGGTCTCGTAGGACGCGCAGAACGCCTCGGGGGTCATGTTGCCACCGCCGCCGCCGGTTCCACCCGTGCCCGAGCCGCCGGTGCCGGCGCCGCCGGTACCCGAGCCGCCGGTGCCGGAGCCGCCGGTGCCCGAGCCGCCCGTGCCCGAGCCGGCGCTTCCACCCGTGCCCGAGCCGGCGCTGCCGCCCGTACCGGAACCCGCACTGCCACCGGAACCCGAGCTGCCACCGCTGCTCGTGCCGCCCGTGTTGGCGCCGCCGCTGCCACTGGTTCCACCGGAACCGCCGCCGCTCGAGCCGCCGCTGCCACCGCCGTCGTCATCTCCGCCGCAAGCGGTCACGCCGAGGGCACCCACCAGACCAAGGAACATAAGGGAACGAAATTTCATCGTGCGACAAACCTCCCGCCCACATCTTCACGCGAAATTGATTTCCGTCAACTACCGAGTCGGGACTTTCGCGGATCCGAACAGGCCTCGCCCCGGGAATTCGCGAGAAAAAGCGGGCTCAGCGCACGAGGACCAGCGGGCACTCGAGCTTCTGGCGCAGGGTCTGGAGGTCGTCGCCCCAGTCGTCCGTCCGGACCACCAGGAGCCGGCCCCCGAGCTCGGCGGCGCGCCGGGCCACGTTGGCCGGCGTGAAATCCGTCAGGACGGCGATGCGGAGCGGCAGCGCGCGGGCGTGAGACCACGCCTCGGCAGCGGCGCGGCAGCTCGTGGGAACGAGCGCCAAGAGCCGCTCCGCGGGCTGCACGGAGTGTGCGAGGTCGAGCAGGGGCAGGATGGATTCGGGCCGCTCGCTCGCCACCGCCACCGAGCCGTGCGCGCGATGTCGGCGGGGCAGCGCGCGACCGGCATCGATCACGATGACGTCGCGTTCCTCGGCGACCGCCTCCAGCTCACCCAGGAACTGACCGCGGCGCACGCGGAAACTGACCCTGACGTTCTCGCGCTCCGCCGCACGGCTGAGCTCGCTCTCGGCGCGCGTGGCGGCGACTCGCCAGAGGCGCTGGACGCGTTCGGCGTCCAGAGACTGAACCCGCCCCGAGTGCTCCACCAGCACGGCGAACGGCAGCTCTGCCAAGTGCAGCGCGGCCGGCGCTTCGACGAACACGCCCACGACCTCGCTCCCGAGCGCCTGAGCCAGGCGCGCCGCCGCCGCGACGAGCGCTTCGCTGGCGGTGGAATCGAAGCCGACGACGATGCGCGCCATCAGTTGCTCTCGTGGGGATCGTTCTCTGGATCGTCGTCGTCGGCCTCGCCTTCGGCGCTGATCTTCACCATGCGTGAGAAAGTCTCGCCAATGACGGCGAATTGCACGAGCTGGTCGAGCACGCGGGCATTGACGCTGCCCTCGGGGAAGTCCCCTTCCGCGTTGGCTTCACCTGGCTCCTTGCCGGTCAACACCCAAACCGCGTCGTCCACCGTCCGCACGGGGAACACTTGGAACTGGCCAGCGCGGCAGGCCTCGACGACGTCGGGGCGCAGCATCAGATGCGGCACGTTGCTCTCCGGGATGATGACCCCTTGATCTCCGGTCAGCCCGCGCGCCCGGCAGATGTCGAAGAAGCCTTCGATCTTCTCGTTCACGCCGCCGATGGCCTGAACGACCCCGTGTTGGTTCACGGACCCGGTCATGGCGATGTTCTGCTTCACCGCGACGGCCGACAGCGCCGAGATCAACGCGCAGAGCTCGGCCAATGAGGCGCTGTCCCCTTCCACGCCGGCGTACGACTGCTCGAACACCAGGCTCGCCGACAGCGAGAGCGGAATGTGCCGCGTGTAGCGCGCCGCGAAGTAGCTCGAGAGGATCAACACGCCTTTGCTGTGGAGCGCGCCGCCGAGCTCCACTTCGCGTTCGATGTCCACCACCTTGCCGTCGCCCACTCGGGCCGTGGCCGTGATGCGCGTCGGCATTCCGAACGCGAAGCCACCGAACTCGAGCACCGAAAGCCCGTTCACCTGACCGACCCGCTCGCCCTGCGTGTCGATCAGGAGCGTGTCCTTCAAGATCTGCTCGTGGACGCGCTCGCGCAGGCGATCTTGGCGATGAATGCGCGCGCGCACCGCGCTCTCGACGTCGGCGCTGCTCACCAGGCTCGCGTTGCGTTCGACCGCGTAGTGCTCGGCCTCGTGCAGGAGATTGGTGAGATCGCGCACGCGCGTCGAGAGCTTCCGGCTGTCCCCGGTGGCCCGTGAGCTCTCGTCGAGGACGCGAGCCACGGCGTCGCGTCCGAACGCGCTGAGCTCGTCGCGCCGGCAAAGGGTGGCGATGAGCCGGGCGAAGGCCGCGGCGTTTTCGCCGGTTCGATCGATTCGATCATCGAAGTCGGCCACGACCTTGAAGAGCTCGCCCACGTCGGAATCGACCTCCGAAAGCAGGTGGAAGAGGTAGCGGTCTCCGATCACGACGACCTTCACGTCGAGCGCGATCGCCTCGGGCTCGAGGCTGGCGCCCGCGGAGAAGCCGAGCATCTGCCCCAGCGATTCGATGCGGATCTCACGGGCGAACAGCGCGCGCTTGAGCGACTCCCAGGCGTGGGGGTGCGTCAGCAGCTGACGCAGGTCGAGCATCAGGTAGCCACCGTTGGCGCGGTGCAGGCTCCCGGCCTGGATCAGCGTGAAGTCGCTGACCAGCGCGCCGAGCTCGGCGCGGTGCTCGATGCGCCCGAGCAAGCTGTCGATGGCGGGTCGGTCGTCGTAGACGACCGGTGCCCCGCTGGCCTGAGAGTTGTCGACCAGCAGGTTCACGCCGTAACGCTGGAACGGCTTGCGGCTGCCTCCGAGCTCCGCCAGAGGGTTCTTTTCCTCCTCGTGGCGGAAGGCCTCGGCGTTTTCGATGACGTCGCGGCGCACGGCCTCGAGGTAGCTCGAGACCTTGGGCAGGTCGGCGTACTTTTCGAGTACGTCTGCGACGATTTGGTCCACGGCCAACCGCGTCACCTCGCGATGGAGCTCGCGGACTTCCTCTCGCGCTTGCTTGCCCCAGCGCGGGAGATCGCGGAGGCCCGCTTGGAGCTTCTTCTGCAGCTCGCCCACGGCCTTCTCCAGTCGCTCGCGATCCGCCTCGGGCAGCTTCTCGAATTCGTCTGGCGCGAGCACGTCACCGTTCTTCATCGGCGCGAAGCCGACGCCGGTCGGCAAGCGGACCACGGCGATGCCCTGGGTCTTGGCCAGCTCCTCGACTTCGTGGAACACCTTCTCGGGCCGCGCGCGAAGCTCGTCTTCGATGTGGGAGAGCTTGGCTCGGAAATCGTCGCTCTCGAAGGCGGCCGGGATGGCCGCGCGCAGGTCTTCCACCAGCTTCTGCATGTCACGAGACAGCTCGCGGCCCCGACCGGCCGGCAGCGAGAGGGCACGCGGCCGCTGTCCGCGCTCGAAGTCGTAGACGTAGACGAGGTCCGGAGGCACCTCGCGCGACACGGCGGCCTGCTCGAGGATCTGACGCACGAACGCGTGCTTGCCGAAGCCGCTGGGGCCGAGCACGAACAAGTTGTACCCTTGGCGATTCAGACTCACGGCGAAGCGCGTGGCCTCGACGGCGCGCTCCTGCCCGAGCGGGTGGTCCAGTGGCTCGAGTTCGACGGTCGACTCGAAGCCGAGGGTTTCCGCCTCGGATACGCGGCGGAGCTCGCTCGGCGACAAGGGCTTCGGTTCAGGCATCGGACGGCCCCAGCTCCCTACCAGACGCCGAGCTCGCCGGCGAGTAGCCGCGGCGCGAGCTCGGGGATACGGGCGAGCTCGTCGTGGACCAGCTCGACGAAGGTGGACCCGAGCTCGCTCGCACGCGCGGGTTCGTCCAGTACGACTCGCACGTGAACCAGCTCGGGCTCGTTCACCGGGCGCCCGATGCAGCTCACGAGGTAGACCTCGGCGTGGCGGGCGTCGAGCTCCGAGACGATGCGTCGGGCCGCCAAGAGCGCCGTCAGGTTGTAGAGCTTGCCCACGTGACTCACGGGGTTCTTGCCGGCCGCCGCCTCCAGGCTCATGGGACGGTGGGGAGTGATCAGGCCGTTGACGCGATTGCCTCGGCCCACCTGGCCGTCGTCGCCGCTCTCGGCGCTCGTGCCGGTCACGGTCGAATACAGCGACCCGAGTTCGGGCGCGTCGCTGGCGTTGACGACGACGCGCGCGTCGATCCCGCGGGCTCGAGCCAGCTCCCTGGCGCGGGATTCGACCCGGGCCTTCGCTTGGAGATAGCTCTCGAGGTCGGCTAGATGGCCGTCGACGAAGGCGCGCGCGACGGTGAGCTCGACCTCGCCGCCCGCGCGCCGCGCCATCACCTTCACGTCTTCGCCGCCGCACGGATCCCGGCGCCGGCGGGCTTCCGAGTTCAGCTCGCGCTCGAGCTCGAGCACCAGCTCCTCGAGAGCCGAAAGCGGAGCGAATCCCACACCGAACGACGTGTCGTTCGCGACGGGAAGACCCCGGCCGCGCTGGCGATCGAACAGCTCTCGCAAATCCGCCGAGCCACGGCGTACGTGCACGAAGACCCGCACGTGGCGCGCCGGGTCGAGGGCGAACAGGTTCTCCCGAAGCCAGCCGTCGCAGGCCTGTCGCGCGAGCTCCTCGACCGGGATCTCGACGCCACCGACTTCACTCACGGCGCGTCCAGCGAGGTGGATCTCCATCGGCTCGATCACCTCGCCGCCACCGAACGCCGAACGGGAGCTTCCGCCGACGAGCAGCGCTTTGTCCACGTTGTGGTGCAGGATCGTGCCGAACTGCGCGAGGTAGTGCCGAGACAGCGCCCGACTGAATTCCTCCGCGAGTGCGTCGCAGATCGTGTCGGGGTGGCCGAGGCCCTTGCGCTCGACGAGCTCGACGTCGCCGGGCGCTTGCATGCATTCGACGCGAATCGTCACCGCGTCCTCCGAAGCTCGAGGTGGATGGAGAATGCTACGAAACGCCACGGTGGGGGATGGGCGCTTTGCTCCCCTCGCCTTGCGGGCCGAGTTGAGCTAGTTTCCGCGCCAAATCG
>Ga0268298_10005593_pt1 | contig 11709 bp, 8 predicted proteins | sample WWTPWeurt_MetaG_FD_194462 | JGI IMG/M metagenome (GOLD analysis project Ga0268298, IMG submission 194462) | Activated sludge microbial communities from WWTP in Nijmegen, Gelderland, Netherland - WWTP Weurt | ecosystem: Engineered > WWTP > Aerobic digester > Activated sludge | place: Netherlands...
AACGATGTGCCGCGGCTGTACAGGGGCAGACGGGTCATCGCGTACAGGTATGATGCTACGCCACATACGATGTACATTGGGAATGAACCGTAGAACACCACTACGTGACTTGGTGTAAAGCTGGTGTCACGAATGATCACTTGGTGCCAGGATGCGTCTTGTTCGGTGAAGAAGCTGCCGCCCCAGTAAACACCAAACAGATACACGCCCAGCCACATCATCCAGTAGAAGTAGCGTTTCACTTCCAGTTTCGGATCCAGGTTGTCCAGCTGTTCTTTGGTGTCACGGGTTTTCAGTATCCAACCCCAGGTGACTAACGCAAACAAAGGCATCAGGGTCATATGGACGCGCCACAGTCCCATCCATACTTTGTCAAACTCCGGTTCCATCGAATCCATACCGTGTGAGTATGCAAACGTTCTTTGGTACCAGATCCAGAATATCGCAACCAGCAGCATGGTTAACATGCCCAGTTTGTAGTATTTTGAGTCATACCACAGCGACATATCATAGTCAGCACTTGATGCACTGCTACTCGTGCCATAAGTTGTTGCCATTTTATTTTCCTCCTATTAAATAATAATAAGTCAGTTAGTTAATAGAATTAGTTACTTAGCACGAGAAATCATATTCCCATGTTAAGTACCTGGTTAGAAGGGTACTATCGTCATGAAAGTTCCCGTCAATCCAAGAAAATCAAATTATGCATTGCGCAACGTCATTGTTACTTTTGCGCTGAATGCATCCGGTATTTTAAGAATTAATAATTGCCATTTCAAGTAGTTAACCTGCCAGCACTACGATTCCGGATAACAGGCTATGTCATAAAATCGTAAAAAAAATGTAACTGTCATAAAACTGTAACATTGATTCTATATAACGGTTGCCACCGTAAATGACTCACTTTTTCAACCCTGGATCAACGACAGATGATGAAATTATTCAGACTTACCTTGGCAACCACCGTGTTAATCAATTTAGGTGTTCTATCCAGCGCCTATGCACTCGATTTATATGTCGATACAAAAACCAAGCAAATTTTTGCGGAACCCGGTCCCGGCCGCGTTCATATGGGTACCTATGAAAAATCAGAGAAATCGGCCAAAACAAAAACCCCAAAAAGCGTATTGGTAACACCGGCACAAACTCCAACCCATGAGGACCGGACAGCAGAAACGGAGCATAAACCTGCGGGAGACCGTTTGGTAAGATTGCGTGAAAAGGCTGAGAAAGAGCAACTTAAGAATCAAGTCTCGGTACTCGAAGAACGTGTCAAGGAAGTTGAAAAAATACACGGGAATTTTGATGATCGCGGCTTACATTGGTCAACCAAGGATGGCAATTTCTCAGTATCGATGAATGGACGGATTCAGCCAGCCTCGCAATACAATTTTATCAATGACCCTAACCCCGCTTTCGGAGCGAGTACCGCAAACGAATTGAATAGCGGCATGAATATCCGCCGTGCGCGTTTGGGCATCGAGGGTACTTTTTACAAAATCTGGGATTACAAGTTCGAATACGACTTCAGCCGAGGCAACGGTACTGTCGGATCGGGCATTACCGATGCATTCGTACGTTTGAACCATACCGATGCGCTCTCTTACAAACTGGGTTCGTTCAAGGAGCCGTTCAGCTTGGAAGAAGCCGCCAGTAACCGCTATCTGACTTTTATCGAACGGCATATGTCCGTCAATTCGTTCGTCGATAATCCCAACACGTATAAAACGGGTATCGGCGTCAATTATGCGGTTAAGAGATTTCAAACCGGTATTGCATTCCAAACCGAACCCATCGGCGGATGGTCTTCCGCATCGACTTCCGTCAATGCCAACGGTAACCAGAACCGCAACAATGGCTCCGGCGACACCGGCTGGCAAGGTATTGGCCGTGTCAGCGGCAGGCCTTGGATGATTGATGACACCAAGTTTTTCCATGTCGGTGTTTCTGCGGGACATACCGATGTCAACACACAATATCGCGCCGATGGCACCATGGTCGGAGAAGGCCAAATCGGTGGCGGCGGCGGTATGTCATTCTTTGCCTTTCCGGGAACCAACGTGGACCGCACCAATATCCTGAACACCGGTAACCTGAGCACCGGTGCGTTGAGTGACCCGAATCGCCGTCAAGTCACCAGCTATGATCGCTATGGGGCGGAAAGCTGGTTTGTCTACGGACCATTCTCGGCGCAAGGCGAATATTTGCGCACCAATATCAACGGTGTCGGTTATGACAGCGAACACCTAACCGGTTATTATGGCTTTGTAAGCTACTTCCTGACCGGTGAGTCGAAGGCCTATCACGTCAGAAACGGCGCGGCAAACCGCATCAAGCCTAACCGTCCCTTTCATTGGAACGGCACCGGCTGGGGCGCATGGGAAGTCGCATTCGGCTATGATTACATTGACATGAATTCGGGTGTCATCAAAGGGGGCCGCGCCGACATGGTCAGATTCGGCTTAAACTGGTACCCGCATTCCAATGTTAAGTTTCAGGCCAATGTCATCCATATGCTGGATATCAACACGGCAGGAACGCCAACCGCGAATGCCAATGGTTACTCAGGCGGTGCCGGAGCGCGTACGCATGGATGGAATAATGGTGATCTGAGCGCATTCCTGACTCAGTGGACGATTGATTTCTAAAAACCCATTGCTGAAAATCCGTGTAAAAATCGAGTGTTCAGTGTGATTTCCTGAATGCTCGATTTTAAAAAGCCTGCAATCTATCAGTGCTTAAGTTTTTACCCGCATGACATTATTGGAAAACATGCGTTAACATTTTCGTGCGCGGCATTTTGAATGCCGTCATTACCGCCGCATCATCTCACACAGGAGAATGAAATGTCGCAACCTTACCACTTCAATCAACTCGCTGTAGCAATCTCATTGGCAATACTGACTGGCTCCGCCACTGTCGCCAATGCACAAACGGTTATTAAAATAGACGGCTCCAGCACCGTCTACCCGATCACCAAAGCCGTAGCGGACAATTTCCAAGCCGCAAAAAAGAACGCCATTGACGTTACGGTCGGCATATCCGGCAGTGGCGGCGGTTTCAAGAAATTTTGCCGTGGTGAGATTGATATCGTGAATGCTTCCCGCCCGATTCTGAATAGTGAAATGAAAGATTGTAAAAACGCCCGCGTGCAATATGTCGAAATACCCGTGGCGTTTGACGCTCTGACGGTAGCGATACACCCGGAAAACTCCTGGAGCACGTCAATGACCATCGCCCAGTTGAAGAAAATCTGGGAACCCGCTGCGCAGGGTAAAATCACCCAATGGAATCAAATCAACCCGGCATGGCCGGATGAAGCCATGAAGCTATCCGGCGCTGATGAGGATTCCGGCACTTACGATTACTTCACCGAAGCCATTGTCGGCAAAGCTAAATCCAGCCGTCATGATTTCACTGAATCCGATAATGACAATGTGCTGGTGAATCATGTGGCGAGTAACAAAAACAGCTTAGCGTTTTTTGGCTTCGCCTATTACATCGAGAATCAGGACAAAGTAACCGCCGTTGCGATCGACAGTGGCAAAGGCGCGATTCTCCCTTCTGTCGAAACTGTGGAAAATGGCAGCTATCAACCGCTATCCCGTCCGGTTTTTATTTATGTCAACATCAAGGCGGCTGAAAAACCCGAGGTCAAGGCATTTGTAGAGTTTTATATGAAAAATGCGCTTCTCCTGGTCAAAGAAGTTAAATTCTTCCCTCTCCCGCCCAGAGCCTATGCCACCATGTTGGAACACTTCAACAATAAACGGGTGGGTTCGGTATTTAGCGGTAAACCAGCGGTTGGTCTTACGATTGACGAGCTGATCAGGCGTGAAGACCGGCTGCAATATGAAAATTTTTAACCGATAGCATTTCTAAAAAATATTTCTTATATCAACAATACACACTTTACACAGCAGCTCCGGGCAGAGACTTTACGGAAAAATTCTCCCGGACTGCTGCTTCCTTTTTCATCCGCGGATTTTCTATTAACACGCGACCTTAACCGTTATCAATGCTAGACTGTATCCCGCCTTAATGCATTGATCGGTTTACCGGTATTGATAAATTTTCAAAAAATCCCAGCATTCATTTATGATATGAATGATTATGTGTCATTAAACCGGCCTCATCGCCGCAGAGTCATCCATCCCGACCATGTCTTTTAGCCCAATTATTCTGTGGACCGATGCGCTGATCTATTTGTTTGTCGCCATTGTATTTTTCATCGTTTGGTATGTCCGCCGCCATGAGCATCTGCTGGCGCAATGGAAACGCGTAGGACATAGCGCCAGCGGCATGTCCGCACTCACCGTGCTGATCTTTTTCCTGGTGATCGGCTTACTGGACACGGTACACTTCCGCCCCGCACTGGATCACAAAAACAATCAGGGCGAGACGATTTATAGCGTGGAAGTGCTGAGTTTGCTGGATTTACTGGTGACACCGTTACGCACGCAAGTCGAGAAAACCTACTCCGCACCGCTGGCAGCACATTTGTATGCCAAAGAAACCATCGAACAGCCGAATGGCAAGCAAGTCCGGACTTTCGCCCGGCTCCAGTTTGGCGGCGCGCATTTGCAAGATCCTGACAAGGAACACAGCGCCGATATCACGCAGCTTGCGCTAAAAGGCTTGGCCTGCGGTTTGCTGATCTGGAGCGTACTGTCCATTGGCTTAATCGCCCGGCTTTCCTATCGCAACCGGCAGGATTTTGCGCCATGCCTAATGGCCATTTGGCGCCGCAACACCGAAATTCCCTGGCGCGCCATCTTAATCACGCTGCTCATTCTGCTGCTGATCATCGGCTGTATCACTGCATTGGCGGGACATTATCATGTGCTGGGCACCGACAAGGTCGGGCAGGATATTTTGTATCAATCGCTGAAAAGCATACGCGTCGCGCTGGTGATCGGCACGCTAACCACGCTCATCATGCTGCCATTCGCATTATTGCTGGGCATTATGGCGGGTTATTTCCGCGGCTGGGTCGATGACGTCATTCAGTATATCTACACAACGCTGAATTCCATTCCCAGCGTATTACTGATCGCCGCTGCGGTACTGATGATGCAGGTGTATATCGAAACCCATCCGGAATTATTCGACACCATTGCATCGCGCGCCGATCTGCGGCTGCTGTTTCTTTGCATGATCCTGGGCATTACCAGCTGGACCGGATTATGCCGGTTGTTGCGTGGTGAAACGCTGAAACTACGCGAATTGGAATATATCCAGGCGGCACATGCCTTTGGCGTTTCGCATTGGCGCGTCATCAGCCGCCACATACTGCCTAACGTGATGCACATCGTGTTAATCGCCACGGTGATGGATTTCAGCGGTTTAGTTCTGGCCGAAGCGGTGTTGTCGTATGTTGGTGTCGGTGTCGATCCGTCGATGATCAGTTTCGGCACCATGATCAATGCAGCGCGGCTGGAAATGGCGCGTGAACCGATGGTGTGGTGGGCCTTGCTGGCAGCATTCAGTTTCATGTTTACCCTGGTACTGAGCGCCAACTTGTTTGCCGATGCGGTTCAGAATGCACTGGATCCGCGCATCCGGACACTACGGCAACGCACGGTACTCCCGCGCTTCGGCAAAACAGAAAAGCAATTGAAAGACAACGCATCCGAAGCAACCACACCGGCAAAATCTTCTTCTCATCCATGAATACTTTGCTGGAAATAGAAAATCTCGAAACCGTGCTGCACACCGGCGATATGCCGATACGTGCCGTCGATGGCTTGACGCTGACCATTTCGCCTGGAGAAACATTTGCGCTGTTGGGTGAATCCGGTTGCGGCAAGTCGATGACAGCGTTGTCGATCATGCGCTTGCTACCGGGCGCCGGTGAAATTGTTGCCGGCAGAATCAGCATCGGCGGCACGGATTTACTGCAATTACCTGAAACCGGCATGCGTAAAATCCGCGGCAAGCGCATCAGCATGATTTTTCAGGAACCGATGCTCAGCCTCAATCCGGTTCTGACCATCGCCGAACAAATCGAAGAAGTGCTTCAGCAGCATTTGAATTTATCGCACGAAGCCATGCAAGCGCGCATCCGGGAATTGCTGGAACAAGTCGGTATACCCGATGCGGCACGCCGCATGCACGAGTATCCATTTCAGTTTTCCGGCGGCATGAAGCAACGCGTCATGATCGCGATGGCGCTCGCCGGTGAACCGGAACTGCTCATTGCCGACGAACCGACCACCGCGCTGGATGTAACGATACAAGCACAAGTACTGGATCTACTGCGGCACATCCAACAGCAAAAGCGCATGGCCATTTTACTGATTACGCACGATCTGGGCGTGGTGGCGGAAATGGCGCAACGCGTCGCGGTGATGTACGCGGGAGAAATTGTCGAACTGGCAACCCGGCACGATTTTTTTCATCACCCGCGCCACCCCTATTCGCAGCAATTGTTCGCCGCATTGCCTGGAAAACAGAAACGTAATCAGGCATTAACTGTCATTCAAGGCAATGTGCCGTCACTGGCGCAGCAATTTACCGGATGCCGGTTTGTAGATCGCTGCAATCAGGCACTGGCACAATGCCGCGATACCGTTCCGCAATGGCACACGATTTCCGGTCAACATCAGGTCCGCTGTCATTTATACAGTGACAACGCCGCTCAAGCTGCTACCAGCACTCACACAGTAGCGCAGGAAGCCGTGCATGTGACGCCATCGGCCCACCCGGTAACAGATGACACGCTGTTGCAGGTCACTGACTTGAAAGTGTATTTCCCGATTCGCAAAGGCTTGTTCAAACGTGTCGTGGGGCATGTCAAAGCGGTCGATGGCGTGTCATTGAAAATTGCCGCAGGCAAGACGCTAGCGCTGGTGGGTGAATCCGGTTGCGGCAAGACCACGATCGGCAAAAGCATTCTGCAATTGATTCAGCCCACGGCGGGCAGCGTGCGTTTCAAGGAACAGGAACTGAACGGATTGAAGCGCTGTCAATTGCGGCCGGTACGCTCGCAGCTTCAGATCATTTTTCAGGATCCTTATGCTTCCTTGAATCCACGCATGCGCATCATTGAAATTCTGCAAGAAGGCATCAATGCCTTAAAAGCCTATCAAACCGGTTACCCCGGCAACGATACGGCTGCATCCGTACAGTCTCCGGAAAATGAAATCGATGCATTATTGCAGCGTGTCGGTCTGCCTGCTGAGGTAAAATGGCGCTTTCCGCACGAATTTTCCGGCGGACAACGGCAACGCATCGCAATTGCCCGTGCCTTGGCGGTCAATCCCAAGCTGCTGATTTGCGATGAACCGACCAGCGCCCTGGATGTATCGGTTCAAGCGCAGATTTTGAATCTGCTCAAATCGCTGCAAAATAATTTAGGACTTGCATTTTTGTTTATTACCCACAATATCGCGGTTGTAGAGTATCTGGCCGATGAAGTGGCGGTGATGTATCTGGGACGTATCGTTGAACACGGGCGTATCGACGAGGTGATGAATAACCCCAAGCACCCGTACACGCAAGCGTTATTGTCATCGGTTCCGCACATCGAAGCGGATCCCGCGCGGCACATCATCCCGCTCACGGGAGATTTACCGTCACCGGCGGCACCACCGGCAGGCTGTCATTTTAATCCGCGTTGCGCGCATGCCATGCCGGTTTGCCGCGCAGCCTACCCGCCAGCCAGCTCGTTCAGCGCCACGCATACCGCGCATTGTTATCTTTATTCACAGGAACACAGAACTACCGATTATGAGCATTGATCAAGAAGTATCGCGGCGGCGCACGTTCGCCATTATTTCCCATCCAGACGCGGGTAAAACAACGCTGACGGAAAAATTGCTGATGTATGCCGGTGCGATTCATATCGCCGGTAGCGTCAAAGCGCGCAAAGCCAGCCGCCACGCCACTTCGGACTGGATGGAAATCGAGAAGCAGCGTGGTATTTCGGTAGCCAGTTCGGTCATGCAGATGGAATATCGCGATTGCGTCATCAATCTGCTCGACACCCCCGGTCACCAGGATTTTTCGGAAGACACGTACCGCGTGCTGACCGCTGTCGATGCGGCGTTGATGGTGATCGATGCTGCCAACGGGGTCGAAGCGCAAACGCTGCGTCTGCTGGAAGTGTGCCGCGCGCGCAACACGCCGATCGTTACCTTCGTCAACAAAATGGACCGCGAAGTGCGCGAACCGCTCGATTTGCTCGATGAAATCGAACGCACGCTCGGCATGACGACCATTCCATTCACCTGGCCGGTCGGCATGGGGAAAAATTTCCACGGCGTATGCGATTTGCAAAACAATGGCATGCGCGTATTTCAACCGGGATCGGATCGCGTCGACAATGAAAACGAAGTGATCGCAAGTTTTGACGATCCGCAAATCCAACAACGTTTCGGCGCGGGATTGTCCACCGCAATGCAGGAAATCGATTTGATCAAAGGCGCATCCCCTACTTTCGATCACGCGGCATTCCTCGCCGGTAAACAAACCCCGGTTTTCTTCGGTTCGGCGATCAACAACTTCGGTGTACGGGAAATTCTCGATGCATTGGTCGATCTGGCGCCACCGCCGGAATCGCGCAACGCCATTCAGCGCGAAGTGCAACCGGATGAAAAGAAATTCTCCGGCATGGTGTTTAAAATCCAAGCCAATATGAATCTGGCGCATCGCGACCGTATTGCCTTCGTGCGCGTCTGCTCCGGGCATTTCAAACGCGGCATGAACTTGAAAGTCGCGCGCAATGGCAAGGATATCCGCACCAGCACGGTCGTGTCTTTTTTATCGCAGCGCCGCGACATTCTGGAAGAAGCATACCCCGGCGACATCATCGGCATCCCGAACCACGGCACGTTGCAACTGGGCGACACTTTGACCGAAGGCGAAGTGCTGCAATTTACCGGATTGCCCTTTTTCGCGCCGGAAATCTTCCGTACCGTGGAAATCGCCGATCCGTTGCGCAGTAAGCAATTGAAACTGGGATTGGCGCAACTGGGTGAAGAAGGTGCAATCCAGGTGTTCCGCCCGCATTTGGGCAATATGCTGTTATTAGGCGCTGTCGGCACACTGCAATTTGAAGTGGTCGCGCACCGCCTGCAACATGAATACGGTGTCGCGGCGCGCATCGCCTCGGCCAAATATCAATTGGCGCGCTGGATTACCTGCGATGATCCACGAGAATTGCAGCGCTTTATCGAAGCCAATGCGCACCGCATCGCCTATGATGCCGTCGACGCGCCGACTTTTCTGGCATCTTTCGGCGCAGAATTGAGTGTCGCGGAAGAAAACTGGCCCGCCATCCGTTTTCATAAATTGCGCGAACATGCCGGATTGGTGTTTCAAAGTCACATGACGGCATGATCCACAGCGTGGCGATGAAGGTATGCTTTTTCCTCTTCATGCTCATTTTTGCCGCGCCTGCGGCAGCAAATCCTGCAAATGACACGGCATCTTCTAGCGCTGAAAAAACCGTCCGGTTTGCCGTGCTGGGCGACATGCCCTATACCGATGCCGAATATGCCCTGCTGGAGCAACCCAATGGCGCAATCGCCAAAGCTATTCACGCATTAAACCCGCCCGTGCTGATCCACCTGGGTGATTTCAAAAAAGGCCGGTTGAGCTGCAGCGACGATTTGTTTCAAGACCATTACCGCCAGATCGCGCAACTGAACCCGCATAAAACGGTATACACCCCCGGCGATAATGACTGGACCGATTGCGACCGGTTCAATACCGGCATGCGACACGACGAACTGGAACGCCTCGGTTATCTGCGCCAACTGTTTTTTCAGCAAGACCGGCAGCAATTAGTCCGCGATATCCCGGGACTTATCCGGCAGGAAGGATTTATCGAAAATGCGCAGTGGAGTGTCGGTCCAGTCGCTTTCACCACGCTGCATATTCCCGGCACCAATAATGGCCGCAGGGAAATCCTGCGCAGCAATATCGACGATGCCTTGAACGAAGCGGATCGCCGCGATCAGGCCAACACTGGATGGCTGCAACAACGCTTCGCCACGGCGGAATCCGCACAAGCGGTGGTCATCGCTTTCCAAGCGGATATGTTCGACTTTGATCACGAAAAACCGGTTTGTACCACGAGCAATCGCACCGATTGCGATGGCTTCCGCTTGCTGCGCGATCTGATCAAACACAAGGCCGAACAATTCAAGAAGCCGGTTCTCATTATTCACGGCGACACCGCAGCGTATTGCCTGCACCAGCCCTACCCGGGTATTCCTAATCTTTGGCGCCTGAATGCACCGGGCGATTACAAATACATCGATGCAAGTCTGGTGGTATTCGATCCGGAAAACAAAGACACACCCTTTACCGTAACCGGTCTACTGGACGGTAAACCCGCTCCGGCGATCTGTGACGACAACTTGCTCAGCTTATCCCGGTATATTCCCCTTCAAACTTTAAAAACACCTTTATTATGATTGTCAGCATGACCGGCTACGCCGCCGCTACACAAGAAATGCCCTACGGATCATTTAACCTGGAAATCCGTTCGGTCAATAACCGCTATCTCGACATCCAGTTCCGTCTGCCGGATGATTTTCGCAAGCTGGAACCGGTTATGCGCGAACTGCTGACGAAACAACTCAGCCGCGGCAAAGTCGAATGCCGCTTGAATTTTTCCCCGTCGGCGAACACGGAAAATTCTCAGCAGCTCGATCACACTTTACTGGATAAATTGCTGCAACTCGAACAAACCGTCAAAACACGCCACCCCGCCGCACTTTCCCTAACGGTGGCGGAAATCCTGAAATGGCCCGGCATGCTGGGAAGTGACGTGGCACCCGGCGAGGAATCCGATGAAATCGGCATGACTTTGCTACAAACCGCATTGAATGACTTAAAAGCTGCGCGGATACGCGAAGGCGACAAGCTGAAATCTGTTTTACTGGAACGCATCAAACAAATGCGTCAATTACTGCAATCCGCTGCCCCGCGCATCCCAGCATTGATCGCCGCATTCGAGGAAAAACTGCGCACTCGTTTAGAAGAAATACTTGGCACACAAGAAAACGAGCGCATCCACCAGGAAATCACCCTATTCGCCAGCAAAATCGACGTTGACGAAGAACTCTCCCGCCTGCAAGCGCACATCGACGAAGTCGAACGCATCATCAACAAAGGCGGCGCCGTCGGCAAACAACTCGATTTCATGATGCAGGAACTGCACCGCGAAGCCAACACCATCGGCTCAAAATCGGTCGACCTGGAAATCACGCGGATTTCGATGGAATTGAAGGTGATTATCGAGCAGATGCGCGAACAGGTACAGAATATTGAGTGATAGAACTAAGCTTAGCCTGGTTCGTTATTCATTACACAAAGATCTATATAACAAATGAAATTTTATTCTAACCAACTCTCTTCAAAAATACATCACTGCATTCAATGTCAACAGAGCATGAGAAAAGTATTCGTGAATTAGAAGTCTTCGCGTCGTTTGTATCACTCTCACCGATTGCAATCGTTCCCGGTTCGACCATCAAGCGCACGCCGCCAGAGCCTGATTTGCTTTGTCAGACACATGAAGGTGAAATCGTGGCGTTCGAGCTAGTTGAGTTATGTGACCCACAAATTGCTAAGGTGTAAGAATTCCTAGCGTTGTTTACAGTATTCAGGAGAATACTGTAGATGAACATACACAAACGCACTCGCTTAACATTATTGGATCGCCAGGAAATTTGGCGGCTTTATCAAACCCGGTTG
>Ga0268298_10005594_pt1 | contig 11709 bp, 5 predicted proteins | sample WWTPWeurt_MetaG_FD_194462 | JGI IMG/M metagenome (GOLD analysis project Ga0268298, IMG submission 194462) | Activated sludge microbial communities from WWTP in Nijmegen, Gelderland, Netherland - WWTP Weurt | ecosystem: Engineered > WWTP > Aerobic digester > Activated sludge | place: Netherlands...
GACATGGACTGGCTGCACCTGGACCTGTTCGCGTGGAACGACAGTGCACGCCCCGGCCGCCCGGTGGGTGGCGAGGCGCAGACGCTGCGCACGCTGCTGGCCTGGCTGGAAGCGCGCTACGCCCCTTGAACGGCTGAGCCCCCATGCAGGCCGCCACCGCCCGCGCCCACGCGCTGCTGGCGGCCTGGGGCGTGCGGCCGGCGCGGCTGCAGGCGCTGACCCGCGGGCCCGAGGCGGTGTGGCGTGTGCTGACGCAAGAGCGCCGTCCGCGTACGCTGGTGCTGCGCCTGTACCCCGCCGGCCCCGCGCGCGCGGCGGCGATCGACGCCGAGGCCGCCTGGTTGCGCCACGCCGCGCAGCAGGGGCTGCACGTGCCGCAGCCGCAGGCCCTGCCCGACGGCCGCGGGCGCCATGCCGACGCCGCCGGCCAGGCGCTGCTGCTGGCCTGGCTGCCGGGGCGCATGCTGTTCAAGGGCCTGCGCCCGGTTCACCTGCACCGGGCCGGCGTCTTCATCGCGCAGCTGCACGACAGCGCACAGGCGCTGCAGGCGCTGGGCCTGTTCCCGCCCGCGCAGGCCGCCCATGGCGCCGAGCTGTCGCGCCTGGCGGACCACGGTGACCGCTTGCGGCGCTGGGGTGGGCGCCGCCTGCAGCACGCGGTGGACGCTGCCGTGCAGCGCCTGGCCCTGCAGCAGCGGCACTGGCCGCGTGACGATCGCCACCGCGGCTGGATCCATGGTGACCTGCACCCCTGGAACCTGCTGTTTGCCGACGGCCGCGCCGGGGCCATCGACTTCAGCGACGGCGGCTGGGGCTGGCTGGCGCAGGACCTGGCGGCGGTGCTGCAGTTCCTGCGCCACCCGCTCGCAGGCCTTGCCGACCACCGCCCGCAGCAGCCGCGGCTGCGCGAGGCGCTGCTGGCCGGCTACGCCTCGGTGCGGCCCTGGCCCCGCCGCCTGGACGAGCAGGTCGACGCACTGCACGCGCAGCGCCTGTTGAACACGGTGTGCTGGATGGCCGACGACTGGGCGTCGCCGGCCGAGCGGCCCTGGGGACCCGCGTTCCTGGCGCAGTTGCCAACGGCGCTGTCAGCATGATGTCGATCGTTGGCCGGCGGCGGCTGTTGGGTCGTCGTGCCAGCACGGGCGCCGCTGCGGGCCGGCCTTGCACGGTGTTACCGCGGTACCGTGATCTGGCTCAGCAACCTGCCGCCGGGCGCGGGCCACAGTGCCGGGCTCGACCCACCGCCCGGAGCGTGCCGCATGCCCCATGTCCTGCCTTTCAACACACAGCGCGGCTGCATGGCCCTGCTGCTGTGCGGCCTGGCGGCCGCCCACGCCGCCGAAGACCCCGGCACGCCGGTGAAGGTGACGTCCGAGATGCGGGGTGCCGGCATCGTCTCCAGCGGCGTGGTGCTGCCGGCGCTGCCGCCGGTCACCGGGTCGCGCAAGGCGCCGGTGGCGTCGTGGGGCAAGCCGCTGCCGTACCCCATCGTCATCGCCGACCGGCGCAACAACCGGCTCATCGAGGTCACACCTGACAAGCGCATCGTGTGGGAGTTCGTGTCGCCCAGCCTCAAGGTGTACCGCGGCAACGAGGACGTGAACTTCTCGCACGATGGCCGCAAGCTGGCGGTGAGCGAAGAAGACAACTACGACGTGCACATCGTCGACGTCGAGTCGCGCACGCTGGAATGGACCTTCGGCGAACCCGACGTGCGCGGCAACGGCCAGCGGCTGAACTACCCCGATGACGCGCACCTGCTGGAAGACGGCAGCTTCCTGACGGCCGACATCCGCAACTGCCGCGTGCTGATCATCGACCCCAGGACCAGCAAGATCACCACCGAATGGGGCCGCAGCGGCGACTGCCGGCACGCCCCGCCCAAGCGGCTGCATTCGCCCAACGGCGCCACGCCGCTGGAGAACGGCGACATCCTGGTGAGCGAGATCCGCGGCAGCTGGATCAGCCGCATCACGCGCAGCGGGCAGGTGCTGTGGTCGGTGCAGGCGCCGGGCGTGAAGTACCCGTCAGACGCCTTCATGACCCGCGACGGCCAGGTCGTGGTGGCCGACTTCAGCGACCCCGGCGGCGTGGTCATCTTCGACCCCGCCACGCTGAAGGTGAGCTGGGAATACCGCGTCACCGACCGCAGCGAGGCGCGTCTGAAGAACCCGTCGCTGGCGCGCGAACTGCCCGAGACCGGCGACATCATCGTGGCCGACGACCTGCGCGATCGTGTGATCGTGATCGACCGCCAGAGCAAGAAGTTCATCTGGCAGTACGGCGTGACCGACCAGAAGGGCCACCTGCCCGGCTACCTGAACTACCCCGACGGCTTCGACCTCGACGTCTACCGCGACTGGAAGGCGGCGCTGAAGCGATGAAGCGCCTGGCGGCCGCGCTGGCCCTGTGCAGCGCCCTGCTGGCGCAGGCGGCGCCCGACAGCGTGTTCATCGAGGACCTCACCTCGCCCGAGTTGCGTGATGCGTTGAAGACCGGCGTCACCACCGTGCTGGTGCCGGTGGGCGGCACCGAGCAGAGCGGCCCCCACCTGGTGCTGGGCAAGCACAACGCACGCGTGCGGCTGCTGGCCGAGCGCGTGGCGCGCACCCTGGGCCACACCCTGGTGGCACCGGTGCTGGCCTACGTGCCCGAAGGCAGCATCGCGCCGCCGTCGTCGCACATGCGCTGGGCGGGCACGCTCAGCATCCCCGAGGTCACCTTCGAGGCCGTGCTGGAAAGCGCCGCCCAGAGCCTGCGTGCACACGGTTTCATGCGCGTGCTGTTCATCGGTGAACATGGCGGCTACCACCGCAGCCTGCAGCGGGTGCAGGCGCGGCTGCAGAAGGCCTGGTCCGGCACCCCGGCCCAGGCCTGGCACGTGCAGGCCTACTACCGCTCCGCGCAGGTGGACTTTGCCAGCGAACTGCAGCGCCGCGGCTTCACGCGTGACGAGATCGGCACCCATGCCGGGCTGCTGGACACGTCGCTGTCGCTGGCGCTGGCCCCGGCCCAGGTGCGGCGCGACAAGCTGGCCGCGCGTGCCGACGGCGTGGTGGGCGACCCGCGCCGCGCCGACGCCGCACTGGGCCGGCTGGGTGCCGACATCATCGTGCGCGAGACGGTGGCCGAGATCCGCAGGCTGACGGCCAGGCCCTGACGCCGGTCTAGACTGCGCTGCATCAGGCGCAGGGAGACGGGTCATGCAGTTGGGTTGTGGGGGGCGCGTGCTGGCGCTGGTGATGATGGTGTCGGCCAGCCTGCCGGCGCTGGCCGCCAGCATCGTGTCGGTGTCGCCGCAGGGCGAGGTGGCGCAGGTGCGCCAGGTGGTGGTCAGCTTCAGCGAGGCCGTGGTGCCGCTGGGCGACCTGCGCCAGCCCGAGCCCGTGACGCTGCAGTGCCAGGGTGCCGGCGCCGCCGGCAGCGCACGCTGGATCAACGAACGCAGCTGGGCCTTCGACTTCAACGACGCACTGCCCCCCGGCGTGCGCTGCACCGTCAGGCCGCGGCCGGGCTGGAAGCCGCTGCAGGGTGAACTGACCGGCCAGACCGAGTTCCGCTTCAACACCGGCGGCCCGGCCGTGCTGCGCGTGCAGCCCTGGCAGGGGGCCACGGTCGAGGAAGACCAGGCCTTCATCCTGCAGCTGTCGGGCCCGGTGGTCGAGGCCGAGGCCCTGCGGCGCAGCTGGTGCGAGGTCGAAGGCCTGGGCGAGGCCGTGCCCGTGCGTGCGCTGCCGGCGGCCGAGCGCGATGCGCTGCTGAAGGCGCGCCGGCTGGACAAGCAGGCCGATCGCACGCTGGTGCTGGCCTGCAGCCGGCCCTTGCCCAACAAGGCCAAGCTGCGCCTGGTGTGGGGCAAGGGCATTGCCGCACGCGGCGCGCCGCAGGTGCTGACCACGGTGGAGCAGCGCTTCGACTTCCGCGTGCGCGATGCCTTTGCCGCCGACTTCAGCTGCGAACGCGAGCGTGCCAACGCGCCGTGCATGCCGATCCGGCCGCTGCTGCTGCGCTTTTCAGCGCCCGTGGCCCGTGCGCTGGCCGAAGCCGTGCGCCTGAAGCCCGCGGCCGGCGGTGCCGCGCTGGCCCCCACGTTCGACCAGGACGACAAGGCCGCCGAGGTCAGCGAGCTGCGCTTTGCCGGCCCGCTGCCTGAGCGTGCCAGCTTCAGCATCGAGCTGCCGCGCGAGCTGAAGGACGCCAGCGGCCGGCCGCTGGCCAACGCTGGCAGCTTTCCGCTGAAGGTGGCCACGGGCGACGCACCGCCGATCGCCAAGTTCCCGGCCGCGCCCTTTGGGGTCATCGAATGGAAGGCCGAGCCGCTGCTGCCCCTCACCGTGCGCCACGTGCAGGGCGACCTGCGGCCCCAGGCCAGCGGCGGCCAGGTGCGCGTGAAGACGCTGCGCTCTGACGCCGACATCATCCGCTGGTACCACCAGGTGGCCCGTTACCACGAGAACCAGCTGCCGGCGCGGGTGCTGGGCCTGCCGCAGGACCAGTGGACCGAGCTCGTCGAAGAAACCGACAGCCAGGGCCGCGTCAGCAAGCGCCGGCAGGACCGCTACGTGGCCACGCGCGAGGTGCCGCTGCTGGACCGCGAACGCGACGCGCGCCGGCTCGACCTGCCGGCCTTGCAGGGCGGCGACCCGCGGCCCTTCGAGGTGGTGGGGATCCCGCTGCCCGAGCCGGGTTACCACGTGGTGGAGGTGACGTCGCGGCGCCTGGGCCAGGCGCTGCTGGACAAGGCCGCGCCCATGTACGTGCGCACCGGCGTGCTGGTCACCAACCTGGGCGTGCACGTCAAGCAGGGGCGCGAGAACACCGCCGTGTGGGTGACCACGCTCGACCGCGGGCAGCCGGTGGCCGGCGCCGAGGTGGCGGTGTCCGACTGCCAGGGCAAGCCCTTGTGGGCCGGCCGCACCGACGCCAGCGGCGTGGCGCTGGCACCGCAGCGGCTGGACAGCACGCGCCGCTGCGAAGGCGAGGGCTCGAACTTCGTCTCGGCCCGCAAGACCGACGACAAGGGGGTCACCGACCTCGCCTTTGTCTTTGCCGGCTGGACCCGTGGCATCGAGCCCTGGCGCTTCAACGTGCCCGTCAGCGACGATGCGCAGCCCGACGTGCGCGCGCACACGGTGTTCGACCGCACGCTGCTGCGTGCCGGCGAGACGGTGTCCATGAAGCACTTCGTGCGGCGCGAAGACCGCCAGGGCCTGGCGGCCTTGCCCGCCGACGAGCTGCCCACGCGGGTGAAGATCATCCACGACGGCAGCGGCGAGCAGTTCACGCAGCCGCTGGCCTGGAAGGGCACGCGCAGCGCCACCAGCAGCTGGAACATCCCGGCCAGCGCCAAGCTGGGCCTGTACCGGGTGGAGCTGGAGAACCCCAACGTTCCACAGCAGCGGCGTCGCGTGTGGCCGTCGGGGGACTTCCGGGTCGAGGAGTTCCGCATCCCGCTGCTCGACGCGCGCCTGCTGCCACCGCGTGGCACGCCGGTGGCGGTGGCCGACCTCAGCCTGGGCGTGCAGCTGAACCACATGAACGGCGGTGGCGTGGCGCAGGCGCCACTGCGCGGCAGCGCGCTGCTGCGGCCGGCCGATGCCAGCATGCCGGGCTACGACGAGTTCAGCTTCGAGCCACCGCGCGACACCAGCGCGCGCAACCCCGACGACGACGACGAGGGCGAGCGCGCAGACCGTGAGGGCCGGCTGGTGGCCGACAAGCTGGCGCTGACCACCGACCGCGACGGCGCCGCGCGCTTCGACATCAAGGGCCTGCCCAAGCTCACGCGCGCCAGCGAGCTGGTGGCCGAGGTCAGCTTCAACGACCCCAACGGCGAGGTGCAGACCGTCGGCCGCACCGTGCGCCTGTGGCCGGCCGCCGTGGTGCCGGGCATCAAGGCCGCGGGCTGGGCCAGCAACCGTGGCAAGGCGCGCTTCACCGCGCTGGCGCTGGACACCGCGGGCAAGCCGCTGAAGGGCCAGAAGCTGGACGTGCGCGGCCGGCTGTCGCAGATCATCAGCACGCGCAAGCGCATGGTGGGCGGCTTCTATGCCTATGACAACCGCACCGAGGTGAAGGACCTGGGCACGCTGTGCAGCGGCAGCACCGACGACCGCGGCCTGCTGCTGTGCGAAGCCAGCCTGGACAACGCCGGCCAGGTGGAACTGGTGGTCAGCGCCGCCGACGGCAGCGGCCACGTGGCGCAGGCGGCCACCAGCATCTGGGTGACCCGGCAGGGCGAGCTGTGGTTCGAGCAGGACAACGACGACCGCATCGACGTGCTGCCCGAGAAGAAGGCCTATGAAGGCGGCGAAACGGCGCGCCTGCAGGTGCGCATGCCGTTCCGCGAGGCCACTGCGCTGGTGGCGGTGGAGCGTGAAGGCGTGATCAGCACCCAGGTCGTCACGCTGCGCGGCGACGACCCCACGTTCGAGCTGAAGGTCGACAAGGGCTGGGCGCCCAACGTCTACGTCAGCGTGCTGGCGCTGCGCGGCCGCATCCGCGAGGTGCCCTGGACCAGCTTCTTCAGCTGGGGCTGGAAGGCGCCGCTGGAATGGGCGCGTGCCTTCTGGTACGAAGGCCGCGAATGGCAGGCACCCACGGCGATGGTCGACCTGGCCAGGCCGGCCTTCAAGCTGGGCGTGGCGGCGCTGAAGGTGGGCACGGCGGCACACGAGCTGCAGGTGGCCGTGCAGCCCGACAAGCCGCAGTACACCGTGCGTGGCAAGGCCCTGGTGCGTGTGAAGGTCACGCACGGCGGACAGCCGGTGCCCGGCGCCGAACTGGCCTTTGCGGCCGTCGACGAAGGGCTGCTGGCGCTGCGCGACAACAGCAGCTGGCAGCTGCTGCCGGGCCTGATCCGCCAGCGCGCCTGGGGCGTGCAGACGGCCACGGCGCAGAGCGAGATCATCGGCCGCCGCCACTACGGCCGCAAGGCCGTGGCCGCGGGCGGCGGCGGTGGCAAGGGCAATGCGCGCGAGCTGTTCGACACCCTGCTGCTGTGGCAGCCCGACGTGGTGCTGGACGCCAAGGGCGAAGCGCTGATCGAGGTGCCGCTCAACGATTCACTCACGTCGTTCCGCCTGGTGGCGGTGGCCGACGCCGGCGTGCAGCAGTTCGGCACCGGCAGCGCCAGCATCAAGGTCACGCAGGACCTGCAGCTGCTGTCGGGCCTGCCGCCGCTGGTGCGCGACGGCGACCGCTTCAGTGCCCTGCTGACCGTGCGCAACACCACCGCGCGCGAGATGAAGCTGCGTGCCACGCTGCAGGGCACGGCCAACAGCGGCCATGCGCCCGACGTGGTGCGCACGCCGCTGCCGCTGCCGCCGCAGGACCTGGTGGTGCCCGCCGGCGGCGCGAAGGAGGTGCTGTGGCCGGTGGACGTGCCGGCCGACGTGTTCAGCATCGCCTGGGAGGCGGCGGTCGAAGAGCAGGGCGGCGCTGGCGCGAAAGACCGCCTGAAGACCACGCAGCTGGTCAGCGCGTCGGTGCCGATGCGTGTGCTGCAGGCCACGCTGACGCAGCTGGACGGCAGCAGCACGCTGCCGGTGGCGGCACCCGTCGATGCGCTGCCGGCCACGGGCGTGAAGCGCGGCGGCATCGTCGTCGGCCTGCAGCCGAAGCTGACCGGCGCGCTGCCGGGCATCCGGCGCTACTTCGAGACCTACCCCTTCATCTGCCTGGAACAGAAGGTGAGCAAGAGCGTGGGCCTGAAGGACGCCGCGCTGTGGGCCCCGGTGGCCAACGCGCTGCCCACCTACCTGGACGCCGACGGCCTGGCCAACTACTTTCCGCCGCGGGCCGAAGACGGCAACCGCGGCAGCGACCGGCTGACGGCCTACCTGCTGCAGGCCACGCACGAAGCCGGCTTCGAACTGCCGCAGGCCGCGCGTGAACGCATGCTCGACGCGCTGGTGGCCTTTGTCGAAGGTCGCATCGAACGCAGGTTCTGGTCGCCGCGCGCCGACCTGGACGTGCGCAAGATCGCCGCGCTGGAAGCGCTGTCGCGCTACGGGCGCGCGCAGCCGAAGATGCTGGGCTCGATCAACCTGGTGCCCAACCAGTGGCCCACCGCCGCCGTGATCGACTGGGTGCAGGTGCTGCGCCGCGTGAACGGCATCCCCGACCAGGCCCAGCGCCTGGCCGAGGCGCAGCAGGTCCTGCGCGGGCGGCTCACCTACGCCGGCACGACGCTGAAGTTCAGCACCGAGGACACCGACTTCTGGTGGTGGCTGATGGACAGCGCCGACGCCAATGCGGCCAAGCTCATCCTGGCGGTGCTGGACGACCCGGCCTGGAAGGACGAACTGCCGCGGCTGGTGGTGGGTTCGCTGGCGCGCCAGAACCGCGGTGCCTGGCTCACCACCACGGCCAACCTGTGGGGCAGCCTGGCGCTGGACAGGTTCGCGGCCAGGTTCGAAGCCACGCGCATGGCCGGGCGCACGGTGGCCAGTGCCGGCGGGTCACCCCAATCGTTGGACTGGGCAGCCAGGCCGGCGGGCGGCCGCCTGCAGCTGCCCTGGCCCGACAAGGCCGGCACGCTGACCGTCACCCAGGAAGGCAGCGGCAAGCCCTGGCTGACGGTGCAGGCGCTGGCCGCGGTGCCGCTGGCCGCGCCGCTGCGCGCGGGCTATGCCGTCACGCGCACGGTGACGGCGGTGGAGCAGAAGGACAAGGCCGGCTGGTCACGCGGCGACGTGCTGCGCGTGCGGCTGGAGGTGGACGCGCAGTCCGACATGAGCTGGGTGGTGGTGTCCGACCCCGTGCCCGGCGGCGCCACGTTGCTGGGTTCGGGCCTGGGGCGCGATTCGCAGATCGCCACCCGCGGCGAACGCAAGGAAGGCAGCGGTTGGCTGGCCTATGAAGAACGCAGCTTCGAGGCCTTCCGCAGCTACTTCGAACACCTGCCGCGCGGCAGGCATGTGGTGGAGTACACGGTGCGGCTGAACAACGCCGGCCGCTTCCTGCTGCCGCCCACGCGCGTGGAGGCCATGTACGCGCCCGACAGCTTTGGCGAGGCGCCCAACGCGCCGCTGGAGGTCAGGCCGTGAAACGTGTCGCCGTAGCGCTGCTGCTGGCGGCCTGTACCGCCGCGCAGGCGCTGCCCAGCTTCGAACAGGTGAAGGCCGCGCACCGCGTGTCCGACCTGACGCTGCTGGACCGCCATGGCCAGCCGCTGCAGACGCTGCGCGTGGACATGGCCGTTCGCCGCCTGCCCTGGGTGCCGCTGGACCAGATGTCGCCCGCGCTGCTGCAGGCCGTGGTCACCAGCGAGGACAGGCGCTTCTGGCAGCACAGCGGCGTGGACTGGGCGGCGGTGGCGCAGAGCGCCTTCGGCAACCTGGTGAACACGCGCACGCGGGGTGCGTCCACGCTGACCATGCAGCTGGCCGGGCTCATCGACGACGGCCTGGCGCGGCCGGCGCAGGGCCGCAGCGTGGTGCAGAAGCTGGGCCAGGTGGTGGTGGCGTCGCAGCTGGAACGGGCGTGGACCAAGAGCCAGATCCTGGAGGCCTACCTCAACAGCGTGCCCTGGCGCGGCGAGGTGGTGGGCATCAACGCGCTGGCGCAGACGCTGTTCGGCAAGCACGCCAGCGGGCTGGACCTGGACGAGGCCGCCATCGCTGCCGCCCTGGTGCGCGGCCCCAACGCATCACCTGACCGGGTGGGCGAACGCGCCTGCGGCCTGCTGCAGACCTTGAAGCAGACCTGCGCCGGCGTGCGCACGCTGGCCGCGCAGGCGCTGCTGCGACGCCCGCAGCCGCTGCTGGGCGAACAGCTGGCGCCGCACTACGCGCGCCTGGCGCTGCGGCGCGACGGGCCGGCGCAGCAGCGCAGCAGCCTGGACGCCGGCCTGCAGCGCGTGGCGCTGCAGGCGCTGCGCCAGCAGTTGGCCGAACTGCAGGGCCGCAACGTGGAAGACGGCGCGGTGGTGGTGCTGGACAACACCAGCGGCCAGGTCCTGGCCTGGGTGGGGGCCAATGGCGACAGCAGTGCCGCAGCGCAGGTCGACGGCGTGCTGGCGCGGCGCCAGCCGGGTTCCACGCTCAAGCCCTTTGTCTACGGGCTGGCCTTCGAGCGCCGGCTGATCACGCCGGCCAGCCTGCTGGACGATTCACCCGCCGAGATCGCCACCGCCGCCGGCCTGTACCTGCCGCAGAACTACGACCGCGGCTACAAGGGCCTGGTCAGCGCGCGCACGGCGCTCGGCGCCAGCCTGAACGTGCCCGCCGTGCGTGTGGCCGGCCTGCTGCCACCCGATGCGCTGCACGCGCGGCTGAACGCGCTGGGCCTGGACCTGAAGGAAAGCGCCGGCTGGTATGGCGCGTCGCTGGCGCTGGGCAGTGCCGAGGTCACGCTGCTGGGACTGGCCAACGCCTACCGCGCTCTGGCCAACGGCGGCCTGTATGCGCCGCCGGCAGGGCCGGCCCGGCCGCCGGCCGCCGCGCGGCGTGTGGTCGACGCCGCCGCCAGCTTCATCGTCGCCGACATCCTGGCCGACAACAACGCCCGCGTGCGCACCTTCGGGCTCGACAGCCAGCTGCGCACGCGCGGCTGGGCGGCGGTGAAGACCGGCACCAGCAAGGACCTGCGCGACAACTGGTGCCTGGGCTTCACCGACCGCTACACCGTGGGCGTGTGGGTGGGCAACGCCAGCGGCGCACCCATGCACGACGTCAGCGGCATCAGCGGCGCCGCGCCGGTGTGGCGTGCGGTGATCGAGCAACTGCACCGCGGTTCGCCATCCAGGCCGCCGATGGCGCCGGCCGGCGTGCAGGCCGCGCACGCGGTGTTCGACGGCCACCGCGAGGCCGCGCGCGACGAATGGTTCGTGGCCGGCACCGCGCCGCGCGCGACGCTGATGGCCCGCAGCGCCGCCGGCGTGGCGGGCATCACCAGCCCCACCGATGGCGCCATCTACGCGCTGGACCCCGACATGCCCGTCGCCGCGCAGCGCATCCGCTTCGAGGGCGAAGCCGGCACCTGGGTGCTGGACGGCCGCGTGCTGGGCCGCGGCCGCCAGCTGCAGTGGGCGCCCCGGCCCGGGCGCCATGTGCTGGCGCTGCGTGATGACCGGGGCCGGGTGCTGCAGCAGCTGAGCTTCGAGGTGCGCGGCCTTCAGGCGCCGATGCGCCCGCCGTCGTCGCGTGTGATCACCACCGTGGCCGAACGCGGGCGCTTGCCGGCGCCGTAGCCGGCGTTGGCCGGCCACTGGCTGGTGTACCTGGCGGGGTCGCCCACGTTGGCCTGCGCCGTGGTCTCGCCCGGGTGCTGGATGTTGACGAACAGCGTCTTGCCGTCGGGCGTCTCGGCGATGCCGGTGATCTCGCAACCCGCCGGGCCGACGAGAAAGCGCTTCAGCGTGTCGGCCGTGGGCGCCTGGCCGATGAAGGTGTCCACCGTCAGCGTGCTGCCGTTGCCGCGGGTGTAGCTCAGCGTGCGCTTGCCGCCATCGCCTTGCCGGCCCGCAACGGCGGCCAGCATCATGCAGTTGCTGACGTCGGTGTAGGCGCCGTCGTCGGTCTGGATCCAGCAGATGCCGGTGGCGCGGCTGAAGGCCAGGCCGTCGGGGCTGGAGAAGTCCTGGTCGGTGCTCAGCGCCGACAGGTTCACGCCCGCGGCGGCGCTGGCCTCGGCGCCGAACAGGTACACGTCCCAGGCGAAGCGGGTGCCGGCGCTGCCGGCGTTTTCCTTCAGGCGCAGGAT
>Ga0268298_10005595_pt1 | contig 11707 bp, 5 predicted proteins | sample WWTPWeurt_MetaG_FD_194462 | JGI IMG/M metagenome (GOLD analysis project Ga0268298, IMG submission 194462) | Activated sludge microbial communities from WWTP in Nijmegen, Gelderland, Netherland - WWTP Weurt | ecosystem: Engineered > WWTP > Aerobic digester > Activated sludge | place: Netherlands...
GTCCATGCCGATCCAGGGCACCTCGTGGTTGCGCACAGTGACGAACAGGTTGTTTTCATGCAGCACCTTGTTGTGCTTGAGGTTGTGCAGCAAGGCGTTGGGCACGGTGCCGGGCTCGGCGGTCAGGAACACTGCGGTGCCATCCACGCGCGCGGGCGGGCTCACGAACACCGCCTCCAGGAAACTATGCAGGTCCAGCGCATCCTGGCGCAGCGAGTCGTTGAGCAGGCCGCGCCCCTGCTTCCAGGTCATCATCAGCAGGAATATCGCGCCCCCGATCAGCAGCGGGAACCAGCCGCCATCCAGCAGTTTCAGCAAGTTGGACGAGAAGAACGCCAGGTCGACGACAAAGAAGAAGCCCGTGGCGGCAATGCACAGCGCCAGCGGATATTTCCAGCCATAGCGGATCACATAGAAGGTCAAGACGGTGGTGATCAGCATGTCCAGCGTCACCGCGATCCCGTAGGCCGCCGCCAGGTTGCTCGACGAGCGGAACATCACCACCGCCAGCACGATCAGCACGAACAGCCCCCAGTTCACGAAGGGCATGTAGATCTGGCCCGTGTCCTTGACGCTGGTGTGCTGCACCTGCAGGCGGGGCAGGTAACCGAGCTGGATCACCTGCTTGGTCACGCTGAAAGCGCCGGTGATCAGGGCCTGGGAGGCGATCACTGTGGCGGCCGTTGCCAGCACCACCAGGGGAATCAGCGCCCAGTCGGGCGCCATCATGAAGAAGGGGTTCTTCACGGCCTCCGGGTTCGCCAGCAGCAGCGCGCCCTGGCCAAAATAATTGAGGGTGAGCGAGGGCATGACGATGGAGAACCAGGCCAGCCGGATCGGCTTCTTGCCGAAGTGCCCCATGTCCGCGTACAGCGCCTCGCCCCCGGTCACGCACAGCACCACTGCGCCAAGGATGATGAAGGTGATGCCAGGGTGATGAAAAATGAACCCCAGCGCGTAATGCGGGCTGATCGCCCACAGGATCTCGGGATGTGAGGCAATGTGGCTGAGGCCCAGAACGGCAATGGCCGCGAACCAGACCAGCGTGATCGGACCGAAAAACTTGCCGATACCCGCCGTGCCATGCTTCTGCACGGCGAACAGCCCGAACAGAATCACCAGCGTCAGCGGAATGACCGCCCGCTTGAAGGTGGGCGACACCACCTCAAGGCCCTCGACCGCCGACAGGACCGAAATGGCCGGCGTGATGACCCCGTCGCCATAAAACAGGCAGGTGCCGAAAACGCCTACCGCCAGGAGCCCTCGCCGCAATTCGGGTTTGTCCTTCACCGATTGCGAGGCCAGCGCCAGCATGGCTACCAGTCCGCCCTCGCCGTGGTTGTCAGCCCGCAGCACGAGCGTGACGTACTTCAGCGAGACGATGACGGTGAGCGTCCAGAAGAAGATGGACAGGATGCCATAGACGTTGTCGGTCGTGAACGGCACATGACCTGAGCCAAACACTTCCTTGATGGAATACAGGACGCTGGTGCCAATGTCGCCATAGACGACACCGATGGCGCCCAGGGTGAGCGCCGCAAGGGAAGATTTGGATGCCGACACAAAAAGGCCCCGCCAGCCAGCGGGGCTCCAGAACTGGGAATCGGCTATTTTGCGCCTGTCAGGGCGCCGTGCAAGTGGGCTGTCGCGGCCAGATGACACCCCGCCCAAAAATATTGCAACGCAGCAACTTTTCGGGCAGGTTTCGCTCAGTCGTAGATTTCGGCGTCCGGGTCCGTCGCTTCCAGCTCATAGCTGGCCGCCACCATGGCCAGGCGGCCGATCACGCCGTACATGTAGAAGCGGTTGGGCGCGCTGGCGCCGGGTTTCATCCCCGGTTGCGGCAAGTGGGTGCTCTGTTCGAAGGCCAGCGGCACAAAGCTGGATCCGGGGGCGTTGAGGTTCTCATCGACGCCGCGCTCCGCATGAATGCGGTAAAAGCCGCCCACCACGTAACGGTCCATCATGTAGACCACCGGCTCGGCCACCGCGTCGTTCATGCGCTCGTTCGTCAGCACGCCTTCCTGGATGATGACGTCGCTGACCTCCTGCCCGTCCTTGATGACACTCATCTTGTTGCGGGTCTTGCGGTTCAAGGCCTCCAGTTCCTTGACATCGCGCACCGTCATGATGCCCATGCCGTAGGTGCCGTTGTCGGCCTTGACGACCACGAAGGGCTTTTCGTTGATGCCGTATTCCTTGTATTTGCGGCGGATCTTGGTCAGCAGCGCGTCCACGTTGCTTTGCAGGCACTCCATGCCCGTGCCTTCCGCAAAATTGACTTCCCCACACTTGCCGAACATCGGGTTGATCAGCCAGGGGTCGATGCCCAGCAGCTTGCCGAAGCGCTTGGACACCTCCTCGTAACTCTGGAAGTGCTTGCTCTTGCGCCGCACGCTCCAGCCCGCATGCAACGGCGGCAGCAGGTATTGCTCGTGCAGGTCTTCCAGGATGCCCGGCGCACCGGCCGAGAGGTCATTGTTGAGCAGGATGGTGCAGGGGTCGAAGCCCTTCAGGCCCAGGCGGCGCTTGCTGCGGATCACCGGCTCCAGCGTGATCTGTTCGCCACCCGGCAGATCGATGACCGTGGTCTCCTTGATCTCCGGGCTGATGGAGCCGATACGCACATTCAGCCCGGCCATGAGAAAAATCCGGCGCAGCTGCACCACGTTGCTCAGGTAGAACGTGTTGCGCGTGTGGTTTTCGGGGACGATCAGCAGGTTGCGGGCTTCAGGGCAGATCTTCTCGATGGCGGCCTGTGCGGCCTGCACCGCCAGCGGCAGCATTTCGGGCGTCAGGTTGTTCCAGCCGCCGGGAAACAGGTTGGTGTCCACCGGCGCGAGCTTGAAGCCGGCATTGCGGATGTCCACCGAACTGTAGAAAGGCGGTGTGTGCTCCATCCACTCCAGGCGGAACCAGCGCTCAATGGCCGGCATGGAGTCGAGTACGCGTTGTTCAAGTTCGTTGATCGGCCCGGTCAGCGCGGTGATGAGATGGGGAACCATGCGGCCCTCTTTATGGAAATAGTGGTCAGGATTTTAGGACTTGGGGCCGGTACGGCCCCGTTCAAGCCCCGATGGCAGGCGTTTCGATCAACGCGGCCGGGGCGCCAACGGCTCGGCGGGTCACCCGCGCACTTCACCGTCACCCAGCACCACGTACTTGAGTGACGTCAGGCCTTCGATGCCCACCGGGCCGCGGGCGTGGAACTTGTCGGTGCTGATGCCGATCTCGGCGCCCAGCCCGAACTCGAAGCCGTCCGCGAAGCGGGTGCTCGCATTCACCATCACGCTGGCCGAGTCCACCTCGCGCAGAAACTGCTGCGCATGCATGTGATCCCGCGTGAGGATCGCATCGGTGTGGTGGCTGCCGTAGTGGTTGATATGGGCAATGGCCTCGTCCACCCCACTCACGACCTTGACGCTGATGACGGGCGCGAGGTATTCCTCGAACCAGTCCTGCTCGGTGGCCGCCTTCAGGCTGGCGCCCGGTACGGCGGCCAGAATCGCCAGCGCCTCGGGACAGCCCCGCATTTCCACGCCCTTCGCCGCGTAAATGGCGCCGATGCGGGGCAGGAACTCCGCCGCCACACCACGGGCCACCAGCAGGCCTTCACTGGCGTTGCAAGGGCTGAACTTGTTGGTCTTCGCGTTATCGGCCACCTTGACGGCCATGGCGATGTCGCAGGGATCGTCTACATAGGTGTGGCAGTTGCCATCCAGGTGCTTGATGACCGGCACTTTGGCGTCGCGCCTGATCCGCTCGATCAGTCCCTTGCCGCCGCGCGGGATGATCACGTCCACGTACTGCGGCATGGTGATCAGATGTCCGACGGCTTCTCGATCGGTCGTCTGGACCAGTTGAACAGCGTGGGCCGGCAGGCCGGACTCGACCAGCGCCTGCTGCACCAGCCGCGCCAGGGCCTTGTTGGACTCGATGGCCTCCGACCCCCCGCGCAGCACGCAGGCGTTGCCACTCTTGATCGACAGGCTGGCCGCCTCGATGGTCACGTTGGGGCGGCTCTCGAAAATCATGCCGAACACACCGATCGGCACGCGCATCTGTCCCACACGAATGCCGCTGGGCTGCTGTTTCATGCCGATGATCTCGCCGATCACATCGGGCATCGCGGCCAGCTGCTCGCAGCCTTGGGCGCAGGTCTCCAGCACCTTCGGCGTGAGCTTGAGCCGGTCCACCATCGGCTCGGCCAGACCGGCGGCGATGGCACGCTCCAGGTCGCGGGCGTTGTCGACCTGCAGGGACTGCACGTTGGCGCGCAACAGGGCGGCCAGCTTTCGCAGAGCGGTGTTCTTCACTGCCGTGGGCGCCTTGGCCATCAGGGCAGAAGCAGTCTTGGCCTGCAAGCCGATGGTCTGCAGGGTTTCGGCGATCGAGTGGGCGGTCATGAGCTCTATTGTCGACGCTATTGCATGAGCCCGCAGATTACACACTGCTGAGAAAGTCCGCTGCGATCATCGCAGCCCTGTGGTGATCACCAGTTTCTCAAAGGGATTCGCCTCGTCGAAAACCACGACCGGTACGCGCGACTTGTCGCCAGCCACTCCGCGCCAGTTCTTGGTCGCAATGGTCTGCCCGTTTCGACCGGCCTGGAACGTCACCGAACCATCCGCTTTGGGTGTCACCAGCAGCACACGTTTTTCGCCAGGCGACAGTCGGTTTGCCGGATCGTATCGGTCGCCTTCCACAATGATGTGCACGGCCTCACGCGAAGCGTTGCGCAGTTCGGCGCTCAGGGTAGAGGCACTGGCCGATGGACTGCCCGTCTTTCCCGCCGAACCCTGCACGGACGGTGCGGCGGGCACTGCCGTTGAAACGGCGCCCTCCGTTCGGGTGTAACGAACGGTCGTCTGCATACCCTCTGGACGGAAAGTGAATGTGCGGGCATCGCCGGACACCGGGCCTTTGACAGTGTCGTAACGTTCAATGGGCTCGCTTCTTGTCGTGCCATCCTTGAAGCGGCACTGGCTCCCCTGCGGCCGAAGGTTCAAGGCGGCTCCCGCGACACTGTACTGGCCACGAATGGTGCAAACCGCCGTTCCTGCCAGCGTATCGGGGCTGACATCCATGGTGTAGGAGCCATCCGTGTTGAATATCGTCTCGCTGACATCGACGATCTTGCCGGCCTCGATGGTTTCCGTCTTCCAGCGCCCAACGACCGGGAAATTCGCCACAACACCCGTTTGTGTTGGGCTCGGCACCGGTGGCTGGGAAGCCGGCTGGGCCGATGTCACCGCAACAGGCGCCGCAGGCCTGGGCGCTGGCGGCGCCGAACCCGTAGCGGACACCGACCCTGTTTCCACGCGGATATGCCCCGCCCCGCCGGTGCCCGCATTCTGTGCCCAGGTGGACGGATCGGAATCGATCACGGTGTAGGTGCCGGGCGCCAGTGTCACCCCCGGTCGAGTGTTCCAGTAGGCATTGGGCACACCGCCCTGGCCCGGCGTGCCGTCGGCTCGCCACGGCCCGTAAGTCCGCCCTGCAGCGTCACGAAGCCCGATCGTTCCAGGCGCTGCGCCTCTGGCGTTGTTCCAGTGGTAGGTTTGCAGCAGCGTCAGTACCCGTGGCTCATCGAGCGTGAAAGTGCTGGGCTTGGTGGGCCCATTGCTGACACCAGCGATATTGCCGATGGTCTGGACGGCCGGCGCTGGTGCAGTGGCAACTGGAGCGACCGGCGCTGACGTCGGCTCAGTACCGGAAATGCGGGTCCAGTTTGTTCTGCCGCTGCGCTGCGGACCGTTGAGTTCGCGGACCGTTCCTGCGGCCTGATGGCCCGCCGGGTCAAATATCACTTCATAGATGCCCTTGATGGCCCCGTCGCGGGTCACATAGTCAATCCGGAAAGAACCGGAAGGTGTCCAGACTCCGGGCCCGCTGGCGTAGCCCAATCCGGTTTCCTCAGCAAAGTACTGCCCGTTCGGCAAGCGCCGGATGGTCCAGTTCGCCGAAGGTTCGTGGCGCCAGACACCCACCGGGTTGACCGTCGGCACAACAGCCGCCGGCATGGGCGCCTGAGTGGCGGGGGCAGGCACTGGCAAGGGTTTGGTCTGTGCCAAGCCCGCCTCCAGCTTGCGAACGAAGTCTTCCAGTTCAGGATCGGGCCAAAGGCCCAGACTTTGTCTGTAGCCGGCAATGGCTTCGGCGATGCGCCCTTGCTGCTGCAGCGCCTGCGCCTGGTCGCGCAACTGTCTGGCCTGCGCCTTACGCGCCTGCTGGTCAGCCAACCCTTTTTCCAGCTGTGTCACGAACGCTTGCAGCTCGGGATCAGGCCACAAAACAAGGCTCTGCTTGTACCCGCCAATCGCCTCGGCAATGCGGCCCTGTTGCTGCTGCGCCTGCGCCTGGTCGCGCAACTGCTTCGCTTGCGCCTTACGTGCCTGCTGGTCGGCCAAGCCCTTTTCAAGCTGGGTGACGAAGGTCTGAAGTTCCGGGTCAGGCCATATTGCCAAGCTTTGTTTGTACCCAGCAATGGCCTCGGCAATACGCCCTTGCTGCTGCAACGCCTGCGCCTGGTCCCGAAGCTGCCTGGCTTGAACTTTGCGCGCCTGCTGGTCAGCCTGCGTCCCTTTGAGACGCGCCACATGCGCCTGCAGGCCCTCGTCCCTCTGGATATCCAGACTGGCTGTGTATTGCTCGATCGCCAGCGCCAGATTGCCCTGTCCCTCGGCATCCTGGCCGCGCTTGCGAAGATCATCGGCCTTCGCCACCTGCTCGCGGTCATAGGCGATCTGCCGCCGGAGCCCGTCGGCGGTCTCTGCGCGGTGTTCCCAGTCGTTGAGCATGCGCTCGAGCACCGGAATGGCCGCCCGCATGTCCTTGGCCTTCTGCAGGTCGGACGAGGTCTTCATCGTCGTCGCCAGCGCCTCGTTGTAGGCCTTCTGCAACTCGTCTAGCCGCGTCTTCAGACGCAGGAAGTCCGGATCCTTGATCGCAGGCGGCAGCGGTCGCGTCGGATCCTTGATCATCTGGTATTCCAGCACCTCCAGGTGGCCCCGCGCCTGATCGATCTGTCGCTTGCCCAGCATGGCATCGATCGGCGCAAGCCGCTTTTCCTTGGCCTGCTTCCAGACCGGATCCCAAGCCTTGTATTGCTCCCGCTGCTGCTTGGAGTTGGCCTCGTTCTGAGCGCCCCGAATGCCGACCTTGTCAATCGCCTTGTCCATGTTCTCGACCGCGCGTGGCAGGTTGCCTTTCTCGGCCTGCTTGTAGGCGTGATTGACCAGATGCGGACCGATCATGGCCTTGACCCAGTCGGCGTCATCGGGCAGGAGCAGCGGTTGGATGGCAGCAAACTGATCCGCCACGCGCCGCACCAGTTCCTCGTCGTTTTCGAGGTTGCCCTTGACGATCTCCTGCTTGATCTCAGCCAGCGCCGGCGCCACTGACTGGGCGTTCTCCTTCAGGGCCTGCTGGTGCCACTTGTCAAAGATGTCCTGCGCCTGGTCGTAGCGCATCTTGGTCACCGAGTTGAAGCATGCGTATTCGACTTTCTTGTCCCCCACCGGCAGTGGCGTCTTCCAGATCGTCAACGGGCCGTTGCACTGGCAGGGACCATGCCCGTATTCGCCCTTGAACGAGGGGTTGTAGAGTCCGCCAAGGCTGCCGCCACAACTGCGGCACATACAGTCAAGGAAGAACTTCGCATCTTCGTCGTGCAGGCCCAGCTTGCGCATGCGGGTCATCAAGTCGTCGAACGCCCTGCGATCCAGGATCATCTGCCGCATCACCTTCGCCAGCTCGTTCTGCATCGCAGCATAGGCTTCCATTTCTTTTTCCTGGGTGAATGCCTCCCAAATGGTGCTTGGCAGCGTGAGGATGCCAATGATCGCCTCCTGACCCATGTAGACACCCGTCTTGAGAATGGTGAAGGTAATGTGCTTGAACATCGATGGATCCCGACCGGCCATGATCTCCTTCATATACTTGTCGATTTCCTCCTTTTGCGCACCTTCAAACGCCGGGCCAAGCCCCGTACCCTCCCAGCCTGCGTGGATATAGACGTTCTTGAGGAAGTCCAAAAACGTATCGTCTGCCTTGACTTCGGTGAGCGCGATCTGAACGCCTTGGTAACCGATCAATATGGCACCTCCGGCGGTCATAACTGCCGAAAACTTGGTCGTCGCGTTAAAGCCCGAGAGATCTTTCGCCGCCTCCTTGAAGGCGGCCCATTTCGCTGCCGCTTCGATCTGCTGGACAGCATCTTGCAGTCTGGTCGCTGCCTTGGCGGCGCCCGCTGCCGAGAGTGCTTTCGACTCGGCGGCGATGATCTGCCGGATCTGCGGCAAGCTCCCGGGATTCTTTTTGGCAATCTCCAGCATGCTGCCGATCATGTTGTCGGCTGAGTTCTGCAGCGCTTTTGCGTGCAGGCTCCGGACCATATTGACCTCGGCGGAGCTATACGGATTGCGGCCGATATTTGCAATAGCCCGGCTGACGTCATCCATGGCGCCAGCCTTGTTGGTCAAGCCATATTGACCCCGCAGCTGGTTGTTGACGTCCGTCAGGCGCGCGTGGTACTTGGCGGCCTGGTATTCGTAATTGGAGGCCATGGCTTCCAGGCGCGCCGCCTCTCCTGGATTCGCCGACCGTATAGCTGCCGCTTCTTTGCGCGCTTTGTCAGCAGCAGCCATCTTCGCGTTGGCAAGTTCTTTCACTTCCGAACTAAACGCCCCCGCCTCTTCCACAGTGAGCTTGGCCGCCTTGTCCCCCAGCTTCGCCTGCGCGGAAGCCGCCTTGGGATCCTTGTACATCGTGCCATGGTTGTCGTTGATATGGCCTGAGATTTTCTTGAACTCAGATGGATCCACATGCTCAGGGTGGGGCATGAAGTCGGTATTGGTGTCAACATGGCCTGTCGGCACCTTTGACTTGTCTATACCCGGTTGATTGTGGAAATACTCCTTGATGGCTTTCTGGTATTTGTCCTCAGCCTTCGTGATGTCCTCCAGCTTGATTTTCGTATTCGCACCACTGCTCGGCTTGACGTTGATGTCGGTGTCCGTACCGGGGTTCAACTTCAGTTCGCTGGCGTGCGGGTCAAAACCAGAGCCATCGAAAGCCTGCTTGACGAACTTCTGGTTCAGGTCGTTGAACTGTTGCTGTACGGTTTTGTAGGCATCCAGATTGACCATGCCCTTCTGGGCCATCAAGTTGACTTCCGTGTTGTTCACGAACACCGTCATTTGCTGGGTCGGCGTTGCCGTTCCGGCGGCCACGGCGTTGACAGCCTCCTGCAACCCCTCCGTCCACGCCCAACCCGAAGAAGGCAGGAGCAAAAGGGCGAGTAGCCACCAAACCAGCCGTCGGATCAAGGTCGCAAACATCGCAATCCCCCAATAACAGTCACTGAAATCGACCCCCCATACCAACGTTTCGCGTGCGCGGATCTCCTGAGCCTTCGCCGCGCTCGTTCCATGCTGGTTCAATCGGCTAGGGCATCCTGGGGTGTTCGTCACTCCGTTGGCGCAAAGCCTGTTGACACCTGGCACCTGCCGCGGCGACCGAAGGGACCATCAGCGAACGATGAAGACCTTGTGTTTTTCGAGCACCTTGCGGAACTCAGGGCTGCGTCGCAGGTTTTCCAGGTCGGGATCACGCCTCAATGCGTCGTAGTCGGAAAACCCCTTGGCGAGCGCGGCGTCGATCTCATCGAGCGCAAGGTCAACGTTGCCCCGCAAGGAGTGAAGGCTTGCGTAGTTGTAGCGAATGGACGGGCTGTCCGGACTGAGTTCCTTCGCCTTGCGAAGGTCTTCTTCGGCCTTGTTGAACTTTCGCTGAAGCATGTAGGCGGCCGCCCGATTGGAGTAGGCCTCCGCGTAGCCGGGATCCTTCTGAATCGCCATCGAAAACTCCTTCACGGCGTTTTCGATGCTCTCTTCGCGGATATAGGCCTCCCGGGCATTCTTTGCATTGCTGATGTAGCTGAAGGCTTGCTTGACGTGAGCCTGAACGTCAAGACTGGGTTCCCCCTTGGCAGCGGCCGGCGCTGGCGTCGGAGCAGTTGCAGTGGCGGGTGCTGGCGCGGCTGATGGCGCAGGGACCACGGCAACGGTCGGTGCGGCGACCGGCGCCGGCTGGAACCGGTCACACCCGGCGGCAACCAGAATGGTCGACAGGAAGACGGCAAACGACGCAATGTTAGTGTTCGAATAGCGCATGGCAAATCCCTTTCTGTCGATTTCGTCGACCTATCGGTTACTACGGGTCAAGGGCATGTCCCAGTCCGGGACGGTGGCCATGGCCTGCGGATGCTGGTCAATGTCTGCACCTTTTTCCTGTTTGACGTGACTCGCCACCCTCGGCTTGGCGTAATTGAAGGCCTGCTGAAGGGAGCCGTTGTAGCGGTTCAAACCATCCACCAGGTAGTACGAGAAAATGCTGCTGCGCAGGCGGTCGGATTCCCATGACTGCTCACCGGAGTCACTGGCACCGATCAATACCCGCCCCCACGGCTCGACCGCTTCACCGCCCACAGACTTTGCGGCGCTACGGCTTGGAGCCTCAGGCTCAAGTACCAAGTCCTTGGCGCCCAGCACGCGGCGCCCATAGTCCCGGCTGATGCCATAGCCCTCGCTGTCGCCGGCACCGAGTGATTTCCCTCCAGGTGGAAGAAAGCCCGGAACAGCTCGATACGCCCCGTTGCTGTAACAGGTATCCAGCACCATGACGAGGCGTTTGGCCCGATTGCCATCGACGAACTGGCGCAACATCTCCTCGTTGATGGAGGTGTGCCAGATCCGTTCTCGCGGCTTCACCTCAGTGTCGTGCGTGACGATATTGACGGCACCACGCTTGTCGGGCGGGCTTCCATGACTGCTCATGTAGACCACCACCAGATCATCTTCCCCAGCCACGCGCTGAAGTCTCTCAAGTGCCGTCCCTACGTTCGAGCGAGTCGCGTTTCCATCGGTCAGGAATGTCACGTTGCCCGGCGGGAACTGCCCTCTTCTCGGATCCGTCAGGAACTGGTAGAAATTCATGGCGTCGCGCGCCGCGAACTCAAGCGGCTGGATACCATGTAGAAACTGCCCCACGCCCACGACCAGCGCGTAGCGATTGCGTATGGGCCCAGGGGGCGCGTCGCCCCGGATCGGTGGCTGCAAAACGCTGGACCGCGCAAACAAGCTGCCCAACCGCCGTTCCCACGCCTTCACGCGTATGCTTTCGGGGGTCACAGGTGACACCCACCGAGCGCCAACCACCACTTGCGCCAGTGAAAAGGCCCGGTCAACCTCAACCTCGTCAGCGTACTCCCCCTTGAGGGTCACGCGACCATACGCGTCGCTTTCCACCCGACCTGTGAGAATTCCGTTTCGGGAGAACGCCTGGTTGATGGCCGCCAAATGTTGCGCGGTGACCGGCGCCTGAGCGTCCTGGGCCCAAACCGGCAGCGACGTCAACAAAGCCACCGCCACACACATCTGACGCGCGATCTGAACCCACGACGGCGCCAGCCAAGTCAAGGAAGAGTATTCACGCATAAAAACTCCCCTTAGCCCCAGGCGATGCAAATCAGGACTTGCGAATCACAATTTCCTGGGAAGCCTTGTCTTCCCGCCCAAGAGCGGCAACCTTGAACGTGATGCGGTAGCGCCCTTCCGCCACCTCCTGCGGCATCCCCGTCCGCCCGTCGGAACGCCGCGTTCCCTGGGCAGCGGTGACAGACGACTCCTCGGAGCCCAGTTCCTTC
>Ga0268298_10005596_pt1 | contig 11706 bp, 11 predicted proteins | sample WWTPWeurt_MetaG_FD_194462 | JGI IMG/M metagenome (GOLD analysis project Ga0268298, IMG submission 194462) | Activated sludge microbial communities from WWTP in Nijmegen, Gelderland, Netherland - WWTP Weurt | ecosystem: Engineered > WWTP > Aerobic digester > Activated sludge | place...
ATCGTTGCTCAATTCGCGCTCGACATGTTTTGCCCACTGCAATTCTTGAAGCAATGACTCAGCAAGCTCAGGATTCGACTTGAGCAACTTGTCATATTCCATCTGGATTCTCATTGTCTGTGCATGACTATGAAAATCAGACCATCTGCCTTGCTCTTCTCGTATCCATTGTTTTTTGCTCTTGCCAAAATCAACGACTTTTCGATCGTCGCTTTTCATTGCGTCGCGAATGTCTTTATCAAGCTTTTCAAACTCACGTCTGTCACGATCTGGATCTAAATCTTTTTCGCGCCTTTTGTCTTTGTCCTTGAGCTCGTTCTTTCCAGAGAAAAGACTCTTGAAATAATCGTCTCCGCTGCGCTCATACTCTTTTGTTCTAAGAAGTGTCGTTACTTCTCGATCGAGAAAACGATCTAATTTGTGCTCGCGCTCGAGATAATCATCTCCAACTTTTCGCAAGTACTGATGATCTTCTTTTCTGATCATCACATCATATCCGCGCTTGTCTTTTCCCATGATCACAATATGGGCGTGCTGGTGGTCTGTGTTTTTGTGAATAACTGCTCGCCACTCAAGATCAAGTCTCTTGTGCTCTGCGAATTTCTCCATCACTTCGCGCGTGTACTCTTTCATGTCAACTGACTCAATGCCAGGCGACAAAATAAGCTTGTGCATGATGAAGTCTTTTTCTTTTGCCTGTTCGTAAATGAGATCTTTGACTTCAGTCGGCTCAATACGATCGCGCGTGCCATCGAAAAACTTTCTAGAGCCGCGCTCTTTCTCGTCTCTTGTCTCCGACCTATACGCGATGTAATTTACGTGTTTTCTAGCTTTTGATGAGGCGCTCTTGCCTTTTAGATATTTGTGTTTTGCTATTGACCTAATCATCACTCATCTCTTCGTCGGCAGATTCAGAGTCATTAGGATCTGAATCTTCTGTTCGAGAATCATCTGGTTCGACTGCCAACTCTTTGACAGCTAAATTCTGTCCAGATAGTTTTGTTTTGAGTCTCTTCACAGCCAAGTTATGAGCCCACATCAAATCTTCTGATTTAGTCTCTGGATTCATATTGGCTTGAAGTATCTGAAAGATCATTCCAGCATCAATTGCTGTTCTTGCAAGCAATGCTGCTAATCTGTCTTCCATTCTTTTGAGACGCTTTTCTACAAGCGCCTCTCTTGCATCTATCACTTCGGTTTCTTGGCCATCCAAAAATAAAAGCACAGCTTCTCGAACAATTGCCGAGGGAGCTTTGCCTTTTGCAAGAGAGCGTTGCACCAACCCCATTCTGGCGAGTAAATTTGAAATGCAGTAAAACAGAAGAGGTCGGGATGCAACTAGAAAGTCTGCGCTAAGTGATGTTCAAGCATGGTCAGCGAGATCCTGAAATAGAGAAGCGATGGCGTAGGCTGATAGCCGAACAGGAAAGTAGTGGACTTTCGCAATCTGAGTTTTGTCGACGCAAAGGACTTAGGCCATCTACTTTCAATCACTGGAAAATAGAGATTAAGAAGCGAGACCGGGAAAGTAATGCATCATCGAAGAAGGCGCCACAAATGAGAAAAGCAATCTCTAGTCCTAGTATATTTATTCCTGTTGTATCGAAGAGTGCTCAGGCAGACGATGCGGATCAGCTCATGGAAATTGTATTTGCTGGCGGGAAATATTTACTTCGAATCGACACGAATATCGACCGAGAATCACTGCGTCGAATTGTTACCGCACTGGTGGATATCAAATGTTAATCGCTCCAAATGCCGTCAAGATTTTTTTGTGCGTCAAGCCGACCGACATGCGATGCAGCTTCAGTGCACTCTCCGGGCTCGTGCGATCTCAAATGGGTGGCGATCCCCTGAGCGGACACTTTTTCATTTTTCGAAACCACAGAGGCGATCGACTGAAAATTCTCTACTGGGAAAAGGACGGCTACGCCCTCTGGTACAAGCAATTGCAACGTGGCACATTCAAGTTTCCAGACGACCTTGATGTCGATAGCTTGGAAATCGATACGGCATCACTGTCAATGCTGCTTGAAGGAATTGATCTACGTCTGATTCATAGACAAAAACGATTTCGCCTGCAAAAACAACCCGCTCTTTGCTAGTCTGAATTCAAGCTTGTCATACCACCCCAAAATCAAATTATCAGAATCGAAACGTTCGAAACACTGATGATTACATTGGTTGGGGTGAAACATAACCGATATTTGCTGACGCTCACCAAGAAAGTATGGCCAAATCTTAGCTAGTTCTTTTGATACTGCATACGGTGCTTACTGTATAATGTAGTTATTTAAGGCGCAGGCAAAAAAATACATGGCTAAAGACAAAACACCTCCAGATGCGCTTCCAGACAACATCGAGGATTGCCACAAAATGATCCGCGAACTTTTCTCCCGCATCGCCGAACTTGAAAAACAACTCTCTAGGCGCAATCGCGCACTCTTTGGAAAGAAGTCTGCTAAAGTAGATTCCACTCTTTTGACCGGAACAGGCAAAGCTATTCATTTTCAAACAAGCGAAGAGCTCGAATCCGAAAAGAAACATCTTGAGATTGTCGACGACAAAAAGCATGGCGGTGGACGAACTCATTCTTCCTCGCTGCCTGAGCGAACCATTGAACATAGATTGCCCGATACAGAACTGCCCTGCCCTTGCGGCGGTGGAACTAGGGAAATCATCGGTTTCGAAACATCCACTCAAATTGAATATGTAGATACTCTGTTTGCGAATTTGAAACACGTCCAATTCAAATACTCTTGCAAAAAGTGTCAGGGACAGCTCGTGCTTGCTCAAAAACCATATCAACCGATTGATAAAGGAAAAGTCGGTCCAGGACTTCTTGCCAAAATCGTTCATGATAAGTTTGTTGTCCACCTGCCGCTTTACCGACAAGAAAAAATCTTTCTTTCTCAGGATATTCCAATCAATCGCTCCTCCATGTGCCGATGGATGAAAGAAGCCGCAGATCTTCTTGAACCAATTGCAAATAAAATACAGAAGCTGATTCTCAAAAGTAAGGTTATTCAATCTGATGCCACCAAATTGCCGGTCATTAAGAAAGGAGCTGGAAAGACACACAATGCCACTATCTGGTCTTTCGTCGGTGATAAAAATGCGCCATACATTTATTTCGACTTTTCCGAAACCGAGCATGGAATCTACCCGGAGCAAATTCTTTCCGGCTACAAAAATATCCTTCAAACTGACGGAACCAACAAGTACAACGAGATCATCAGGCAAGGAGCCATTCAGGTTAACTGCTGGGCGCACGTTCATTGTAAATTTGAAGATGCTTGGAAAGAGGACGCAATCGCTGCAGAATTTCCGATGGGAGTAATTAAAAGTCTTTTTGATATTGAGCGCGTGGCTGCTCAACTCACAGAGGATGAAAGAAAAGATCTTCGACAGAGACTCGCTAAACCCAAATTGAAAATGCTTGAGACCTGGCTTCGCGAAAAAGAACATATCGCGCTTCCCAAGTCGAAACTCGGAGAAGCTATCTTTTACACACTGGAGCGCTGGGCTGGATTGTGCAGATATGCTGATACTGGCTTTGTGGAAATCAGCAACAACGCATGTGAGCGAAGCATCAAGCCGATTGTTCTTGGAAAACGCAACTGGCTTTTTGCAGGCTCGATGGAAGGAGGCAAAACCGCCACAATCCTTTTGAGTATCGTAGAAACTTGCAAAAGATTGAAAATCAATCCCGTCGAATATTTGAGGGATGTCTTCACAAGACTGCCGAATTCTCCCACTTTTCAAATAGATGAATTCATTCCTGATCGCTGGCTAAGTCTGAAAGAAAAAGAAATCTAGATCTTTCACTCCTCAAAGCTAGCACCACACTGCCACCATTATCAATGGTGTACTTCCTGCAACGCTCTCTTTTGCAAAAGCCATTTGATTTAGCCTTTGCACATCTTCTGGATTGAGCGAACCATAGATAGAAACAAGCGTGGGCTTTCTGCCCCTGCGTATTTCACTTGTCATTTTTTGTTTCTTTTCGTTAGTTTGTTCGAAAGCTCGGACAGTTTTGCAGGTTATTTTCCGAGCCAGTTTTGAAAATTCAGTGACGCCGTGGATGCCTATTTTCGATTCCCAGGATACCCGCCACCAAGAAAACCACTTAGCAGCATGAAAAATTAGACGGCAGCAAAAACAAAATGTTCCAGACTGAACACAATGAATATTTGGGCGTTTTGAATAAATCCTGAAAAAATTTTGTCGCCCTATATTGGCAAGCTTTCCATTAACTTCAAACTCCAGGCAAGATAAAACGGAAAGAAGGCAGAAGTCGAAGGCACTGACACACATATGAGCAGAACAAATATCAAACACATTGATAGGTTCGAGGTTTTTGTACTCACACTTATTGAAAGTTTCTTGGTTAGAAAATTGGTCAAAAAATAAATGCAATAAAATAACACGGCTTGAATTAAGCACGGAACAACAATAAACGAGATAAAGAGTGCCAATTGAGTTTTTAACATCAGCCATTCCATTGCCTGAACCATAGAACAGCTAACCACATTTGGTAGCTAATTTCTCGGTTGTGCAGCCTGAAAAATCCTGATGCTTTTCAGATAACACTGAAATCAACCAATTTAGTGCTCAAGAGCTCTCTTCAAAATCCAACACCAAGTTTCCAAGGTCATCCGGACATTTGGGTTTCTTTGGAACACCAGAGCCTTTAAAATCAGGATCATCTCGCCTGCGAAGTTTCTTCAATGCTTTTTCTTCGAGCCCAGTAATCCGACCCAAAGTGACACCAAACAGTGAGGCTACTGATGATTGATCACGCATCTGATCATCATCTAGCCCAACCCTCAATCGCAACACGTCGCGTTCTCGTGGAGACAGCTTTGACCAACCGTGTGCATTCTCACGAATTTCAGTTCTGATTGAAAGTAACTTATTGCGCTCGATTTCATCCATCAGTTCTCAAACCTCCATTACTTAATTAGTTCCCGCGTAAGTTTTTGATTACGCATTTCAGATCCGTTTGAACTCCAAAGTAGTCTGAAAAATCCTGATGCGTTTCAGACTTAACGCAGGTGTTTCAGACTGAAATGCCTTGCACCATAAGGCATAGAGAGAATCTCTGAAATCTCTTTATCCCGCCCTACCAAGCGCTAAGCTTCTTGGAGCGGGCTGATGTCGTCTCCAGACGACGTCAGTTCGCGACCTCCTCAGGCGTGCGCGATGGGTGACCTTAGCTTTCAATCTATGGCGTCACGATAATCTGAAATGTCTCTTTCGCTTCACGAGGCTTCTTGAAACCAACTAAGGTCTCTTTGGTCACGTCAATGTATTTCGACATGGTTCTTGGACAATCTAGCTGGCTTGCAGATGCTCTTCTAACAGATTAGTCAAAGGCTAAGGGGACACGAGGCGGCGGAGCCTCATTTTTACTACATCAATCTCATCCGCTTAAAAAGATGCTGGCGGACACGGCGAACAAAAAAGCAGGGGCCGAAGCCCCCGCAATGTTATGAGTTCCTTACGCAGATTTTTTCGAGGGCTTCGCCACCGGAGCAGGTGCAGCCTCGGGCTCAGAAGATTCTTGAGCTACGGGCTTCTTGCCGCACAGATGGAAACTGGTGAGTTTCATAACGGGCTTGCTGACCTTCACGAGGACTCCATTCACGTTCTTTTCGTAAATGTTGACGGAGAGTCTGCCATTTAAGACGACCTCGCGGCCTTTCGTGATGGTTTGTATGACACGTTCAGCTACGTTGCCCCAGGCATCAACATCGATCCAAATGGTCGTCGCTGCTTCGGTGTTAGAAGAATATTCCTTGACCGCTATCGAAAACTTGGCGACCTTGCTGCCGGTGTTGCCAAAGACCTTCACCTGCGGGGCTTGACCGACGTGTCCAACTAACATGAGAGTGTTATTCATAAATGAACCTCCTTGCTTGGTTTGAGTGACTACCTCAAAAGCGCGCTATTTTTCTGGGGCAAAGCCGAGTGAAACGAGAGTCCCGCAGGGACGTGCTTTGTGCCAGTAAAATAGTGTGCTAGCCTCAGTCACGAATAAACCAAAGCAAGGGGGTTCTTAGATGAATGGCGCTCTCATGTATGGACACGGAAGGTCCTAGCCCCCGGCAGGTAAGGTCGAAGGCTAACAGAGGCAAGCAAGTAGCCAAGTAAACGAAAAGCGGACAAGGAATATTAAACTAACCGAAGTGGTGACGACCTTTAAGGAAAGATGTTGAACCAGGGCGACGTTGCAAGAGAGTGGCATACAAACATCACGCCGCGAGGTCGTCGAAGAGGCAGACTATCTATCAACTAAACGAAAGAACGTGAATGGACGTGAAGGTTTGCAAGCAGATTAATGAAAGTCAAAAGTAACCAAACGTGCGGCTGCAAGCCCAAGCAGAAGAATAATCAGGACCGAGCTAGCAGATGCTCCAGGCGAAGACGAGATTTATCGAAGTAAGGAACTTAAACAAGGCGGTGGCGCAGGCAACTGCGTTTATGGGAGCTAGAGTCCAGAAGCATTAAAAATGGGGCGACGCCAGCCGCCCCAGACTTTATTTCGTGTTTCTTTATTCAAGAGCCGGCTTTATCGCCGGTTCGCTCTGTTGTATTTTCTAGCGTAGTGAAGACGTGATTTAGCTGTCCCTACACTAATTCCTAGATGCTTAGCTATCTCCTTGCAATTCATACCATGAAGATTCAACTCAAGCACTTCCTCGTGCAAAGGCGAGCGTATCATGATTGACTCGCATTCAATGTTATTAATTCCTGCAGTTGGCGTATACACCTCTTGCCCCTCGGCTTGAGAGTCGCATACGGTTCCTGCAAAATCTAGATACATTCGCCTATTGAAATATTTTTCTCTTCTTGCTTGCTGTTTACAGTAATCGAGGAAGGTGTTGCGTACAATTCTGTACAACCGTTTGGATGATATAGTAGACGTATCTATTCTCTTCTCGAAAATCTTGATCATGTTGAGTTGCACGATGCTCTCTGCGTCTTCGTGGTAGCCAGTCAAGGCTCTAACCATTTTCTCGACTCTTACAAACAAATCGTTATAGCTCTTACTCATACTGCTGTTCTCCCTTTGATAGGCGGCTGTGACTTTGGTTGCCGCACTTACGGGGTAAGGGGGTGGCTCCGTCTGTCAAGCTCGACGAAAAGAATCAGGAAAACCACAATCCAACGGCTTGACAGGCGGTGGCGCTGCCCCCTTACCATCGGAAAAGGCATAGAACCATGCCATCGTATGCAGTATCGTCAAAATTAACGCAATGGCATAGGGCAGATAAACAACAGGCAGGAATCCTTGTTGAAAGTCTTTTATTTACTTTGATTCAGTCAGTTTCGAGTTTATACACATCCAACTCTGTTTTATCTCTCCAACTCAGAAAACTTTCTTTCTTATTGAACTTTGGTCTTCTAATGAATTGAAAGAGTTTTACATTCTAATAGCGAGGCGCCGCACTGTCTGCCGTTTCTGCCTTAAGGCGCTAAGACGGGTCCCGGGGTCAAACCGGATGGTTTGATGCGGGGTGTCTTAGTGCCAGGCTTTTTTGCCGGGCAGAAAAGGAAGGCGCTAAGCTATGAGTTGCAAGGCGAAGATTCAGTTAACAGGCTAGTCTCAAAGGCATATGGCCGTCTACTATACAAATACATACTTCAAAAGAAAAGATTGAAACATAAGAGCAATTAGCAGACGCAAAATACGTAATGGGAAGAAATTTAATTGGTGGATTTATCTGCTTGACGTGGAACAAATAATTGAAATACGCCAGGAGATTGACCAAACTTAGACACATATTTCGCCAAGTCTCATAAATAAATTCCTCAAATTTATCTATAAAATTTGTCGGTGATGGTTGCAGTCACTGAAAAACGCAAACAGAACAATTATACAAAATAACTTTAGTGTTTTCCTCGTGGAATCGACTGACATAAAACCTACTAGCTCAAGAAAAATATTTCAATGCAAGTTTGCAATTATGTATGGTTGCCTATTCACAATGCAAGCAGCGTTTTTTCACACTGAGTACGTCTTTGCTTCTGAGGCTTCAAAATCATTTTTTTCTAACACTAACTTGAATGCCTTTTACAGAAAAAATAAGATGATTTCTAACTTGCTAGCTATGGAAAGAGAAGAGATTTCTACATCATCAAAAGCCGTTGATCAAAAATATAAAGCAACTTTATTAGTTCAATGCGCACTATGCTCTGGAAGAGCGAAAAGTATAAATCAATTAATCAAGAATATTGAAGACTGGCGGGAGGCTTTGAGGATTGCCCGTTCGGAAAAAATTCAGACTGTAAAGTTGGTTTGGCTTACGAGGCAATTGGCATTAGAGGAAAACGCATTAGCCAGCGAATACAGTAAAAATAGTAAGTCTCAGAAGGCATTAAAAGCTTACGAAGCCACTCTAAAAACTTTTATCGAATTGGAGAATCTACTTCCACAGGATGAATTAGAGCTAAGAAAGTGGGTTTGTCTCAGAAAAGCCAGTATCTTTACCGACTTAGGACGATTTGAAGAAGCAAAACATAATTTTTCCATTGCTTTCGGCGATAAATTTCCCAGTCTTGAAGTCCCAGGCATTCTAATTTATCTAAATTTCCTCAAAAAATCTGGAAAAGATGAAGAACACACTAGATGTTTAACATCAATTCGAAAGAAAGTACTCCAAAATTTTGACCCTTGTAATGAAGAAGCTCAAGTTGGAAACATTTCTAACACTTTAGAATTACTTGATTATTCAGAAGAGTATTTGAAAAATCTGCAAATTGAAAAGGCCAAAGCCACTATTATGAAAGCCATACAATTTGCAAAAAACCAAGAAGAACTGACGTTGGCAAAAAACGTTTTTTTAGCTTGCGTTCCGAGTTGTACAGTACCAAAACAAACGAGATTGTATTACCTTCAAGGTATAAAATTACAGGAAAATTCCGATATTGAGCTTGCTGAAAACTTCTTCAAAAAAGCAATTTCAGAAGCACCGAAATTTGAATTACCTTATTTAAGAATGTCAATGATTGAACTTCAAAAGGGTAAATTGCTGAACGCGGAAAAGTATGCCAATACCGTTCTAAAGATCAATCCAAAGTATGCAAGAGGTTGGCTCCAATTAGCTTTAATAAAAAGGCTCCAAAGAATGAAATCCGCCGAGAAAGATGCCATAACCAAAGCTCTTTCACTCAATCAATCAGATGACCTAATTAGAGCGGAGTATAATAATACCATATCTGGTGCCTTATGAAAATTATCATTGTTTCAATAATGCTTACCATCTATTGCTCTTCTTGCTGTAATGCGCAAGGCAAAAGTAATCACTCTACAGATAGAATCAACCTATTAGAATTAAAAAAAATAGACTACACATTAAAGAACCAAGACAAGTGGGTACTTAAAAGAAAAAATCGCGAAGAATTTTTGATCAAAACGATACCAACACAAAAGCGTATGGAATTTGCATCAGATTATGATGAGTGGCTTAGTAAGGAAAAAATCTCTAGCCTAAAAGAAGTACCTTATTGGGAATTAGATGATCCGGGATTTAACTCCAAAAATTTTCTCGTTTTCATTCCATGTTCAAAGAGGTTGCACTGGGCAAAATCGTGGTGGAAAAGACAAAAGTTTAGCTTGAAGGATGAAACCATCAGGAAAATCTTGTTGGACAGCAGTGAGCTAGTTTTCAGGTCGCGAATGTCGCATGCTCAAGTAGAAGATGCTTATTTTAAAAGTTTTGATGATGATTCACTCTTCCCAAAAGAAGAGAGACAATTGAAATTTGTAATTGAACACTACTTTGACCAATTTGTAGTCTTGAAAAGACTTGAAGATTTTCCTTTGTCTGTAGACAAAACAACTTTAAATAATGCGATATGACATCGAGTTGAAGAAGAGACCGGATGGGGATACTCACCCCCATCCGGTCGAATCGCTGTTTTAAACAGCAGGAGCCCAATCAAGCTTGATGCTCTGAGCGCTTATTACACTTCCTGAAATAAGAACAAAAACCGGATGATAATGATAAGTTTTGCCATCCAAAACGAAGTCGTAACTTTGTTGATATTCTCCACCACTGTAACGAGGATAATATCCTTCTAAATTCCCGGAAACAAGTCCAGTATCGTAGACAGCCTTAGAAAAGACTCTAAATATTTCATACTCATTTTCTCCAGACTGATAACTTAAATCAACCACCATTCCGAGAGTTTTCCCTTTCTCTCGCCCCATAATGAAAGGGTCCGGTGGCAAAACATTGTTAAGGACCGTAGGTACACCTCCAAGTTTTTGAACTAGGTTAACCTTTTTGCCCCCTGATTGCAGAAATTTTTGTGCATATCGAATGGCATCGTACCGCAAAGTAGATTTATTTGCTTTCCAGAAGCTTTCAGTTAATTGGTAATTTAACTGATAATCCAAATAAATACCATCATTTAGCGAACGAACCGGTTCAAGGAAATCCGAGTCAGGAGTCCAATTCACATAAGCTTCAATGAAATATTTTGCATCTGGATTGATCCACCCAGGTGAGCTAAGAATCATGCGATACATATCAATTGCAGCGAGAGGTGCTGTCGTATCTGGCACCATGGTCGAACCATCAGCCGCCAATCCAAGGGGATCGCTGAAGTTATTGGGATTGTTTCCAACAAATCTGTAGAGGTTCAATCCATCGTCATAACCAATCGGATCTGGCTGCAAGAAGCGACCAGTCTTCGGATCGTAGTAGCGCATCTTCAAGTGAGTAGGGCACAGGAACTTCCCCCGCACCCTCTCGCAGAACCGTACGTGAGCCTCTCGACTCATACGGCTCCCATTACTCAAGCTGAGGATTCACCTTCGCGGCAATACACCTAAACGCCAATGTGCAAAAAGATTTGGTTGTTCGCTTTGAATGCGAGCGAGCCATTCTCTTGCCTGCTTTGGTTTTCGGCGAAGCGCTTTGTGTTTCCTCATCGCCCATTTCACAAGATACCAGTTGATTCGTTTGAGTTCTGGCGCCATCGCGGACTTATTGAATCGTCCGTAATAGTTTGTCCATCCTTGAACCTCTGGATTAATCTGTTTTGCTAGCTCTTCAATTGAGTGGTTACTGCGCAGATGCAAACGCCATTGCCTTATCTTCCCGCTCATTTCTTTGCGGGCGTCATCTGCAATTGCTGGGTTAAAGCCCATGAACAATACGCCTTGTGAGTTCTTTGAAGAACGCGCTCTAAATGTGTAACCAAGAAAGTCAAATCGCTCGTTTTCATATTCTCCCGAGCGATTCGCGTTCTTGCAAAACACTATGCGCGTCTTTTCTTGATTCACCTCTAGTTGGTGCTCAGATAGACGTTTCGTTATGGCTTCGAGCACAGCTGTGGCTTGTGCTTCACTTTCGCAGTGTACGACAATATCGTCGGCATAACGCTCAAATGGTGTGTTTGGATGATTCTCCTCCATCCACCAGTCGAATACGTGATGCAAAACGATATTGCTCAACAAAGGCGAGACAGCAGAGCCTTGCGGGCTTCCTGCTATCCTTTCTTCAATGGTTCCATTCTCTATCATCACGGGCGCCTTTAACCAGCGCTCGATGTAGAGCAGAATCCATTTGCAGTCAGTGTGCTTTCGCACCATTTGCAGTACCAGGTCGTGGTTCAGCGAATCGAAAAATGCTTTCAGGTCCAGGTCTATTACCCATGCCTTCTTAAAGCATCTCTCTCTTGCTTTGCCCA
>Ga0268298_10005597_pt1 | contig 11702 bp, 4 predicted proteins | sample WWTPWeurt_MetaG_FD_194462 | JGI IMG/M metagenome (GOLD analysis project Ga0268298, IMG submission 194462) | Activated sludge microbial communities from WWTP in Nijmegen, Gelderland, Netherland - WWTP Weurt | ecosystem: Engineered > WWTP > Aerobic digester > Activated sludge | place: Netherlands...
GGAGCGCTTGAGGCCGAGCTTCCTGGCTGTTTGCTCGTAGAGAGCGCCTTCGGGGAGGAGGTTTTCGAAGAAGGGGAGGAGGCCGTGCTCGTCCTTGTAGGGTTCGCCGAGAGGCATGTTCGGGGCGATCGGCGCGCCGTCGTACGAGTCGTCGTAGCGAAACTGTGTGCCATTACCGACCTTGGTGAGCTCTTCGAGGACGCCTGCGTCTCGGCCTTCGAAGCGGACACGAGCGCGGCGAAGCCGGCCGACCTGGAGGAGCGCGTTGATCTCGCCGTAGAGGTCGAGGGCGTGCCGGGCGTGATGTCGATACTGTTCCTCTGGTGCGCGCCCTGCGATCTCGCCAAGCGTGGACAAATCGCCGACAAGAGCGGCAGCTCGGATGCGGATCGCCGTACTGCTGGCGCTCGCTGCAAGAGAGGAGAAAAGCTGCCGCCCCACCGGGTCTTCAGGTCCCAGCGATGATGCAAGGTGAAAGCGGTCCTCCTCGGTTCTAACGAGGTGAGTCAATGCGCGAAGTCTCGCTCGCGCCTGAGAACGGAGCGACACGTCCTTGGATTTTTGCAGCATCATCTCGGCATCTGCGAGAACGCGAACGGGGTCATCCCCAGCGAGCAGGCGCCCGCAAGCCTCCGCAATCTTCGAGTCAGCCCAGAGCTCAGCCCACGGCGGCAACCGAGACACGGTCTCTTCAAGCCAGTCTGTGGGCATGTGAGGGCTGGAGCAAAGGGATGCTAGCAATCGGGGACAATACCAGGAAGGCAGCTTGAGCAACCAGGATTTCCCCGCGGCCGTCTTCGGAAGACGCGCCCAGATTTCGTCCGCCGAAAACAGCCCCAGGCTCGAATCGCCCGTATTCAAGAGAAACCGCAGGAATGTCAGATCGTCCTCGTGCTGGAGCCTCGCGCGAAGCCGCTTCGCGGCTGCCATCGCCTCCCCCCCTTGGGCCGCGTGGCTGAGAAGCGCTGCCAGCGTCTGCGATGTCCACGCGTCTTCCTGCTCCAGCGTGGGCAGCGCTTCCTCGATGCGCCCACGTACAGCAAGTATTCTCACCGCGTGCGACTTCTGATCCACGTTGCCGGCACGCTGCTTTTCGCGCAGGAATTGGAGCGCCGCGTCAGAGTGGAGGTCTCTGTCCAGCAAGACATCCGCGCCCAACATGCTGAGAGAATCGTCAGCATTGCACATGAGCTGGAAAAGCTGTGCTGCCGGAAGTGTGAGCGCTTTGGGGGTAAGATCCGGGGTCCGAAGTAGCGCAGCGTAGGCCATGACCTTTCCAGCCCGCCCGAGTGCCGGATCTCGCTCAATCGATTCGCACAGGGTCCTAATCTCTTCGAGCGACCACGGTGCCAGGCCTCCAGCCACTTCCAGCGCCACGTCGAGGTCAAACGGCATGAGATCGAAGTCGAAAGCGGACCTCTCCTCTTCGATCTCGCTGATCCTCGCCTCGACGCTCGCGGCCCCGAGCCACATCCGAAACCACGCAAAGAGCTCTGGGGGGCTCCTCGCATACGGTGTTGAGTGCGCCTTTCGTCGCATGGCCTCGACGTCCGGCCAACGCCCCGCCGCGCGCCGTAGGGCACCACCCAATCTTAGAATGTCGGCGTCCCACCCGACAAGGAGAAGGTCCGTACGTACACTCCAATGAGTTGGCGGCCTCTTCGCGCCCGTCAACAAGATGTCATTGATCGTGCGAGCAAAGTCTCCGGAGATGCCCTGTTTCAACTGCCGAAGCTCGGCGAGCGATCGGATCGCGAAGTGCAGATACTCGTCCAGCCTCGAGTAGATCACGCTTGGCGTCCCGGCTCCGACGGACTGAATCGCCCGGACAACAAGCGCATCTCCCTCCGGGGCCTCCTGGAGAAGAGCACACGTCAGCGACAACGTCTCCTCCCAGCGAGCTTCCCTCCAGCGCGCGGCAAACACTCCTCTGAGGTCCACCTCGCTCCAGCTTCGCGTCCGGAATCTCTCCACGGCCTCCGACGCTGCGAGGAACTCCAGAAAAGCCCGGTGTGCGAAGCCGAATGCGTCGCCGCCCACAAATGTCAACACCCCGTTGCGCGCGTGCAACTGGTGAATCAGAGCCTCCGCGCGTCTCCGTGCGGCGTCAGGCGACTGACCCCAGCGCGCCTCGCAGAATCCGGCCGCGAAATCCTCCAGAACGGACCGTCGAATCACGTTGCCCGAGGTCTCGTCGTCCGATTGCATGCGCCACGCGAGCGACCTCAGGAATGCTAGCTTGTCCTCCAAACCGAAGCTCTCGGCCTCCGGGCGCGGCGGAAGGCCCTTGTTTGCATCCCAGTGCTCCGCCATCCGCTCGAGCACCTTCTGGTAGAGAAGATGTCTCCGCCGCGGGAGAGACTCCTCACGATGAAGATAGGCGAGCATCGAGCAGAGAAGCGGACTCTTGCAGAGCTCTTGAAGCGAGGGGGTGTCCCCGATCGCTGCTCGCATCCGGGCTCTTCGATTCGCGCCGGTAGCCGGATCCCTTCGAAAAGCGAGATCATGCCAGATGTCCAGAAACGAGTCCCTCTGTTCGGGTGCGAAGTCCTGGAGAACGTACGTCTGGAACATGGCTCCTTCGAGCGTCGGGCGTGCCACGTCCACGCCGGCGACCCGGCCCGTCACCACCGCCCGACACTGTGGATGTTGCTCCAAGAGACCGGCGATCCGCCCTGCCATCTCCCCGCGGCGTCGCGGATCCGCGATCTCGTCCAGACCGTCGAACAGCCACACGAGCCGGCCCTGTTCGGCGAGGGCGCGCAGGTGCTCCGCCGCCAGCGGACCGTGGAAGTCCGCCTGTTCACGTGCGACATGATCGAACAATGTGTATCCTAGACCTGCTCTCGTGTGCTCTTGGTCGAAGCTCCGCAGCTCAACCCGGACAGGCACCATCCCGTCCGCAATACCCACCACGCGCTCACCTGGCACGCTCAGCTTGAGGAGAAGCCATCTCGTCAGCGCGCTCTTCCCGGCCCCAGGGGCGCCGATGAAGAGGAGACGAGGCCGATCGAACAACGTATCCACTGTCCGCGGGCTCTCTTTCCATAGCCAATCGTCGAGCGTGGGAGCCTGATCTTGCGAGCCAGCGTCGAGGGAGTCGCGTTCGTCACGGGATGGCTGACGCATCTCCTCATCGATGGCCACAGGACCCTGCAGCCTATGCAGCGGGCCCCGCTGGCCACCCCGCTCGACGTCGCGCACCGCCGTCTGCGGCACGAACAGCCTCAGAAAATCGAGCCCCCCGCTCTCCTCGCTCTCTCCGACGCCCAGCAAATCGAAGACAGTGGGCGAGCCTTGGCGTCGCACGAGGCTCGCGCGATAGCGCTCCACGATGGCGGCGAGATCCACCTTCGGCGCCGGTGCGGTTCGCTCCCCGAGCGCCGTGACGGCGTCGAAATCCGCTTTGATGAAGGTCTTGCCGCTCTCGCCGGCCGCGTCGGCGCGCGGGCTCACCACCCAGCGCTTCTGATCCGATACCCATGCTCGAAGATGCCTCTCCACCCCGTTCGAGCGCACGACGAGGAGCTGGTACTCGTTCGACACGTCGGGGCCGCGCTCCTCCACGCCCACCGCGGCGCTCCCGACGCCGATCGCCGGCACGTCCCGCTCCAGATGCCTGCACGTCTCTTCGTGAATGTCGCCGTGCAGCACCAGATTGAGGCTCGGCAACAGCCACCTTCGAAAGTCCTTCTGGTCCTGATCCGCCTTGGCCCCCCCGCGCTTGTCGAACGGATCGTGGTGCATGACGCCGATCCTCAGGTGCCCTCGCTCCTTGAAAGCCTTCATCCGCCCCGCGATCGCGCGGATCTGCCGCTCTCCCAGGAAAGCGTGATGATCGGCGTCCTGGTGACTCTCCGCAAAGGCAGAGTTCATCCCCGCCACCACCACGCCGAGATCCGGCATCTCGAACAAACTCCACGGCTCGGCCTCCGTGAAGGTGATCCCCTCTTCACCCTCGTAGAAGCGATCGAAGAAGCGCTTGTAGTGCTCGAACTTGCGAAAGTACGGCTCCTCGACGGGGAGGCCGTCGCCCGCGCGATCCTCGAAATAGGCGCGCGACTTGTTCCAGTTCACGTCGTGGTTGCCAGGCACCATCGCGAACCTCCGCGCCGGAAGGCCGAGGTACGCCTTCAGCTCACGAAGGAAAATGGACGCGTGATCAAGCTCGTCGCGCTTTCCGAATTCGGCGAAGTCGCCGCTCACCACCACGAGATCCGGGACGAGGCCGTCGGTCGCCGCGCGCTCCTTCAGATCGAGCGTGACCCGCGACAGAAGGGATCCGAATCCGTCGCGCTCGAAGCGATGCTTCCGGCCGAAATGGAGATCGGACAGGTGGAGGATGGTGATCGCCGGAGCCGCCGTCATGCGGCCGCTAGCTTCGCAACCCCCGTCCCCGTTCGCAACCCCCGCGGACGCGCGTCGCTGAAAGGCTGCCCCCGGGCGGTGCACGAGCTGTCATCGGATCAGACCCTGACCAGGAGCCCCGCGGTGGTGACGACGGCCCTCGTCAGAGGCCCTGTCGCCCTCGCCCCCGGCCAGATCACACACCCCTCGACGACCCCCTCCCCTTCGATCTCCGCCCCTTCTCCAATGACGCTCCCGCGAAGCTCGATCCCCGGAGAGACGCGCGCTCCCGGTCCGACATGCGAGCCTCGCCCGCTGTCCGAGAGCCACCGCGCGTTGGCCCGCAGATAGGCGCTCACCGACCCGATGTCCTCCCACGAGACATCGACAGTCAGGGTGCCAATCCGTCCCCCCGCGCGCAGCCACGGCAAGAAGCCCTCTCCGACGAGACACCCCGGGATGGGGAGACTGCCCCGGAGCTCCTCGCCGACGACCGAGATCCCCAGAAAATCACCGCTCGACAGCTCGTCACAGAACCGCTCGCCCCGGAGCCTCACCACCTCACCCGAAGCGCCCACTCCCACGGTCCCCTCACCCCGGCCCCGCGGCGCGATCGCCAGCGTCGCAGCCCACCCCCGGCCCGCAGACTGCCCCCCTCCGGAGCCCGCGGACTGACCCTCTCCACGGCGTCCAGACTGGCCCTCTCCGGAGCCTACGGACTGCCTCTCTCCAGGGCGTCCAGACTGACCCTCTCCACTGTGGCCACGGTGCGCCGCGAGGAGGCCAGTCACGTCGATCGGCGCCAGGATATCCCCGTTCCACACCACCACATCCCCGCCCCCGAGGATCCCCGCCGCGTTCGCGAGACCCCCGCCCGTCCCGAGGATCGTCTCCTCCGTCACGATGGACAGACGCCCCGGAATCCGCGCCAGCATCTCCTTCGAAAAGGCCTCTCGGCGGTGGTGTGTATTCACCACGATATCGTCAATCCCGGCCGCGACGAGCCTCTCCGCGATGTGCGCGATCGCGGGGCGATCCCCGACCCACACGAGGGGCTTCGGGAGCTCGTTCGAGAGCGGAGCCAGGCGGGTCCCGAAGCCCGCGGACAGGATCATCGCCTTCATCGCGTCCCCCTCAGATAGCCCGCAAAACGAGCGAGGTGCAAGAAAGACCCGCAACAACGGCGACGGCGACGGCGACGGCGATGACCAGACTCTGGTCAATGACTGTCGTTGGAGTGGCCGCGAAAAAAGAGACACAAATTGGCCCTGGGGCCCCGAGGCGTGCTAGGCCGCGCCGGTGCTCCCTGTCCTGCGGCTTCGATTCGCGCTGATCCTCTCGGCCGGCCTCGGCTGCGCGCTCGCGCCGCTCCTGCTGTCCGCGGGGTGCGGCCCTGCAGCGGTCGGCGTGGAAGCCTGCCGCAAGATCGAGAGCGCCCGCTGCGACGCGGCCCTCTCTTGCGGCCTCGGCAAAGACGAGGTCGAGAGCTGCAAGCTGCTCTACCAGGACCAGTGCCTCCACGGCATCGAGAACACGGCCCACCGCCCCTCCGAGCCCGAGGTCGCGGCCTGCGTCGACGCGGTGAAGGCGACCGGCGCCTGCGCGGTGAACCAGGTCGCGACGATGAACGACTGCCCCGCTGCGGCGGTCGTCAGCGACGCGGCCGGGGCCAAGACGCCTTGTGACATCATCCTCTCGTCGGCCCACGAGCTCGTCGCTTGCGCCTTCGCGGACGCGCCGGACGACGGCGGCACCACGACGACGAGCTCCACGAGCACAGGCGGCACGGGCGGCACCACCGCTTCAGGCGGCACCGGTGGCACCACCGCTTCAGGCGGCGGCGGAACAGGCGGCACAGGCGGCACGGGCGGCACCAAGTAGCCGTATCCTCCGCGGCTCTGTGGTGAAAAGGGCCCCGCTTCGCACAAACAGTGATAGCCTCGCCGCGCTTCGCCCGGTTTTCTCGGCGCGGCGAGGAGGCGTCATGAGAGCTCTCGCATCGATATCCATTCTTGCTTCGTCGGGTCTTCTGTTCGCGGCGTGCGGTGGGGGCGACACCGGCTCCGGCGGAGGCGGCGCCGGCGGCACGGGCGGCTCCGGCGGGACCACGGTCTCCACGTCGACCACCACCACCACGAGCTCCACGTCGAGCAGCAGCTCGTCGAGCTCCACCCCCACGATGACAGGCTGCGCGGACGCGATCGATTTCGCCTTCGGCGAGCCCATCGACGCGAACCTGGCCGTCACCGGCCAGCAGGACTATTACAAATTCCAGGGCACCAAAGGGCAAGTCCTGTGGATTGACATCGACGCTCAGGACGTCGATCAGGTCACCTTCGACCCGGACTACATCGACACGATCGTCACGATCTTCGACGAGAACGAGCAGAAGATCGCCCAGAACGACAACCCCACCGAGTTCACCACCGCCGACAGCCGGCTCTACACCATCCTCCCCGCCGACGGCACATACTGCCTCCGCGTGGCCGAGTGCTGGACCGTCAAGAACAACCCCGGCGCCAACTGCCTCGGCACCGCCGACAAGAGCAGCACGGCATACACACTCAACGTATTCGAGCTCGTCGACGACAACGCCATGGACGGCAACGTCGCCGATCCCGAGGCCGGGAACGACGCCGCCTCGGCCGCGCCCATCGATTTCGTGCCCGCGCAGACGAACTACTACACCACCTATGTCTGGGGCTATTACGACTCCGTCGACGACGTCGACGTCTACAAGCTCACCCTCCCCGCAGACGTCGCGGTCCCCGGCGATTCCCGGGCCTCCGCGAGCATCAGCGCCTTCCCGAACGGGGCGTCCGGCACCGGCTCGACCATCTCCACGGGCGAGCTGATCATCGTCGATCCGGCCAACCCCGACGTGCCCTTCGCGCGCCTCGACGCCTCCAAGACGCTGAGCCTCCGCGCGCCCATCCCCCTCGACAAGGAATACCTGCTCTTCGTGCCTCGCCCGCAGGCGACGCCCAAGGCGAACGATTTCTACTTCCTCTCGACGTACCCGGGCTGGGGCAACCCCGTCGAGGCCGAGGACGTGGCCAACACGGACCCCGCCACGCCCGAGACTGTGCCCCTCAACGACGCGACGAGCGCCTATATCGAAGGCGATCTGCTGCCGATCACGGACCTCGACCACTTCCAGGTCACCGTGCCGAGCGGCATGACCACCGTGACGGGCGTCTGCGGCGCGCGCACGCAGGGCTCGGGCCTTCGAAACATGAAGATCTCGCTCTTCGGCGACGACGGCAGCCTGCTCGCCGCGGGCGCCACCTCCACCGAGACGTCCACGCAGCTCGCCGTCGTCTCCGACGCGCCGCTCGGCAATTCCGCGTCCGTCGTGCTCAAGGTCGAGGCCCCCACGCAGGCCGCGGACACCTCCGGCGCCTACTATCAGTGCGGCGTTCATTTCCAGTGAAACGCGGCTAGCATCTGCCGGCGGGCTGGACTAAAGCCCACCCGTGCTGTCTCGCCCGCCCCGAATCTCGGCGCTCCTCCTCGCGTTCCTCGTGCCTCTCGCGGTCGCGTGCACCACCACCACGGACCCGACCGCCACCACCGACGACCAGGGCACCGGCCTCACCCCCGCCCTCGTCATCCGCCCTCGCGAGTTCGTCGGGGACGTCCCGTGCAGCGCGGCCCCCGGCGCCATGCGCTCCTACACGGCCACGCTCATCGACCACCTGACCTCCGAGGATCCGGCCACGGGCGAGCCCCTCGAGCAGACCTTCACGTTCCCCACGTCCCTCCCCGTCTCCTGCGGCCAGGGCGTGCGCTTCGACGACGGCGTCGCCGGGCACTTTTACTCGGTCCAGATCGAGGGCTACGAGGACTTCGCGACCGACATCGGACCGGACGGCTGGGTGCGCAAGGACGGCACCGTCAACTTCACCAAGCTCCGCTCCGGCAGCCGGCACATGGTCAACCGCGACGGCCAGCCCGTGAGCCCGCGCTGGGTCACCTCGTGCGGCGAGGGCGACAACGAGCCCACGCTCGCCGCCGCCAGCGGGACGACGCTCATCCGCGGCTGCGATCTGCTCACGGACATCGGCGAGATCGGCACCACCGCCGTCGAGATCGATCCCATCGACGCGCTCGGCGCCACGGCCTGCGTCGGAGACGGCGCGCCCGGCCAGACAGAGATCGCGACGTTCGATGTGCAGTCGCAGGACGGCCTCGGGAACACCGTGGGCCTGCCGTGCACCGAGGGGCTCCCGGCCCTGAAATACACGGGCGCCGCGCTGACGCCCGGCCGAGAGCTCCACTTTTACGTGGCCGCCCACGGAAAGGACGAAGGGCCCGTCGCGCTCGGGGCCACGTGCTCCGCCGAGGTGAAAGAAGGGCTCACCGTCCGGGCCGCGTGCCTTCCCCTCTCGGACGCGGGGGCGCTCGAGCTCGACTTCGCCAAGGTGCTGAACGCCAACGGCTACGCTTGCGGGGCCGATTTCGCGACGTACGACGCGACGATCACGCTCGGCGACAAGACGGTCCTCTTCACCTCCGTCGCGTGCGACGTCCCCAAGGTCTTCTCGCCGCTCCAGGCGACCACGTACGCCATCGACGCCAAGGTCGTCGCCAAAGACGGCAAGCAGCTCTTCGCGGCCCACTGCGAGGGCTCGGTCCAGCCGGGCCGGACCACCGTTGTGACAGGCTGTATTCAGGAATAGTCAACCAGCGATCACCCACGAAAGCAACGCTCTCCGAATCATGGACGAGACCACCAATATCCCGCAGAAGGTTCCCGTCAGCCTCCAAGACGAGCTGAGGAGCAGCTACCTCGATTACGCGATGAGCGTGATCATCGGCCGCGCCATCCCGGACGTGCGCGACGGCCTGAAACCCGTCCACCGACGCATCCTCTACTCGATGCACGAGCAGAAGATCGGCCCGAGCGGCGCCCACAAGAAGTGCGCCCGCGTCGTCGGCGACGTCCTCGGCAAGTACCACCCCCACGGGGATCTGGCTGTCTACGACGCGCTCGTGCGCATGGGGCAGCCCTTCAGCCTCCGGTACATGCTCATCGACGGTCAGGGCAACTACGGCTCTGTCGACGGCGACTCCCCCGCAGCGATGCGTTACACGGAGTCTCGACTGTCGCGCATCGCCGTCGAGATGCTCACGGACATCGACAAGGAGACCGTCGACTTCATCCCGAACTACGACGACTCCGAGAGCGAGCCCAGCGTCCTCCCGGCCAAGTTCCCGCAGCTCCTGGTGAACGGCTCCGGCGGCATCGCCGTCGGCATGGCGACGAACATCCCCCCTCACAACTTGGGAGAGGTCATTGACGCCACCATCGCGCTCATCAAGAACCCGGAGATCTCCATCGAAGAGCTGATGGTCCTCGTCCCCGGGCCGGACTTCCCGACGGCCGGCCTCATCTACGGCCGCTCCGGCATCGAGCAGGCCTATCGCACCGGCCGCGGCTCGGTCGTGATGCGCGGGCGCGCCGAGGTCGAGAAGACGCACAAGGGCGATCGCGAGCAGATCGTCGTCACCGAGATCCCCTATCAGGTCAACAAGGCCAAGCTCCACTCCAAGATCGCCGAGCTCATGCGCGACAAGCGCATCGAGGGCATCAGCGAGGTGCGCGACGAGAGCGATCGCGACGGCATCCGCCTCGTGATCGAGCTCAAGAAGGACGTCTTCCCGCAGGTCATCCTGAACCAGCTCTACCGGCTGACGGATCTCCAGACCTCGTTCGGCGTCATCAACCTGTCCATCGTCCACGGTCGCCCCGCGGTCCTCACGCTCAAGGAGACGCTCGAGCACTTCGTCGAGCACCGCCGCGAGGTGGTCACTCGCCGGTGCCGCTACGAGCTCCGCCAGGCCGAGGCGCAGCGCGAGATCGTCGAGGGCCTCGGCATGGCGACGAGCGACATCGATCGCGTCGTCGCGACCATCCGCGCGTCCCGGGATCCCGAGGTGGCGCGCACCAACCTGATGGCGCTCCCCCTCCGCGGCCTCGGGGAGTTCCTCCGCCGGGCCGGGCGTCCGGATACAGAGTGTGTCGCCGCCGACGCGAAGGGCGACTACTTCCTCTCCGAGCGCCAGGCGAAGGCCATCCTGGAGATGCGCCTCTCCCGCCTGACCGGCCTCGAGCGCGAGAAGCTGGCCGCCGAGTACGGCGACCTCTCCCGCGAGATCGAGAAGCTCCGCGCCATCCTGGCGGACGCCGCCGTGCTCATGGGCGTCATCGTGACCGAGCTCGAGGACGTCAAGACCCGCTACAACGACAAGCGAAGGACCGAGATCGTGCCCGCCGAGGCCGAGATCGACGTGGAGGACCTGATCCAGGAAGAGGACATGGTCGTCACCATCTCGCACGCCGGCTACGTCAAGCGCACCCCCGTCACCACGTACAGGGCGCAGAAGCGAGGCGGCAAGGGCAAGGTGGGCATGGAGGCCCGCGACGAGGACTGGGTGAGCCAGCTCTTCGTCGCATCCACGCACTCGTACGTCTTCTTCTTCAGCGACAAGGGCAAGGTCTACGTCAAGAAGGTCTACGAGATCCCCGAGGGCGCGAGGAACGCCAAGGGCCGCGCGATCGTCAATTTCGTCGGCATGGAGCCCGGCGAGAAGGTCGCGGCCATCACGCCTGTCCCGCGGACGTTCGACGACAAGACGTTCGTCGTGACGATCACCAAGGGCGGCCAGATCAAGAAGACTGCCCTCGACGAGTACGAGAACTACCGCGAAAAGGGCATCATCGGCGTCAAGATCGAGGAGGGCGATCAGCTCTTCTCGGCCTCGATCACCGACGGAAACCAGGAGATCCTCATCGCCACGCGACAGGGCATGTCCATCCGCTTCCCCGAGGAGCAGGTGCGCCCGACGGGACGCGCGACGATGGGCGTCCGCGGCGTCGATCTGGAGGAGGGCGACTGCGTCGTCGGCATGTCCGTCACGAGCCCCGAGCGCACTCGTGTTCTCGCCGTATGCGAACGCGGCTATGGCAAGCAGACCCCCCTCGAGGAGTTCCGCCTCCAGAGCCGCGGCGGCAAGGGCGTCATCCTCATCGACGCGTCCGACCGCAACGGCCCCGTCGTCGGCGTCGCGATGGTCGGCCCGACGGACAGCGTCCTGCTCGTCACCGATCGGGGCCAGATGCTCCGCACGCTCGTGGCCGAGATCCGCGAGACGAGCCGCAACGCCCAGGGCGTCCGCTTGATGGACGTCGACACCGACGAGCGCATCGTCGCCATCGAGACGTTCGCGGCCGACTCCGAGCCTTCGGACACCTCCTCTTCGCCTCCCCCCAACGGCGGTCCCCCCTCGTCGCCGCCCATGAACGGCGCGTCCGGCTCCGTCCCGCCGCCCTCCGGCATCCCCACCGGCTC
>Ga0268298_10005598_pt1 | contig 11701 bp, 16 predicted proteins | sample WWTPWeurt_MetaG_FD_194462 | JGI IMG/M metagenome (GOLD analysis project Ga0268298, IMG submission 194462) | Activated sludge microbial communities from WWTP in Nijmegen, Gelderland, Netherland - WWTP Weurt | ecosystem: Engineered > WWTP > Aerobic digester > Activated sludge | place...
TGATTAAAGGTCGTGGGCGTCCAACCATTGACGGTATGACACTTCGTACATTGCGATCCGAGTTTGCCTGCGTGCGGATCGTTCTTCGAGTGACAGGCTGAGCACTCGGTCGGCGTACCCTTGAATTGCCCACCCACATGGCAGCTCTGACAGGAAACGCTGGAATGCTTGCCATCAAGGTGGAAGATGGAATTGTTATGATTGAAGGTGGACGGTGTCCAGCCGTTGGGTGTGTGACAGGTCTGGCATTGATTGCCCAGCGATCCAGCATGCGCGTCATCGTCCGTATGACAGGAGGCACAGTCTTGCGGTGTGCCTTTGAATTTTCCTCCCACGTGACAGTCCTGACAGGCAACTGTGTCATGTTTGCCGATCAACGGGAAGGCAAACTTGGAATGATCCACCTGCGCCAATTCCCAGCCATCAGTGGAATGACACAAGGCACAGTCGGTTCCAAACTGACCGTTGTGATGGTCGTCGTTCTGGTGACAGGAGAAACAAGACTGCGGGGTCGCCTTCAAGTCGTTGACACTGCGGGCGGCGACATGGCATTGAGAACAAGCCACAGGGGCGTGCTTACCCGTCAGCTTGAACGGCACTTGATTGTGATCAAAGTTCGAGCCAAGCGATTCCCTTCCGTCGTGGCAGCTCATACAGTTCGTGCCAAAGGTCAAGAAGTGCTGGGTTGAGAATGCCTGGTCAAGCTGTAAATGGCAATTTCCGCAGGAGTTCTGATCGAAGGGTTTTACAAAGCCATTGGTGTGACAGTCCTTACAGGCAGTGGACTTGTGAGCGGTCAACTTGAACGAGACCGTGTTGTGATCGAACGAGGCAGGACTCCAACCCACGGGGTTATGGCAGGAAGCGCACTGATTTCCAAGAGTGCCCATGTGGGCATCGTCTCCACTATGGCAGGAGGCGCAATCTTGCGGGGTGCCCTTGTACTGACCATTTTGATGGCAGCTCTCACAGGTGACCGCAGCATGCTTCCCGTCCAGATGGAACGCGAACTTCGAGTGATCAATATTGGCTGGTTTCCATCCAGTGGGCGAATGACAGGCATCGCATTGCGTGCCGAGCTGTCCCTGATGATTATCATCGCCGCTATGGCAGGAGAAACAATCCTGCGGGGTGGACTTCAACTCATTGACCGTGTGCGAATTGACATGGCATGCCGAGCATTTTGCCGCTCCATGCTGACCGATCAATTTGAACGGAACATTATTGTGATCAAAGTTCTCACCCAGCGATTCGACGCCGTCATGACAAGACATACAATCGGTGCCGAAAGTCAGGAAGTGATCAGCAGAGAAGGCTTGGTCAATTTGAAGGTGACAGTTTCCACAGGCAGTCTGGTGGAAGGGAGAAGCATATCCGCTGACGTGACAATCTTTACAAGCGAAGGGCGTGCCGTTCGTCTTGGTCTTGTGAGAAGTCAGTTTGAAGGAAACCGAATTATGATCGAACGTAGCCGGACTCCAACCCGCAGGCGAGTGACAGGTTCCGCACTCAGTGCCAAGCGTGCCGGTATGCGCATCATCCTTAAGATGGCAGGACACACAATTCTGCGGGGTCCCCTTGAACACATTATTGATATGGCAGTCTGCGCAATTCACGCCTGCGTGCTGCCCATCCAATTTGAATGCAAATTTGGAGTGATCCACATTGGCGGGCTTCCAGCCAGTGGGAGAATGACAGGCATCGCACTGTGTGCCAAGTGTGCCGCCATGCGCATCATCATCGATGTGACAGGAAGCGCAGTTCATGGGGGTGCCCTTGAAGACGCCATTCTTGTGACAATCCACGCAGTCAACGCCTGCATGTTCGCCATCGAGATGGAATGCAAATTTGGAATGGTCTACATTTGCGGGTTTCCAGCCGGTGGGACTGTGACAGGCAGCGCATTGAGTACCGAGCTCGCCATCATGCGCATCATCATCAACATGGCAGGAGACACAATCCATGGGCGTGCCCTTGAATACACCATTCTTGTGGCAGTCCACACAGTCTGCTTTGGCATGCTCGCCGTCAAGATGGAAGGCAAACTTGGAGTGGTCGACCGTGGCAGGTACCCAGCCGGTCGGGAAATGGCAGGCGGCGCAATCGGTCCCCAATTGACCGTTATGGTGATCATCCTTTTCATGGCAGGAGAAACACGCCTGTGGAGTTGCTTTCAAGTCCGCGAGGTTGCGGGCATTGACATGGCAGGCTGAGCATTTCGCAAGGATGTGCTTGCCGCTCAGGTGAAACGCGACCTTGTCGTGATCGAAATTCGAGCCGCGAGAGTCAACACCGTCATGACATGCCATGCAGTCCGTGCCGAACATCAAGAAATGGTCGGTGGCAAAAGTCTGGTTGATCTGCAGGTGACAGTTTCCGCAGGTGGTTTGATCGTACGGAGGGGCGTAACCTTTTACATGGCAATCTTTGCAGGCAAAGGCAGTCCCATCGGTCTTGGTCTTGTGAGAAGTGAGCAGGAAGGATGTTGTGCTGTGATCGAAGGTGGCGGGACTCCATCCGGTCGGCGAGTGACAGGTTCCGCATTGAGTACCCAATGAACCGGCATGCGCGTCATCCTTGGTATGGCAGGACGCGCAATCTTGAGGTGTGCCTTTGAATTGTCCGTTCACATGACAGCTTGTGCAAGCCACAGTGCTATGTTTGCCATCCAGATGGAAGGCAAACTTCGAATGGTCCACATTTGCGGGCTTCCAACCTTCAGGTGTGTGACAGGTCTGGCATTGATTGCCCAGCGAGCCGCCATGCGCATCATCATCGGTATGACAAGACGCGCAATCTTGCGGCGTACCCTTGAACACATTATTTACATGACAGGTCTGACAGGCGACTGAATTATGCTTGCCGTCCAGCGTGAATGCAAATTTGGAGTGATCGACCGTGGCGGGCTTCCAACCGTTGGGCGTGTGACAAGCCGCGCACTGCGTTCCCAATTGACCGGCGTGGGCATCATCGTCCACATGGCAAGAGACACAATCCTGCGGCGTGCCTTTGAATTGACCGTTGACATGGCAACTCGCGCAAGCAACAGTGTTGTGCGACCCGTCCAATTTGAAGGCGAACTTGGAGTGATCGACCGTGGCAGGCTTCCAACCGTTGGGCGTGTGACAAGCCGCGCACTGCGTTCCCAATTGACCGGCGTGGGCATCATCGTCCACATGGCAAGAGACACAATCCTGCGGCGTGCCTTTGAATTGACCATTGACATGGCAGTTCGCGCAAGCCACAGTATTATGCAATCCATCTAATTTGAATGCAAACTTGGAATGATCGACCGTGGCGGGCTTCCAGCCTTGTGGTGTGTGACAAGTTTGACATTGATTTCCGAGTGACCCCGCATGCGCATCATCATCAGTGTGGCAGGACGCGCAGTCCATGGGAGTGCCTTTGTAAATTCCGTTGACGTGACAGTTCTGACAGGCGACCGTGGAGTGTCGACCATCGAGTTTGAACGCAAACTTGGAGTGGTCAATGCTCGCAGGCTTCCACGCGTTGGGTGTATGGCAGGAAGAGCAGTTGGTGCCAAATTGACCGTTATGGAAGTCATCCTTTTGGTGGCAGGTGTAACATTCCTGCGGCGTGGTGCGCAAGTCGGCGAGGCTGCGGTCATTGATGTGACATGCCGAACACTTCGCCTGGGCATGCTTGCCGATCAGATTGAATGGAACTTTATTATGGTCAAAAGCAGAGCCATGCGAATCAATGCCATCATGACAGGCCATACAGTTCGTCCAGAAGGTCAGAATATGATCTGAAGCGAACGCCTGATTTTCGCGCAGGTGACAATTGGCGCAGGTGTTCTGGTCGAAGGGACTCGAATAACCCTTGACATGACAATCCTTACAAGCGAAAGCTGTCCCATCGGATCGGGACTGGTGTGCGTTCAACTTGAAGTTCACTGTATTGTGATCGAACTCAGCAGAGGTCCAATCGGCGGTGGAGTGACAGGAAGCGCAGTCCTTGCCGAACTGACCGGCGTGAGCGTCATCCTTCTCATGACAGGAGAAACAATCTGTAGGCGTGTTCTTAAAGTCAGCGTCCTTATGGCATGACTCACATGCAACATTCGTATGACCGCCTTCAAGCTTGAAGGCAAATTGAGAGTGATCGACCGCCCGGTTCCAGCCTTCTGCGGTATGGCACGAGGCGCAGTCGGTGCCGAACTCGCCCGCGTGTTTGTCATCCTTGGCGTGACAGGAGAAACAATCAGAAGGGATGCCCTTGTATTTATTGTTGACGTGACAGAGCTGGCATTGAACCGCGTTGTGTTTACCGATCAATTTGAAACTGGCAAGGTTGTGATCGAACTGGGCAGACTTGCCCCATCCTTCTGCGGTATGACAGATTCCGCACTTCGTACCGAACTGACCCTGATGCTGGTCGTCTTCCTTGTGGCAGTCGTAACATTCCTGCGTGGTGGCTTGCAAGTCCGAGAGATTGCGTGCATTGACATGGCAGGATGAACACTTCGTCATCGTGTGAATGCCGACCAACGGGAACGGAACCTGGTTATGGTCAAAGGTCGATCCGTGCGTATCGAGTCCATCGTGACAAGCCTGGCAGTCCGCGCCAAAGGTCAGGATGTGATCTTGGGCAAAGACCAGGTCTACGCTTAGGTGGCAGTCGGCACAGATGTTTTGATCGAAGGGTTGTCCGTATCCATTTAAATGACAATCCTGGCACTCGAAGAGAGTGCCATCCATGCGCAAACGATGTGTGTTAAGGGAAAAGCCTAATTGGTCGTGCGGATCCCACCCTGGCGGAATATCGGTTAGTGAAGCGGTCGGTCCATGATGTTCTGTATGACAATTTCTGCAGTTGAGGTCTGTTCCAAAGCTGATGATACTGTGTAAGCTCGCGGGGTCCTGGAGTTGGGCTGTGATGTCTTCGTGGCAATTAATACAGCGGTCCGCCATGGTGTCGGTATCCCATGGCGCGGCGTGACATGCACTACATTGTTGGATCTCAGAATGAGAGGCTACACCACCCAAAGTGGGTCCGCTCTGGTTGCTGAGGCTGCCGGGATTAAAGATGGCGCCTCCGCTGGCGTATGCCGCACCCGTGATCCCTAACAGGGTCACGGCTGCAACAAGCAGCCCGGATATTGATGAGAACCATCCACTTGCAACTGTCTTCATTACACAAACCCTCCCTTCCAAATCACATGGCAAAAAACCAACAAGTGGTGACGTGGAAGTCTCCCAAAATAATGTTTACTATCAAAATAATTAACAACCGCTGAAATGATATAAAGAACACATAAATTAGTGGTTTTATATTGATCCCGGTTATAACCACTAAATAGTGAGTATTAAAATAACATGAAGGAATGACACCCTTCATGATATTTACATTGCAGCGTCCTAACTTTTTTGTAAGTAAATCAATAAAATCAACACTTGATTTCTTGTTAGTTTAGTGTTTCTCGGCAAAATTGGTGGTTTTTTTGTCAAAAAAGCACTGAAATCTGCATAATTCAACAAAATAAGTTTTTTTCTTAGGCCCCGACCGTAAACTGAGAAAATGAAAATCATTATTGTGGAAAATAAAAAGCAGTCACTGTGAGATCGCAGTGACTGCTTTTTCGGAAACAAAATACGATTACTGGGTAATACCCAAAGCCTCGAGATGCTGTTTTGCCTTTGCGCTGTTTGGGTCATTGGGATATGCCGCGAGGAACGCTTGAAAATCATTAACTGCCCGCTCATTTTCGCCCATGGCTTCGTACGCCAATCCGCGCCCGAAATAGGAGTATGACTCCCCGCCATTAATTGCCGCGGAAAATATTCCAGCCGCAAGCTCAAACTCCCCAAGGCGGTAATACACAAAGCCCTGAGTATCCAATGTGATCAACCGGTCAGGGTCTTCCAATTCAAGCGCCTGGTTGACATAAGCCAATGCTTTTTGATAATCGCCATTTTCCTGTTGAGAGATCAAATATGCCGCGTTGCTAAAAGCTGTTGGGTCGCTGGGGTTGATCTCGATCGCTTTTTCGTAATCAGCAAGGGCATTCTCATTTTCACCAATGGCGCTATAAGCAATGCCTCGAAGCACATAGGAACCGGGAAACTGCGTCTTATCTTTTTCGATCGCGCTGGTCAGGTCTGCGATCGCACCTTCATAAATTTGAAGGTTTAATTTGGCAAGTCCGCGTTGATAATATATATGGCTGTCGTCAGAGACAAGTAACAAGGCTGCATCGTATTCCTTGATCGCCTCGGTGAATTTATTTTGGTAAAGGAAGGCATCACCCAAATAGATCTGTGGAGAAACATAATAAGGCTCCAGTTCGAGCGCGCGTTGATAATCAGCCTGCGCAGTTACGAAGTCGCCTGCCTTGAGAGCCGCATCGCCGCGCAGGGCGTAGGCAAGAGCAATATCAGGATCCAATTGCAGGGATTTATCTATATCCGCCTGCACCTCGGCATCCTTGCCGCCAATGACACTATTCAGGTAAGCCCGCACCGCGTATCCCAGGGCAAGATCGGGATCCATTTCGAGGGCACGGTCAATGTCTTCCTGAGCCAAATCATTCTTACCAAGGCGGATGTTAAATCCGCCGCGCAGGGCGATCGCTTCGGGGTGATCGGGATTGGACTTGATAAACTCCCCAAGCACCGCGATCCCTTCATCGTTTCTTGCCTGATAAAAAGAATCGTATATCCAGGGCGGAACGGTAAAGATTCCAGCGACGGCTGATTCGGTTGCCCGGGCAGGCTCTGCCGTTTGAGGAGTCCCGCTGCAAGCCGAGAGGATGACGAGCAGGATCAAGCCAATTAGCAATGGATGAGATTTCATATTCTTCATTTCAGTCTCCGTGGCTCAATTGTACATCGCCCGCTAGTTTTTTTGCTCCGCAGGGGTCCGCTCACCCGAGGGCACGATCGGCTCAACGATCGGTTTCAACTCCCACTGCCTCAGACCTTTTCGGAAAAAGAACATCAACAGCGCGCCAGTGATGAGACAGAGCGAATTCAACATGATAGTGGTTTGCGTACCAAAATATTCCGCCGAATAACCGATTACGATGGAAGAGATCGGCTGCAACCCAAAGGTCAGCATGGTGAAGAGACTGATGATGCGGGCTCGCATATCACCCGGTGACATCAACTGCATCACGCCAAGCCCGGTTGTAAGAACGAGCGGAGCGCCCAGGCTGACACAGAAAATGGTTGCCATGGAAACTGCAAGCCATGTCGATTGCGAAAGTAAAAAATAGAAAGACCCCATCCACATGGCTGCCCCAGCCACAATGAGCCCGATCCGCTTGGCGGCTTGGGAGAGCGGAAGAAGCACCAGCGTGGATATGAGCGCCCCCGCACCAGAAGAGCCGAACAACAAGCCATAGGTTTGCGAGTCTCCATGCAGCACATGATCTGCCACAGAGGGGAGAATATTGAAGATGGAGAGCCCAAAGAAGGTCACGAGCGAAGCGAAGATCATCAGGTCTACCATGCGCGGCTGTGAGCGGACATAATCCAGAGTCTCGCGAAATTGTCCCTTTGCCTGCCTGCGTGGATGCTCCGCCTGATGAGATTTCACCAGCATTAAACTGATGATCACAACAAGAAAGCTGAAGCCATTGATCCAGAATGAAACCGCATTGCCAACTGCCTTGAGCAAAAAACCTCCGGTGGCGGGGCCCAGCATGCGAGCGACCTGCAGCGCCATGATATTAAGGGTCACAGCCTGACGCACCTGCCCCATGCCAGACAAGTCTCCAATGAAGGCTTGCTGAGCAGGGAAGTCCAAAGCCGAGATAATCCCAAGAATGAGAGCGGTTGTATAAATGTGCCAGATCTGGATCAGCCCTGTTTGAATCAGGATCGCAAGAGAGAAAGCCAAAAGCATGGCGATGGTTTGGGTGACAAGCAGGATCATGCGTCGGTTGAAGCGGTCGGCAAATCCGCCCGCCCAGGGAGCAAGCAAAAAGAGCGGCAAACTATTAAGCATGACGACAATGCCCAAAGCCGATTCCGACTGGGTCAATTCCCAGATCACCCAGCTTTGCGCCGCTGACTGCATCCATGTGCCAAGCAGAGACACAGCCTGCCCGCCGAGATAAATGCGTAAATTGCGATTCTTAAGTGGAGCGAAACTACGAGTATAGGTATGCAGCAATGTTGGACGTTCAATGGATTCGGTCAATTTGTTATTTTCCTATTCGGGGATACCTATAAAGACAGGCGATCGGTAAAAATTCTTACAATCAGTCTTCATCATCTTCTTTTGGAGGTTTTCCGTAGATTCGAAGCACTGCGGCCTCAACCTGCTCTTCGGCATGAGACTCGCAAGCTGCGAGCGGCCGCTGCGGATGACTCACGAGCCTTGCGCCAACGCTCATCACCTTGGCATCCACGAACTTTCCAAGTGCGTCTCTGACCACATACATTTGATACAGCTTTCCGCAGACCACACATCCGTGCGTTTCACCTGTGGTAAATTTTTCCGTCATGGTTTCTCCAATCCTTTTTTCATACTATACAGTATTTTCATAAAACGAAACAAGGCAATTCCAATTTACGGGTACAATGAAAAAATGGACAAGATCAAACCCTCTGAAATAATCGCTTCGCGCTTTGGCATATCGCAAGAAAGCGCAAAATTCTACCTTGGCCGTGTGCAAAAAAGTTTCAAGACCGAAAAGCCCCCGCACAAGCTGATCGTGGATTTTATCGAATCGCAGGAGATCGAAATACAGCTCACCCCATACGAGGTGGCAGTGATGTTGAACGAAAACAATGTCTGGCCGCACCCGCTCAACTCACCACCGCCCATCATTGTGGACGATGAGGATGTCACCTAAATCAAAAGAAGGATGAAGCCGCGGCTTCATCCTTCTTTTGATTCTTGCAAAGAGCTGCTACTTCACCGAGATCCGAACCGACTGGATCGCATCTCCAGTAAAGGAGGGATTTTGCTGCGGATCACGACGGGTGATGCTGTTCACCACTTCCATTCCTTCTGTCACCTGACCAAAGATCGTGTAACCTCCATTCAGGAAGTCCGCCGCGTCGAAGGTGATGAAGAACTGACTTCCATTTGTGTCGGGGCCTGCGTTTGCCATCGCCATCACGCCTGCCTTATCAAAGGTCAGGTCACTGTTCTCGTTGACAAATTCATAGCCGGGCCCGCCCATGCCTGTGCCTGTCGGGTCGCCGCCTTGCGCCATGAAACCTTCCAGTACCCGATGGAAGGTCACACCGTCAAAATAGTTTTTGCAGGCAAGAAACACAAAGCTATTAACCGTGATGGGCGCTTTGGTTGGGTAGAGTTCCACCACAAAAGTGCCGCCATTTGCCATGGTGAAGTTGGCGAAGTACTGCTTCGTTTCATCAATGGATTGCGGCGGAGCAGAGGCGTATTGTTCTGCAGCGGCAATCGACTCAAACGGAGCGCACGCCGCACTGGTATCCACTGATTCAGCACCAGAAGCCGTGCCGACTGGTTTGGACTTTGAAATGTTCTGCCACGCAATCAGTGCTGCCACGACCAGAATCAATCCCAGCCCCACGAACTGGATCGTACGTTCCGTCTTTTGGGCTTGCGACTTTTTTACCAATTTCTTTTTCGACATTCAATCTCTCCTTGAAAATTTTCGCCAATTATAACCACCTTGCGCCCGAAGGGGTTTTCTTGTATGCTTATCGCGCATGAAAGAACTCTTCAAAAAACAGATCGCCCTTCCCCAAGACCACGGCTCGTGGGTTTTTATTCTCAGCCCATTATTGATCGGGATTTTCGCGGGCGGCACATTCACATACGGAACGTTTAATCTGATCATTGCGGCGATGTCTGCATTTATGATCCGCCAGCCAATGACAGTCATCGTCAAAGCAGCCTCAGGCAGACGCCCGCGCAGCGATCTTTCCCCCGCTCTATTCTGGTCGGCAATCTACGGCATGATCGCCGCCCTGTCACTGACCGCCCTCATCCTCGAGGGCTTTGGTTATGTGCTTTGGCTGGCCATACCAGGCGCGCCGGTCTTCGCGTGGCATCTTTGGCTGGTAAGCAAACGTGAAGAACGCAAACAAGCCAGCATCGAAGTGATCGCAACCGGCGTCCTCTCGCTCGCGGCGCCGGCTGCTTACTGGGTCAGCCGCGGCGGATATGACTCAGCGGGCTGGTGGCTCTGGGCATTGACCTGGCTGCAATCCTCCGCGAGCATTGTTTATGCCTATCTCAGATTGAAACAGCGCGAATGGAAGTCCATCCCTGATCGGTGGAATCGTTTCCGCTCTGGATGGCGGGCATATCTGTACACCTCTTTCAATCTACTCGCTGCCATCCTGCTTGGTCCAGTTGGCGGTTTGATCCCAACATTTGTTTTCACATCCTACCTGATCCAATGGCTTGAAGTTCTATGGGGCATCGACCATCCTGCCCAGGGATGGAAACCAACCCGCATTGGCGTGCGACAACTCATCGTCAGCGTCTTGTGGACCGCGCTCTTTATCATTTTCTGGAGATAACATGGATGAGATGAAATACCAAATGCTGACCGAAGTCTACGGGCGTATGGAGGCCGAGCTCATCAAGAGCTACCTCGAAGCGCACGAGATCGAAGTGGAACTATTTCAGGAATCGATCGGACAAAATATCTACCCAACAACCATAGATCAGCTTGGCAGGGTGCAAATCTTTGTCAGTAAAGATAAAATGGAAGAAGCAGAAGATCTGCTTAATGATTTTGGATCCCAGGAGAACACATGAAGAACAGCATCATACTCGTCACGGAGAACGGACTTGGCAAAGGCAGTGTTGAATTACAGCAATTACTGGCGACAAAATATTTCAGCCTGCTGCTTCAAAACAACGAACTGCCTTCCGCCATCTGTTTTTACACCGATGGCGTCAAATTAACTGTCACCGGCTCGCCCGTCCTTGAGCAGCTTAAAGCCTTGGAGGGCAAAGGCGTGCGAATCATCGCGTGCTCGACCTGCCTCGATCACTACAAGCTGACCGACAGCCTGCAAGTTGGAGTCGCGGGCAGCATGGCAGACATCATCGAAGCGCAAACAAAAGCCGGCAAAGTGATTACAATATAAAGAAAATTTCGGGAGCGAAAAATGAATTTTGATCTAAGTGAAGAACAAAAGGCGTGGAAACGATCTGTACATGATTTCGTGGGGAAAGTGGTCAAACCCATGGCGCGTGAAGTGGACGAAAACGAATCGTTCAATTGGGAAGCGGTCCGCAAAGGCGGCCCGGTAGGCTTGCTCGGCATGAGCATCCCTGAAGAATATGGCGGCTCGAACGTGGACTCGATCTCATCTGCCATTGCCATGGAAGAACTGGGCTGGGGCTGCGGGTCCACCGCTTTGGCATTCACAGCGCATAACGGGCTCGGCACTGCGCCCATCGCACTCTACGGCTCGGAAGAATTAAAGTCCAGGTGGCTGCCGCTGGTGGCGGAAGGCAAGAACAAACTTGGCGCACTGGCATTGACAGAGCCCGGAGCCGGCTCGGACATTCAAGGCGGCGTCATCACCAAAGCCGAAAAGCAAGGTGATGAATGGGTCATCAATGGCGCGAAGATGTGGTGCACCAACGCGGGCATTGCGGAGTACATCATCACCCTCGTCCGTACCGACCCCAAAGGCGGATCAAAATCCCTGAGCATGATCCTTGTCCCGACCGATGCCAAAGGGCTGAAAGTGGGTCCTGCAGAAAAGAAGATGGG
>Ga0268298_10005599_pt1 | contig 11700 bp, 9 predicted proteins | sample WWTPWeurt_MetaG_FD_194462 | JGI IMG/M metagenome (GOLD analysis project Ga0268298, IMG submission 194462) | Activated sludge microbial communities from WWTP in Nijmegen, Gelderland, Netherland - WWTP Weurt | ecosystem: Engineered > WWTP > Aerobic digester > Activated sludge | place: Netherlands...
AAGGCCGAATGCGCCGGGGGCAACAATGGCAGCGCGGTGCGATTGCGTGCCGACAATGGCGTCAAACGTGGCAATTTCATCCCATTGCACAACGGCGCAGCCCTTGTACTTCAGGACGTTTTTCATGATGATGTTGGAGCCGTCAACGCCGGTAAGGAAGTATTCCCAGATTTGCGGAACGCCGTTGAACGTCTGAATCAGGTACTGCTCATAAGCGCGGTATTCCGGCTCCGTCAGCAGGATAACCGGGTACAGTTTGCCGCCGACGGGTTTGAGAATTTGCGATTGGAACGGGGTAAGGCCCGTAGTTTGCGCGCCGTTTTTGATCCAGGCTTTCAGTTCCGGTCGGCTGCCGGCAATAAGGGCTTCCAGCAGGTCAATGATGTCGCCCGTGTAGTTTCCGTTGGCGTCAATGTCGCTGTCAGGAATCGACACGTTCAGGTTTTCCAAGCCTTCGGATTGAAGGTCATCGAGGGCCGTTACAAGTCCGCCACAGGTGCCGGAAGTCTGTTGGTCGTAGTAGTCATCCCATTCGCTCGAGTCGACGGCATACGTTCCATTTGTGTTTGCGGCTTCAATGAGCGGGTGATTGGCAAAGTGGTACAGGCTGCTGAAACTGTTGCCGAGGCCAAGGAAGATTCGGTTGAGCAGGGCAAGCAACAGTTGCTGGCCTTCCGGGGAGCCGGAAATATCGCGCACGCCATTGCCGGGATTGAAAATGCCTTCCATGCAGTCGCCATAAAAGGCGTCCGGGCATTGTTCGCCGTCGTACTCAACGGCACAGGTCGGGAACGAATCAACGCGCATTTTCACGCGGCCTTTCGGGTTCCAGGCGCAGCCGTTTTTACGGCTGGAGAGCACGTGCGCCGGGGTGGAAAGGGATGCAAAGCGGGCCGGCTGGCCGGGCTTTACGCGGACGTGGGAGAAAAGGCCGAGCTGATTGAGCATCAGGTCTTGCTCCTGAATTGCGATACGCTGAAAGAGTTTGAGGGCTGCCTGCGTATTGATCTCAATAACGCGGCCTTGCCGGTCGGCGCTCAGTGTGATGCCGGTATCGCCGAGGGAGAGGGGGTAAATACCCCCGCTAATGTTTTGCATAGCTTAATTTTTGTTTTTGTTCTGCACTTTCGTCTCGCTCACATGGTTTTCTGTGCGGGTTCCGGCGCTTTTCAGTTCCGGGCTATGCCGAAAAAGGCATTGATTCTTTCAGCCTGCACGACAGTACCAGCCACCTTTACGCCGTTGCCGGCTTCGCCAGTTTTACGTTCAGTGTCTACGTCCTGCTCCAGGCTTTTCCCGGCACGCAGTCGGGCAATTTCGGCGCTCAACGTGTTGCGCTCCGTCGTGTATTTCACCGTCAGGTCAGACAGTTCCGTTTCTTTTGCCGTCAGTGCGGCTTGCAGTTCAGAAACCTTTTCCGTCAGCGTTGAAATTTGGCCGTCTTTTTCCTGCACGGAAGCCGTCAGGGCTTCAACCTGTTGCGTCAGATCGGCAACGGATGCCTTTACGGCGGCCATTTCTTCCTGCACGGCCTCAACAGCGGCGGCCTTCATGGCGTCGATTGTCGGCGTTTTTTCCAGGGCGGCGTGGATTTCAGCCTCGGTATTCACGCCGAACAGCGAGGCCAGGCCGCTCATAATTTCCTGGTAGAATTTTGCCTTAGTGATGTCGAAATTCATGGTATTTGCTTGCCCCATCCGGGGCCGGTTTTTGCTTTACTTTTTCTTCTTTTTCATCCACGCGGCCGTGCGTTCCAGCGCATACGGAAGCCCGCCGATGCCATCAATCAGGCCACGTTGAAGGGCGTCCGTTGCCGGGAACATCCCGCCGGAAAGGGTTTCTTTTTGCGTCAGTCTATCGCCTGACAGACTGCGAAAGCGGGTAACTACGTCGTGAAAATCGCGGGCTGTCTGGTTGACAACCTCTTTTATGCCGGACAGGTCGCCGGCAACAGCCATACGGCCGGGCTTGTTTTTGTCGGGGGACAGGTCGGAATAGACGGCAATAAAGCGCTCCCGGTACAGGTCAAGCGCCTTTTTGTCAATCATCATATACGCGCCAATACTGCCAATTTCAACCTTTGGAGAGGCGGCAATGATTTCATCCGCCGGGGCGCTTGCCCAATATGCGCCGCTGGCGGCATATCCGGTAATATGGGCAACAACCGGCTTGTTTCGATCCTGAATAACGGAAGCCAGCATTTCAGCGGCAACGGACGATCCGCCGGGGCTGAATACGTCCAGCAGCACGGCGGAAATATTTGAATTGTAGTACGCCTGTTGCAAGTCGTTTGTCAGGCTTTCAATACCACGGGCGGAAAGGCCGTCTTCGGCCTGCATAGGGCCGCGCAGTTTCAGGACGGCAATAGAGCCTTTTGGCGCTTCCGGAAGACCGCTCCAATCGTTAGTCCGCCAGTTAACCGTGTTGTGGTCGCCAATTTTGGCCGTGTCAGGAATAAGCAGGGAGGGAAAAGAAGCGGCGCGGCGGCGGGAAAGCCCAAGTTCAGAAAATGGAACGCCTGCGCTGATCAGGGCAACCTCGTGCCAATATTGCGTCAGGGCCGCAAAGCCAAGGTCAAGATCGATTGCGAACTCGCCCTGTGCCAGTAGCGCCTCAATGTGTGCGTTAAACGCAAAGCCGGTGTCCTGTGTCTGTGCTCCCATTGTGAATAACAGCACAAACTTCGGCCCGCTTTACCCTTGCAAGGCGCCAGAAAACAGGAAACCCTGTTCGGGTAGAACAGGGTTTCGGAATATAAAAAATAGAGAATGACGCTGGAACCCCCTTGCTACCCCATCCAGAAAGGGTAGCAAGGTTGTATTACCCCGGCAGCCAGTTTTTGCCTTTGGCTGCCCGAAGGTTGAATTGATTCCAAAGGTTTTCATCCTTAAAGATAAGGTGCATCGTGCCTTTTTTCCAGAACTTGATCCGGAAAAACTCAGATTCGATTTCGTTCTGGAAATAATCGCCCGGCTTAATCCATCCAATTTCCCGGAAGTGTCGGGTAAGCGTGTCGTAAACGGTTGCTATTTCTTCGTACTTGCGCCCGGTAATGGCGCACATAGCCCGGTCAATGTCGCGCAGTGCGTCGGCCCGTTGATACCAGATGTCAAACGTGCCTGATCGCTGCCCGGAATATGTTTTGAACTCAACAAAACCGGGGACAATGACCTTCCGGTTTACCTTCCATGCGCTGTTGGTTTTCCAACCCTCCCAGTGCACTTTGTTGTCTGCGTGGTAGGAAGTCAGTTTGTCAAACACCTCCACAACGCATTGTTGAAGGTTAGCGTCTCGGTTAACAAAGAGCATTTCAAAAAATGCCCAGATGTTTGCCGTGGTAAACGGTACGCCGCCTTGTTGCTTTTGAAATTCCAGGAAGTCATTGCGCCGGCTACTGGTCAGAACAGACTGGAAGTTCGTTCGATCAAAAACCGTATTCCACGCGGCGGACTGCACGGCGTCCATGTAGTTGTTGTGCTCCAACATCAGGCGCTGCCGGCCGGTAATATGCGACGGAATCGGAGCCGGGTTTATCGGGTTGTAGCCGGTGCCTTTAACGGCATTCACGTAAAACTCCAGCTTTTGCCGGGCTTCAATAAACTGCGCGTGCGCTTCGCTGATCTGGTTGAAACTATCAACCATTGCCGCTACAAAATCGGCGCGGGCAATCTGGTTGTTCAAGTCTGCCTGATCATCAATAGTTCCAGCGGGCCGGGCAGAATCTGGAAGGGTGAAATCAAGCGGCCGTTTTTCAGCCTTTTTTGTCAGGCGTACAATGCAAACTTCGGCGTCTGTACGGCGTTCGGCGCCGGAAGAAAACGCCTGCCCTACTTCTTCAACGGTGCCGTGCTCGCAGATAATTTGCCACAGCAGCCGGCGCGTTTGCGTGTACGGGTTTCGGATTGTTTCGGCATTCAGGATGCAGGCGATTTCACCGTGCTTCAGGATTTCCCATGCGGCCAACAGGTGTTTATCGCCCGCATCAAAAGGCGGGTTCATTACCACCAGGTCAAAAAGGTGGTTTCCCGTGTACTGCAAAAAATCGTCCCCGATTACCCGGAACTTTTTGGTTTTCAGAATGGCGCGAAGGTCTGGTTCGATTTCAATGGCCATCAGTTCGTATTCCTTTGCGCCGGCCCATCGGCAGGCTTCCAGCAGGTCGCCTTTTCCGGCCGATGGGTCAAGAATTACGGCGCCGGCTTTCATTTGCGCCACATACGGCTCAATCAGGAGATTTGCCAGCGGGCGCGGTGTCGGGTAAAAATTACGGTTGAACATTTTATTGATTATTCAGGATGTCATAAATCTGTCGAATCTTTTCGTCGCTGACATTTCGCCAGTCAGTGGTTTTTACGCTTTGGCGGACATTGCGAAGGCGAATGCCTTCAACGTCGCCCTGTTTTGTAATCCTGTACCGTATTGCGCCGATTTCTTTTAATGTGCCGTCGCTGTACGCTTGCCTCAGTAGTTTAACTTCGTGGTTTTCGTTTACGCGGATAAATGCGTATTTTTCAGTTACGCGGGTGACTCTTTTTACAGCCCTGGGAATACCGCCGTACGTTTCAGTGATAATGTCGCCGACGTTGAGAATTTTTTCAGTGCTCATTTATATTGCGTTGTGTGTGTTTTGTTGTACAAATATACAGCGCCTTTTTGATTATTGCAATACTTTAATCAAATTATTTTCAAAAAAATTCCCGCGCCGCCACGTAAGGCCACACGGGAACACACATATACGTCTTCTATTCAACTTTCTTCACCACAGCAGAATGGAGCGCGTTTGGTCTGCTCCATAATGCCCCGCGCTTCCATGAGGGAGACGGAATAGTATTGCGCAATTTGTCCCCATGACTTGCCGCGTTCTACCCTGTCGCGCCAAACCAGCGGCCGGATCAATTCCTTATAAGACATTAATTCGTAGTGCCTGCGAAGCCTTTCAGGAAGTGCACCGTACTCTGTCTTTTCGCTTGCGCCGGTATGGTTGGCGACAAGTACGGCCATTTGTTCAAATCGTTTCCGGTTTACGCTCATTGTTTGCTTTGATTTTCCCGTCGGCAATAGCCTGCCGGAAGTGACGCAAAACGGCTTGTTCGTCCCCGGAACAGCCGCAATAAAAATACGGGCTTAGTTTGTACGTGTCATGCAGGTTGATCAGGTCAACGACCCGCCCGTGCTGCACAGATTCAATTGCCCGCTGGTGCTCGTTTTCTGGAAGTCTGGAAAAGTCCCACATCGGAATTTCAATTTTGATTTCGCCCGGCGGAACGTAAAACAGCCGGTCAGACCCTGCCGGCAGCGCGCCCGATGAGCTTTCTTTTCGGTCAACAAAAAAATCATAATCAGACACAGGCTTTTCCCGCCCAAGGGCCTGCCGCATTTTCACAACCGCTTCCGGGTCGCCGTTGTCAATGTATTCGCCAGATACGCGGGAGCCAACGGCGTAAACCTGTGCGCCAGGGAAACAATCTGCAATTTGCTGGTAAATCACCCGGGTTTTCATGGGCATTTCCTGAAACGACGAAACAGCGCGGCGATCAATGACCTCAACCGGGCGGCAATCCAAAATCTCAGCGCTTCCTTGTTCCGCCTCCGCCTGTGATTCCTTATGCCATATATGATACCGCCACCGCGCAACGTTTGCGGGCGTGTTATTAAACGGCTCTCGGCTCAATGGATGCAGCAGCCGAAAGCTCTGCCAGGTGTCGTATGCGTCAAGGGTTGTCATTTGCAGGCTGCTTTAAAATTACATTCCAAAACCTTGCCGGAAGAAACACATTCGGGAGCATGGCGCAAGCAGCAAACATTGGGGCAATATCATCCGGGGTATAACCCGCAAGGCCACAACCGACTTCCGTGACCAGGAATGTCAATTCACAGTGCTTTTCAGCAAATACCCCGAAGTCCGAAACGTGCGCTGAAATTTGCCCCAGCGAAAGGGTTTCCATTAACAACCCTTTTGTCGGAAGGGCATACGTTTTGCCTTTCAGCCCGATGCCTATGCCCCACTTTGCGCCGAAACGAAGGGCCGCCTTTGCGGCGCCTGCTCCGTGCCGCCCGGCAAGGTTTGACCCAAAGACAAAAATCTCATTCGGACCCAGATTGGTCACGCGGTCGGGTGTTGTGTTCTGCCCGACCGTCATTGCTTTTGTATTCTCGAAAAGATTGCTGTCCGCCATTTTGCAGGGTTTTGGTCAATATTCAACGGTTGTGGTGCAATCAATTGGGGTGTCGTGGTATAATGACCCATAGCCAAGGTCGCCAAAAACACCTCCAAACCATGCTGTTTCCTGCGCGCTATCCGTGTATCGGTACACAACATCGCCATCAAAACTCAATTCAATGACAAAGCCCTGACAGGCCGGCCGCTTTAATTTGAAATAGCGGGCGCCCTTTTCCGGGTGAATCCGCGTTGATTGAGAAAAGGTGAAGTAAGGAACCCCAAGGGAATCCAGGGTTTTCCATAGGTTATTCACATAGGGGCGTGAAGAAATGTTGGTAATATCCATTATTCCGAGGCTCACGGGCGTTGTAATGTATTCAACATCATCAACCGTGAACTTTGTAATCGTCAGCCCGTCAAGTGTTGATTGGCGCATGAATGGCCCGAAGTCCTGATAATACTCACAGGTGGTGAACCGGCACGAGCACGGAAGGTCACAACATCCTGTTTCTGCCGGCTCAGAAAGAAACAGAACCGGCGTGGGCGTTCCTTCGCAGCCGGCAAAGTCTCGTATTTCCGTCATTGCCACCCGAAGCGGCCTTCCCCGATACATGAAAAAAAACAGGTCGCGGAAGTCAAAGCGGCTGTAATCATTCGGCCGCATATTCAGCAGCACATCCAGCAGGGTGCCGCCTCGACGGCTTTGGATGGCAGCCAGGTAGTAGGAGACAAACAGGTCGCCCTCCGCGCTTCCAAAAACAAGGTTCCCATCAATTGCCGGCGCCGGATCAATGGCCCATGTACGCAGCTGCGTGGCGTACCCGAAATAATAGCGGATGTCGGCGCCGTCCTGCCCGTCAAAGTAAAATCCGGCGTAAATGTCGGCGTTGCTCAAAATGCCCGGTTCCGGGTTGATTTGCCGGATAAGGCCGAAGTTGAAAAAGATGCGCGGCCCGATGTCAAAAGACCGAACCGTGCTGCCGTCGTCAGCCAGGTTATCCCAAAGGCGCGGAAGGTATGGCGAGGGCGCAAATTTGTATTGCGATTCCAGTTCTTTCGGCGTACGGATGCCGACGGTTGTCCCTTCCATTGTTGGCTCAACGCCCGGCACTTGAATTTCCTCCGTTTCATCAATCAGGTCGTCGCCGTTGGTTATTTTCCGGCTATGCGCCGGCTCAGTCAAATTCAGGCTGTCAATGTACGCGTCGTTTGAATCGGCAAACTGAAAACGCGTGTACCGTTTCAGAGTTGGCCGAATAGGGCGCGCTTTGATGCTGTCCGTCAATACCATTGCTGAAATGTCAACGCTCGGATTTTCCTCCCGAAGGAAACCGGGCACAATGTCGCCCCATAGGTCAGTTCGCTTTTCCGTGTGAACGGTTATTGTGCGCGTGTTCCAGTTCGTTTCCGTTCTGCCGTTGCACAGGGAAAGAAATATTTTCAACCAGTCCAGCCAGGTCATATCGTTGCGCACGGCGTTCGCAATTTCAATCTCCTGCCCATGCACAAAACTTTCGTTGCACGGGGTAACGCTGAATCTTGCGCCCGGTTGTATTTCGCAGTTTGAGCCGCCGAGGTTGCAAAATAGCGCCCCCATTTGCCCCGGATTTAGCAGTGTCTTTATCTCAATGACGGCATTTTCGGTTTCTCCGCCCCCGATGCTTACAACAAAATCTTCGCTCAAAACCTCGCCGGTTATAATTGAAGAAACAAGGTCGTTCGGGTCAAGTTCATAGACCTTAAAAACCAAATCAACAGGCGAGCCGGAAAGGTTTTTGATCTGCGCAATCAATCGGTAGCAGTAGTAAACACGGCCGTTGATCTTGTTTTGCGCGCCCATAAAATAGGCAGACGTTGCAGGTATTGGAATTGCCATGTCGGCGTCAATAACGTCGGCCTCATCAACAAACAAAATGCCTGAAAACGTGCTACCGCCCTGTGCTGCACTGGTAAGGCCCATTACCTTCGGGCTTTCTGCCGCCTTCCAATATTCATTGTGCAGGACGTACACGGAAACGGAGCGCCAAAAGTCCGTGTCAAATATTACGCCGTCCAACGTCCATCCGATCTGACAGGCGCCGCGCTTCAAAAGGTAGGTCAGGAAAATGGTAGGCCGGAAGTCTTCGGGCAAAACGGCTTTCAGCGGCCGAAAGGTAAATTGGTCTTTTTCGGTCTGGTCAACCCACCCGCCATAGTTCAGCAGGGACCAGTACGTTGGGGTGTCGCTATCCGGTGTGTAGTCCCCGGAATAGGTTGGCGCAGCCCAGTTTGCAATCAGGTTTTCGGCCGTCAGGGTGAATGTTCCGAAGTCAATCTGATTGATTAGCAGGGACTGCCCAAGTTCCGCCCAATGGTCGGCCGGGCGCCTCAATTCGACCTCCCAATCAAATCCGCCCGGAACGGCATTGCGGGCCACAACGTAAAGCCGCGTAAGGCGCGCCTCGGTATTCCCCACGTACACACGGCAGTCAAAATATTTTTGCCGGTTATCCAGCGTAAGCGGCGTGTGGTATGCCGTCAGGATAGCATCGTTTATGCGGCTGGAAGGAATGGAAAAGCGCTCCACCCCTTCCAGGGTTATTTTTCCGTCACGGGTCAGCGCTTCGGTTTCCTTGCTCTGCCTTATGGAAAAATCCGTATAGGTATCAAGTTGCGCCTCTGATACGCCGCCGAGCCGGTTTTTCGCTTCTTCCGGCAGGTTATACACAATTATTCGAGTGCAAATCATAAGTCAACCTCGTTGGGCTGTTGAAGCGTTACATCAATAAGGCGGCCGCTTGCCCTCAAAACCACGTTTTCGCCGGCCCGGAATATCTGCACGCCGCCAGGCTCTGGAATGAATTTGTAGGCCATGTGCGTGCCGTCAGCGGCTTCCATGCGCACCCACCGTTGCGGCGACATTTTGAAATGTTTGAAATACTGCACGTTTTCATCGGTAGCCATTTCAACGGCTGAAATAGATATTCTTTCGTACGCCGTAATCTGCGAAAGGCTTCGCCCGCCGTAACGTGCCCGGACGGTTTGAAAGTCGCCGGCAGTGTTACATGGAACGTCGGTCAAAATTTCTTTTCCTTCCTGCACAATCTCCGTTTCCTCGACACGAACAAGCATTGTCCCTATGCCGCCGGCAGGTGTAAGGAAATACACGTCTGTACTTTTTTCGCAGCAGGACGGCGCCACGACATAAGCCAGGTATTCGGATGCGTTGGCAAGGATTTCATCCGATGAATCAAGAAGCACAACCTGCACTTCGTACGATTCCAGGGTTTCGGCAGTTACCAGGGCCGCGTTTTCCAGTACACGGCCGGCGGAAACGTTGAAAACGTAGTGCTGGTACCATTCAACAACAGGGTATGTGAACTCCAGCGTTTCAGCGACGCCGACAACGCCCTTTTTGTACACGGCTATTCGTAGTAACAGACTGCCGGCATCGGGGTAATCATCGGCAAAGGAGTTGAGCAGCCAAAGCCATGAGTAAGAATCCGTACAGATTGAAAGCCGCTTTGGTTGGGTGGTCAAAAAATCGGGCAAAAACTGCCCGTCGGGGTAGCCGCCATCGGCGCCCATCCAGTAACGGCGCACGCCATAGTTTTCTTTCGGCTCAAAGGCCGCATTCCAAACCAGGACTTCATTCGACTGACGAAGCGTGCCGGATTTCGGCTGACAATTTGCATCGCGGTACGTCCAGCCGTATTCCAATTTAAATCGCCCGGTAACAGAATCTGTAAGGTTATCCGGCTCGCCCTCCGTCACAAGATCAGGCATCGGCGTGTACAGGTTTGCGGCAGCATCCTGAATAAGATTGATGCAGGTTTCTTCAATTGTAGAACAACCCCGGTTCGGCTCAATGCCCTCAAATTGCGTGACAGGCAGAAAGGTTTGCGCGGCCGTGCTGTACTTCAACAGCCGGAAAATAAGCCTGTACCCGTCAACGTATTCAGGACTTACGCCGTTGGTCACAACCTTTGACGCTCCGGCGGCAACAAGGGCATCCAGGTTCATTGCATCGTCTCCAAACGACTGCTGCTCCCGGCATTCCGTCCACGTTATCTGCACCTCGCGGCTTGTCGCCCCGGAGACAATAATACGGGCAGCACGGCGGAAAAACAGGTTTGCGTTGAGCATATTGACCATATTTCGCGCCGTCGTTGTCCCTGACGTTGTTACCTGAAAGGACATTGAGGTATAAGCCGCTGAATTGTCAACGGTGAACGTGTAGCCCCATAGGGTGAACTCCGTTCCATTGGCCGGAACGGTAGGCGTGGCCGGCCATGTAATCACAACAGTTGCCTGGCTTCCAAGGGTAGTAATGCCATCGGCGGCATCTGCCTGCAAACACCATTGAAGGCAATCAGAAAGCGGAACTGGTTGCGAGCGCGGCCCGGCATCCGGGGTAGCGGTGTTTGGCGGCTGGCTATTGATCGTTATCATCGTTATACCTGTTGATTGGCTTTAAGGGCTTTTTGTCGTTCGTTTCTGCGGTTGGCGTCGTCAAGTCCGTCGGAAAGCGCCTGTCTGACCTGCGTTGCAACAGCAACCGCCGTCTGCTTTCCAATCATCTGCCCCAATTGTGCAACCTGCGTTTCAGAAAATCCAGCCTCTGCCCGTACCTGTACAGTGCCGGAAGATGCGCTCGGTAGTGCAATTTGCGGGGCGCGTGTGGCAAATCCGCCGGACGCCAGGTAGTTCCGGTTTGCGCGTCGGTCAGATTCCAGGAAGTTGATTATTCCGGGGAATTGCCGTGCCTGTCGGGCGTTGATCACATACTCGTTTTCGTGAAGCATGGCAAGCCCCGTCGGCCGGGCGCCGGTGTGGTCAGCCGGTGCAGATGAAGGCCCGGTGTGCCCGCCTCCGCTCATATCCCGTGCATACCTGCCGCCACGGGCGAATGTTTGGGATTTGATTGTGAAGATTTGCAGGGCAGTAAGGGCTGCCGCTTCCAGGACGCCGGCAATGCCGCCTGTAAAAAAGCCTTTCAGCGCGTTGATTGCGCCCTGAATAAGCGCCTCTTTTATGGCGATAGCCTGACGTTCCTTTGCGGCCGCCTTTTCAATTGCAAGGCGCTTCTTTTCCTGTTCACGGCGCAATTTGTCTTGCAGATCGGAATTACCCTGCGCCAGTTCAATTTTCTTTTGATACTCGGCATCAAGGGCCTCCAGTGCCTGACTGGTTTGTCTGTCAAGCCGGTTGCGTTCAATTTCCAGCACGGCATTTGCTACCGCCTGCCCGCCTTCAATGGCAAGCTGGATGTTTCGGTCTTTCCTTTCTGCCTTATCCTTTGCCTCTTTTTCGCGCTGCTCTTCATCCAGTTTTAATTTCCGCTCAAACGCTTCCTTGTTGATCTGGAGCAGTTTGTCCTGATACTGCTGTTCGTCTTCCAAGTCTTTTTGCCGCGCCTTTTCGGCTTCTTCGCGCTTCTTGTCCGCTGCCGCTTTTTCTGATGCGGCAAAGTCGGTCGGCACAAAACCAAGATCGGGGGCCGTGTCCGTTCCGGCTGACGGGGCAAAGCGGGCGGCGGACTGCACGCGGCCAGCAAGGCG
>Ga0268298_10005600_pt1 | contig 11699 bp, 7 predicted proteins | sample WWTPWeurt_MetaG_FD_194462 | JGI IMG/M metagenome (GOLD analysis project Ga0268298, IMG submission 194462) | Activated sludge microbial communities from WWTP in Nijmegen, Gelderland, Netherland - WWTP Weurt | ecosystem: Engineered > WWTP > Aerobic digester > Activated sludge | place: Netherlands...
GAGGTCGTCGAGCATCACGCGCAGGAAGCGCGCAATGCGTTCGAGGGCTTCTTCCAGCGTCGCCGACGAGAGCAGGGCCCGGCACAGCAGTTCGAAGCTGCCGCGGTGCAAGGGGCGCGAAAACAGGGCGAAGCCCTCGTCGTCGAGGCGCTCGTTGATCAGGCGGTAAAGCGCGGCGTAGCGCGCGACCGGCACCCGGCCATGGTGGTCATGCAGCAGCGATTTGGCAATTCCTGCATGTTCCAGCAATTCGTCCGGCCGCAATCCGGATCGTCCTAAACCCGCCAGGATCCCGTTGACAAAGCCCATGGCGACCGTGGTCGCGGCGCCGGCTAGGGCTCGACGATGGCTATCGGCTGAACTCATATTGGCGGATTATGCATAGTTCTCGGCGACTTGTGGCATGCATCCGCGCCCGAGGCTGCCTATGATTCGATTCCTGCCCCCCACACCGGAGCCCCGCCATGACCGATCTGTCGATTGCCGCCAAGCTGGTCCCCTACAAGCCCAAGCACAAGGTGCGCTTCGTCACCGCCACCTCGCTGTTCGACGGCCACGACGCCTCGATCAACATCATGCGCCGCATTCTGCAGGCGACCGGCGCGGAGGTGATCCACCTCGGACATAACCGTTCGGTGGAGGAAATCGTCAACGCCGCGCTGCAGGAGGACGCGCAGGGTATCGCCGTCTCGTCCTACCAGGGCGGCCACGTCGAGTTCTTCAAGTACATGATCGACCTGCTCAAGAGCCGCGGCGGCGCCGACATCAAGGTTTTCGGCGGCGGCGGCGGCGTCATCGTCCCGGCCGAGGCGGCGGAACTCCATGCCTACGGCGTGACCCACCTCTACTCGGTCGAAGATGGCCAGAAGATGGGCCTGCAGGGCATGATCAACGACATGGTGCAGCGCTGCGACCTCGACCTCGGCAAACGCGCGCCGCAGGAACTTAAGGCGCTGGAAGCCAAGGACCGCGCGGAGCGCCTGCGCAACCTGTCGCAGGTCATCACCGCACTGGAAAATGGCGCCTGGCCGGAGAAGGCCCGCCAGGCCATGCTCGACAAGGCCGCTGCCGTGAGCGGCGTGCCGACCCTGGGCATCACCGGCACCGGCGGCGCAGGCAAGAGCTCGCTGACCGACGAACTGATCCGCCGTTTCCGCCTCGACCAGGACGACAGCCTCAAGCTCGCCGTGATCTCGATCGACCCCTCGCGCAAGCGCACCGGCGGCGCGCTGCTGGGCGACCGCATCCGAATGAACGCGATCGGCCACCCCAACATCTACATGCGCTCGCTGGCCACGCGCGACACCGGCAGCGAGATCTCGAAGGCCCTGCCCGACGTGATCGCCGCCTGCAAGGTGGCCGGCTTCGACCTCATCGTGGTCGAGACGTCCGGCATCGGCCAGGGCGACGCCGCCATCGTGCCCCACGTCGATGTCTCGATGTACGTGATGACCCCCGAGTTCGGCGCCGCCAGCCAGCTGGAGAAGATCGACATGCTTGACTTCGCCGATTTCGTCGCGATCAACAAGTTCGACCGGCGCGGCGCCTCGGATGCGCTGCGCGACGTGCGCAAGCAGTACCAGCGCAATCGCGAACGCTTCGGCGAGGAGCCGGACGACATGCCGGTGTTCGGCACCATGGCGGCGCGCTTCAACGACGACGGCGTGACCGCGCTCTACCAGGCCCTGGTGCCCCGCCTGGCCGAGCGCGGCCTCAAGCTCGCCGCCGGCAAGCTGCCGGCGGTGGCGGTCAAGTCTTCGTCGGCCGGCCGCGCCATCGTGCCCGCCGAGCGCGTGCGCTATCTGGCCGAAATCGCCGATACGCTGCGCGGCTACCACGTGCACATCGGCGAGCAGGCCACGCTGGCGCGCGAGCGCCAGTCGCTGCGCACCGCCAAGTCCATCTTCGAGGGCTGCGGCAAGAAGGCGGCCGACTTCGACGAGCTGATCACCTGGAAGGACGGCCAGCTGACGCCGAATGCGAGGAAGCTCCTGGCGATGTGGCCCGACATGCAGAAGGCCTACGCCGGCGACGAGTACGTGGTGAAGATCCGCGACAAGGAAATCCGCACCCGCCTGGTGAGCGAGACGCTGTCCGGCACCAAGATCCGCAAGGTGGTGCTGCCGCGTTTCGAGGACGAAGGCGAACTGCTCAAGTTCCTGATGCGCGAGAACGTGCCGGGCTCCTTCCCCTACACCGCCGGCGTGTTCGCCTTCAAGCGCGAGAACGAGGACCCGACCCGCATGTTCGCCGGCGAGGGCGACGCCTTCCGCACCAACCGTCGCTTCCGCAAGGTGTCCGAGGGCATGCCGGCCAAGCGCCTGTCCACCGCCTTCGATTCGGTCACGCTCTACGGCTGCGACCCGGACCCGCGCCCGGACATCTACGGCAAGATCGGCAACTCGGGCGTCTCGATCGCCACGCTCGACGACCTCAAGGTGCTGTACTCGGGCTTCGACCTGTGCGATCCGGCCACCTCGGTGTCGATGACCATCAATGGCCCGGCGCCGATGGTCCTGGCCATGTTCCTCAATGCCGCGATCGACCAACAGACCGAGAAGTTCGTCGCCGACAACGGCCGCCAGCCGACCGAGGACGAGGCCGAGAAGATCCGCGAATGGACGCTGTCGACCGTGCGCGGCACGGTGCAGGCCGACATCCTCAAGGAAGACCAGGGCCAGAACACCTGCATCTTCAGCACCGAGTTCGCGCTGAAGATGATGGGCGACATCCAGGAATTCTTCGTACACAACGAGGTACGCAATTTCTACTCGGTTTCGATTTCGGGCTACCACATCGCCGAAGCCGGAGCCAACCCGATCAGCCAGCTCGCCTTCACGCTGGCGAATGGCTTCACCTACGTCGAAGCCTACCTCGCGCGCGGCATGCACATCGACGATTTCGCGCCCAACCTCAGCTTCTTCTTCAGCAACGGCATGGACCCGGAGTACTCGGTGATCGGCCGCGTCGCGCGCCGCATCTGGGCCGTGGCGATGAAGAACAAGTACGGCGCCAACGAACGCAGCCAGAAGCTCAAGTACCACATCCAGACCTCGGGCCGCAGCCTGCACGCGCAGGAGATGGACTTCAACGACATCCGCACCACGCTGCAGGCCTTGATCGCCATCTACGACAATTGCAACAGCCTGCACACCAATGCCTACGACGAGGCGATCACCACGCCCACCGAGGAAAGCGTGCGCCGCGCCATGGCCATCCAGCTCGTCATCAACCGCGAGTGGGGTGTGGCCAAGAACGAGAACCCCAACCAGGGCGCCTTCATCATCGACGAGCTGACCGACCTGGTCGAGGAGGCCGTGCTCAAGGAGTTCGAGGCCATCGCCAGCCGTGGCGGCGTGCTCGGCTCGATGGAGACCGGCTACCAGCGCGGCAAGATCCAGGAAGAGTCGATGCACTACGAGCACAAGAAGCACGACGGTTCCTACCCGCTGATCGGCGTCAATACCTTCCTCAACCCGCACGGTTCGGGCGTGGCGAGCGAGATCGAACTGGCGCGCTCGACGGAGGAGGAGAAGCAGTCGCAGTTGAAGCGCCTCGGGGACTTCCAGCAGCGCAACGCCGGCCAGGCGGAAGCCAGCCTGGAGCGCCTGAAGCGGGCCGTGATCGACAACGGCAACGTGTTCGCGGTGATGATGGAAGCGGTTCGCCATTGCTCGCTGGGCCAGATCTCGAACGCGCTTTACCTGGTCGGCGGACAGTACCGGCGCAGCATGTAGGGCGCCGCAGACGGCGGCCCCGCCACGCGATTGTCCGTTGGCGGATAATGGGGGCGTCCAAGGCTCGTGAGCGCGTTGCGTGAGCCACCCCGACCCGCTTGCACGCCATGAGCCCTTACGCCCAAGTCGCCCTCGTCGCCCGGCTGGAGACGCAGTTCTACCTGCGGCAGCCGAAGCTCCTGCTCGCGGCGCTGGCCGTGGCGCTGATACCGGCCATCTACGTGCTTATTTACCTGTCGAGCGTGTGGGACCCGGCTTCCCACACCGGGGCGCTGCCGGTCGCCCTGGTCAATCTCGACCGCGATGTGCACTACCGCGATCAGGTGTTCAACCTCGGCCGCGAGGTCACGGAAAAGCTCAAGTCGGCCCATCTCTTCGGCTACGTGGACCAGGCGGACGAGCAGGAGGCGCGGCGCATGGTGCGCGACGGCAGGGTGGCCTTCGCCCTCGTGATTCCGGCCGACTTCAGTTCCAACGCCGTCCCGGGCGCGGGCCGGGGCGCCGGCCGGCTGACGGTCTACAGCTCGGAAGGCAACAGTTACCAGAGCGCCAACCTGGCCCGGCGTTTCGCGGAGGACCTCGGGCACGAGATCAACGACAGGCTCAACGAGCGGCGCTGGGCGCTGGTGTTGTCCAACGCCGTCGGCTCGCAGCGCAGCGTGGAGCGGCTCAACCAGGCCGTCGATCAATTGAGCCGGGGGGCGCATCAACTGGTGGCCGGCGTCGGTCAGGCGGCGGACGGCGCCGATGCGCTGGGCGCGGGGGCGGGGCGTCTCGACAGCGGTGTCGAGCGCCTCGCGTCGGGCGTCAAGGAGATCGGCGCGGTGCTGCGGACCCTCGAGTCACGGCAGCCCGCGGCCGCGGACCTCAACCGGCTCAAGGCCGGCGCCGAGTCCCTCGCGGCCGGCCATGGCGAGCTGGGCCACGGCCTGGCGGAACTCCTGGCCGGCACCCAGCGCCTGAGCGGTGGCGTGGTTGCCTTCCGCGACGAGGCACGGTCCAGCGTCCTGCTCGGCGGCCGCATCCTGGACGGTGCCGAGGAACTCTCCGACGGCATGGGCAAGCTCGATGCCGGGTTGCAGGCCGCGATCAGCGCGCAGCGCAAGCTCGGCGACGGCGCGGGACGCGTCAGCGAGGGCGTCGGCGCCCTGAGCGGAGGGTTGCAAAGCCAGGGCGCCGCCCTGCGCACGATAGTCGCCTCCCTGCCGGCGGACAGCCAGGTCGAGGACCTCGCCGCCGGCACCGGCAAGCTGGCGACCGGCGCCGCCGCCCTGGCCGACGGCAACCGCAAGGTCAAGGCCGGAGCGCAACAGCTGGACCTCGGCCTGGCACTGCTGGCCGACGAACTGCCCGATTCCGTCGATGGCATCGGCGGCAGCGCGGAAGGCCTGGCCAATTCGGTGCGCCCCGAGGTGGAGGTCGAGGCCGCGGTGCAGAACAACGGTAGCGCCTATGCGCCCAACATCATCCCGGCGGCACTTTGGCTGGGGGCCGGCATCGCCGCCTTTCTGATCCACGTGCGGGTGCTGCCGCGCGAAGCCGAAGGGTTCTTCCGCATCGCCCAGCTGCTCGGAAAGATCGCGGTGCCTTCGGTCGTCGTCCTGGCCCAGGCCCTGCTGGTGCTGCTTTCCGTGATGTTCGTCCTGCACATGCAGGTGGTCGACCTCGTCCCGTTCGCGCTGACTCTCACGGTATCGGCGTTGACCTTTCTGATCATCGTGTTCGCCCTGACGCGGGCCTTCGGCGATGCCGGCAAGGCCCTGTCGATCCTCTTCCTCGCGGTACAGCTGTCTTCTTCGGGCGGACTGATTCCGGTCGAACTCAGCGGGGGCGTGTTCATGGACATCAGCCCCTGGCTGCCGCTGACCTGGGTGGTCAAGGCGCTCAAGGCGGCCATGTTCGGCGCCTTCGACCATGCGTGGCAGTTTCCTCTGCTGCTGGTCGCGCTGACGGGGCTGGCCGCTGCGGCCCTGGCCTGCGTGGTCGGCAGCTGGCGCTACGTCGAGCAATCGTCGATTCGGCCCTCGGTGGATTTCTAGCCCCGTTCGCGATTTGGCGACCGGGCCGAACGGGGCGATAATGCGCCGCACCATTTCACGGACCGCAAGGAGAGTTTCATGAGCATCAAGACCGTCGGCATCATCGGTGCCGGGACCATGGGCAACGGCATCGCGCAGGCTTGCGCGGTGGCGGGCATCGACGCCGTGATGCTGGACATCAACGAAGCGGCGGTGCAGAAGGGGGTCGCCACCGTTTCCGGCAGCCTCGACCGCCTGGTCAAGAAGGAGAAGATGACGGCCGAGCAGAAAGCCGCGGCGATGGCGCGCATCAAGCCGACGACGCAGATGGCCGACCTCAAGGAGGTCGACATCGTGATCGAGGCCGCGACCGAGAACGAAGGCCTCAAGCTGAAGATCCTGCGGGAAGTCGAGGCCGTGATCGGCGCGGCGACCATCATCGCCAGCAACACCTCGTCGATTTCCATCACCCAGCTCGCCGCCGCGACCGCGCGCCCGGCGCAGTTCATCGGCATGCACTTCTTCAACCCGGTGCCGATGATGGCATTGGTGGAGCTGATCCGCGGCCTGCAGACATCGGACGAGACCCATGCCAGGGTCGAGGCACTGGCGAAAGCCCTGGGCAAGACGCCGATCACCGTTAAGAACAACCCGGGCTTCGTCGTCAACCGCATCCTCTGCCCGATGATCAACGAGGCGATCTTCGTCTATGCCGAAGGCCTGGCGACGGCCGAGGAGATCGATGCCGGCATGAAGCTGGGCTGCAACCATCCGATCGGCCCGCTGGCGCTGGCCGACATGATCGGGCTGGATACCATGCTGGCGGTGATGAAGGTGTTCTACGAGGGCTTCAACGATTCCAAGTACCGCCCGGCGCCGCTGCTGAAGGAAATGGTTGCCGCGGGTTACCTGGGGCGCAAAACGGGTCGCGGCTTCTACACCTATTGATCGCCGCTGCCTGAACCCGGCGCCGGCGCCGCGATGGTGCGGCGCCGTTTTTTCAGCCGCCGAAGCGGCGCAGGCCGTCGAGGTCGAGCACCGTCACGCCGCCGTACTTGGCGACGAGGAATCCGGATTTCTCCAGGGATTGCATGGTGCGGTTGACGCGCTGGCGCGAGACGCCGGCGAGCAGGCCGATTTCTTCCTGCGAGATCGAGATGCGCGATTCGATGCCGGGTTGCAGCACCGGATGGAACAGCGCGGCAATGGCCCGGGCGACGCGGGCGTCGACATCGGCCAGGCGCTCCGATTCGAGCAGGCCGATGAAGAGGCCGAGGCGTTCGTTGATCTGGTTGATGATGAAGCGGTTGAACGGGATGCTGTGGTCGAGCAGCCAGTGGAAGGTTTCGCGCTTCATGCAGGCGACGCGCGTGTCGCGCAGGGCGATCACGTCATAGCGGCGCGGCTCGGACTTCAGCATCGAGCCCTCGCCGAACCAGCCGTCGGCGGCGATGCCGGTATAGCTGGCGGTCTTGCCCGAGGCCCAGTCGCTGGACATCTTGGCCAGGCCCTCGATCACGCCAAACCAGTGATCGACGGGTTCGCCCTTGCGACAGACGAAGCCGTCGGCTGCGACCAGCCGTTCGCAGGTGCCCTCGCAGGCGCGGGCGAAATCGTCGGGCGGCAATTGCTGCGCCCAGATTGTGCGACGCAGCATGTTCTCGATTGATTTTGTTGAATTTTGACAATTGTCAGGCACGCGACAATTATAGGCTGGAGAATGGCCTAAACTGACCGGTTATATAGAGGACATCTGGGCCGTCGCGGACGAAGCGCGATAACAACGCATCCGCCGCGGTAGTGCTGGAGGAGAGAGGATAAATGGCTGCATCCCAATCGGGGCTGGCTTCGAGCCCGCTCGATACGTTCCCGCGTTTGTTGCTGAACCATGCGGCCGTGCGCGGCGATCGTCCCGCGACCCGGGAGAAGTACCTCGGCATCTGGCAGACCTGGAACTGGAGCCAGGTGGCGCAGGAAGTGCGGGCCATGGCTTGCGGCCTGGCGGAACTCGGCTTCAAGCGCGGCGACAATCTCGCCCTGATCGGTGACAACCGTCCCCGCCTTTACTGGGCGATGTGCGCGGCGCAGATGCTGGGCGGCGTCGCGTTGCCGCTCTACCAGGATGCCGTGGCCGCCGAAATGGTCTTCGTCCTGCAGGACGCGGAGGTCAAGTTCGCCATCGTCGAAGACCAGGAGCAGGTCGACAAGCTGATGGAGATCAAGGGCCAGTGTCCCTGCCTCGAACACATCCTTTACGATGATCCGCGCGGCATGCGCCACTACACGCAGACCTGGCTGCAGGGCCTGGACGAAGTGATCGCCATGGGCCGCATCCACGACAAGAACCAGCCGGACTTCATCCCGGGCGAGGTGTCCCGCGGACGCAGCGACGACGTTGCGGTGATGTTGTATACCTCCGGCACCACCGGCAGGCCGAAAGGCGTCTGCCAGACCCACGAGACCTTCATCGCGGCAGCCGCGAGCGGGGTCAACTTCGACCAGCTTACCGAGCGCGAAGACATCCTCTCCTACCTGCCCATGGCGTGGGTCGGCGATCACCTGTTCTCCTATGCCCAGGCGCTGTATGCCGGCTTCACCATCAACTGTCCGGAATCCGGCGACACGGTGATGACCGACCTGCGCGAGATCGGGCCGACCTACTACTTCGCACCGCCGCGCGTGTTCGAGAACCTGCTGACCACCGTCATGATCCGCATGGAAGATGCCGGCGCTATCAAGCGCGGCCTGTTCCATTACTTCATGGCCGTGGCCAAGCGTTGCGGCGCGGACATCCTCGACCGCAAGCCGACGGTATCGACCGCGGACCGGCTGCTGTATGCGCTGGGCAACGTGCTGATGTACGGCCCGCTGCGCAACGTGCTCGGCATGAGCCGCATCCGCGTCGCCTACACGGCCGGTGCCGCGATCGGTCCCGACCTGTTCCGCTTCTACCGCTCGATCGGCGTCAACCTCAAGCAGTTGTATGGCGCAACCGAGACCTGCGCCGCGGTATGCCTGCAACCCGATCGCGAGATCAAGTTCGACAGCGTCGGCAAGCCGGCGCCGGGCGTCGAGGTGCGGATCGCCGAGAACGGCGAAGTGCAGGTGCGCGGCAAGATCCTGTTCAAGGAATACTACAAGCGACCCGATGCGACCGCCGAATCGATCGGCGCCGACGGCTGGTTCCACACCGGCGACGCCGGCTTCTTCGACGAGGACGGCCACCTCAAGATCATCGACCGCGCCAAGGACGTCGGCAAGCTGGCGCACGGCGCGATCTTCGCGCCCAACTACATCGAGAACAAGCTCAAGTTCTTCCAGCACATCAAGGAAGCCGTCTGCTTCGGCCACGACCGCGACATGGTCTGCGGCTTCATCAACATCGACATGGGCGCGGTGGGCAACTGGGCCGAGCGGCGCGGCATCGCCTATTCGGGCTACACCGACCTGGCGACCAATCCGCAGGTCACCGAACTGATCCGCGAGTGCGTCGAACAGGTTAACGCCGAACTGTCGCACGACGCGATGGTCGCCGAGACCCAGGTGCACCGCTTCCTGATCCTGCACAAGGAATTGGATCCCGACGACGACGAGCTGACCCGCACCCGCAAGGTGCGGCGCGGCTTCGTCGCCGAGAAATACGCGGTGCTGATCGATGCCTTATACAGCGGCAAGGCTTCGCAGTTCATCGAGACCCAGGTCAAGTTCGAAGACGGCCGCACCGGCAAGGTTTCCGCCGATCTCGTCATCACCGACGCGAAGACCTTTCCCGTCATGAAGAAGGCCGCCTGAAATGAGTGGACGCAAGATTGGCGAGGTGATCCTCGACCTGCAGAACATCAGCCTGCGCTTCGGCGGCGTCAAGGCGCTGACCGACATCTCCTTCAATGTCCGCGAACACGAAATCCGCGCCATCATCGGCCCCAACGGCGCCGGCAAGAGCTCGATGCTGAACGTGATCAACGGCGTCTATCACCCGCAGGAGGGCACCATCGTCTTTCGTGGCGAGAAACGCCACGACATGGAGGCCAATGCGGCGGCCCGTGCGGGCTTCGCCCGGACTTTCCAGAACATCGCGCTGTTCAAGGGTATGAGCGTGCTCGACAACCTGATGACCGGGCGCAACCTCAAGCTCAAGACCAACTTCCTGCAGCAGGCGATCTGGTGGGGTGCGGCACGGCGCGAGGAACTGGAAAACCGGGCCAAGGTCGAGGAAGTCATCGACTTCCTGGAAATCGAACACATCCGCAAGACGCCGGTCGGCCGCCTGCCCTACGGCCTGCAGAAGCGCGTCGAACTCGGGCGCGCCCTGGCCGCCGAGCCGGAAATCCTGCTGCTCGACGAGCCGATGGCCGGCATGAACGTCGAGGAAAAGCAGGACATGTGCCGCTTTATCCTCGACGTCAACGACCATTTCGGCACCACCATCGTGCTGATCGAACACGACATGGGCGTGGTGATGGACATCTCCGACCGCGTCGTGGTGCTCGACTACGGCAAGAAGATCGGCGACGGCACCGCGGAAGAAGTGAAGAACAATCCCGAGGTCATTTCCGCCTACCTCGGCACGCAGCACTAAAGGAATTCTGGCCATGACATTTTTCTTTGAAGTCCTGATCGGCGGCCTCCTCTCCGGCGTCATGTATTCGCTGGTGGCGCTCGGCTTCGTGCTGATCTACAAGGCATCGGGCGTGTTCAACTTCGCCCAGGGCGCGATGGTGTATTTCGCCGCGCTGACCTTTGCCGGCGTGGTCGACATGGGCGCGCCGCTGCCGCTGGCTTTCCTCGCCTCCTTCGCCGCGATGACCGCGCTGGGCATCGCCACCGAACGCGTGGTGCTGCGTCCGCTGGTGAACCAGCCGCAGATCACGCTGTTCATGGCGACCATCGGCCTCACCTTCTTTGTCGAAGGCCTGGCCCAGATCGCCTGGGGTGCGTCTACCCGCCGCATCGACCTCGGCATCCAGGACGAGCCCATTCCCTACATCCTCGACACGTTCAACATCGTGGTCAGTTCCTTCGACCTGATTGCGGCCTCGATCGCCGGCGGACTGGTGGCGACGCTGGCCGCATTCTTCCAATACACCAAGGTCGGGCGTGCACTCCGTGCGGTGGCCGACGATCACCAGGCCGCCTTGTCGATCGGCATTCCTCTGCAGCACATCTGGGCAATCATCTGGTCGGTGGCCGGCTTCGTCGCGCTGGTCGCCGGCATGCTCTGGGGCGCGCGCAATGGCGCCCAGTTCGCGCTGACCTTCGTCGCCCTGAAGGCCTTGCCGGTGCTGATCCTCGGCGGTTTCACCTCGGTACTCGGAGCCATCGTCGGCGGGCTGATCATCGGTTCGTCCGAAAAGCTGGCCGAGGTTTACATCGGACCGATGGTCGGCGGCGGGATCGAGAACTGGTTCCCCTACGTTCTTGCGCTGTTCTTCCTGCTGATCCGGCCTGAAGGCCTGTTCGGCGAACGTCATATCGATCGGGTCTGAAACCATGCTCTACCGCGAAACCGGACAATTCAAGACCAGCTACGGCACCGACCAGCAGATATTCCCGATCCGCCAGGACCGGGTCGGCATGGCCCTGCTGCTGGTGTTTGCCTTCCTGGTGGTTCCCCTGACGGCGGACCAATACTGGCTGTCGGCGATCCTGATCCCCTTCCTGATCTTCGCCCTGGCGACCATGGGGCTCAACATCCTCACCGGTTACGCCGGGCAGTTGTCGCTCGGTTCCGCCGCCTTCATGGCAGTGGGCGCCTTCGGTGCCTACAATTTCATCCTGCGGGTTCCCGAGATTCCGGCCGTGATCTCCTTCCTGCTGGGGGGAGTGTGCGCGGCGCTGGTCGGCATCCTGTTCGGCCTGCCCAGCCTGCGCATCAAGGGCTTCTACCTTGCGGTCGCCACCCTAGCTGCCCAGTTCTTCGTGGTCTGGGCGCTGACCAAGTTCC
>Ga0268298_10005601_pt1 | contig 11697 bp, 8 predicted proteins | sample WWTPWeurt_MetaG_FD_194462 | JGI IMG/M metagenome (GOLD analysis project Ga0268298, IMG submission 194462) | Activated sludge microbial communities from WWTP in Nijmegen, Gelderland, Netherland - WWTP Weurt | ecosystem: Engineered > WWTP > Aerobic digester > Activated sludge | place: Netherlands...
GCATGCGCTCCGCGCGGCGAACACCCTCGTACCGCCACGTCCCGGGTCAACTCTCCCCAACGGCCGGCGGCGCTCACGCTCGGCCCGGCGAGAACCGATCGAGGCTGGCCGGGCGGTCGTATGGGTTGATCTGCGGGGATGAGGCGCCGATGATGTGGGGCTTCCCGATGCCCGGCGAATTCAAACTGCGCAGCGAGTTCACCCCCAAGGGGGACCAACCCGAGGCCATCAAGCGCCTGACGGAGAGTCTGCTCGCTGGCGATCGCTACCAGACTCTGCTCGGCATTACGGGGAGCGGCAAGACGTTCACCGTCGCCAACGTGATCCAGACGCTCCAGCGCCCGACCTTGATCATCGCGCCGAACAAGACGCTCGCCGCGCAGCTCTACGGCGAGATGCGCGACCTCTTCCCCGAGAACGCGGTCCACTACTTCGTCAGCTACTACGACTACTACCAGCCCGAAGCTTACATCCCCACCACCGACACCTTCATCGAGAAGGACGCGATCATCAACGACCAGATCGATCGCATGCGGCACGCAGCGACCCACGCACTCTTGTCGCGCCCGGACGTGATCATCGTTGCGAGTGTCAGTTGCATCTACGGCATCGGTTCCGCCGAGTCCTACGAGGGTTTGCTGATCGAGATCGTCAAGGGTGAGGAGCTCCTGCGCGACAACCTGCTCCGCCGTCTCGTCGACATCCAATACGAACGCAACGACGTGGACTTCCACCGCGGCACCTTCCGCGTGCGAGGGGACGTGGTGGAGATCTTCCCGGCCTACGAAGACGCGGTGGCCATCCGCGTCGAGTTCTTCGGCGACGAGGTGGACGGTATCAGTGAAGTCGACCCCGTGCGCGGTCGAGTGCTGGCCGAGCTCGAGCGCTACGCCGTGTATCCCGGGTCGCACTACGTGACTCCGCGCCAACAGCTGAATCGCGCCATCGAAGCCATCCGCAGCGAGCTCCGCGATCGTCTCGAATACTACGACAAAGAGGGGCGCTTCTTGGAGAAGCAGCGGATCGAGCAGCGCACCATGTACGACCTCGAGATGCTGGAGCAGATGGGGTTCGTGCAGGGCATCGAGAACTACTCGAGACACCTCTCGAATCGAGAGCCCGGCGAACCGCCGCCGACGCTCATCGACTACTTCCCCGACGACTTCTTGCTGGTGCTCGACGAATCGCACCAGACCGTGCCGCAGATCGGCGCGATGTACCGCGGGGATCGTTCGCGCAAAGAGACGCTGGTCGAATACGGCTTTCGACTGCCGAGCGCCCTCGACAACCGGCCGCTCAAGTTCGAGGAATTCGAGAAGTACATGCGCCGGGTGATCTTCGTCTCCGCGACGCCGGGGGACATGGAGCTCGAGCGCAGCAGCGGGCGCGTCGTCGAGCAACTGATCCGTCCGACCGGTCTGCTCGACCCCGAGATCTTCGTGCGCTCGGTCGCCGGGCAGGTCGACGACCTCTTGGCGGAGATCCGCAAGCGGGTCGAGCGCGACGAACGCGTCTTGGTGACCACGCTCACCAAGCGGATGGCAGAGGACTTGACGGAGTACTACGCCGAGCTCGGCATCCGCGTTCGCTACCTGCACTCCGACGTCGACACCCTCGAACGCATGGACATCTTGCGCGATTTGCGGGCTGGTGAGTTCGACGTCCTCGTGGGCATCAACCTCTTGCGGGAAGGTCTCGACCTGCCGGAAGTCAGCCTGGTGGCCATTCTGGACGCCGACAAAGAGGGCTTCTTGCGCAGCCCGCGTTCGTTGATCCAGACCATCGGGCGCGCCGCGCGCAATGCCGGCGGCCAGGTCTTGATGTACGCGGATCGCGTCACCGACGCCATGCGCTTCGCCATCGACGAAACCAACCGACGCCGCAAGATCCAATCTCAATACAACGAAACGCACGGAATCACGCCCGAGACGATCCGGCGCGCAATCTTGGACATCAACCCCGCGAGCGGGAACACGGACTACTACGCCGTGCCGCGCACACCGGCGAGCGGCAAGGCGCCGAAGGGGCAACCCGCACGCGCGCCCGACCCCGGCGAAGAGCTCCGCGAGCGCATCGAGGCGCTCCGCCAGCAGATGTTCGCGGCGGCCGAGAACCTCGAGTTCGAAACGGCGGCTCGCTTGCGCGACGACCTGCGTAGGATCCAGGCCGGGCTCGCACCCGAAGTCCGCGAATCGTTGACCCCCGCGCCGCCCCGGACGACGACGCGTTCCACTCCGCCCTCCCGAGGCAGGAAGTCACGCTCGAGCTTCCCGCCTCCGAAGCGTAAGCGCTGAGCCCCGCTGCCAAGCTGGCGTTTCGGCTCAGGGGGCCTGGCAGAACGTGTTGATCTGATTCACGAGATCGTCTTCCTGTTTGACGATCTTGTCGAATTCCTTCTGAGCGCTGTCGGCTTGTTCGGGATTCTTGGTCTCGATGGCCGTGGCGACCTGGCGAGCGGTGGAGGCCGCCTTGGTGCACATCTGCTGGTACTTGGTCGCGTGGGTCTTGAGCTCGGGCGTCGAGACCTCCAGCGCTCCGACGTCCTTGGCGAGCTGGTCGTAGAGGTCGCCCAGCTTCTTCATCTCGCTGATGACCTGCGCGTCATCGCCGCCCTTCGACGCCGAGTGCTGCTCGATCTCTTTGATCGACGCATTCACTTTGTCGATGAAGGCGTTGCACTCCTTGGTCTTCTTGAACTTGCCGCAGCCGGTCAAGAGAAGCGCGGCCGAAACCGAGAGTGCGACGAGGACGGAACGCTTACGCATGGGCTCTCCCTTTTCGAAGGGCCGAGTTTTACCGCGCCCCGTCCCGTGAGGGCCAGAAGAGTTTCGAGCCCCGCACGCCAACGGGACAAAAGGCTCAGACGAGCTCGCTCCGCCCCCGCGCCTTCAGCTCGTCCACGACCACGCGTACATCCTGCGATCGCTCGCGCGGGATCACGAGCAGCGCGTCGTCGGTCTCGATGACGCACAAGCCCTCGACGCCGACCAAAGCGATGACCCGCTCACGCCCGTCGGTTCTGAGGTCGCGCACGAGATTGCCGCGGGCCCCGGCGAGCACGGCGCCGGCAGGTGCGGCGTTGCCCTGTGCGTCTTTGGAAGCGAGCTCCCAGGCTACTTGCCAGCTCCCCAAGTCGCTCCAGCCAAACGATGCGGGTACCACGGCGAGCGAGCGCGCGCGTTCCATCACGCCGTAGTCGATGCTGATGGACGGAAAGCGCTCGAACTCCTCCGCGATGGCCCGTGCGCGTTGGGCGGGGGGAAGCGAAAACACGCGGTCCAACCCGGCCGCCATCTCGGGCAGGTGCTCGCGAACGGCCGCTTGCATGACGTCGGCGCGGAAGAAGAACATGCCGCTGTTCCAGTAGTGGCGACCGCTCGCGGCGTACTCTTCTGCTCGCGCGCGGTCGGGCTTCTCGACGAAGCGAGCCACGTCGCGCACGCCCGGCGAACTCTCCGCACCGGCTTCGATGTAGCCGTACCCAGTTTCGGGTCGCGTGGGCAGGAGTCCGATGGTGGTGATGGGCCCGCGCGCCGAGCTCTCGACCGCGCGTCGGACCGCGTCGAGAAACGCTTGGGGATCCCCCACGTGCTGGTCGCTCGGGAGCACCATGACGACGCCGTTCGGGTTCCTGCGGACGACTTCCCAGCTCGCCCAAGCGATGCAGGGCGCAGTGTTCTTCGCGATGGGTTCGCCCAAGAACGCAGCGGATGGGAGCCAGGAGAGCACGCGGCGGGTCTCGTCCAGCAGGTGCACGCCAGTTGCGATCAGCGTGCGCTCGGCGGGCACCAAGCTCTCGATGCGTCGCACGGTGGCCGCGATCAGGCTGTCCGGCTCCGGTCCGATGGCCAAGAGCTGCTTCGGCATGAGCCGGCGGGAAGCGGGCCAGAACCGGGTCCCGCTCCCACCCGCGAGCACGACGGCAAAGAGGTCGTCAATCATGAGCGCCCGCGTGCATTACACCGGACTCGGCCTGCGGTCAGGTGCTTCGCGCGCGCCTCTCGCGATCCGGCTCCGACGGTCGGGTTCGACCCGGAATGCAGCGCGCTCGCGCTCGTGCCAAGATGGCCGCGAGCTTCGAGCCATGGCCGCCCCGCCGAACCCCGCTCCACACGCGAAGCTCAGGTTGCTCCTGGTCGAAGACGACCCCCACGTCGGCCGCGCGCTCTTGCGCCTGTTCGCGACTCGAGGTCACCGCGCGGCGCTCGTGGCGAACTGCGCCCTGGCGGCACAACAGAACGGGCCCTTCGACTGCGCCGTCATCGATCTGAACCTGCCGGATGGCAGCGGTGTGGACGTGGCGGACGACCTGACCAGCCGCGGCGCGGCTCGAGCGGTCGTCTTTCACACGGGCGCCACCGACCCAGCGCTCTTGGCGCGTGCGCGCTCGCGCGGCACCGTGGTACGCAAGGGCGAAGGGCTGCGCGATCTGGAGGCGGCGATCCGCCACGCCGCGAGCCGCGGTGCCGTCACGAAGACGGGGCGCGGCAATCCCACTGACGAATGAACGGCTGCTGGCGCGCGACTCGCGACCGCGGGTCTCACCCAGAAAAGCGTCGCGAGCGCGACGGGCAACACCCACGCAGCGAACCAGGCGAAGTGCCCGCGCATCACCACTCGCCGGAGCACGAGCAGCGCAGCGACGCCCACCACGAGTGACACGGCTGCGCCCACCGCAGCCGGAGCCACCGCGTCCATGCCGTGACCCATGTGACGGCCCTCCAACAAGAGCGCGCCGAATACGGCAGGGAGGGACATCAGCATCGAGAGCTCGAAGGCGCGATCCGGGCGTACGCCCAGCCACAGCAGCGCTGCGATGGTGGAGCCGCTGCGGGACAAGCCGGGCAAGACCGCGAGCCCTTGGCAGACACCGACGGCCAGCGAACCGACCACACTGGGCGTCTCCTTCTGCCCGCGTTGCACCCACCGCGTGGAGATCAACGCCAACGCCGTGCCCACGAACCCCAAGCCGAGTACCAGCGGAGACTTCGTCCAGCGCTCGACCGCGTCTCGCAGCAGCAGGCCGATGATTGCGGTCGGCAGCGAGCACACGATCACGACCAGCGCGTCTCGGCCACCGGCGGTCAGGCTGAAACGGGATGGTGCGACGCAAGCCTTCACTCCGTCGACCACTGCAGGCTGCACGCGCTGCCGGAGAACGATCAGCGTCGCGATCAACGTACCGGCGTGCAGCATCACGTTGAGCGTGAGCCCCCCTTCGCTGAAGCCGAACAGCATCTCGGCGAGCGCCAAGTGACCGTCACTCGAGATGGGCAGAAACTCGGTGATGCCCTGGATGATGCCGAGCAGCGCGGCGTGGTGCGATGGTGCGTCCATGGGAGCGGCCCGAGCCTTCTACTGTGTTTTCGCGGGTCCGGCACCGGCGATCGGCACATGCCTTTCCCGCGACGCATCCTGAGCTATGTTCCGGCCCTCTCCCACAGGAGTTCGGGACCATGCTTCAGCGCCGACACTTGCTCGCTTCGAGCGTCCTCTTCGTCGTGTTCGCTTCCATCGCCCAGTCGGGGTGTGGTGATGACGGAGGAGGCGGTGGCGGAGGCCAGGGCAACCTGGGCGGCAGCGGCAACGTCGGCGGGACGACGGACGGCGGTGGTGCAGGCGGCAGCACCGGAGGCGTTGCCGGCGGCGGCAGCGGCGGGCTTGCAGGAAGCGCCGGGAGTGGCGGCAGCGGCGGCAGCGGCGGCAGCGTCACCGGACCGGGCACCGACTTGAAGGTGACCGAGTGCAAGACGGTCACGGCAGGCGCTGACCTGTGCAACGTGACCGCCGGGCAGAAGGGCATTCGTTTCGTGGGTACGGTGCTGGCGCCGCAGGAAGTGTTGCACGGCGGCGAGGTCCTGATCGACGACAAGGGCGTCATCACCTGCGTCGGTTGCGACTGCTCGACGGCCTCCGGCGCCGCGGCCGCCCACACGGTCACTTGCGCCAACGGCGTGATCTCGCCCGGCCTGATCAACTCCCACGACCACATCACCTACGCGAACAACGCACCGGTGGACTCCGGGACGTTCCGCTACGATCACCGCCACGAGTGGCGCGTCGGCAAACCAGGCAAACCTGCCATCCCCTACAAGGGCGGCGCAGCCAAAGACGTGGTGCTGGCGGCGGAGCTCCGTTTCGTGATGAGCGGTGCCACCTCCACCGTCAGCGCCGGCAGCACACCGCATCTGCTCCGGAACCTGGACGCGGGCGACAAAGAGGGGCTGCCGACGCAGACCGTGAACAGCGACACGTTCCCGCTCGACGACGCCAACGGCAAGATGCTGGATTCCGGCTGCAACTACGGCGCGGCCCCCACGACGGCGCAGGACATCGCGAGCCTCGACGCCTATCAGCCGCACATCTCCGAAGGTGTGAACCAGGCGGCACGGAACGAGCTCACGTGCACGTCGTCGGGTACCACCGACGTCATCGAGCCTCAGACGGCCATCGTGCACGCCATCGCCGTGACGCCGACCGAAGGCAAGGCGATCTACGACGAGCACTCATGGGTGATCTGGTCGCCGCGCTCCAACATCGGCCTGTACGGCAACACCGCGCCGGTGACGCTGCTCGACAACATGGGCATCGGCATCGCGCTGGGGACCGACTGGTTGCTCTCCGGCTCGATGAATCTCTCGCGTGAGCTCAAGTGCGCCGACGAGCTGAACCAGAAGTACTACGCGAAGCACTTCTCCGACTTCGACCTCTGGCGCATGGTGACCACCAACGCCGCGCTGGCGGCCGGAGTGGAACGCGGAGTCGGCATGCTGAAGCCCGGCTACGTCGCCGATATCGCGATCTTCGACGGGTCCACCAACAAGGACCACCGCGCCGTGATCGCAGCCGAACCGAAGAACGTGGCCCTCGTGCTCCGCGGCGGCGCGCCCCTCTACGGCGACGCCAGCCTCGTCTCCAATGCGGCGTTGGGTGGTGCCACCTGCGAGAGCATCGACGTGTGCGGCGCACAGAAGCTCGCTTGCGTCTCCAAAGACGCGGGCGGCGCGTCGACGCTGGCAGCTGTGAAAGCTGCCGGAGAGGCCTTTGCACCCCTCGCCAACTGTGGAGCTCCCACTCCGGAGCCGAGCTGCGTGCCGTCCCGCCCGAGTGAATACACGGGCGTCCCCAGCGCGACCGACAAGGACGGCGACGGCGTCGACGACTCCAAAGACCTCTGCCCCGACGTGTTCGACCCGGCACGCCCGCTCGACGCAGGGAAACAAGCCAACGCCGATGGCGACGCCAAAGGCGACGCCTGCGATCCCTGCCCGAGCGACCCCAACGATGGCTGCAAGGCCCCTGATCCCGACGACATCGACGCTGACGGCTGGGCCAACGGCGTCGACAACTGCCCAGACCTCCCGAACGGCGGACAAGAGGACGCCGACAAGGACGGCAAGGGCGACGCTTGTGACAGCTGCGCGACCGCGAACCCGGGCTATCAAGCCTGCCCCGTGGGCATCGAGGCGCTGCGCGATCCCAAGAACCCGGCCCACCCCAAGGCGGGCTCGGCGGTCAAGGTCACGGGCCTCTACGTGACGGCGATTCGGCCCGACACCGGCAAGTCGCGCGGTTTCTACGTGCAGGACAGCTCGCTCAAGCCGTTCACCGGCATCTTCGTGTTCACGGCGGGGGTCTCCCCCGGCGTCGCCGTCGGCAACAAGGTGGACATTGCCGGCACCTACGACGAGTTCTTCAATCTGAGCGAGCTCTCGAACCCCGTCATCACCATCACGGACACGGGAACGACGCTCCCGTTCGCGCCCATCGCCGTGGCGAACCCGGCCGACATCGCCACCGGCGGTTCCAAGGCCGAGGGCTTCGAGTCGATGCTCGTCACCATCGCCGGCGTGCAGGTGAGCAACATGAACCCGGACACGCCCAAGGACTTCGACGAGTTCGCAGTCACCGGCAACCTGCGAGTCGACGACGAGCTCGATGCGAGCATCGACAACACCTATGCCGTGGGCGCCTCGTTCTCGAAGATCACGGGCGTCTTGAGCTTCTCGTTCAGCAACCACAAGCTCCTGCCGCGGACGGCGGCGGAGCTCGTGCCCTGAGCCAGGGCTGACGGCGGCACGCCGCCGACGGCTCCAGAGCTCGCCTCGCGTGCGCCGGGGTCGAGAACGGACGGCTTTGGCCCAGAAAGCCGTGGCCCACGACGAAGCTGGCGAGAGCCCCCCGCTCCGTCGATAATCCCGCCCCTCGCGGAGGATCCAAGTGAAGATCGCGTGCATCGGTGGCGGCCCGGCGGGCCTGTACTTCGGCATCCTGATGAAGCTCGCGGATGCCCGGAACGAGGTGACCGTCTTCGAGCGCAACCGGCCAGACGACACCTTCGGGTTCGGCGTCGTCTTCTCCGACGCCACCATGGAGAATCTGGCCACCGCGGATCCCAAGAGCCACGCGGCGATCACCCAGAGCTTCGCGCACTGGAACGACATCGACATCCACTTCGGCGGGCGGGTCATCACCTCCACGGGCCACGGCTTCTGTGGCATGGGCCGAATGGAACTCCTCGCGATTCTGCAAGCGCGCGCCCTCGAGCTCGGCGTCACCATCCACTTCGAGCGCGAGTCACCGCCGGTCGGCGAGCTCTCGAAGAGCTACGACTTGGTGGTCGCCGCGGACGGCGTGAACAGCGGTGTTCGCCAGGAGCTCGCCGAGCACTTCCGCCCCGAGGTCGACTTCCGGCCGAATCGCTTCGTCTGGCTCGGCACGACGTTCCCCTTCCAGGCGTTCACGTTCTACTTCCGCGAGAACGATCACGGTCTGTTCCGCGTACACGCCTACCGCTACAAGCACGAGCATTCGACGTTCATCCTCGAGTGCACCACCGACACCTGGCGCAAGGCAGGCCTGGACCAGGCCGATGAAGACCAGACCATCGCGTACGCCGAAGAGCTGTTCCGGAGCGAGCTCGCCGGGCATCGCCTGCTGAAGAACCGCAGCATCTGGCGCGCTTTCCCCGCCATCAGGAACGGCCGCTGGCATCACGGTAACGTCGTCTTGCTCGGCGATGCCGTACACACGGCTCACTTCTCCATCGGTTCGGGGACGAAGCTCGCCATGGAGGACTCCATCTCGCTGGCGCGGGCCGTAGTCGCGCACCAGAGCATGCCCGAGGCGCTGTCGGCCTACGAGCGGGAGCGTCGCCCCGTGGTCGAGGCGCTCCAGCGCTCGGCCCAGGTGAGCATGGAGTGGTTCGAGAACACCGAACGCTACACGAAGCTCGAACCCACCCAGTTCGCGTTCAGCCTGCTCACGCGGAGCCTGCGTGTCACCCACGCGAACCTCGAGCTGCGTGACCCGGCGCTCGTGCGAGAGGTGAACACGTTCGTGGCCGAAGCCGCGCGGGTGCAGGCCGGCGTGCCCCTCGAGGCGCCGCCCGAGAAGACGCCGCCGATGTTCACTCCGTTCAAGCTTCGGGATCTGGTGCTGGAAAACCGCGTCGTCGTTTCGCCCATGTGCCAGTACTCCGCCGACGACGGCCTCATCGATGATTGGCACCTGGTGCATCTCGGGAGCCGCGCGCTGGGCGGTGCGGCGCTGGTGTTGACCGAAATGACCGACATCAGCGCTGGCGGGCGCATCACACCGGGCTGTGCGGGCATCTATCGTCCCGAGCACGTCGTGGCGTGGAAGCGTGTCGTCGACTTCGTGCACCGTCACTCCCCGGCGAAGGTCGGGATGCAGCTCGCCCACGCGGGTCGCAAAGGCGCCACTCACCGACTGTGGGAGGGCATGGACCAGCCGCTCTCGACGGGCGGTTGGCCCCTCATCGCCCCGTCGCCACTCCCTTACCTTCCCGAGAGCCAGGTGCCGCGCGCCATGACCCGCGCGGACATGGATGCGGTGCGCCAGGACTTCGTGACGGCGGCCCAGCGAGCGGCGGAGGCAGGGTTCGATCTGATCGAGTTGCACGCGGCCCACGGCTACTTGCTCTCGACCTTCCTTTCACCGCTCACGAATCAGCGCGCCGACGAGTACGGCGGAGACATCCAGGGCCGCATGCGTTTCCCTGTCGAGGTGTTCGACGCCGTGCGGCGAGTGTGGCCGGAGCAGAAACCCATCAGCGTACGCATCTCGGCCACCGACTGGGCACCGGGCGGCATCGAAGCCAGCGAGGTAGTGGAGCTCTGCCGGACTCTGCGCGAGCACGGCGCAGACATCATCGACGTCTCGGCCGGCCAAACCGTCTCGGACGCCAAGCCCGTCTACGGGCGCCTATTCCAGACGCCGTTCAGCGAGCTCGTGCGCCTCGAAGCCAAGGTGCCCACCATGACCGTGGGCAACATCTCTTCGTGGTCCGACGTGAACAGCATCATTGCCGCCGGACGCGCCGACTTGTGCGCCCTGGCACGCGCTCACCTGTACGACCCCTACTGGACCAAACACGCGGCGAACGAGCAGGGCTACGACGTGACGTGGCCGAACCAATACGTGAGCGTGCAACGCTACACGCCGCGCTTCCGCTGACGACCGCAGGCTCGCGGGCCGACGACTTCAGAGCTTCGACCGCGGACCGGACTTCCGCGTGCGCCGCACGTACGGCTGCTCGACCACCAGGTTCCACTCTTCGCCATTGCGCCAGAAACGACCGCAGATCTCCGGTGCATGTTGGGCGCGAGAACCGACGACGACGCCAACGACATCCGCTCGACTGAGTGTGGCGCGGCCGCCCGCGTGGGTGAGCACGTCGCCGTCCACCAGCCCCACGCCGAGCCCGCTGACACCGGTGAGGGCGAGCCCCGCGGGACGCGCGCCGCTCGGTGGCACGGCGAACCCTCCCGGTCTTGCCCCTCCGTTGGCGAGGCGCAGCACCGCGTCTGCGCGAACCCGGATCCCTTTCGTGGGCACGCTGGTCTTGGAGCGCCCGCGCGGTTCGCGCGCGGCTGCCGCCGGGGCGAGCGTGGGCGCGGCCGGCGCGGGCTCGCTCAGCGCTTCCACCAATACCGGCGCCGGCTTCGGGCGTGGCGCGACGGCGCGGGTCTCGACCGAGCGCGCGAGCGCGCGCCCGATGCGCTCACCGGCGTGGTCGGCGAGACTTCGCGCTCCAAACCCGAGGACGGGAAGCGGGAGGAGCAGGAGCGCCAGTCCGATGCCAACCCGGCGAAGCACGAAGCTAGCCTATCACGAAGTCTCGCTCGGCTCGGCGACGGCCGGCACGGCCCCTCGGCTCAGGTACGAATGCGCCAGTTGCCGGTGTACGAACGCCCGATGTCGTCGCAAGTGGGGTCGGTCACGATCAGCTCGGGGCGAGCCATTTGGCAAACCACGATGGTGTTCTGACGGAAGGTGCGACCGAAGTAGACCGCTTCCTCCCGCTGGATTCCATGCACCAGCCAAGCCGGCTCGCGCCAGACCCCTTCCGGCTCCTCGTCGTAACCCACGCAGTGCTCCACGCGATAGCAACCCAAGATCAAGAGGTCGCGCATGACCTGGTGTCGGGCTTCGTTCACCCGGCGCGGGAGGAGCATGCTGCGCGGGTTATAGGCGGTCAGAATCGCGAAGTCGCGCCGCAGGAGCTCCGGTAGCGATCCGATGTCTTGCACGATCTCGCCATCGAGCGAGACCCTGAGGAGGCCGGACTCGCTCGGCAGCTCGTAGACGGTCGCGAAATAGGAACGGAGCAGATTCTGGTCCACGCGCCCTCTCTTACCCCAGATCCCGCCTCGAGCCCACGACGACCCCGCG
>Ga0268298_10005602_pt1 | contig 11694 bp, 1 predicted proteins | sample WWTPWeurt_MetaG_FD_194462 | JGI IMG/M metagenome (GOLD analysis project Ga0268298, IMG submission 194462) | Activated sludge microbial communities from WWTP in Nijmegen, Gelderland, Netherland - WWTP Weurt | ecosystem: Engineered > WWTP > Aerobic digester > Activated sludge | place: Netherlands...
TAGAGCAAGCTATCAAAGGGAAATCCCGAAGAAGGAATAGTAATTTCAAAAATGTTTCCGGAAGCATCATTGTAATAGAAATTGCCGTTGAGTGGATTTTTTGCTAAACGCACAGCTCCGTTTCGTATAGTTAAAATACGATCTATTTGAATGCCTTGTTTTAATGCTACTGGAATACTTTGCGCACGAGTAAATTGCAAACTAAAAATAAATGAAATTAATAAGAGCAGTTGCCGATACATAGTATTGATGATAGGTGTATAAAGATATTAATAATTCTTCCTATCAGTACATCCATAATTCACCACTTGCTATTGAATTCCAAAATCGCTTGTTTTAATCAATAAAGTGCCTTCACTTTTTTAACTTTAATAATAAAATGAGAATGAAACTAATTTTTGAAATTGTGAAATCGTTTATCATTAGTCCAGTTTGATTTATGGTGTAGTTTAAAGGACAATAATATTGTTTTATTATTTTGGAAGCTTGAGTTAAATATTAAATTTCTTTCCAATCACATAAAAAATTACAAATTAAATTACTAAACTTTATAATAATCTTTAATAATAGGATCAACCGAAACAAAATGCAACTATGAATTTTAGAACCCCAATTTGATGAATACTTCAATCCCCTTTTTCAAATCATTAACACTTCCTAAATAAAGGAGTATAGTTACACAACAAATAAAATACTTTGAGTAGATCCTTTTACGGAAAGACTTTTCATGAGCATCTTTACTTGATCAATAAACTCAAACATTTAGTAAAATTCATGAAAGGCATTATCAGATTGATAATAATGATATATTATGTGGAAGTGCAAGTATACTAGGTTTTGCGCCGAAGGTTTGATTTGTAAAAAAATGTTGTTGATGCGAAAATTTAGACAAATTCACGATTTTCATTATTCATTTGAGTATAATTTCCAATTATCTGCCAAATAATTTCGTCTATCGAAATATAACTGCCAAATACCAAATTTTAGTTTTAATCTGTAAAATTTGTTTTAACCTTTGAAATAGAGAGGTGCAGAATTTTATTAATTCCAAAGTATCTTGGTAAGGAGGAAATAAATGCGCTGAGCAATCCTAGTATAAATACTAAGCCGCAAAAAATGAAAGCAAAAATCCTCACAGGCAAGTTACAGACTTGCGGCTTAACCTTAATTCCAAATTATTTTTGCTTACAACTTCTTTTTTATTCTTTAACCAAATGCTCTGTTAAACCCTAATTTTTTACACCTTTTTATCCACTTAATCAAAAACTCTCACTATGGAAAAAGTTAATATTATTAAAAATAAAAGTGGCTATGCAAGGCTGCCAAAAATGCTTGCATTATTTTCGGCTATGCTGCTGGTGTTTATGTTTGGTGGGGCGAAGGGGCAGGGATGCTGTGATTTCACCTATACTGAAACTTTAGAGAATGGTGCAACAACTCCATTTTGCAAAAATAGTAGCTATGAAATAACATATTTTATTAGTAGTGGTTGTACTTCTTTAAATCAAATTAATTCCTTTAGAATTTCTTTGCCTCAGAATATTGTTTACACCTCTTTTGAACCAATAAGTGGTTGCAATTATATTGTTGGTTCCTCTCCAAGTGATCCGCAATTTACTTTAACCACAACGGTTAATTCTATTAGCATATCCTTAACAGTTCTAACGCCAAACACAGCTATAACTACAATGAATGGATCAGTGATACATATAAATGAAACTTGTGATATAATAGCCACTAGTCCTACAATTTCTTATGATATTCCCAACTTAGAATTTTCCTCAATTACACCCAATAACACTGACCTTAATATAAATACTGGAGATGAGAGTTATTTTATTATTCATTTTAAAAATACTGGTGGGGGGGTAATTAATCAAATCAATGTAAATGAAGTTGAAAATTCACTTTTTAATGTTCAATCCATCTATTCTACTACCTCACCACCTTCAGCATCTAACCCTGTTCCATGCGGACCCAATCAACTTTCTCCAGGTTACTTAAATATTAGTTTTATCGACAAGAATTATCAATTCACTAACCTTAATCTTACAGGCACTAATAGCATTTACATAGTTTTTTGTATTAAAGGATTATGCAGTCTACCTAGTAGGTCGAATGGAACAGTACAATCATTTTTTGATATAAAGGTAGGTAACTGCACCGAGAGATATACTACACCAGTTCAAATGTTATTTATTAATACTCCAGTCTTAGGAATTTCATCTTTGGGTGATATTGGCACTTCAAGTGATTTATCATGTGATTTTGAAGGTACAAAAACAATAGGTGTGAAATTTTCCAATATTTCTGTAACTAATCCTAATTTTCCTGGAGCAGCAAATATTTTTAATCCAGAAATTTATATTAATGTTGACCCGATTGATTTTGCTTCCATAAATACAAGCATTGTTATTATTGGTGATAATGCAAGTACACCATTAAGTCCAACCAACATAAATATCACGACACCTGGTTTCATTACAACAGCCTTTACTACATATCCACTAAAACTTTGGTATAAATTAAATTTTGATGTTTTATCTGCTCAGGAAATTATCAACATCAACAATCTGAATAATTCTTTAGAGGTGATTGATCCAATAACTCATCGGCTTAGACTAAAAGAAGGTGCATCTTTTAATTTATTTGTACAAGTAAACTATTCCAAGCCGTTATCCTTTGATGTCGCATCTGAAAAGGATTCATATATTACATTTTACTGTCTAATTCAAAACCAATGTAATTTGCCACTAAGAGGACCAATTACTGAATATAGTCAAGTATTCAGTAATCCTTCAATAGAGTTTCTATACAAAAAAACTCCAGGTGCATCTGGGCCGAATAGCATCGTTCCTAATAATATTTTAAGTTCATATTCAACATGCAATTCTGCAGCGGCTGCAACACCTCCAGACATTGTAAAACTAAAGATAAATGCAACCTCCACGCAAAACTGGGAAGACCATACCTACAATTTTTCTTGTCCAGATCGCATACATCGAGTAAAAATTAATTTGCCACCAGGTTATCGATTTGCTAGCTGCGACAACTCCACGCTTCTAACTACTGGAAATCTTGCAACAAAAGGAATGGAAATAATGTTTAAGAATAAAATAGATATCGGTCTTAATTTGCATGATGTTGAAAATACTGTTTCAGTTGTTTCAACTGTCAGAGAAGTAGGATTGCCAGGCCAGAGATACATTTTAATTGATATCCCACCGACACCTTGTTCAAGTGTAAATGCTTGCAACACAGAATACTTTTATAAGATTCTGCCTTTCACAATTGGACTTTACATCGATTGTTCCGAATCTCAAAACCTTCAGGGTTCAGGAGGATATGCAGTTGATAACATTGTAGCAGAGGAATTTTTTATTTGTTCAGAATTGGGATGTGAAAGTGATGGACACGATCTTCTCTCTTCCTCCAATGTATCAGCAACACACCATTGCAGCGACCAATGTGCGGATGTAGAGGGACATCCAATAGTGGTAAACTGTCTAAAACCAACTCCTGAAAATTTCTTTCAAAGGATTAGTAAAGGACTAGTGAATAACACTGATGGATTTTACATTCCTTCTTCTTTTGACTCAAATATTAGCTTAAATACAAATTCAGCAACAGTTAGTGAATCAGTAGTTGGTTATGATCCTTATTTAGTAGCGTATGTGGGTGACGAAATGGAAGTCAATGGGTTAAATTTTTCATTTAGTGGAAATCCAGCTACTTATGCATTACAATGGAAAAATCCTGGAGAAGTATGCAGCTCCACAGGTTTGTCTAAAGATTTGCTAATAAAAAATGGATTAGGTTTTCTTATGAGCCATACTCCTATACATAATAAGTTTGGATTTATATTATCAGATTCACATGCAAGTACAATTGAAATTTTAAATAAATCAACTAATGCTCAAGTGTGTTCCTATACAATTAGTCCCAATGAAGTGATAACATTTAATAATGAATATACAGCAAATAGCAGTTCCGTAACTAATGATTTTGCAAATATGTTTATTGTTCTCAATTCTACAGCAACTGCTTTGATGACATCAAATGGTGGATCTGAATTTATTATTGTTCCTCACATTTATCTTCGTGTTAATCCAGATATCGCGGTTTATACTGACCCAATTACTAAAATAGAACCCTTAATATTTAATAGCCTTGCGGTGGACGATTGCTATTTTGGAATTTCATGCGATAATTATATTAAGGAGGTAACTGTTTACAAACCCAAAGTTGATCTATTTATTGTTGGAGCTGGACCTGGAACCATAGTACAACCTTGCTCTCAATTTGAATTGGACGTGAGATTTAGAACGAACCGTGCTACTTACCCATCTTCAAGTGATGATTTTCCCTTCGAATATAGGCCTTATGGTGAATTAATTTCCTTAAATATTAGTCTTCCTGAAGAATATTGTTTAAAAGAAGTCATATTGAACTACCAAAAAGATCCTTATGACAATGACCCTTCTCACAATAATTTTGATACAACACCTATTGCTACTTGGGATATAATTAATTTAACTCCTATTCTTATTACCCCTCCACCACATATAGGATATAACACATATGCGTTACCCAAACCTCCAGCAAGCGCTCCCTATTTTGGTCAATGGCCACTTATGGATCTAAAGGGAATTTACCAACAGAACTTCATGTTCTTTAATTTACTAATATCAGCAGGCTGTAATATTCCAAATACTTCGTATGTGTTGATGGAAGGAAGCTATAAAGTTGGGAACAGGGATCCTGGCATGGACCAAATTATAACTTTCGACCAGCATAATCTTTCTACCACAGCACTTAGTGCACAAAAATTATCAAAGAAAACAACCACTGATGTACAGATTACATCTTCAAATATATTCAATATATTAAATGCCGGAGCTTTTAAAACAAATTTTACTTTGAATGCGCCTCCAAATAAGCCATTACCATCAATAAGTTTTGCAACCACAAATGTTAAAGTTAATAAACTTACTTATCAAAAGGCTGATGGAAGCATTATTACTATTTTGCCTGATCTATGTATAGATGATGGTATAAATTATTTCAAATTAGAATCTGATTTAACAACTGGTTCATACCTATTTACTGTCGAAGGAACAATAATTTGTAATCAATTATTGACATCACTTGAAATTGGATATAAACTTTATCATAATTGTGTTGAATGTTTAAATGGTCTCACAACATGCGGTCATTGTCTCTTTCTCGAGGATAAGATTTTAATTGAGCTTCCGGGTGATCCTGTGATACCAAATGCAAATGCTGGCATCGATCAATTCCTCTGTAACAATTATGGAACTTTATCTGCTAATATGCCATTGACTGGGCAAACAGGAATATGGACAATTACATCGGGTGGTGGCATTTTGACGTATCCTACTAGCCCAACAACTACCATAACAAGTTTACCTCCGGGAGATAATATCCTGGTTTGGACTGTATCGGAAATTCTTTGTAGTACCTCACAAATCAAAATTCATGTTGATGAATATCCAAGCCAGGCTAACGCTGGTCAGGATCAAAGTATATGTGTTCCTAATACTTCTCTTGCAGCAACTTTACCAATAATAGGAATTGGAGAATGGACATTGGTTTCAGGAAGTGGAACCATAACTAATCCGACAAGTCCAACTTCACAAGTAACTGGATTAGGGAATGGTAATAATATTTTTAGATGGACAATTAGTAATGGTATTTGTGCTCCAAGCTTAGACGATGTATTAATCGCTTATGAAGGTATATCAACACCTGCAAATGCTGGGCCCGACGAGCTGAATATTTGTGGTGTAACAAGCGTTGTGCTTAGTGCCAATGCTGTGACTCTCCCTTCAAACGGATCATGGTCAATTCTTTCTGGATTGGGTGGCTCATTTAGTAATCCAAATGATGAAAATGCAACCTTTATTGGGATTTCAAATGAGACTTATGTGTTAAGATGGACTATTGAAAATGGAATTTGTTTTAGCTATGATGACAAAGCAATTAGCTTTTACAATAACCCAACATCAGATGCAGGACCTGATCAGGTTAGTTTATGCGGAGAAACATCAGTTACCCTAGCTGCTAATACACCAATTTTTGGCACTGGTTCATGGTCAATAATTTCAGGAACGGGTGGATTGTTTAGTTCTATTTCTGATCCTTCTGCCACTTTTTCTGGCATCGCCGGAATTACATATGAATTAAGCTGGACAATGATAAACGGCCCATGTTCTAGTTCCGACAATGTGCTCATAACTTTTAATCATGATATTCCAATTGCAAATGCTGGTCCTAACCAAACAATATGCAGTACTTCTTCAAATCTTGCTGCAATGGCCCCTTCAACCGGGATTGGCACATGGACGTTGCTAGCTGGATTTGGAATTATTGCAAACCCAAATCTTGAAAACACGAATGTTACAGGACTTTCGAATGGCAATAACATATTCAGGTGGACAGTTGTTAGCGGAGCATGCAGCAGTTTTGATGAAGTAACTATTCATGTTGACGTGGAGCCAACAACTTCAAATGCAGGACCTGATCAAACAGATATATCTACATGTGGATTAACTTCAGTTACACTTTCTGCAAACGCGGTTGGGGCTGGCGAAAGCGGTTCTTGGAGTATTATCAGTGGAAATGGAGGAAGCTTTTCGGGTGGTTCAGGTAATCCTTCTTCGTCCAACATCAATAATCCAGTTTTCACAGGTTTAGCAAGCAACATCTACACTTTAAGATGGACCATACAAAATGGTGCTTGTACAAACAACTCAGATGATATGGAGGTTATTCTTAATCAAAACCCGACATCAGCAGATGCTGGACCTGACCAAGTAAATAGTAACACTTGTGGGGTTACTCAAATAACTCTTGCAGCAAATACACCAATTATTGGAACCGGATCTTGGTCTGTAGTGACCGGTTTAGGAGGCTCTTTCGGAAATTCAGCAAGCCCTAACAGCACCTTTACAGGTATTCCAGGAATTCACTATACGTTAAGATGGACTATAAGCAATGCTCCTTGCACTGCAAGCACTGATGATGTCGAGGTCACTTTTAATAGCGCGGTTACAGGAGCTAATGCTGGACCAGATATTTCAATTTGTTACCCCAACATCAAATCAGTTACATTACAATTCAACGCCCCGTCAATTAGCAACTTTGAAACTGCGACTTATTCAATTGTTAGTGGTAATGGAACTATGCAATCTTTTCCTAATACTCCTGGAAAATATAAATTGACAATTTCAACACCAGGTGTTGTTGTAATCGAGTGGAAAATTACTAGAGGATTATGTTCTTCTTCGGATCAAGTCATAATAACTGCAAATTCAAAGCCTTCAATTTCAATATCACCAAGTACTGCAACAATTAACCCAGGCGCAAGTGTTACATTAACAGTAAACGGTCCAAGCGGTTCTTATAGTATTACCCCGAATGCCCCTCCTGGGCTAAATCCTCAGACCTTTATAGTTAGTCCTAATCATACTAAAACCTATACTATTACAGGACCTCTTGAATATGGTTGTGGGTGCACAGATTCTAAAAGTGTTACTATTCATGTCAATGGATCAAATGGTTCTTGTCACGGTGGCCGCACTTACCCTTCAGGAGGTTATGGTTCAACCTGTGGTCCAAACAACCCTGGAGGTTGTTATAGAGATGCAATCTTCAATTTAGCCTTTCCAAGCGGATTAAAAATAGGTTGTGCAGGTGCTAATGAAATAGTGCTTACTGACAATTATGAGGTGGAAGATTTTCTATCTATGGGGACATCGGTCAGTATTTTAGATTCAGGAGTTGTAACCAATCCAGGTGCTACCTACGCGAACATGTTTGCGAACGAATTGGTTGCACTTGCTTTAAATATTGGATTTGATAACTATGATCCGAATTTTTGCTCCTCTTCAAAACTAGAGCATCAAAAAATTAAAACTGGAACTTTTGCAACCTGGTCAGTCGACACATTTTTTTTAGAAGCAAACAAGCAAATAGGTGGTTGTTCCTCTAATTTCGTTAATGGTGAAATGTATGGTACTGCCAAAGCCATTAATGAAAACTACGATAATGGTGAAAATGACGGTTTCCTTGATTGCGGCAATTTTACAATTTCAATTCCTGTTAGCTCAGTATGTGCTGGAAGCACAAACGGAACAGCTACAGTTAATGTTTCATCTGGAGTTGCTCCATATGATTACTCCTGGTCAAATGGGCAAACAACACAAACAATCACAGGCCTTAGCGCGGGTGACTATACTGTATGGGTAACAGATGCAGACTCTCAAACAGAGGTAGCAACGGTAACCATCACAACTTATCCATTGCCATTAGTTACTGCATCCAACGTAAGCGGTTGTGTCGGAAATCCAATTACCCTGTCGGGAACACCTGCTGGAGGTACCTGGAGCGTGGCTAATCCATACACAGGCAGCAGTGCCACTTATACCTATACCTATACTGATGAAAATGGTTGCACAGCCACAAGTTCTGCAGCTAGCATAATTGTTAATTCACTTCCAATTGTAACTGCAGAAAACGTAAGTGGCTGTTCCGGAACCTCGATCGCATTGTCGGGAACTCCATCCGGAGGGACCTGGAGTGTTTCAAATCCTTACACAGGCAGCAGCTCACAGTACACTCACTCGTATACCGATGCAAATGGTTGCAGTGCTACTAGTTCCAGTGCAACCATAACTGTCAATGCTCTACCTTCTGTAACTGCATCAGCTAACCCATCTCCTCTAGGTGATGGAACATTACTTACATTAAATGGAGGAGGTGCATTGAACTACACCTGGTCTGGTGGAGGAGCAAGCATCACGAATGGTGTGCCATTTGTTCCAACTGCTACTGCTACTTATACGGTTAACGGAACTGATGCCAATGGATGCAGCAATACAGCAACTGTATCGGTGAACGTTTCTCCTTCTACCAAATTAAACCCTACTCTTTGCGGAACAGTATTAAATTCAATGAATACAATTAATATTTTGCCGGTTTCAGGCGCCACAAATTATAGATTACATGTTATTGGGACTGGAAACCAATCTACTTTTGTAAATGACTTTATAACCAATGGCAACACAGCGTTATACTTTATAATTGCTGCACCTGGAGTGATTTATAATCATACTTACAATGTAAGTGTGTCTTATTATAAAAATGGAGCTTGGAGTTTGTTGGGTCCTGAATGTAGCATAACTACCAGTGCCTTTCCTCAAAACAAGCTTTCAGATAACACTTCTACCCCGGGCTTTTGCAATTATACAAGTGGTAACCAAAGTGATGTTTACAATTGTACTAGTATTCTTGGAGCAAACAGTTATGAATACAAAATTGTAGAAGATGTTCCTGGTGGAGTTTATGATTACAATTACACTTGGGATAAAACAACATCCAATACCGATTTCAGATTCGAAGCTTTGACCAATAAAGTTCAATACGGCTATACCTATGATGTTCAAGTAAGAGCCTTGGTTGGCAAAACTACAACAACAGCTTTAGGTAATCTTCCTGGTGAATGGGGAACTTTTGGTCCTGTATGTAAAGTTACACTTACTTCTGCTCCTCCAACTTCGCTCACCTCTGCTTATTGCAATACAACCTTAGCCTCAATGAGTGATCAATTTTTTTACACTGCAGTGAGTGGAGCAACAAACTACAGGTTACATTTTACTACTGCTGGTGGCTATGATGTAACAGTTCCGCGTAATAATTCAAATTTAGATTTTCGAATGACATGGATACCAACATCTGGAACACCTGGTGGCCCAAGTTATAACACCACCTACAATGTAGAGGTTTCTGCTTATGTAGGTGGTGTTTGGACAGCAAATGGGCCTTCCTGTACTATTACTACTCCTCCAACCCCTTCTACATCAATGGTAGCCGATAATTGTAACATTACGCTCAGTTCGATATCTTCACCGGTTTCGGTTGTACCGATTGGTGCTGCAAGTATGTATCGATTACATGTTACAAGCGCAGGATACGACAACACTGTTTATCTCTATAACAGCAATACAACCTTCTACAATTGGACTACTGGAATGAAGTATGGAACTACATACAACGTAACTGCTGCAGCATATGTTGGTTCTGCTTGGCTTAATGAAGGTCCTGTTTGTTTAGTTAACACACCTGCAGTTCCTCAAACACAACTTCAAAATGCCTATTGCCCTATTAATTTGACGGGTTTAAGTACTCAACTTTTTTGCAATCAAATTCCAGCCGCTACAAATTACTCCTATAAAATAACTGGGCCATTTACAAGCGGCTCCAATCAAAGAATCTATTATCGCAACAGCGCTGTAAATGATTTTAGACTTTCTTGGATTGCACCATCATCCAATTTCGCAGCTGGTAGCTATACTGTAGAGGTTGCATATTATGCGGGACAATGGGAAAATTACGGCACAACATGTACCATCCAATTGGCAAATGGTTTCTCTCGATTGATTGATCCTACCTTACAACAGCCACCTACACCTGAATTAGAAATATCCAATCAGCTATTGATTGTGTATCCAAACCCCAATATTTTTGAGAATGAATTTTTTGTTCAACTAAATGGGTTAGCAGCCAAGGATAATGTGGGTGTTTTCATTTATAATATGCTGGGTGAGCTAGTATATAAAACTGATATTTTAAAAGCAGATGAAGGTGACTTGATCTTGAAGCCGGAAGTTCGGTTAGCTAAAGGAGTCTACTTGATTGAGGCTGTTGTAAACGAAAAGCAAATTCACAAAAAATACGTGGTCGATTGATAACTGTAAGCACTCCAAAATTAAGATTTAGGGGCCGTCTTTGAAGTAAAATTCAAAGACGGTCTCTTCCTTTACATAAGCTCAATTTGCTACCTTTACTATTCAAAAAAAATTGATACTTTTTAGTTAGAATTTTATTCCTGGTAAAATCATTAGTAATTAGTATTCCAGAATTTTACTTTGATATTTTCTTACCCCCGGCAGTGCTTAAGTAAGTAATTACAGATGATACGAGGTTCTTAAAATATATTTCTAACATCACTCTGAAAATACAGGTATAATATCAATTAATTTAAAGAATATTTTTGAAATAGAATTTTTCGTTCGAAATAACTTAAGGTAGATTTGAGACTCTTTCCTAAAAAAGGAAATCCAAGGACTAATAAAAAAGAAAGAGCAACTAATGTTGCTCTTTCTTCGTAGCGGAGACGGGAGTTGAACCCGTGACCTCAGGGTTATGAATCCTGCGCTCTAACCATCTGAGCTACCCCGCCATGTCGCTCTGTTTTTTTTTGAGCGCGCAAAGATACTATTATTTCATTTTCATCAAAATGATTTTATTTATCAAATATTTTCTCCTAATCATACAATCAACCTAGCCTGTTTCAATTTAAATAAACGCAAGCAATATATCGCTTACTCCAATTTGTTTCACAAACTTTCCATCCCTTTTTTATTGATAGTATTAATAGTAAGTTTGCAGCGCAAAAAAAAAATTGCACAGTGTAAAATCCACACTTTAAAAACAGCTTTAATGAATAAACTTTTTACCCTTTTTGCAGTAATCCTGTGTTTTACTACAGCAGTTGCACAACGAAATTTTAGTGAAACACAAACACCTGCAAGTAACCACACTTATTCAAAAAGCATGGCCATTGATACCCTTGGCTTAGCTGCTTTTAATGCTGCCCCCAAAGCCGTGTAC
>Ga0268298_10005603_pt1 | contig 11692 bp, 11 predicted proteins | sample WWTPWeurt_MetaG_FD_194462 | JGI IMG/M metagenome (GOLD analysis project Ga0268298, IMG submission 194462) | Activated sludge microbial communities from WWTP in Nijmegen, Gelderland, Netherland - WWTP Weurt | ecosystem: Engineered > WWTP > Aerobic digester > Activated sludge | place...
CATCGTTGCCGGAATCGCGAGCTGCGCTGCGTAATCGGCGAGCTGGCGGTCGAGGCGGTATTCGTCCGGGGCCTGGTATTCGAGGCGGGTGGCGGCGTACTGATCGATCAGCGCGTCGAGGTTGGTGGGCAGGCTGTGCCGGTTGGCCGGGTCGTCGATGGCCAGGTAGTGCGTGCGGTGGCCGGCTTCGGCAAGGCGCCGGGCGAAGTCGCGCATGGCGGCGAAGATGGCCAGGATCTTCTGGGCGTGATGGAGGACGTAATCGGTTTCCTGGCGGACTTCCATCAGGACGTAGATCACGTCGGGGCGGGTTTCGTGAAACCAGCTGTGAAGCGGGTTGAGCTGGTCGCCGAGGATCAGGCGCAGGGTGGTCATGGGCGGCTCCACAGGGCGCGGTAGCGGCCGTCGGCGTCGTACTCGCGGGTTTGCTTGTCGGGGTTGAAGCGCCGTCCGCCGCGGGGGTCGGTGCCGTGGCCGGCGATGTAGAGCCAGTTTGCGTGGTTGCTGCACACGTCGTAGTCGATGAGTTGTGCCTCGAACCATGCCGCGCCGGCCCGCCAGTCGCAGGCGCACTCGTGGATCAGGTAGCTGGCGACGATCTGCCGCATGCGGTTGGAGAGGTAGCCGGTGGCGGCGAGTTCGCGCATGCCGGCGTCGACCAGCGCTTCGCCGGTTTGGCCCGTGCGCCAGCGGGCAAAGACGTCGGGGTTGTGGGCCGGCGCGTGGTGGCCGTTCAGGCCGCTGGCGCGGTAAAGGCGCCGGCCGTATTTGCGGTGCAGCAGGCGAAAGTAGTCGCGCCACAAGAGCTCGAACCACAGCCAGTAGCTGCCTTCATTGGCGCCGTGTTCGGCTTCGAAGGCCTTGAGCCGGGCCATGATCTGCCGGGCCGACAGAGCGCCGGAAGCGAGCCAGGGCGAGAACTTGCTGGAATCGTCGATGCCGGCGAGGCGGTTGCGGGTGGCCTTGTAGGTGTGGGGCAGTTTGCGCTGCAGGTATTGGGCGAGATGCGCCTCGGCGGCGCTTGCGCCGCCTGCAAATGGAAAGGCCGAGCGCGGGTCGGCCGTCGTCGGGAAGGGCTGGGTGTTGGGGGCGACGGGCGCAGGGGCGAAACCGTCCGGCAGCGGCGGAACGAGCGCCGGCGCAGGCAGCGGCAGGCGCGGAGCGATGCCGGCTTTCTCGACGGCCTGGCGGAACGCGGTGAATACGTCGGGTAGGCGCTCGGAGGTGAAGGGCAGGCTGTCCGGGTCGAGCAGGGTGGATTGCCAGTGGCAGTCCACGTCGAGGCCGGTGGCATGCAGCGCGGCGATTTCGGCGGCCTCTTCGGGCGCGGCGATGGCTTCGCAGACGATCTGACGGGCGCCGGTTTGATGCGCCAGCGCGGCCAGGCTGCCCACCGGGTCGCCGTGCAGCTCGACGAGCGCACTGCCTCGCGCGCCGAGTTGGGCGGCCAGATCGGCGAGGCCCCCGGCGAGAAACTGCCGGCGATGGGGCCCGACGCGCTCGAAGCCCCATTCGGTGGTTTGATCCGGCGCGTGGCAATACACCGGCACCAGCCGGCTGGCGGTTTGGCAGGCGTGGCGCAGCGCCGGGTTGTCGGCGAGGCGCAGATCGTTGCGGAACCAGTAGATGACGGTGCTCATGGCAGGGCCTTGTGGTGGCGGCAGCGTTCGGAGCAGTACTTCACGTCGTCCCACACCCGCGCCCATTTTTTGCGCCAGGCAAAAGGGCGGCCGCAGCGCTGGCAGGGCTTGGTGGGCAGGTCGGATTTTTTGCGCATCGACATTCAGAAATCCAGATCCATTTGAGTCTTGCTGGCGGCTTTTTTGCCGCGGGATGGGGCGGGCGGGCGTTTGCGCGAGCCGTGTTTTTGCACGATGGCGGCTTTGGCGGCACGGACGTCCGGCTGGGCCTTCAGCGCAAAGAGGCGGGCCTTGGCGGCGCGGGTGGCGGTTTCCAGGTCGAGCGGGGGTTCGGGGATGTCGCCGGGCTGAAGGCCGTGGCGTGCTTGCAGGTCGGCGGGCATGCGCCAGGGTTCGAACAGCCAGCTGTCAGGCACGCGGCGCAGGGCCGGCAGCCAGCGGCGCACGAAATGGCCGTGGGGGTCGTGGTCGCGGGCCTGCTTGATGGGGTTGTAGATGCGCGGCACGTTGATGCCGGTGGTGCCGGATTGCATCTGCATCTGGCTCCAGTGAATTCCCGGCTCGTAGTCGAGAAACTGCCGCGCCAGCCACAGCCCGACCGGCCGCCAGTGCAGCCACAGGGGGTAGGCGGCCACCGAGACGAGCATGGCGCGCATGCGAAAGTTGATCCAGCCGGTTTCGCGCAGCATCACCACGCAGGCATCGACCAGCGGCCAGCCGGTGCGCCCGGCGCTGAGGGCCTCGAAATGGCGCGGGTTCCAGTCGTCCTCGCGCATGCCGTCGTAGCCCCGGTGCAGGTTGCGGAACTCCAGTTCGGGCTCGCTTTCGAGCTTCTGGATGAAGTGGCAGTGCCAGTAAAGCCGGCTGATGAAGGCGCTGATGCCGGCTTTGTGACGACTGGCTGAGGCGGGCAGGGTGGCGCTTTTGAAGCGCGCGGCGTGCACGATTTCGCGCAGGCTCAGGCAGCCGAAGGCCAGGTAGGGCGACAGGCGCGAGCAGGCGGTGGGCGCCGACAGGGGCGACGAGATGCCGCCGCGGTATTGCTGGCTGCGCTCGCCGAGAAAATCGTGCAGCACGTCCAGCCCGTGGCTGCGCCCGCCGGTCTGGCGGTGGGGCGGATCGTGCGCGACGAGGCCGAGGGCCGCCGCCGCGGGGGGTGGCGCATCGGGCCAGGGCAGGGGCGCAAAGCGCAGCTGCTGGGGCGTGGCCAGGCAGGGCTGGGCCATCAGGGCTTCCCAGCGGGCTTGCCAGGCATCGCGGTTGGCGAGGCGCCGCACCACGCCGAACTGGGGGAATTCCTGCCAGTGCACGGCGTGGGATCGGCACCAGCGGCCCACCGCTAGATCGCGCTTAAAGCTGAGGCCGTTGCCGGTCTCTTCGTGGGCAAACAGCGCGCCAAACGGCGCCGCGGCATGCAGGCGATCCAGCACCTCGACCACGTCGCCGGTGACCAGGTGCAGCCGTCCGCCCAGCTGGCGCAGCGCCCGGTACAGCTCGCGCAGGCTCTCCAAGATGAATTCGTAATGCTGGCGGGCGGCGTCCGGCTCCTGCCACAGGGCGGGCTCCACCACGTACAGGCACAGCAGCGGCCCGCGCGCGGCGGCGGCGTGCAGCGCGGCGTGATCATGAAGACGCAGATCGCGCTTGAACCAGACGACGCTGTAGTCCATGACCCGTGCCCGGCGATGTCAGACCGTGCCGAAAGACTGCGCGACCTGCCGCGCCAGCGCCCGTCCGCTCAGCCATGCGCCTTCGACCTTGCCGCCATTGAGCCAGTCGCCGCACAGGCCGATGCGCTGCCCGGCGTCCCAGAGGCAGCCCTTGTCGAGGGCCGGTGCGGTATCGGCATAGCGCCAGCGGTGGGCCGACCAGGCCTGCGGGGCGGGGCCGCCGAGTTGGCCGAAGGCCTGCAGCAGCGCCGCGGCCACCGTTTCCGGCGTCTCTTCGAGGTGGGCTTCGCTCCACTCGGCGCTGGCGTGCAGCAGCCAGGTTTCCTGCGCGCCGCGGCCGGGCTTGCTGTTGTCGCGGGCGATCCAGCGCAGCGGGCCGCAATTGACGAAGGCGGCGTCGAAAGAAAGGGCCACGGGGGCGTCGTAGCGCAGCATCAGCGCCCAGCTTCCGCGCATCACGGCGCCGGCGGCGATGGCGGCCAGGTCCGGCGCCACCGTCTCCAGCAGCGGCACGGCCTGGGGGGCAGGCACGGCCAGCAGCACCGCGTCGAAGTGGCCCGGCAGTTGGCCGTGCTCGGCGGAGGTCATCTGCCAGCCGGCCGGCGTGCGCTCGAGCCGGGTGATGGTGGTTTGCGCCGTCAGCGGCAGGGTGTCGGCCAGAAAGCGGGCCGGTGCGGTCATGCGCGGTACGCCGACAAAGCGTTCGAGTCGCGTTTCGCTGCGCTGGCCGTCGGCCTCGTTGAAAACCGCCAGCCGCGCCGGCCACACGTCGGCCACGCCAGCAGCCTGCCAGCGCGCCACTTCGGCGCGAAAACCCGGATCGCGGGCGGTGAAGTACTGGGCGCCGTGGTCGCACTGCCAGCCTTCGCCGCGGCGGGTGCTCATGCGTCCGGCCGGGCCCCGGCTTTTGTCGTAGACAGAGAGCTCGAAAATATCCTTGTGAAGATTTTTTGAGCAGGACAAACCGGCTATTCCAGCGCCTATAACGGCGATTCTTGGACTTTTATTCATTTTTGTCCTAGACAAAAAGGGTGGTATCTCATGATACTAGCCAAGACGAGGCGCTCAAAGAAGGTTTTTCGGGAGCGCCCAAAAACCCGGGAGTAGTCGTGGAAAAAATCGCATTGATTACCGGCGCAGCCGGCGGGCTGGGCCGGGCCCTGGCAGGCGAACTGGCGGCCGAAGGCTGGCGGCTGATCGTGGTGAGTCGCGACGCCGGGCGGCTGTCCGAGGCTTTCGGCACGGAGCATCTGCACATCGAAGCCGATTGCAGCAGCGTGGCGGGCGTGCAGAAGGTGTTTGAAGTGGCGGCGGCACACCAGCTGGTGCCGGACGCTCTGGCCCACTGCGTCGGCAACATCCGGCTGGGTAGCGTGCACCGCATGGCCGAGGCGGATTTCGACGACTGCCTGCGGGCCAACCTGATCAGCGCGTTTCACACCCTGGGCGGGTTTGTCGGCGCCTTGCGCAGCGCGCGCCGGCCCGGCGCCGCGGTGCTGGTTTCGTCGGCTGCCGCGCAGATCGGCACGCCCAACCACGAGGCCGTGGCAGCCGCCAAGGCGGGTGTGGAGGGCCTCGTGCGCGCTGCGGCGGCCAGCCATGCGGGGGCCGGCATCCGCGTAAACGCGGTGGCGCCCGGCATCATGGAAACGCCGGCTTCGGCCGGCATCATCGGCAGCGCCACGGCCCGCGAGGCGGCGGCCAGGCAATACCCGCTGCCGGGCATCGGCTCGCCGCAGGAACTGGCCCGCCTGATGGCCTGGTTGCTGTCCGAACAGGCCGCGCGGGTGACCGGCCAGGTGTGGTCGATGGACGCCGGCTTTTCGCAGATCCGCCCCCTCGTCAAGTGAGCCGCCATGTACAACGCGCACACTGACACCCTGCCCGGCAGCGTGGCCTGGCTGGGCTACGGCGGGCTGCTGCCCTTCGTGGGCACGGCGCTGGCCATTGTTGTCGATCCCCATCACGCCGATTTGTGGAGCGACGCGCTGATGGCCTACGGCGCGGTGATCCTGAGTTTTGTCGGCGCGCTGCACTGGGGGTTTGCGATGAACCTGACCAGCCTCGATGCGGGACGTCGCCGGGCGTGCTTCATCTGGAGCACGGTGCCGGCGCTGATGGCCTGGCCGGCGACGCTGCTGGTGCCCCTCGATGCTGGCCTGTTGCTGGTCACCGGTTTTCTGGTGCATTACTGGCAGGATCGACGCCTTGCCGCCAGGGCACGCTTGCCGGGCTGGTATCTGCCGCTGCGCCTGCGCTTGACCGTGGTGGCCTGCGCCAGCCTGCTGGCCGGCGCCTTCCTGGTGCCGGCTTGATGGCAAGCAGTCCCGAACGCAGCCCCTTTGCCGTGCCCACCGGGCGCCTGTCGCGGCTGGCCCGCCTGGGGAGCCTGGCGTCGGGGGTGGCGGGCGGTATGCTGGCCGAAGGGGCGCGGCAATTGGCCGGCGGGCGACGGCCCCGCGTCGGCGAGCTGCTGCTCACGCCGGCCAACGCCCGCCGCGTGGCCGAGCAACTGGCCCAGATGCGGGGCGCGGCGATGAAAGTCGGCCAGTTGCTGTCGATGGATGGCGGCGATCTGCTGCCCCCCGAACTCAGTGAAATTCTGTCGCGGCTGCGCTCCGATGCCCGCCCCATGCCCATGAGCCAGCTGGTGCCGGTGCTGGCGCAAAACTGGGGGGAGGGCTGGGAGCGCCATTTCAGGCGCTTCTCGTTCACCCCGATGGCGGCCGCGTCGATCGGTCAGGTGCACGCTGCCGAGGCGAGCGACGGCAGCCGGCTCGCCATCAAGGTTCAGTACCCCGGAGTCAGGCAGAGCATTGCCAGCGACATCGACAATGTGGCCGGCCTGTTGAGAATTTCCGGCCTGCTGCCCAAGACCCTGGACATATCAAGCCTGCTCGAAGCGGCCAAACAGCAACTCCACGAGGAAGCCGACTACCTGCTGGAAGGCGCCCGCCTGACGCGCTACCGGGCGCTCCTGGCCGACCGCCCGGCGTTTTTGCTGCCGGAAATGCGGGCGGAACTTACCACGCCAGGCATTCTCGCCATGTCCCGCGTGGAGGGCGTGGCGATCGAGTCGCTGCAGGATGCGCCGCAGCCCGAGCGGGACCGGCTGGTCGGCCTGTTGTTCGAGCTGCTGTTTCGCGAGATCTTCGAATTTCATCTCGTCCAGACCGATCCCAACTTTGCCAACTATCTTTACGAGGTGGCGACGGGCCGTTTGATCCTGCTCGATTTTGGCGCCACCCGCCCCTTTGACGAAGGCCTCGCCGAAACCTACCGGCGCCTGCTCACGGCGGCGATGCGGAGCGAGCCGGCCGGCCTTGCCGCCGCGGCGGCCGACATCGGTTATGTGTCAGAGGCGCTCGAGGCGCGACATCGCCACGCCGTGCTCGAGATGATCACGCTGGCCTGCGAACCCCTGCGCCAGGCCGGCCCCTTCGATTTCGGCCGATCCGATCTGTCGCTGCGCATGCGCGATGCGGGCATGAAGCTCGGCCTGGACCGGGATTTCTGGCACATCCCGCCGGTCGATACCCTGTTTTTGCACCGCAAGCTCGGCGGGCTCTACCTGCTCGCCGCCCGGCTCAAGGCGCGGGTCGATGTCAGGGCGCTGTTTGCGCCCCACGCGGGCAGTCGGGCACCGGGGGAATAACCGGGTCCACGTGGACCAGGAGATACAGCACCGGGTGCCGGGTCATCACCTTGATGCGGGCCAGCTCGGCAATGTCATGCCCCTCGGTAACGCTGAGGCTGCCGTCGATCTCGAGATGAACGTCCGCCAGGATCATGTCGCCGGTCTTGCGGGTCTTCAGCTCATGCAGGCCCAGCACGCCCGGCGTGGCGAGGATTTCGGCGGAGATCGCGGCGATCTGCTCTTCGTTGGCGGCGCGGTCGGTGAGGTCGTGCAGGGCATCCCACAGAAAACTCCAGCCCATCTTGCTGACCATGCAGCCGACGATCAGCGCGGCGATCGGGTCGAGCAGCGCAAAGCCCAGCAGGTTGCCGGCGATGCCGATGCCCACGACCAGGGACGAGGCGGCGTCGGAGCGGGCGTGCCAGGCGTTGGCGACCAGCATGCTGGAGCGCACCCGCTCGGCCACCGCCAGCATGTAGCGGAATAGCAGCTCCTTGGCGATCAGCGCGCCCAGGGCCACCCACAGGGCCAGCAGGTGCACGGTGGGAATCGATTCGGGCGTCTGCAGCTTGTGCACGGCCGACCACACCATGCCGATTCCGACCGCCAGCAGCAGGCCGCCCAGCACCATGGAGGCGGCGTTTTCGTAGCGCTGGTGGCCGTAGTGGTGGTCCTCGTCCGGCGCCTTCTTGCTGTGATGCACGGCCAGCAGCACCACGAAGTCGGCGATCAGGTCGGACAGCGAATGCACACCGTCGGCGATCAGGCCCTGGGAGCCGGACAGCACACCGGCGCTCACCTGGGTCACGGTCAGCACGATGTTCACGATCACGCTGATCCAGGTGCTGCGCTTGGTGGCGGCCTCCCGCTCCGGGCTGGCGTCGTCGCTGTCCAGCTCGGCCAGTTCTCTCAGGTCACTCATCGGGTTTGTCCTTGCTTGCAGTGGGTTTTGGGTGGGGCGCGCCTCAGAACCCCAGGCTTTCGCCGGCTCCGAGCAGCGTGGCGACGCCGAGAACCGCAAAAATCGCCGCGGCGATGCCATGCACCAGGCGCACCGGAATCCGGTTGGCGATGCGGTCGCCCAGGATCACCGCCGGCACGTTGGCCAGCATCATGCCCAGGGTGGTGCCGGCCACGACCATCGCCAGGCTCTGGTACTGGGCGGCCAGCGCGATGGTGGCGATCTGGGTCTTGTCGCCCATCTCGGCCAGGAAGAAGGCGACGAGCGTGGTGCCGAACACCCCGAGCTGCGCCAGCTTGGCGTCGTCTTCATCAAGCTTGTCGGGGACGAGGGTCCAGATGGCCATGGCGATGAAGGACACGCCGAGCACCCAGCGCAGGGTTTCGGGGCCGAGGAGTGTCGTGACCCACGCGCCAACCGCACCGGCGAAGCCGTGGTTGGCCAGCGTGGCAATCAGGATTCCGATGATGATCGGCACCGGCTTGCGAAACTTGGCGGCGAGTAAGAAGGCGAGAAGTTGCGTCTTGTCGCCGATTTCAGCGAGGGCGACGATGCCCGTGGATACGAGGAAGGCTTCCATTTTGATTCCCTGGCCGGACATGGACGAATGACCACGACGCCTCTCCGGCCACTCCGGAGGCGAGGTGGTCAAAGGTCTTGCCAGGTATGGAAACTGCCTGCGCCATGGCCGGACTGGCCAAGTATGTTGACGCAAGCCCCTCCGAAAGGAGGGCGGCTACTCCCCAATGACGGCCGCGATCCTACGCGAGAAGCGCCGGTGCGTCCAGCGCGGGCGGGGTGTGAACGCCCCGCCCGCGCGCTAAGGAGGCGCGTCAGAGTTGCTCCAGCGCGTCCTTGCCGATCAGCTTCCAGGTCTGGACGGGCTGCTGGCCGCGGATCCGGACCAGGTACACCTCGTCGTTGGCCTGTTTGACGCGCGTGGCGGCTTCGCTGGCCGGCAGCTGGAGCAGGTGGGCCAGGATCAGCGGCGTCACGCCCCCGTGGCTGACCACCAGCACGCTGCCCTTTTTATGGGTGCTGCGGATCTGCTCGACGGCCTGGGCCACCCGGCGGGCCTGGCTGTTGAGGGATTCCCCGCCGTCCAGGGTGTCGTCCGGGTTGCCGGCGCGGGCCTTGAACTCAGCGCCCAGGCTGGCATCGCGGCCATCCTCGAACATGCCTTCGAACTTGCCGAAGCTGCGCTCGGCCAGCGCCGGCAGCGGCGTGTGGGTGAGCCCGGGCGCCGCGAGGGTGGCCGTCTCGCGGGCGCGGGCGAGGCTGCTGGCATACACCGCCGAAAAGCCGACGCCCTTCAGCGTGTCGCCCAGCTGGCGCGCCTGGCCCTTGCCGGTTTCGTTGAGCACGTTGTCGGTTGCGCCCTGCAGGCGCTTTTCCAGGTTCCAGGCGGTCTGGCCATGGCGGGCCAGGTAGATGTCCAGCACGGCCTCTTCGGCGTGGGCCACGACGGACACGGCGGCCAGCGCCAGCGCGGCGGCCAGCTTTTTGAGATTGATGGTTGGCATGGCGAATCCTGGTCAGCGAGCCTTGAGCAGCTCGGGCACGTGCAGCAGGATGAACTCGTTGTCGTCCTGCAGGTTGGGCTGGCGGGCAGCGGAGTAGGGCAGGTTGTTGTCGTTGGCGACAACGATGTGCTCGCCATCCACCACATCCACGTCCTCGATGGTCACGAAGGGAAAGCTGAACTTGCCGTCCTTGCTGCCGCGGCGGGCCAGGTGCTTCGGGTCCTGGATGTCCAGCAGGTCGATGTGGCCGATCTTTTTCGCAAAACCGTCCGCGTCGGTGTCCTTGAGGCTGATCTTGTAAACGCGCTTGAACTTCGCCGGCACGTTCTGGCAGTCCGGGCGGGCCGGGCCGTTACAGGCGTGCTCGGGAAGGCCCTCGCCGTTGTCCCGCTCGATGATCAGGCCGGTTTCGGCGTCGATCATGTTGAAGTCGCCGATGTTGTTGCCGTTTTGCTCAAGGGCGTATTTCCACGAGCGGCCGGTCCATTCGCCCTTGGTTACGCTGAATTCTAGGATGCGCAGGTATTCCCGGCCGTCCTTGTGCTCCCATTTTTTGTCGTCGGCGTTCCACAGCGGGCCTTCGAGCATCGGGTAGAGAAACTGGCCGTCCTTCGACGCGGCCATGCCCTCGTAGCCGCGGGAGCGGCGGGCCACGGTGTTGAACTGGCCGGAGGTGGCCGGCGTGGTCACGCTGAAGTGGTCGGGCGACTTGAGCACCTTGCCGTCCACCAGGGTTTCGAACACCGCCAGAACCTTGCCCTTGCGGTCGGTCTTGATCAAATAGGGGCCCAGCTCGTCGCCCAGCCAGATCGCATCGCCGATGGGCTGGATGGATTCGATGTCCAGATCGGCGCCGGTGAGGTAGCGCTTCGGGGTGCCTTCATTGACGATCAGAAACGGAATCTTGCGATCCGGGTCGTGAAGGAAGGACGTCTGCTCCAGCTTGACGCCGCCCTTCTGCCAGTCCGGCTTGACGCGGTGGAACATCAGCATCGCGTCGGCGCTGTTGTTGCGGGCGCCGTAACCGTTGTCCTGCAGCACCCAGTAACGGCCATTGCCGTCGCTCTTGATACCCGAGAAGCCCTGCACCGGCTGCCCCTTGAAGGGCAGGGACACATTGGTCGGGCGCGGAGCGGCTTTGTCCGACAGATAGGAGTGGCCCGGAAGGCTGCCGGCAACGTCGACCCGGCGGGCGTCGGCAGCCGTGTATTTCCCCGAAACGGTCAGGCTGCTCGGGGCATCCTTGGGCGCCGCCAGGAAGGTGGCGGCCGGCAAAAAGGCATGCCCGGCAAGCGTGGCGGGAAAGGCCTGGTCGGCGTGGGCGAAGGCGGGGGCAAGCGCAGCAATCGCCAGGGCGATGAGCGCAGAAGGCTTCTTGATCATGGGCGGGCCCGTCGGGTTGAGGAAGCCCCCGAACTTACGTGCCCTGTGTTACAGCGGCTTTGCGCAAGGCTATGTCGCCGTTAGCGGTGGAGTCCTTGCGTCGGTTGCAGGTGGAAGGCTTAGGGGCGACCGAAGTCGCCCCTATGCGGAGCCTGGATCGCACGGGTGCATCACAGACAAGGATGGCAGAGCCTTGCGCAAAGATGGCAGGTTCCCGGCGGAACGCCTGAAGCGACGGCAGCCCGCCGCAGCGTCTTTTGCCGCGCGGCCTACCAGCCTGCTTCGCGGATTGCCAGTGCGGCGCCGGAGCGCAGGAAATCTCCGGCGATGGATTTCGGGCGACCATAGATGACCACCGAGCCGCGCAGCACGTGGGCCTGGGCGGGGGCGGCTTCTTCCACGGCGAGCACGACGCGATAGACCGCGCGCTCGGGGATGAGCTGGTTGTTGCGTTCGCGGACGAGGACTTCTCCGCCGTGGCCGACGGCCAGCATCGCGTCGGGCAGGGCCCGGGTGGCGTCGCGGTCGATGCGTACCACCTTGAGGGCCAGCGCCGGCAGCCCCGGTGTTTCGGGCAGGAAGCGACCGCCGTTGCCCAAGGCGACCCGTTCCACTTCGGCATCGGTCAGATAGGTTTCCACTTCCCAGGCGCTCGGGTCGATGAACACGCCGAGCTGCTGCTGGCGTCCTACCGATTCGCCCACCCGCAGGTCTGGCGCCAGATTGGCGAGGACGCCGGGGAAGGGGGCGGTGACGGTGTAGCGCTGGAGTTCGTCCGTTGCGCCGGCCAGTTCGGCCCGGGCGGCTTCCAGTTCCTCCACGGTGATCGGCTGGCGTGCGCGCAGGCTCTCGTCCAGGCCCGAGACTTCGGCCTGCCA
>Ga0268298_10005604_pt1 | contig 11692 bp, 10 predicted proteins | sample WWTPWeurt_MetaG_FD_194462 | JGI IMG/M metagenome (GOLD analysis project Ga0268298, IMG submission 194462) | Activated sludge microbial communities from WWTP in Nijmegen, Gelderland, Netherland - WWTP Weurt | ecosystem: Engineered > WWTP > Aerobic digester > Activated sludge | place...
CATCAGAAACACGCCAGCGTGCTGCGCTATGGCTATGCCTTCCTGGCGACCGACGCCAATGGGCATCCCATCGAACAGCACTTCAACCAGGATCTGGCGATCACCTTCGCTTACTCTCTGGCTGATCTGCAGGCACAGCGAGTCACCGAACAGTCCATCAAACCGGCCTACTTCTCCACAACCACCAACCGCTGGACCTTCCCGGAGAGTTATGTTGTGGATACCACCAGCAAAACCGTCACCATGCAGATTGACCACTTTACAGATTTTGCCCTGACCGGTTCATCCGGTGCAACCATTTTCCTCCCAGTTATGGTGCGCTAAGAAAATTGGTTGGGGCAGCGGGGGCGGCAAAACCACCCTTCTGCCCCAACCCTCATGGGCCTGATGTATAATCGGACTATGCGTTTTGAAGATTTGAACTGGATGGATATTGAAAATTATCTGCAGACCGATAACCGGCTGATGCTGGTGTTGGGCGCCTGCGAACAACACGCCAGTCTGAGCCTGTTGAGTGATGTGCGCATCCCCCTGGCGCTGGCAGACGCCGCCAGCCAGCAGAGCGGTGTGCTGGTGGCGCCGCCATTGAACTTCGGATCATCGCCCTACTTTCTAGCCTACCCCGGCACCCTCAGCCTGCGGGTCAGTACGCTGCTGGATGTGGTCGAAGACCTGGTGCGTTCGGCGTACGGTTACGGTTTCAGACGGATCCTGGTGCTGAATGGACATGGCGGCAACGACCCCGTCCGGTCACGCCTATACGAAGTTGCCAACACCCTCCCTGATCTGCAGATCGCCTGGTATGCCTGGTGGGTTTCGCACAGTGTGGATGAGGTGGCACACGAGCACGGGCTGAAACCCAGCCATGCCAACTGGCTGGAGAATTTCACGTTTACCCGGGTTGGCGATGTCCCGCCGGGCAGCAAGCCCCCGCCCCACATCCCCGGGCTGATGAATGCCCGGCAGGCCCGCCAGGTCTACGGCGATGGCTCGTTTGGCGGCCCCTACACTGCCGACCCGGCGGTGATGAACCAGGTCTTTCAGGCTGCCCTGCAAGACATTCTGCAAATGCTGAAATTTGAATGAAATTTACCCATCCTCAGCAAGACGATTACCTCCCTGCTGAGGATGCAATCTTTAAGGAGATACCCATGACCAAAGAAGTAATAACAACCGAAAAAGCACCCAAGGCGCTTGGCCCCTATTCCGCCGGCATCAAAGTCGGGCAGTTCATTTACACTGCCGGGCAGCTTGGCCTGGACCCTGTCACCAACAACCTGGCCGAAGGCATTGAAGCCCAAACCCGCCATGCGTTGACAAATCTGAGCGCCATCCTCGAAGCCGCCGGTGGATCGATGGCGAATGTGGTCAAAACCACTGTTTTTCTGCAGAATCTGAATGATTTTGCCGCCATGAATGCCGTCTACGCCACCTTCTTTGGCGAAAAGCCCCCGGCGCGCTCCACAGTTCAGGTGGCAGCCCTGCCCAAGGCCAGCCTGGTGGAGATCGAGGCCATCGCCATTTTGGAGTAAAGCGCCCGCCATGTCTGGCGAATTGGTTCTGGTTGTGGATGATGAAGCCAATATCCTGCAGCTGGTGCGCATGTACCTGGAGCGGGAAGGTTTACGCGTGGCCACTGCAGAAAGCGGCCCCGCTGCCCTGGTGAGCCTTAAGAACCTGCGCCCGGCTGTCATGATCCTGGACATCATGCTGCCTGGCCTGGATGGGCTGGAGATCCTGCGCCGGATGCGGACCGACAAAGACCCAACCCTGGTGCTGATGCTGACCGCCCGGGATGAAGATATTGACAAGATCCTCGGACTGGAAATGGGCGCAGATGACTATCTGACCAAACCCTTCAACCCGCGTGAACTGACCGCCCGTGTCAAGGCATTGCTGCGCCGCGGCCGGCCCACAGATCCAGACGCGGCAGCCAGCGGCGGGCTGTCTGAGCAGCCTCAGGCCCTCCACGCCCCATCCCTGCAGGTTGGCGACTTGAGCTTTGACCCTGCCAGTCACGAAGTTCGAGTGCAGGGCAGACTGGTCGATCTGCGGCACCAGGAGTTCAACCTGCTGCGGGTTTTTCTGGAACACAAAGGCATGGTACTGAGCCGCGAACAGCTCTTGAGCATGGCCTGGGGCTATGACTACCCCGGTCAGACCCGCACCGTGGATGTGCATGTCGGGCAGCTGCGCAAAAAGCTGGCAGCCAGTACCGTTTCCATCGAAACCGTCACCAGCGACGGATACAAGCTGGTTGTTAAATGATCCATTCCCTGCGGGCGCGCCTGTGGTGGAGCTTTGCCCTGGTGGTTTTCGGGGTGCTGTGCGTTACCAGCGCCGGCCTGCTGGTGTATCTCGCCCGTAACCCGGCCCCGGTGCGCCTGCTGTATGTGCGTCTGGAAGTCTACGCCACCATTCTCTCTCAAGCAGATAGGCTGCCCGCCAGCCGCAATACCGAAAAGCTGCTCTCAGCCATGGAGCGGGCAGACAGTAATCTAAACCTGCGCCTGGCAGTCCTGGCGCCGGACGGCACCGTCATCGCCGATACCCGGCCAGAATTGGGCAGCCTGCCGGTTCCCACATTGGCCGCCCTTAAAAATCCCTCCCGGATCCCACTCGATTATCGAGACGCCAGCGGGAAGGTCTGGATTTATGCTGCCCGGCGGATGGCCGACAACAACATTCTGATCACATCCAGCCCCCGCCTGCGCCTGACGATAGCCCAGCTCCTGCAGGACGAAGGCTACCTGCTGCCATTGGCCCAGGCGGGCCTGGTCGCTCTGGCAGCCGCCTTGCTGCTGGCAATCTGGCTATCAGGCTGGATCACCCAGCCCCTGCGCTCCATGAGCCAGGCCATGAGCGCCGGCAAGTTCGTTCCCATCGCAGTGCATGGTCCCAGCGAAGTGCAAGAGGTCAGCCAGGCTTACAATGAAATGGTTCAACGGGTGCAGGCCAGCCAGCAGTCACAGCGCGACTTCATCGCCAATGTCTCCCACGACCTGAAAACCCCATTGACTTCGATCCAGGGCTTTTCACAGGCGATCCTGGACGGGACCGCCAGCCGCCCCGAAGAGCTGCAGCAGGCCGCCCAGATTATCAGCAGCGAAGCAGAGCGAATGAACCGGATGGTGCTGGATCTTTTGGAAATTGCCCGCCTGGATGCCCGAATGATCCAATTTGAAAAGACCCCGGTCGATCTCGTCCATCTGCTCGAACAAATCGCGGCCCAATTTGCGCCGCAGGCTGGCCTCAAAAGCATTTCCATCCAGACTGATCTGCCGGTCAGCGCCAATATCCTGGGTGATCATGACCGGCTGGCGCAGGTTTTCACCAATCTGGTGGATAATGCGCTCAAATTCAGCCCAACGGGCGGCAGGGTACGCCTGAGCATCGAAATTAAACCCCAGGCAGTCGAAGTGCAGGTGCGCGACAGCGGCGCCGGTATTCCGGAAAGCGAACTGGAACGGATCTTCGACCGTTTTTACCAGGTCGATAAAAGCCGGGCAGCCACCACGGCCCAGGGCAGCCGGCGCGGGTTTGGTTTGGGTTTGGCAATCGCCCGCGAAATCATTCAGGCCCACAACGGCAAGATTTACGCGTATAATCAACGCGCAACCGCAGATGTCAACGACCTGACAAACTCAGGCAGTATTTTTGTCGTCCGGCTGCCAATCCCAACAACTGCCAGCCCAGCCAGTGCTGCGAGCAGCAAAAAGCGAAAAGCGACTTCAACATGACTGTTGTTTCCGTTATTGTCCCCTGCTTCAATGAGCAGGCCACCATTCAGCTCCTGCTGGACGCGCTTCGCCAGCAAACTTACCCTCTGGCCGATCTGGAAGTAGTGATTGCCGACGGCATGTCGAATGATGACACCCGCCAGCAAATCGCGGCTTATCGGTCTGCTCATCCTGAGCTGGCTGTCACCATCATCGATAATCCCGATCGGCATATTCCTGCCGGTCTGAACCGGGCTATTCGGGCCGCCCAGGGCCGATACATAGTCCGACTGGATGCGCATTCGGTCCCACAGGCCGATTATGTCGCCAACTGTATCCGGCTGCTCGAAGCAGGCAAAGGCGACAACGTAGGCGGGGTATGGGATATCCAGGCCCAAAGCCGGGATGGCAGACAACCCGGCTGGATTGCCCGCTCCATCGCTGCGGCCGCCGCCCATCCCCTGGGTGTGGGTGATGCTTTCTACCGGCTGGCATCCCAGGCCCGCGAAGTCGATACGGCGCCTTTTGGGGCTTTCAAGCGCAGCCTGTTCGATCAAGTAGGCTATTTTGATGAAACGCTGCTGACCAATGAAGATTATGAACTGAACACCCGCATTCGCCAGCAGGGCGGAAAAATCTGGCTCGACCCGGCCATCCGCACGGTGTACTTTGCCCGCTCCACTCTGGGCGCTCTGGCGCACCAATATGTGCGCTATGGATACTGGAAAGGACGCATGCTGGCCCGCTATCCAGGCAGCCTGCGCTGGCGGCAGGCGCTCCCACCGGCCTTTGTGCTCAGCCTGGCCGGACTTTCCCTGCTCAGCTTCTGGTTTAGCCTGGCCGGCTGGTTGTTGATGGTGCAAATTTTGCTGTATTTGGGTATACTTCTTGCAGGCAGTGTGCAAACCGCTAAGGCCAAAGGCGACTACGCACTTTTACCAGGAATCCCTCTGGCAATCGCAGTAATGCACATCTGTTGGGGCGGCTCACTTCTGTGGAGCATGGCCACCCTGCCCTGGATAAAAACAAAACCCTCACAAAAACAGCCCCTCAAACCCTGAGATATTGCTGGATAAGAGAGAACCATGTCACCAATTAAAGCTTCCCGCTACCACACCCCCTTAAAACTGCGTTCAAACGAACGGCGCGCTCTGCTGCTGGTGGGCGATCTGCTCATGCAGTTAGCAGCCCTGCTTTTGGCCTTATATTTTTGGGCAGTTGCCGATGCCAACATGGAATTCTCCCTGACTTTCATCGAAAGTACGCCTCCCTGGTTCTTCTTGCTGCCAATCTCATTTCTGGTGCTCATCTCCGGGCTGTATGAGCAGCACCGGGCTGCGGATGAGAGTGAAACCCTCAAGGCCCTGGCAATCGCAGCAATTTTGGCGCTGATGATCTATATGACCGTTTACTTCCTGCTGCCGCCGCGCACAATGCCCCGCCGGGGTGTGTTTGCTTATTACGCCGCCGCTCTAGTTTTAACCCTGATCTGGCGCATGGTTTATATCAGGGTCTTCACCGCCCCCCATTTCATGCGCCGGGTGCTCTTGATCGGCGGCGGCGAAACCGGTCAAATATTGATGCGGATCATTAAAGATACTTTCCCGCCGCCTTTCCTGCTGGTTGGAATTATCGACGACGATCCAGGGAAGATGAACACCCAAATAGAAGGGGTCCCCGTCATGGGGACCAGCGCCGAACTGCAGCAAGTGATTGACAAAAATAAAATAACCGATCTGATCGTTGCCATCTCAGGCAAAATGCAAAGCAGCATGTTTCAATCGTTGATGAACGCCCATGAAAGCGGAACGGAGATCACCCGCATGCCGGTGGCTTATGAGGAAATGCTCGGCCGGATTCCAATTCGCATTCTGGAAGCCGATTGGATTTTGCGCAACTTTGTTGACCAGATCCGAGGCAATGTTTATTACGATATCGCCAAACGGACCGTTGATCTGTTGGGCAGCCTGCTGTTCTTGCTCTGCTTTTTACCGGCGGTCCCATTTATTTGCATCGCAATCCTGCTCGATTCCGGGTTCCCAATCCTCTACCGCCAGGTCCGCCTGGGGCGCGGCGGTCAGCCCTACCAGATGTTTAAATTCCGCACGATGGTGCGAGACGCAGAGCCTGACGGCCTGCCGCGTTGGGCCAAAGAAAACGATACCCGCGCCACCCGGATCGGAGCCTTCCTGCGCAAAACCCACCTGGATGAAATCCCGCAGTTTGTGAATGTGCTGCGCGGTGAGATGAGCATTGTTGGCCCGCGTGCCGAGCGCCCCGAACTGATTGACTGGTTTGAAGGCCAGGTACCGTTTTATCGGGCGCGGCTGCTGGTCAAGCCCGGTATCACCGGGTGGGCTCAGGTCAACCAGAGCTACGCCGCTACGATTGAAGAAACGATTATCAAGCTGGAATATGATCTGTATTACATCAAAAAGCGCAGCCTGTGGACAGATGTGATGGTGATTCTGCGGACGCCCGGCATGATCTTCGGGCTGCGCGGAAGGTAAGATGAACCCTCAGGTCTTTTTTCGCAATCGCAACATCTTTTTTGGCGATTTATTTCTGATTGTTGCTTCCATCGTAGGCAGTTTTGTCTTACGCCTTGGATTTGGTGCGCTGCTGATCGACCATGCTCCGCGTGCCTATGTCATGATCGTGGTTTCGCTGCTGATCAAACCGCTGATCTATTATGCCTTTGGCCTTTACCGCAGGGTCTGGGTCTATGCCAGCATCCAGGAACTGAAGCTGATCGGCGTGGCGGTAACAACCGCCTCACTCCTGGTGTTCATGGTGATCGCCACACTCCAAATCTTTCCGGTCTTTCCCGGATTTTCGCGTTACGTCATCTTTATTGATTGGCTTGCCTCGCTGATATCGGTCGGCGGGCTGCGCTTTGCCGCCCGTATCATCGCCGAAAGCCAACCGGGCACGATTGGCTTATCTGCCAGCGCCCACCACGGCGGGCGCAAGGTCATCATCGTTGGGGCTGGGGATGCCGGTGTGCTGGCTGTGCGTGAGATGCAAAAAAGCGCTCGCAGCACAAACCCTGCCGCACCCCACCTGATCCCGGTCTGCTTTCTGGATGACGATGCATCGAAACAAAAGCAGGAGATCCTGGGTGTGCGGGTTGTGGGCACACTGGAGCAGCTTCCACAGGCATTTAAAAAATATCAGGCCGACGAGGTCATTATCGCCATTCCCAGCGCCCCAGGGCCGGTCATCCGCAGCGTTACCACAATCTGCCGGGCCAACAATGTCCCCTTTCGCACACTCCCCAGTCTGCCCGAGCTGTTGGGCGGCAAGCTGAATGTCAGCCAACTGCGCGAGGTGGATATCACCGACCTGCTGCGCCGCCAGACCATTCACCTCGATGATGAACTGGTGGGACGCAGCCTGACCAACCGCCGGGTACTGGTAACCGGCGCTGGTGGTTCGATCGGCAGTGAGCTTTGCCGCCAGATCGCCCGCTGGCGGCCTTCAGAGCTGGTTTTGTTGGGCCATGGTGAGAACAGCATCTACGAAATTTTCAGTGAACTGCAGGAAACCCACCCCAATCTTCCCACTTACGCCGAAATCGCCGATATTCGCCACCTCGACCGGATGAGCCAGGTGTTCAACCGCCACCAGCCCGAAGTTGTTTTCCATGCTGCCGCCCACAAGCACGTGGGTCTGATGGAGATCAACATGCAGGAGGCAGTCACCAACAACATCCTCGGCACCCGCAATCTGGTGGAACTGTCCATCCAAAACGGTGTTGACCGTCTGGTGATGATTTCTTCCGACAAAGCCGTCCATCCCACCAGTATCATGGGCGCCACCAAACGGGTCGCAGAAATGATTGTGCTGGATGCAGCAGAACATGCGCATAAGTCTTTCACAGTTGTGCGCTTTGGAAATGTACTTGGCAGCCGGGGCAGCATTGTCCCCCGCTTTAAACGCCAGATCGCCAATGGCGGCCCGGTGACCATCACCGACCCCCAAATGAAACGCTTTTTTATGACCATCCCCGAGGCAGTCCACCTGGTACTGCAGGCGGCTGCAATGGATGGCGGACAGTCCACGTTTATCTTAAACATGGGCGAGCAAATCCGGATTGTGGAATTGGCCGAGGACCTGATCCGCTTGTCGGGGCTGGAACCTGGTAAGGATATCGAAATTGTCTTTACCGGCGCCAAGCCCGGCGAGAAATTGAGTGAAGAGTTGTGGGAAGAAGGCACGCTGCCCACACCCACCAAACACCCCGATGTGCTGGCAGTGGACGAGACCAGGATTTACCAGCGCGCCGATCTGACCAAAATCGTCAACGAACTGATTAAATCCGCCGAAGTTGGTCAGGTGGATGAGATTGTCAAACATCTGCGCAAACTGATCCCCAGTGCGGCCATTCACAGTGTCCAGACCACCGATGTAGGAGCCCTACTCTGACCCTGGCGTACAGCTTCAGGCTCAGTTCAACCTTATGAAAAATCAACCGGCAATCTTCTCGTCTGGCCCTGGTCAGACCACCGCTGAGTGGGATGCATTTCTGGAAAAGCACCCCAGCGCCCATCTCCTCCAGACCAGTGCCTGGGGGGTACTTAAATCCACCTTCGGCTGGCGGCCAGACTGGGTGATGGTGCGAGCCAACGGGCTGCAAGCAGGCGCTCAGATCCTGTTCCGGCGTGTGCTGCCGGGGTTCAGCATGGCATACATGCCGCGCGGCCCTGTGACAAACCAGCCAGGATTACAACTGGATGACCCGGCCCTGAAAACATTCTGGCAGCAGGTGGACCAGCTCTGCCGCCAACGGAGAGCCGTCTTCTTGAAAATCGAGCCGGATACCTGGCAGGAATGCTGCAAAATGGAAGAACCAGCAACCGCAGATGAAAGCGAAATGCCAGCGACTGCGCCAGCCGGGTTTGTCGCCAGCCCGCACAGCATCCAGCCGCCCCGCACCATCGTGATTGACCTGCAGGGCAGTGAAGAGCAGATCCTGGGGCGCATGAAGCAGAAAACCCGCTACAACATTCGCCTTGCGCAACGCAAAGGTGTAACCGTGCATCCGACAACCGATCTGGAGGCTTTTTACCGGCTGATGGCGGTCACCGGTGAGCGGGATGGTTTTGGTGTCCACAGCCAGGAATACTTCGCTCAGGCTTACAACCTTTTCCACCCGCAGGGCGAGGCCGAACTGCTGACCGCTGAATTTGAAGGTGAACCCCTGGCAGCCCTGATGGTCTTTCAACGCGGCGGGCGATCCTGGTACCTGTATGGCGCTTCTTCTAACGAACACCGCGAATTGATGGCGACTTACCTGCTGCAGTGGGAGGCCATGCGCTGGGCCAAAGCCTGCGGCTGCCAGGAATATGACCTGTGGGGTGTGCCGGATGCCAGTCTGGCGGACCTGGAAGCAAAATTTGCCACTCCAGGCCAGGCAGCCAGCGGTCTGTGGGGCGTCTACCGCTTCAAGCGCGGCTTTGGCGGGTCGCTCTGCCGTTCGGCCGGGCCCTACGACCGGGTGTATAACCGCCTGGCCTATGCAGCTTATCTCTGGCGGGCTCGCCGCAGCCAGGAAGGATGACATCGGAATGACCGGCAGCAGCCTGCCCCCCAACTGGAATGAACTGGTCGCCAGCCTGCCCAATCCGCATATTTTGCAGACCCGGGAATGGGCTGCCATCAAATCCGCCTACGGCTGGCAGGCATCTTCGCAGGTCTGGCAAACCGGTTCGACCCTAGACGGTCTGGCCCTGGTTTTGCGCCGTTCGATCCCCATCGGCGGGTTCGCTGCCCGCCTGAACGTGCTGTATGTCCCCAAAGGGCCGCTGCTGGATTGGGAAAACGCCTCCTTGCGCAGCCGGGTGCTGGATGATCTGCAGAAAATCGCCAAAAAACAGGGGGCGATTTTTATAAAAATAGACCCAGATGTTTACCTGGGAAGCGGCATACCCGGCTCTCCCGACGCCGCGACCAATCCTACCGGGCAGGCAGTTCGCACCGAACTGCTCCAGCGCGGTTGGCAGCCCTCCGATGAACAGATCCAGTTTCGCAACACTATGTTGATTGACCTGAGTCAGTCCGAAGCCGATCTGCTGGCCCAGATGAAACAAAAAACCCGGTACAACGTCCGGCTGGCGGAACGCAGAGGGGTTAGCGTGCGCTTTGGAACCCAGGCAGACCTGCCGATGCTATACCAGCTCTATGCCCAAACCTCCCTGCGGGATGGTTTTGTGATTCGTGAGCAGGCCTATTACTTCAAAGCCTGGCAAACGTTCCTCCAGGCCGGCTATGCCAGTATCTTGATCGCCGAAGCCGAAGGCGAAATCCTGGGCGCAGTGATTTTACTGCGGATCAAAGACCGAGCCTGGTACATGTACGGCATGAGCAGCGAAAACCAGCGCGACAAGATGCCCAACTACCTGCTGCAGTGGGAGGCTATGCGCCACCTCAAATCCTGCGGCGTGCGCTGGTACGATCTATGGGGCGCACCGGATGAATTTAACGAGAGCGATTCGATGTGGGGTGTGTTTCGCTTCAAAGAAGGCCTGGGCGCCAAAGCTGCGCTCGGTCTGGGCGCCTGGGACCTGCCCGTGCAGCCGCTCTTCTACAAACTCTACACCCAGACTCTGCCGCGCCTGCTGGATTGGATGCGCAAACGCGGCAAAGAACAGACCCGCCAATCCACCATAAGTGGATAAACGCCAAGGAGCTACCCTATGAACCCTATTCCACGAGTCCGGATTGCCCACCTGCCCACCCCCCTGGAACCCATGCCGCGCCTGAGCGCCGCTCTGGGCGGGCCAAACCTGTGGATCAAGCGCGACGACCAGACCGGGCTGGCGCTGGGCGGAAACAAGACCCGCAAGCTGGAATTTCTGGTGGCGCAGGCTCTGGCGAATGGGGCCAAAACACTGGTGACGGCTGGGGCTGTCCAGTCGAACCACTGCCGCCAGACAGCAGCCGCTGCAGCCCACTTTGGGCTGGGCTGTATCCTGGTGCTGGCAGGCCAAAAGCCTGGCCAGGTCAGCGGTAATTTTCTGCTAGACCAGCTCTTGGGGGCTGAAGTCGTCTGGACAGACCGCTCCGAGCGGGAACAGACCCTGAAACAAACCTTTGAAAAAGCATGGGAAGATGGACGCCGACCATTTCTCATCCCTTATGGCGGTTCTAACCCAACTGGGGCGGCTGGTTATGCCTATGCGATTAAAGAGCTGGTCGATCAGTGTGTGGATTCATCCCTGCAGATCCCGGTGCCAGATTGGATTGTGTTCCCCTCCTCATCGGGCGGCACGCATGCCGGGATGGCAGGCGGGGTGAAATTGTTCCCCACCCCCACCCGGGTGCTGGGTATCAGCGTAGACGAGCTGGAAGACGTTCTCCAGGCCCGGGTTGCCAATCTGGCGAACCAGATGCTGCAGTTATTCGACGCTCCGATCCATCTCGACCCGGCAGATATTCTGGTCAACGCCGATTTCATTGGACCAGGCTATGGTGTGCTGACAGATGCCGAAAAGGAAGCTGTGCAGCTTTTTGCCCGGTCCGAAGGCATCCTGCTCGACCCGGTTTACACCGGCCGGGCTGCCGCTGGAATGATTGACATGATCCGCACAGGCAAATTCAAGCGCGGTGAGAATGTGCTCTTCTGGCACACCGGCGGCTCACCGGGTCTGTTTGCTGCCCAATATGCCGAAGTGGCCGGATCTTCTCAATAAAGCGGGGATTGGGAGTTTCAACACCCCAATTGAAATGTTGATTCCTGGCAAAGATCAAAAACAAACCCGCTTTATTTGGCCTGACCTTTGGGCCCAAACCATTTCTTAAGCAAAAACGCTCGGGTCAGCAGACGAAGCTGGTTGGAAGACTGACGGGCTGCGTCCAGGTCTGGCGGTGTTGAACTGTAGGATGCTTTCTGGTACTCCGCCAGCAGGCTGTTTACAGGCTTTTCCGATTCTGGCAGCAGCTTCGTCACCCGGGCGGCGCGCTCAGCCGGT
>Ga0268298_10005606_pt1 | contig 11692 bp, 12 predicted proteins | sample WWTPWeurt_MetaG_FD_194462 | JGI IMG/M metagenome (GOLD analysis project Ga0268298, IMG submission 194462) | Activated sludge microbial communities from WWTP in Nijmegen, Gelderland, Netherland - WWTP Weurt | ecosystem: Engineered > WWTP > Aerobic digester > Activated sludge | place...
AGCGATTAAGACCATGCCAGAGTTAACCGATAAAGAACAGCTTAAAAAATACCGTGAGAAGGCGCTAAGCGCGGGGGAGAAGTATGGGTTCACGCATGCAGAACTCACACAGATAACAGACCATCGTTTACTGCCCGTGTTGCGCGATTTGGCCGAATATCACCGCATGAAAGAGGAGCAGAGTAAAACGCGCGAGAAGGTGAAAAACGCTCCTCCAAAACTCTTAAAAGCTGGCAATTCACAGCCAGCGCAAAACGTGACCCAGAAGCGAAAACATGCATATTCTGAGTTTATGAAATCGAACAAAGATGAGCGCGCAATGCGTCGCTATCTCCAACTAGCAGGATAAAAAAGATGCCAGCAAATACATTTACCACAGCAAGTGCGATTGGTAACCGCGAAGATTTAATCAATATCATTTACAACACATCCCCGTCGGACACTCCTTTAATCTCGGCAATTGATCGAGTTAAGGCGACGGCTGTTACACATGAGTGGCAGCGCGATAGGTTGGCAGCAGCAACAAATAACATTGTTGCCGAAGGCTCAGACGTTAACTTTTCCGTTGTACAACCCACTCAGCGGCTCGCTAATCAAACGCAGATTAGCCGACGTGATTTCAGCATTTCGCACACCCAGGAAAAAGTGGATAAAGCGGGTCGCTCTTCTGAGATTCGCTTGCAGGCGATGAAAAAGGGTAAAGAACTCAGGACTGATATGGAGTTGGCTTGTATCGAAAATCCAGTCTTTATCACCGGTACATCTCGCCAAACTAAAGGGTTACGTGGATGGTGTGCAACTAACAATAGCTTAGGCGTTGGTGGTGTAGCGCCGATCATCAACACGAATACAGGCCCTGTGGATGGTGCATTGCGCAACTATACAGAGCCTCTGCTCCGGTCGGTTGTGTTGACCACTTACCAAAACGGTGGCAATCCAAAAATGATTCTGTTGCCGCCTGTACATAAGCAAACAATGTCTAGCTCATTTACAAACGGTGCCACTAAATTTTTAGAGGCCTCTAGTGACACTATTAGTACGGCATACAAAATCTATGCTTCTGATTTTGGTGATTTAAAGATAGTGCCTGACCGCCAAATGAGTAGGACACGCGAAGTGTATCTAGTTGACCCTGATCTTGTGGCGTTGGCAATCCTCCGTGAAATTAATGATGAGGAGCTTGCTAAAACTGGCTCTGCGCGTAATTTTATGGTCGAAGCTGAGTATGCCCTGGAAGTCCGCGAAGAGCGCGGCTTAGGCTGTGTTCGTGATCTCCAATAATTGATTAAAGGGGAGGGAGGGTAATCCTCCCTCTTATAACCGATGCAAGATCAAGAGAACTATACAGTCCACCAAGATGATATCGAGTACACCCGGACTGCCTATGTAAAGCCTGTCTTAGATTATTGCGAGGCTTTACGTCAAGCAAAATCGTATGGAGAAAATGATTTCCAGCTCAAAGCGGTAATACCCTCGATTGTTATTGATCACTACTGCATGGTGCACAAGGTTCCTTATAAAGACTTTGTAAGCAACCCTGAACATATTAAAAGAATTTGTAATTCCCCAGAGTTATCTCTGTTTCGCGTGAAACCAGGAAGATTATGAAAAGACCTAACACTTATGTAGTTGCAACGCGTGGAGTAATAGTCGGGGCAAATCTTGACTCCGAATTTGTGGATCTCCCTTTAAATTCCGCCGGTGAGAGACCTTACGCCATTCGGATAGTGTCTACTGTCCCAGCTTATGTAAAGGTTGGTGGAGCAGCTGATAGCGCAGAAGTTGGAGACACTTTAGTGCAACCTGGCGATGGAATCGAATTAGCTGTACCTAGGAGTGCTGCGGTCACAAAGATCTTCGCGAAAAAAGTCTTTGCTACTGGGCCCGATGGCATTGTTCAGATTACAGCGATTGAAGATTAATAATGTCTTTAACAAACTATGCTGAGCTAATCTCGGCCGTTGAGCGATGGATTAAAAGGGCGGATCTGAATTCTCAAATCCCAGACTTTATCTCCATCACAGAAAACAAACTCTCACGAGTTTTACGCACAGCACAACAACAAACACAGGTTATCGCAAACGCAGCTTTCCCTATCGCTATTCCTGGGGATCTGCAAGATGTAATAGCGTTGAGTGTATTAGTTGGTGCGAGATATAAATCTTTAGAGTATCTACCAGGCAATAAAGTAAACAATAGTAAAGGTACTGCTTTCGGGTATTCGGTCTTAAATAACAAGTTTATCCTGGAGCCCGCCAGTGAAAACGCTATTGATTACAAGTTAGATTACTACGCCAAGATACCAGCGTTAAATGAGATAAACACTACTAATTGGCTGCTTACAAAATATCCAGGTGTATATCTTTACGGAGCTTTAATCCAAGCGAGTTTATACATGGTGGATGACGAAAGAATTGGTGTCTGGAAGGCCCAGTTCGAAGAAGAAATTAACTTAATTAATCTAGACAATAACGCGCTTGCCGCGCGTGGGTCTTTGGCTGTGAGGGCTAGATAATGCCATTAGAAGTTGCAACATATATTAATGGATTAGTGGCGGCTAATCCTGATGGGAACGACCCAAAGTCGCTAGGAGATAACCATATAAGGTTGGTTAAATCCACACTTAAAAATACGTTCCCAAATATTACTGGCGCGGTTACTCCAACTCATACAGAGTTAAATTATGTTGATGGTGTAATAAGCCCGCTACAAGCGCAGATAGATTTAAAATCCCCCATTAATAACCCAACCTTTACGGGCACTGTAACTCTTCCTGCAGACACAACTATAGGGACAGTTTCCCCTTCTGAGATACTTACATTAGACGGCGTAACAAGCCCCATACAGACACAATTAAATACACTTGATACAGACAAAGCCCCAAAGGCTTCGCCGACATTTACGGGTACTGTTACGCTGCCGCCAACTACGAGCATTGGCACTGTTAGCGCGGCTGAGATCGCAACGCTAGACGGCGTAACGAGCGCAATACAGACGCAGCTTGATCAATTAACCCTTCTGAAGGCTCCTTTAGCATCGCCAGCTTTAACAGGGGTGCCTACAGCGCCTACGGCGGCGGCAAACACTGCTACAACACAAATAGCTACAACGGCTTTTGTGGCGGCTCAGGCTTTTATTAATGTACTGCCTGGGCAAGCGGGGAATGGAGGTAAATTTGTAACCACAGACGGCGTTAGTGCGTCATGGGCTTTCCCGGGCGTAATTATTCCCGAGGCTAAAGCGGCTAACTATTTAGTGTTAATTACTGATCGCTTAAAGCTTTTTGATTGCACGGGCTCCTTTACTCTCTCGTTCGATAACCCCGCCACGTTAACAGCGAATTGGTTCGCTTATGTTCGCAATTCAGGCTCTGGAGATATAACCATTTCTGCCACGGTTGGCAGTATTGACGGACTCTCTAGTTACATCATGTACCCCAACGAGGTGCGGCTTTTTTATTGTGACGGAATCACATTAACTTCCGTTGTTTTACAACCTTTCAGGAAGCAATTTAATACTTCAGGAAATTTCACCAAGCCTCCTGGTTATACAAGTTTTTCAGGTCTTCTCTGGGGCGGTGGGGGTGGTGGTGGAAAAGGAGATGCTACCGGATCAGGCGGGGGTGGCGGTGGCGGCAGTTGCGTACAGATGTATTTTGACCCTGCAGCCCTCCCCACAACAGTAGCGGTAGGTATCGGATCTGGAGGAGCTGGTGCTGTTGCGACAGGCAGCGGTGGTTTAGGTGGTAATACTACTTTTGGCGCCTTGGCTACAGCTTATGCTGGTGGGGGCGGTGGTGGAGTTGCTGGCGCAAATAACGCGGCAGGGGGCGGCGGCGGTGGAGTATTGGGGGCAGGCGCCAGCGCATCAGGAGTATTAGCTGGCAGTGCTGGGGCGCCAACTAGCTCCCCTAATGCTCAGTTTGGTGGCGGGCAAGGCTCGGCAGGGGTCATTATTTGCGCGGCTGTTTATGGGGGCGCGGGTGGGGCTCAAGGTAAAAATGTTGCAGTTGGAAATGCTGGGTCTGTTTCTTTGTTTGGGGGCGGGTCTGGTGGTGGTAGTGCTACTGTCACCCCGGGGGCTGGTGGTGCGTCGAGTTTTGCCGGGGCTGGTGGTGCAGGCGGCACTGCTGCTCTAAGCGGCTCTGACGGGGTGGCACCCGCAGGGGGAGGAGGTGGGACGGTGAACGGGGCTAAGGGTGGCGATGGTGCGCCTGGCCGTGTAATTATTTGGGGGAGTTGATATGGCTTACGCTATTTTAAGTGATAGTAATCATGTTTTAAATATTATTGACGCAACGCCGGAGTATGCAGCCAGCATTAATGCGGTATTAGTTCCCGAAGACGTGCCCGTGGCTATTGGTTGGTTTTACGATGGCGTAACTTTTACGCCCGTTGTAAACAACGTTACGGTGCCGGATCAGGTCACAATGAGACAGTTTCGGCTTGCCTTGTTTTATACGGGGGTGGACTCAATCCCAACAAATATACAAACATTAAACGATCCAGAAAAAACCTTATTACAAATTGGTTGGGAGTGTGATGATTTTGTAGTCCGTGGGAGTGAGTTTATTAATTTGTTTTGCCAGCATTTAAACTTTACTGAATCCGCAATGGATGCAATCTTTATCCAGGCCGGCCAGCTGTGAACGTTACAATCCCAAACGCTGGGCAGTATGGGGTTATTAAAGATTTAACGCCCCAAGAACTGCCTATCAATGCATGGTCTAACTCCTCCAACGTCCGTTTTAAAAACGGGTACGTTGAAAAGTTTCGGGGTGAGCGGATAGTCTTTGACCCGCCCAGTATTGTCCCTTATTTTATTACCCCATATCAAACCAATACAACCCGTTTCATTGTGCACGCTGGTCTGCAGCAGGTTTTTGTTGATGACGGCGTAACCAGAACCGACATTACCAACGCATTAAATACCGGGGCTATTGACAATAGATGGACTGGTGGCAGCCTTAATGGGGTTTTAGTACTTAACAACGGCGTTAACATCCCCCAATATTGGGGAGGCAATATTGCGTTTAACTTGGCAGACTTGCCTGGGTGGCCCGCTACGTCTAGATGTAAATCATTACGCCCTTTTAAAAATTATTTAGTTGGGGTTGGGTTTAGTGTAGGGGCTACTCAACTACCGCACCTTGTCAGGTGGTCAAATGCCGCTGACCCGGGCTCCATCCCCAATCAATGGACTGCAACTGCGACTAATGACGCGGGAGAAGTAGACCTTGCGGAAACCACCGACTTGATGGTGGATAGTTTACCGCTGGGTGATGTAAATATTATTTATAAGCAGCAGTCCATGTACTCCATGCAGTATATCGGCCCCCCTTACATCTTTAGGTTCGCACGGTTACCGGGCGAGCTAGGGCTGCTTGCTCCAGGCTGTGTTGTTATGACACCCGTTGGACATGTCGTGCTGGCAGGCGGGGACGTAATCCAGCACTCAGGGCAAGGGCCTAAATCGATTCTCTCCGGCAGGATGCGCCGCTGGTTATTTAATAACATAGACTCAGATTTGCAGGCGAGAAGCTTTTTAGCTCTTAACCAATCCCGTAATGAGGTATGGATCTGTTTTCCCGAGCCAGGCGCTACAGCTTGCACTAAAGCCCTCGTTTGGAACTGGGAAGAGAACACCTTCGGGCTTCGTGATTTGAACCAAGTTACTTATGGGACAAATGGAAAAATTAAACAATCTATTGTCTCAACTTGGGACGTTGACCCAGACCCTTGGAACTCGGATGTTACCGTCTGGAATCAGGACGAATACGGTCTTACAGAAGAGCGCTTATTGCTAACTACTGTTGAGCCTAAAATTCTTACGGTGGATACTGGCGCAAGTTATGACAATGTCTACTTTAATAGCTTTGTCGAGCGCGTAGGCTTATCGTTTGATAAGCCTGATAGAGTTAAAACTATACGCGCGATTTACCCGCGCATTGATGCAATTGAAGGCACGGTCGTTAAGATTTCAGCAGGCGGGGCTATGGATCCAGAAGCCGCCGTTACTTGGTCTGACCCTGTTAACTATATTGTGGGTAGTACATATAAAGCGGATTTGTTCGCCACAGGACGGTTTTTAGCCGTCCGTTTTGAAAGCTCAGATACGCAGCCTTGGCGCATTCGGTCTTTTGATTTAGACATTATTGATCGAGGGAGGTATTAATGAGCTATTCCCCCGGCCAGGTACCCGCAAGTGTTGAGGCGATCCCTGCCTTTTTAATGAGCGAGCTACAGAACCTAGTACAAGCACTCAACAATCCGCAGCAGTACGCTTATTTCACCACTCTCTATGCTCAACTCCCTAGACCTAGGGAAGGCATGGTAGTAAAGGCTGACGGTTCGGCTTGGAACCCTGGAGCTGGGTCTGGCCTTTATATGTATTTAGACAATGTTTTACAAAATATTGTAACGTCAAGTGTAACTAAAATTAATTGGTTACCTATTATTTCTGGTTCAACTTCTGCGGGAATTGGGAGCTATACAAAACAGGTAGGAACTTATATTAAATTAAATAAATTAATTTATATGACGGCTAATTTGGCCTGGACAGCTCATTCCGGAACCGGTAATATTAAAATAGATAATTTACCTTTTATTGCAAGTAATAGCATAGTACAACCAATCCCAATATTTGCTGACGGGTTAACCATTAATGGAGCCCCGTGGTTATTAATAAAAAACAATACCAATACGGCGGATGTTTTTACTATTAATAATGGAGTTAAAAACCCGTTAGTAATGGATACAGATGTTACAGAATTTAATTTTTCTGGTTGTTATGAAATTCAATGAATTTTGAAATTCGCCCAATTAAAAATCCGATTATTATTTGGAATAAATTATTACCTTTTATTTCACGGGCAATTGAATACGGACATGGTTATATAACTGCAGAAAGTATTAGAACCTCTTTAGAAACGCAAGAGGCGAGCGCAATAGGAATCTATGCTAAAGAGTGGAGATACGGAGCAAAGGCAACTTATGGGGACTTATGCGGTGTGTGTGTGGCGGAAGTCCGGGATTACCCACTAGAGCCCCCAAAAAGAGCGCTTATTGTGTGCCTTTTAGGTGGCGATGGTTTTGACGCATGGGGCAAAAAGTTGGTTACAGGGTTAGAGATGCTTGGCAAATCCCTGGGGTGTGATGAGATACAAGCGAGCGGTCGACGTGGCTGGTCCAGAAAGCTAATGCAATTTGGCTGGGGTGAGCAAAAGGTCATAGTGGCTAAAAATTTGAGGGGTTAAATAATGGAAGCATTGGCGGGAACGGTTATTAGCTCTGTTGTTGGGGGTTTATTGTCTGATGATGAGGAGCAGGCCCAGACTACCTCAACGCAGCAAATGGATCCAGAACTCCGAAAGGCTATGTTTGGCGCTGGCGGGATTTTCGACACCGCAAAAACTCTTTATAACCAAAACCCCACCGGCATGAATGACGCAATGCGGATGGGGATTAACACCCAAAGAAATTTGTTTACCAACCCTGACGCTCTGAATGCTTTTCAGGGGATGCTCGGGCGAGGTGCCCACATGTTAGGTGAACAAATTGCAGGCAACCCTTTTACCCAGGGCACACTAGGGCAGTTCGGCGCGCGGCGCCCGATGAACACAGGGGTTGTGCCCCCGCCTATACAAAATACACCTAATGTGTTACCTGGTCTCTCTGCATATGCGCATCAGTTTAACACCCAGCAAATGGGCCCAAGCGCTCCTAAGTCAGTATTAATGGAGATGCAAGGGGCCGCCCCTCAACCGCAACCTGTCCCTATTGCGGTGGCCCCTCCGCCCGCGATCCCGTATTACAAGAGAGACTTAGCGGAAGAGTGGAACAATAACCCCGAATTTTGGAAGTTTTAATCATGGCGGCTCAACCCTCTAACGGAAAGCAAGGGCAGGGAAAATCTGTCCCACTGGATTGGAAAAATACTGCGACCGCTGCATTGTCGGGGCAGCCCAATAACCCATACTTACAGCAGATGGGGCAAGGGATTACTGACCAAATTACACAAAACACGATGCAGAACGTTTTGCCCGGCATTAATGCGGGCGCTATGGTGGCGGGTGGTTTTGGTGGCTCCCGTCAAGGTGTAGCGCAGGGGGTGGCTGTCTCCAATATGAACCGAGACATCAGCAATGCGCTTGCTAATCAAGCAGGGCAAATTTACGAAAGCGCGCAGAATAGAGCCGGTCAAGCCGCATCTTTATTGCAAAATAATGAAATGCAAGATAAACAGCTTGCTAACCAAAAAGATTGGCAATTTAATCAGTTAAGTAATGCGCTTGAAATTGCAAAAATTAACGATGCTAGCCGCCGTATTGAAATGGCAAACCAATATGATCTTGGCAAAGGTAATCTAGGTTTAGGTCAATTTGGAGCAGATACAAATCGTTATGTCCAGCTAGGCCAGCTAGGGCTGCAAGGACAGAAACAAGCATTAGACCAAATGTTGGGCCAGCAAGCGGCAAGAACAAACCAGTATCAGGCTGAAACTGGCCGTATGGGCACATTAGGTGGGCTATCTAATAATCAATACCAAGCCGAAACTGGCCGGATGGGGACTTTAGGAAATCTCGCTTTGAATTACGGCCAACTAGATGCTACTCGGGCTAATAATGAAATGAATTTTTATACCCAGCAACGCGGGCAAGATCTCCAAGCATTAGGGTTAGGATCTCAAATTTTCGGTCAAGGCTATCAAGGCTTGTTAGGGTCTGGCCAAGGTATGTACAACACAGGCGTACAAGAGTTTGACTCGCCCTGGAAGGCATTTAACAACTACGCTGCAATGATTGTCCCTAACGCAGGGTTAGGAGCCACTCAAGTTAACACTCAACCCGGAGGAGGCTCCTCACCCTTTGCAGGGATTGCAGGGGCTCTAGGAAGCCGCTTAGGGGCAGGGGTAGGTAACTGGTTTGGAGGATCAGGCGGTAGCAATAGCAATAATGGCTACAGCAGCATGGATAACAATTACAACTACGGCGGTTCAGGTGATTTTTTTAGTGGTTACGCCTAAGAGGTGATAGATGGGATTGTTTAATTTTTTAGATGAGATGTCACCTGAGCAAAAACAAGGGATGCTAACCGGCCTTGCTCAAGCAATGCAAGGTAACCCTATTGGGCAGCGGCGTGTAAGCGCAATGGAAGCATTTGCCAGAGGTTTGCTAGGCGCCCAGCAAGGCGTTCAGGCAGCAGAGCAAAACGCCGCTAAGCAGAAAATCCAAAATATGCAGATAGAGGAAATGCGCGCACAGCAGCAACAACGCGCGCTAGAGGTCGAGTCTGCAAAAAGAGCAGCAGAGTTAGCAGCAAAGCAGCAAGCCGCTAAAGGTGAATTTATGTCGCAACTGCCAGGCTTATTGTCAGGCAATCAAAGCCTACAAGCATTGAGCGGACTAGAGGGCCCTAATCAAGGCGCTGCATCTACTAATGGAGGCGCCTCGAGAATTGCGCAGCTATCAGGTGGCGGTGGGCTTACGCCTGAAATTGCAGCAAGAGCTTATGCGGCTGGTATCCCGCTAGATGCATTACATAGTATTGCTAACGCGGGGATGACCAAAGTTAAAGATTTTAAAGAAGTGCGCGGGCCAAATGGTGCGCCTATGGTAGTGGGATTTGATGAATTTGGAAGGCCCGTTAATACTAACCAGCAGGTTTGGAAAGCCCCAGAATTTAGAGATTTAGGTGACCGCGTACAAGCGATTGATCCAACAACTATGCAAGCGTTGGCAAACTACACCAAAGGGCAATCTGCAGATAGTAAAGCCTCTAACGCGATTGCTTGGGCTAACCATAATTTGTCAAAGCAGCGTCTTGCGATGGATCAAGACGCTAATAAAGTAGAGCGAAATACTAAAGGCGCGCCCGCCGGGTATCGGTGGACAGCTAACGGTAATTTGGAGTATATCCCCAACGGCCCTGCTGATCCCTCTAAACAAAGTATGGGAGCCCCAACCGAAGATGAACGCAAGGCTAAAGGTTGGCTTGAGCAAATGAACTTTGCCATGAAAAACATGAATGATGCTCTCGCCAAAAACCAGAGTGCAAGCAAGCCAGGGCTAATTGAAAATGCTGGAATATTGCCAGAAGCGATGCGGAACGCGTCAAGATCATCTGAACGCCAAAAGTATGTACAGGCTACTAGCTCCTTCGCAGAAGCTGCTTTACGCGCGGCAACTGGCGCAGGAATTAACGAAAGCGAAGCGCGCCAGAAAGTGGCTGAGTTAACGCCGCAATTAGGGGATAAACCGGAGGTGGTGCAGCAAAAACAAGAGGCTATGCAAATGTATATAAAAGCCATAGAAGCTAGAGCAGGCCGCGCGTTAAAGTCTGCGCCTGAATCGAATGATTTTTCCGGCTTTACTATCCGAAAGCTCTAAATGGCAAGATATGAGATTACCGCCCCTGATGGCTCGAAGTTTGAAGTTAATGCTCCAGACACTGCCACGCCAGAGCAAATACAAGCCTATGCTGCTAACCAATTTAAAGCACAGAAGCAAACCCCTGTCCCTAGCCGCCCTGCAACCCCTCCCGACCCTACGGGCAGTGCTTTAGATAATGTGCTTGCCGGGGCGGGGAAAGCCTACGCCGATTTAGGGCGCGGTGCAAAACAATTACTAGGGGTAGGAGCTTTAAAAGGGTTAGAGGATCATCCAATTTTAAGCAAGCTTCCCAGGGCAATTGGATTGCCTACGGCGGGGGAAGCATTAGGGCTGCCGACATCAAGTGAGGTTGCGAAAAACGTCCAGCGTGATATTGATGAGGCTAAAAAACGCGATGCCGCATTAATGAGTAGAGGCGGCGGTATCACAGGGAATATTATTGGCAACATGGCTTTAGCCGCTCCGGCTGCGCTTATCCCGGGGGCTAATGCTGCCGCAGGCGCAGGCATACTAGGTGCGATCCAAGGGTTATTGCAACCTGTTGCGTCGGGCGAAAGCCGCGCTGTGAATACATCATTGGGTGCAGCTGGTGGTTTAGCAGGGCTAGGACTCTCTAAGTTGATAGGTAAAGCGGTAGCCCCCGTCAATATAAATGTTACGCCTGAGCGGCAACGTTTGATTGATGCCGCGGTGAAAGAAAATATCCCGCTAGACCTCGCGCAGGTTACGGGGAGTAAACCCCTCCAAATAGCAAATTCGGTTTTATCTAATTTACCTATTACCGCTGGGAAAGAAGCTCAAAAACAAGCCGCGCAACAAGCCGCTTTTAATCGGGCTGTATTGGCTCGCGCTGGGCAAGAAGCAGACGCTGCAACGCCTGAAGTGATTAAAGCCGCTGAGCAAAAATTAGGCAAAATAATTCAAGATGCTACAAAAGGCCAAAAGATAGGGTTAGATGAAGGGTTCCAAAAAAACATACAAAAAACTATTGAGCAATACAAAGATGTTTTAGACCCGTTGCAAAGGCAAGAGCTAAACCGTGTTGCGGATATGTTTGCTAAAGGGAAAAATGTGCAGATGCACGGCGAAGCCTACCAGACAGCTCGCTCAATGTTAGGGCGGAAAGCTAATAGCCTTTTTAAAAACGACCCAGAAGCCGCGCGCGCTTATCAGGGGATCCAGTCTGCATTAGATGACGCAGCAGAACGTTCGCTGCCTGCTGAAAAACTAGCGCAACTATCGACGGCCCGGAGTCAATACGGTCCGCTTATGGCTATTGAAAAAGCGATGTCTAAGGTGGGG
>Ga0268298_10005607_pt1 | contig 11691 bp, 8 predicted proteins | sample WWTPWeurt_MetaG_FD_194462 | JGI IMG/M metagenome (GOLD analysis project Ga0268298, IMG submission 194462) | Activated sludge microbial communities from WWTP in Nijmegen, Gelderland, Netherland - WWTP Weurt | ecosystem: Engineered > WWTP > Aerobic digester > Activated sludge | place: Netherlands...
GGAAATGTCGCGGAGGCAGGTTGATGATGAGCCGGCGGCATTCACCCCTCATGCACGCTTCGAGCTTGTTGGTGATGAGCACCTGATGCCAGTTGGGCAGGAATTCTGTTGTTTTCTCGAGTTCCCGGAAGCACTGGATTGTGAACGAATAGAGGTCCTGGCGCAGCAGGGCGTTGAATTCTTCCCTGGTGATCAAGTCAGGGCCGGTTGCCATCGCCGTGGAGCGATTGTTGACTAGCCCCGTCATTCGGCCCCCTTGGGACCAGAATCACCCTTGGCCAGCTCCGCCCGCATTCTCATCAGAACCCCCTTGAGATGGGCCTGATCTTGCCCGGCACTGGGGGTCTCCTCTCCCAGGTCTGCCAACCCCTGCTCCGCGATTCTGAGCACCAAAGGTGCGGCTTTGAGGTCTCCAGAGGCAGCCTTGTTCAGCAGGCGGCGCAAGACCACCTCCATCATGGGCATCACCTTTTTGCGCCCGCCCTTCTCGACCACCGAAATCCGCTCGGCCATGAGTTGCTGCATCAGGGTGGCGGCGTTCAGGCTTCCCTTCGGCCTTCCCTTGGGGTTCCCGGACTGGCCTTCCTGGAACCGGGTGGCCTTCGGCGGCCGACCGTAGCCCACCTGATAGTCCTTCTCCTCAGCCATTGACCACCTCCTTCAGGTCGGTCGCCTGGCGCTCCGCCTGAACCTGCTCGAAGCTCGACCCACCCTCCGCGAGCGCAGCGGAATCTCCCGTCAGCTTCTGCCAACGCCGAATGATCGTGTCCACGTAGAGGGGGTCCAGCTCCATTCCGAAACAAGCCCGCCCCACCCGCTCCGCCGCCATGAGGGTGGTGCCGCTACCCAGAAAGCTGTCCAGGATGACCTCGCCCCTCCTGGAGCTATCCAGGATGGCGTCCGCCACGAGGGCCACCGGCTTGACCGTGGGATGCAGCGCCAGCAGGTTGCCTTCCTCCGTGGCCCGGCCAAAGGAATTCACGCCTGGGTACCGCCAGACATTGCTTCGATAGCGGCCATGCTGGCCGAGCTGCACGTGGTTCTGGTGCGGGGCTTTTCCGTTCTTGAACACCAGCACCAGCTCGTGCTGGCTGCGGTAGAAGGACCCCATGCCGGCGTTGTCCTTGGCCCAGACACAGAGGTTCTTCAGCTCGGTGTAAACCTGGTGGCCTGCGTCCAGGACCTCCGGCAGGTGGCGCCAGTCCATGCAGACGTAGTGCAGGGCCCCATCGTCGCTGCAAGCTGCAAGGCGCTCCATGGCCGTCTTCAGGAAGGTCGTGAATTCGGCCACGCTCATTTCCCCGGCGGCCATGGCGAATTCGCGGTGCCGCACGGAGCCCAGGCCAGTGCAGTGGCCATCAATAGGGACGTTGTAGGGCGGGTCCGTGAACACGGCTGCCGCCTTCCGCCCGCCCATCAGCTTGGCCAGGTCCCCCACCTCGAGGGCATTCCCACAAAGCACCCGGTGGCGGCCCAGGAGCCAGAGGTCACCCGGGCGAGTGACCGGGGCCCCCACAGAGATCTCGGGAACCTCGTCGGCGGGGTCGGGCTTGTCCTTCCCGGGCTCCCGGATGTCGAGGCATTCGATCCGAACGTCGATCTCCCCCATCTCGAAGCCGGTGACCTCGAGGCTGAAGTCCAGATCCACCAGGGAGAGCTCCTTCAGCTGCTCTGCCAGCAGGCGGTCATCCCATTCCGAGATCTCCGTCAAACGGTTGTCTGCAATGCGATAGGCCTTGGCCTGGTCCTCAGTAAGGTGCTCCAGCATGATGGTCGGCACCGCCTCCCACCCGAGTTTTTGTGCTGCCTGGAGGCGCCCATGTCCGGCCACGATCTGACCGTTCCGATCGACCAGAATCGGGACATTGAACCCGAACGTCTCGATGCTCCGAGCGATCTTCGTGATCTGCCGAGCGGAGTGCTGCCGAGGGTTGCGGGGGTCGGGACGGATCTCCTTCAAAGGTCGCACGACCACGTAAAGAGCCGCATCCCCCTTACTTGAGAGCCGAGACGAGTCTGGCCCGAGTTGGGATATTGATGCCTTGCCCACCATGATGATGATCTCCAATGCGACGTCCCCAATGCGGGGATAGTGCAATTGAAGAATTCCAAAGGGCCAAGGTCTGGTCTATTCACCTAGGTGAAAAGATTTCCGTGCAGGCTTCAGATAAAATGCCGGGCCATTCCACCAGGTACAGGCATATCGAGATCTAGGTGCTCGTGGGCTGTCTCGGAACGGAGTACTCATAGGCAAAGGGGTCCAGTCCAGCAGGATCGATGGCCCACGGTCTGATGACTCGAAGGATCCCGCCTTTGGCTACCGGGGCCTCCTTGGTACCCCCGAGCTTGATGGCGGAAACAATACAAAGGCCAATTGTTTCGTTGGTCACGGGGGGCGCTCGATAGACTGGCCTTTATTCCCAGAAATTGGAGGGGTGAATGCCTCTTGATGAGGTTTCCGAAACGGCCCATGGGATTCAGGTGTCAGTGGACCTGAATGTGGCTTCGACGCTGTCCTGGGCGGGCGAGCATTGCGGAGTCCCATTGATCCGGGGGCTTCGCCTGGAGGCGAAGGAAGGCCAGGGATTCCCTGGGGGTGAACTGATCCTTGAACTCCGGCCGGACCTCGGTCCTGTCAAAACGCTCCAGATTCCCCCCATCGCAGCGGGTGAATCCTTCGCCCTGGATCGCATCGTGTACCGCCTTCCGGCCGGCCGGCTCCGTTCAGTGGTCGAAACGGAAGCCGCGGATCTCGTGTGGATCCTCAACGCGCAGGGGAAGACGACCGCCATGGGTTCCGCGCCTGTCGAGGTACTGCCCTGCCACCATTGGCCCGGAAGCCGGACGCCCCCCGCGCTGTTGGCCTCCTTCGTGCTGCCCAACCACCCTGTCATCGGCCAGATCTTGCGGCGCGTGTCGGACCGGCTCCGTGCCGCGTCCGGCACGGCGGCCATCGACGGCTACCAGTCCCGTTCGCCCCGAGTGGCCCGGGCCCAGGTGATGGCGCTCTACGAGGTAATCCAGGGCTTGAACCTCGGCTACATCGGCGTCCCCGCCAGTTTCGAGGCCACCGGACAGAAGGTCCGTCTTCCGGACATGATCCTTCATGATCGGCTGGCGAACTGCCTGGACATCACCCTACTGGCCGCGGCCTGCCTCGAACAGATGGGCCTCCACCCGCTGGTGGTGCTGATCCAGGGGCACGCCTTCCCGGGCGTGTGGCTCGTTGACGAGCGGTTCCCGGAGGGCATCGTGGAGGACACGGCCCGCCTACGCACCCTGGTGGCTCTGGACCAAGTGCTGCTCTGGGACGGGACCGTGAACATGCAGGACCTTCCGGTCGCCATGTCCGTGGCTGAACGCACCGCCCTGGCCCATCTGAACGATGAAACCCGGTTCGCTTACGCGCTGGATGTGCATGTCGTCCGGGGCGAGCGTTTCCTGCCGCTTCCGATCCGGGATGTGGCTGTCCAGGCTCGCACTGCCTCACCAGAGCCGGCTGGGGCGGGCGCACCCATGGATCCCCTCCGGCAGATCCTGGAAGAAGCGGCGCGGGAGGCCGCCAACCAGCCACTTCCCCCACCGCCTCCGCCATCCCAGACCGTGGTCAACCGCTTCCAGAAGTGGAAGGAGCGCCTGCTGGACTTGTCCCTCAGGAACCGGCTGCTCAATTTCAAGCTGTCCGGAAACGCCGCCCTTCCGCTTGAGGTGCCCGACGTACCCCGGTTCGAGGACGCCCTTGCGGACGGAAGGGAGTTCGCGATCCTGCCCAAACCGCCTCAAGACAGCCGGGATGAACGCGACCTCCGTCTGCTTTCGGCAAGAGACGACGCGGGCGAGTGGCGCGGAAGGCGGATCCAGGACCAGGCGGGTGGCACGCTCCATTCCCCCCTGCCTTCGGGAGAATTCTGGACCCGGGCCAGCAGCCTAGACCGCCAGGCCCAAACGGACCTGGAAGAAGGAGGCGCCGTCACCCTCTTCGCCGTCGTGGGCCTGTTGAAGTGGTACGAATCCGCTGATGCGCCCCAGCCGCGCCTGGCCCCTTTGCTCCTCTATCCGGTGAAGCTTGTCTTCGATCGGAAGCTGCGCCGGGTGAAGGTGTGTCGCGAGCCTGAGGACCCGATGCCGAACCTCACCCTCGCCGAGAAGATGCGACGGGACTACGGTGTCGATTTTGGATTCCTCGCCGCGCTGGAGCCGGACGATTCTGGCCTGGACATTCCTTTGCTGCTCCGGCGGTCCCGCGAAGCCATCCAGCAAATGCCGCGCTGGGAGATTCTGGAGGAAACGCACCTGGGGCACTTCACCTTCACGAAGTTCCTCATGTGGAAGGACCTGGAGGACAACGCCGAGGCACTGATGCGGAGTCCCATCGTCCAGCACCTGGCCCGAGCCGAGGACGGAGTGTTCCCGGCACAGCCGGAAGTGGCGCCCACTGAGACACTGGACGAGCAGGACCCCGCGCAGCTAGCCTGCGTGCTCGATGCGGACTCCACCCAGTTGAGCGCAGTGGCCTCGGCCCTCCAGGGCCGCAACTTCGTGCTCCAGGGCCCTCCCGGCACAGGCAAGTCCCAGACCATCACCAACCTCATCGCCTGCGCCTTGGCCGCTGGTAAGAGCGTGCTGTTCGTGTCCGAGAAGATGGCCGCTCTGGAGGTGGTCTACACCCGGCTAAAGAAGGTCGGCCTTGGCGACTTCTGCCTGGAGCTGCACTCCCACAAGAGCCACAAGAAGCAGGTGCTGGATTCCTTCCGCCAGGTGCTGGAGCGCTCGGACCGCGTGGCCGCGGTGGATGTGGACACCCGGGCCCGGGAACTCCAGGCGTTGCGGAAGGAGCTCAATGCCTACGTCACGGCCCTGCACCGGCCACAATCCCTCGGAATCAGCCTCTTCGAGGGCGCGAGCCGGGCGCTGGAACTCCGGAAGGCGCCGGGGGTGGTCCTGGGCCTCAAGGGTCTGGCGGACCTGGGACCAGAGGCCTTCCGGCGCATGTGCGATGCCGTGGAGGCCTTCGCCAGCCGCGCCCAGAGCGTGGAGCCGGCAGGCGCCCACCCATGGTCCGGCACCCATCCAGGCGCCTGGTCCCACGAGGGAGAGGGGCAGGCGCGGGAGGCCTTGGAGGAGGCCACCCAAGCCCTGGCCCGGATCCATGAGGCAACCCAGGCCGCGGCAGGCCTGCTCGACACCTCCACCCCTTCCACGTTGGAGTCCGTGAAACACCTTTCAGCGGCCTTGGACGCGGTCTGCGAGGGGCTAATGCCCGCAGAAGCTCTGGAACCGGAGGCATGGCGTCGCCTGAAGGAGGAAGCGGAAACCCACAAGGCCGAGCAGGCCGCGCTGACCCTCCGCAGGGGTGCCCTTGCGGTCCGATGGAAGCCTGAACTCTGGAGCCTGGAACTCGGGGGGCTGCAGGCTACCTACCAGCAGCAGGCCCATGCGTTTCCGCTGCTGCGCTTCTTCACGCTCTGGGGCGCACGAAAACAACTGTCACCCTACGCGGCCCCAACCCTGCCAGAGCCGCCCCAGGTGCTGCTCGATCTGACTGAAGCTATCGAGGTCAAGCGCCTGGAAGCCCAGCTTCGGACCCGGATGGCCGCGTTCTCGAAGCGGTTGGCGCCTGCCCGGAGCGAGGATTTCGGGCTCCTGGAGATCCGGATCGCCCGACTAGAAGGTCACCTCGGACACCTGTCCACCGACGCGATCCGCCAAGGGTTGAAGTCCCGCCTGGGTGACGCGCGTCTCCAGGTGGTCCAGACGGAACTCTCGCAGGCCATCGGGACCTTCGCTTCCATGGAATCCCGGCTCGGACAGCTCCTGGGGCTCGCCGGCCTAGCCGGCTGGGCCACCTGGTCACAGGAGAGCTACCCCGCCTGGCTGGAGGAATGCCTCCGGACCTGGACCGGGAACCTGCGCCTGCTACGAAGCTGGTGCCACTACCGCCAAGCCGCCGAAACCATGGGCGAAGTAAATCTGGCTGCGCTCGCCAGGGCTCACGAGCAGGACTCGATCCGCTCGGACCGCCTCATGGACGCATTTGAGAAGGCCCTCTACACAGACTGGGTTGCTGCCATCCAGGACCGGGAGCCCGTCCTCAGGTCCTTCGACGGCGCCCACCACCACGCGAAGGTGGGCGGATTCCGGGACATTGACCGCCGATGGCTGGCCCTGTCTCGCCAGGTGGTGGTACGCAGCCTGGAAAGCCGCCTTCCCTCGGTTGGCAGCTCAGTGGCGGAATCCTCGGACCTGGGCGTCCTCCTGCGGGAAACCCGCAAGAAGCGGAGCCACATGGCTGTGCGGAAGCTCTTTCAGGCCATCCCGAAGCTGCTGCCGAGGCTCAAGCCCTGCCTGCTCATGAGCCCGCTGTCGGTGGCCCAGTACCTCCCGGCAGAGGCGGACCCCATGGACCTCATCGTCTTCGATGAGGCGTCCCAGATCAGCACCCACGATGCCATCGGGGCGCTGGCTCGGGGTCGTCAGGTCGTCATCGTCGGGGACAGCCGCCAGTTGCCGCCGACCAGCTTCTTCAGCCGGAACCTGGAGGAGGAAGGAACGCCAGACGAGAACGATGTCGTGGAGTTGGAGAGCATCCTGGATGAGGCCGTGGCCAAGCAGATGCCTGAGCAGTGGCTGGGGTGGCACTACCGGAGCCGCCACGAAACCCTGATCGACTTCAGCAACCAGCGCTACTACGAGAACCGCTTGAATGTGTTCCCGGCGGCGTCGCGAAAGGTGGCCGACCTGGGGGTGGTGTGGCATGCCGTGCTCGAGGGGGTCTACTACGGGGGTGGTTGCAAGGACCGGAAGAAGGAGCGAACGAACCCGGTGGAGGCGGAGCGCCTCGTGGCCAATTTGGTCGCGTCACTGCGCCAGACCTTGCCCGGTGAGCGCAGCTTCGGGGTGGTTACCTTCAGCATGAGCCAGCAGCGATTCATCCAGGACCTTCTCGACGAACAACGTTCGCTGCACCCGGAGATTGAAGCCCATTGGCAGGGAGGAGAGCCGCCCTTCGTGAAGAACCTGGAAAACGTACAGGGCGACGAGCGGGACGAGATCCTGTTCAGCATCGGCTACGCCCGGGATGAGCAGGGTAGGTTGAGGCTGCATTTCGGCCCCCTAAGTAACTCGGGTGGTGAGCGTCGCCTGAACGTGGCTGTCACCCGTGCCCGGAAGCAGATGCGGGTCTTCTCGACCCTGACCCACGACCAGATCGACCTGCACCGGACCAAATCGGTGGGAGCTTCGCACCTGAAGGAGTTCCTGCAATACGTAGCCCAGCGGCATGCCGCGGCTGTCCATCCACCACCGGTGAAATTCGCGGGAGGTTTCGAGCGGGAGATTTACGAGACCGTCGTGCGGCTCGGATTCGAGGCCCACACGCAGGTGGGTTGCGGCCATTACCGGGTGGACGTGGCGGTGGTGGACCCTAGTGACCCGGGTCGCTACTTGCTCGGGATCGAATGCGATGGCCAGCCTTATGCCAAAGCGCCCACGGCCCGGGACCGGGACCGGCTCCGCCACGAGGTGCTGGAAGGCCTGGGATGGCGCCTGCACAGGATCTGGTCCACCGACTGGTGGTTCGACCAGGAGCGCGAGATCCGACGACTCCGGGAGGTCCTGGCCGTCGCTAAGGTGGCGCCTACAGGGGCCTACACCACGCCCCCGGAGGCAATGCCCTCACCGGTTGTGGCCAGCATCGCGGAGGTCCCTATCGCCTACCGGGCGGAGCCGTCTCCGGTCCCAGAGCCGGAGGGAAAGGTCTTCCTCCGCGCCCACCTTCAGCCAGTGGCGACCCTGAGCACCGAAGACTTCTTCGGTTACAGTGCGAACCCTCTGCAGTTAGACCAAATCCGGCAGGTGGCTGCGGTGGAAGCACCGCTCCACCTGGACGACCTGGCCCGCCACCTGCTCACGGCATGGGGATGGGCGCGGTTGACTGAACGTAGCCGTCAGCGGGTGGAATCTTTGGTGCAGGCTCTGGTCCGGAAGGGGGAGCTTCAGCTCCGCGGCGTCTTCATCTGGCTGCCCTCCCAGTCCCCGGACGCCTTCACGGGTCATCGCCAGGCAGCAGTCGGCGACGAGCCGAGGGACGCCAGCCACATCCCGCCTGAGGAAGTCGCGGAGGCCATGCGGATGGTGCTGCAACAAAACATTTCTCTCGACCGCGAGGACCTCCTCCGGGAAACCGCCCACCAGTTTGGGTTCAAACGGGTTTCAGCAAAAACCACCGATGCCCTGGTGCCTGGGATCGAGGTACTCCGTCAGCGGGGGATCTGCGAGGTGGATGGGACTCGGGTCCATGTGCGATGAGTCCACGGATCGGCCATTAGCCATGGGAATCCATTGCCAGACCTCATTGTCTGGCGCGATGAGTTTCCCCTCGATCAGTCGAGGTGTGGCAGGTTTTCCGCGAGGTTCGTAGCCAGCCAACCCTCGCCATGGCCGATGCTGAAAATCATCGGCTTGGCAGAAACCCCGTCCTTCGTAATGCCCACCCCGTCTGAGAACGGTTGGACCGCAATAATCTTCTTCCACGGGATCTTGATCGCCTTCCCGGAACCGCCACCCCAATAGAGATGCTTGTCCGTGAAGACCAGAGCACCTGTCCCCACGAGGGCTTGCGAGGTGGTCACCACCGGTTCCCCGCGCGTTGCGCCGACGCGGTAATAGAGCCCCTTGGCGACCCGCATGCTGACACCTTGGCTTGCGCCCCGATAAGTGGTCCGCGACCGCTCTTGGAATTGCTTCACGTTGCTCCAGGCCCAGACGATCCGCTCGGTCTTCTGGATGACCAGGGGCACAGAGAACGTCATGCCGTGCTCGGGTACACGCCCTTCCATCACCTCCCGGATAATGATGCCATGGCGCATCTGCATCCAAGAAGGGCCTAGGTCCTTCTCCGTGAGCCCGAACGTCTCCATCACCTGTTCAAGCCGCCGCTGCTCCTCATGGCTCAGCAACCCGTCCTCCAGGTCCTTTTGCAGGGCGTCGCCCCAGGCCTTGATGAAGTAGGGCTTGGTGTCGGTGATCCAGCCCTCCTGGGCCTTCAGGGGTACCCATTGAATCGCATCCTTCGGGTCATACCCACCGGTAGCCGCCTGCCAACAGGCGTTGGTGACCTCTTTGATCACGGATTGATGCTTGGACTCGCACTCCTTGTGCTGCGACCGGAGGAAGCCCGCTTTGGCTCCGCAGAATCGACATTTTCCCATTACACACCCCGAGGCAGCTGGGGTGATTCTTGCAGAGACTCACTTCATGAGCCGGAAGATGTGACCGGTTTCCCTGTATGGATTCTCAGGTCAGCTCTCGGTGGCAGTGCGGGCAGCAGGGCTTCTTCTTGCTCTGAATCTCCTCAACGAACCCGGAGGCCAGCACCCCGGCAGGGAGGGCGAAGATCCCGATCCCACAAAGGGAGATGATGGCGGCGCAGGCTTTCCCTCCAGTGGTGACAGGGAACATATCCCCATATCCCACCGTCGAGAGGGTGGCAACTGCCCACCACATCGTGGCTGGAATGCTGGAGAACACGGCGGGTTGAGCTTCGTGTTCCACCAGGTAGACCACGCTGGAAGCGACCGTGATGACGACACCCAGCGCGATGAAAATCACGATCAGATGCTCCTGCTGGCGCTTTAGGACCCTCCCGATGGCGTGAAGGGAATCAAAATATCGAGATAGTTTCAGGATCCGAAGAGATCGAAGCACACGGAAAAGGCGCAGGAAGCGCAGATCCATGGTCGTGAAGTGCGGCAGGAACAGCGGTGCTAGCACGACCAGATCAAGAACCTGCACAGGGGTTGCCATGAACCGGAGGCGCTTAAAGCGGCCCTCCAGGCCCGGGGCCTCCACGGACACCCAGACCCGGAGCAAGTATTCGAGGCTGAAGACCGCTAGGGAAAAAAGCTCGAAGCCATTGAACACGGCGCTGTACCGCTCATGGATCGGCTTAACCGTCTCCAGGATCGCCGCCAAGACGTTCAGCAGGATCAATAGGCTCAGGAGGACATCGTCCACCTTCAGAGTCCAATTGTCCCCTTCCCTGGCGTTCAGGATTGCGTATAGCTTTCGACGCCCACCACTCCAGGTCATCATCTGGCTTCCTCCAGGCGGATCCCCCACTTAACCAATGACTGCCAACAACGATTTAGGGCCACGATTTTTCGTGGCCCCTAATCGTAACTGATAGAGCTGTCTGCTTAGATTTCTGGTCCTTAGAAGCCGGAGATTTGGAAATCGTAGAAATTGACCCGTGCTGTCGTGCTGACAGTCACGTTACGAATTTCGAATCGGATCGGCACCGCCAGATTCACATTGGAAATGGCCGGGGTCAGCGTGGTTGAACTCGTGACCACGCTAGAGCCGGTCTTGGTCCAGGATCCCCCATCCAAGCCGCTGGTCGCGTGACCCGCCGGCTCTTCATAGAAGGATTGATGCTTCATGAAGCCGGAGGTCCTGGGGCACATGCTATTGGGAGCCTGCTGATTGAGCCAATATTGGCAATTCTGAGCGAAGGTCCGATTAATGAGTAATTAACCGGCCTCCACACCACCCTGGCCACTTGACAGGGTTACAGAGATAGTCGCGTAATTTATTGCATCCAAGGCGCTCATCACCTTGGGACAACCCTCCTTTGCCGGTTAGCCCGGCCCTCCGGAGACAACCATGATTGACGATACCGAAAGGCCAGAGGTCCAAGCCGAAAGCGCTTGTGGAACCTCGGCGCAACCGATGCTCTTATCTCACAAAGAACTTGAGCCGTCCTACACCCTGGGCGACTTCTTCGATGACCTCCGCCTTGGGAGCGAGAGGTTTCATTGAAGCTCCTGAAATGGCTCAAGTCGGGAAAGATCGATGTTTGTATTTATTTAGAGGAACTGAAGCGCCTTCTCCAGCACGGCGACATCCGACAAGTAGACAATCCGCTCGACATTAAGCCCGTTCAAATAGATCAGGGTCAGTTGCTTGTCCCGGGTGGGCAGGGCCTCGGTGGGACCCGGGCCCGCGTCCAGCAGCAGGGGAAAGGCGTGCCTGCGCATCCGGGGCTTCGCGACGGCCCAGGTGATGAGGCCCGGCATGGAGCTGATGTCCAGGATGATGTACGCGCGGCGGTCCGCGAGATAAGCCGGGCTCTTCTGGTCGAGCACGCTGAAGGCCATCTTCGCCAGCCCCTTATCGCGGGAGAAGAGCAGCAGCCGCGCATGCTCGTCAATACGGTGTGCCTGGCCCCGCTGGTCCTGGAGCGCGAAGGGCTCCACGTGTCCACCGACCTTGAGGTCGGAGGCCGAACAGACGGCGACCGCCGTCAATCCCGTGGACACGAGACTGGCTTTCATCCACTTTAAGTTCACGGCATCACTCCTTGATGAGTTGTGGTGTTTGTTTTTCCTACGGGGGCTTCCCACAGGGCAATCGCGGCAGTTCTCGCCGCAGATCAGTTGGACCTTCATAAGGCAGGACAATCCGCGCCTCCATGTTTCGGAACGGCAGAGCTTGGGCCGGAACCTTCACGGAATCCCGGATCTAGACTCTTTGACGGATCGATACTGGAAATATTGCGAGAGATTTGGATGACGACTGGCGACGCCGACAAAATGAAGGTCATCAAAGGATTACGCCGTGGAGCCCTCCATGGCCAAGGTCTGGGGCCGCGACGCCTCTCTCGCCATGGTCAACGACGCCGCGCAGAACTTC
>Ga0268298_10005608_pt1 | contig 11686 bp, 5 predicted proteins | sample WWTPWeurt_MetaG_FD_194462 | JGI IMG/M metagenome (GOLD analysis project Ga0268298, IMG submission 194462) | Activated sludge microbial communities from WWTP in Nijmegen, Gelderland, Netherland - WWTP Weurt | ecosystem: Engineered > WWTP > Aerobic digester > Activated sludge | place: Netherlands...
TGCAGGAAGATCCGGCCGTCCTGCCGAAGGATCAGGCGTGGCAGAAGATGATCGATTTCATCCTCGCGAACGCGAACGGGGTGTCGCTCCAGAGCGAGTTCAGCATCAACACGTCGAGCGATCTCCAGTCCCTGCAAGAGGCTTATTTCGGCTGGGCGCTCGTGCTCCTCTACGTGCCCAAGGACAAGTACTGCGACGACTACAAGATCCACATCGGCAGCGTGGACGACGGCGTGCAGGCGATGGCGAACGCCACGATCCTCGGGTACGACAAGCTGGGCGAGCAGGACAAGTACATCGACATGGTCGAGTACAACTCGAGCCCTCCGAAGCTGGTCCTGCGGCCGGGCATCAACGAGGTGATCCTCATTCACGAGGATCAGGCCGCCGTGGAGCGGTACGTGACCAACGTGTGGATCGAGCACAACGGGCAGAAGGTGCCGCTCGCGCCGAAGAACGTGTCGTACGGGCGCGTGACCGACAGCGTGTCCGGAGGGCCGCTCTACGAGGCGAACGTGGGGATCTCCGGGAACGGGGTGACGGACACGTTCCTCACGGGGCCGCTCGGCTTCTATCTGTTCCAGGGGCTCCCGGACGGGCAGTATCAGCTCGCCGCGGATCGGGCGCAGTACAAGAGCCAGATGGGGAGCGTCACCGTGCAGATGGGGCAGGGGGTGACCGAGGTCGTGAGGACGGATTTCGCGCTGGAGCAAGGGTGCAATTGCCCGAACGGGACCATCTGCGGGCCGAGCGGCGGGTGCCTCGTGCCCTGTATTCCGGACGGGGAGCTCGGGGAGACGTGCGAGGATCCGGCGAGCGTGTGCTTCAACGGGTATTGTTACAAGAACCCTTGTGACACGCTCGTTTGCAAGCCAGGGTTCGATTGCCAGACGCAGGCCGTCGGGGAGCCGGCGGTGGAATACGGCATTTGTGTGGAGCTGGCCTGCTCCAACGTGTGCTGCGCCGCGGGCGAGGTGTGCTCCGGAGGGCTGTGCGTGACGGACAACTGCGGGGCGGGGTGCCCGGCGGGGCAGACGTGCGCCGGGGGCAACTGCGTGGATAGCTGCACCGTGCTCACTTGCTCGGCGCCCCTCGTCTGCGTGGGCGGGCTGTGCGTGGACCCGTGTGTGGCCGATCCGTCGTCATGCGGGAGCGGCGGGACAGGAGGGGGCATTGATCTGGGCGGGAGCGGCGGGGCCACGGGCGGCGCATCGATGGGCGGACAGGCCACCGGCGGGAGCAGCGGGGGAGCCGGAGGCGACAAGGGCGCCGGATCGTCGGGCGGCTGCGGGTGCCGGACGGCCGGAGAGGCGCCCTCGGACGCCTCGTGGACCGCCGCTCTCGGGGCCCTGTCCGCGATCCTCCTCGGGCGCCGCCGGAGGCGCGGACAGAGCGTCAAGCGCGGCTCGATCGGAGCCAATCGATCGTCGTCGACAGCCGCTCTTCCTCCGTCGAGATCTCTTTGAATCCAAGGAGTGATCGGATCCGCGAGGTGTCGAGGACCAAGTCGTTCGGGAGCCTCCCGAAGGTGGCGAACGGCGGGGGCAGACTGGCAGTCTCACTCCATGTGATCGAGGCGCCCATCGCGCGGCCGAGGGCCTCCGCCCGCTCGCGCATCGTGGGCGTCTCGGCCTCCGCCACGTGGAAGACCTCGAAGCCGTCGCGCACCTGCTCGGCCGCGAGCACGATGGCGTGCGCGACGTCCGTCACGTGGGCGTGCGGGAGCCGGCTCGAAGCCCCGCCGGAGCAAGGCAGCGTCGCCTCTCCGGCGTCGATCGCGTCCACGATCGCGCCGAACCTGCGGCGGTAGTCGCGCGGCCCGTAGACGGCCGGGAGACGAAGGATCGTGACGCCCCCGGCGCCGCCGTCCACGGCCTCGCGGAGCACCGACTCGACCTCTTTCTTGTCGTAGTCGGGGCCCCCGTCGTGAGGGCCGAGATCCCGGAAAGGGAAGGGGATCGTGAGCGGGGAGGCCTCCGTCACGAGGGCCTCGGGCTCCGGCGCGGGCAGGCCGTTGAGCCTCCCGAACTGGGCGTACACATCGACGCTCGAGAGCACCACCGACCGGAGCGAGAGCACCTTCAACGCGAGCGCTGTCACCTCGGCGTCGATCTTCGTCATGGCGCGCGTGTCGACGAGCACGTCGGGCGACAGGCGCGCGAGCGTCTCGCAGAGCTCGCTCGGATCCGCGCGATCGACGGCGATCGGCCGCGCGTCCGGGATCTCGCAGGGGTGCTTCCCGCGGTGAAGGACGCAGACGTCGTGGCCCCGTGACGCCGCGTGCCTCGCCGCCGCGTGGCCGATGAAGCGCGTCCCCCCGAGCACCGCGATTCGCATGGCCGGAACACTACCTCACCCGGTCCTGATTGCCGATCGTCGTGCCGCGCGGCTACCATCGCGCGATGACGGACGATGATCGATCCGACGACGACGACCCCGAGATCGCGGAGCTCGCGCGGCAGGGGATGCTGAAGCTCGACGGCGGCGCGGAGGTCGCTCCCGAGGAGCTCTGGTCCCTCATCGATCTGTCGGAGGAGATGTTCGCGATCACCGGCTTCGACGGGCGCTTTCGCGTGCTCAACAAGGCCTGGGAGACGACCCTCGGCCTCTCGCGCGCGGAGCTCCGCGAGAGCCCCTTCATGGAGTTCGTCCACCCGGACGATCGCGACAAGACGAGCACCGTGATGACGCGCATCGTCTCCGGGGCGCGGCTCTTCTCGTTCCAGAATCGATATCGAACGAAGGACGGATCGTACCGTCCGCTCACCTGGCAAGCGTTCGTCTCGCCCGACAGGCAGCGCATCTACTCGGTCGCTCGCGACGGGACGCCGGAGCTCGCGGCGCAGGAGCGCGACAACCTCTTCGACGCGCTCTGCGAGCAGTCTCGGGACGCGATCGTCTCGCAGTCGCCCGAGGGGGTCGTGAAGATCTGGACGGGGTCCGCGGCGCAGATCTTCGGCTACAGCGCGGCCGAGATCGTCGGGCAGCCGCTCTCGCGGTACCTCTCGCACGCGGGCTCCCCTGTCGATCTGCTCCGCTTGATCTCGGCTTTTCCGGCGCTCGAGCGCGCGCCCGCGGAGCTCCGCCACAAGGACGGATCGCGCGTGCCCGTGCTCGTCGCGGCGACGGCCGTGGGCGACGGGGCGACGCAGATCACAGGGGCGATCGCGACGATCTCTTTGGCTTGACGTGAGCGCGAGAGGGTTTCGACGATGACCTTGGAGAGCTTGATTCCGTCCGCGAGGCCGCCCGTCGTGCTGATGGTCGACGACGAGCCGGATCTCGAGCACCTCGTGACGCAGAAGTTCAGGCGCCGCATCCGCGCGGGCGAGCTGCGCTTCCACTTCGCGAAGGACGGGCGGGACGCGCTCGAGAAGCTCCGCGAGCACCCCGACATCGAGGTCGTCGTCACCGATCTCAACATGCCGAACATGGACGGGCTCCAGCTCCTCCTCGAGATCCGCGCGCGCCATCCGCTCGTGAAGGCGGTCATCGTGTCGGCCTACGGCGACCTCGCGAACATCCGGGGCGCGATGAACCGCGGGGCCTACGATTTCCTCACGAAACCCCTGGATTTTGGCGATTTCGAGCAGACGGTCGCGAAGACGGTGGACCACGTGCGCGCCATCCAGGAGCAGGTGCGCACGCTCGAGGAGAAGCAGGCGCTGCGCGTGATCGTCGATGAGGGCACCCTTTATTTCATGCTCCAGAAGACGGCTCCGAGCTCGACGTCGGAGCCCTTGAGCCCCCCTTCCGAGCCTTCGACTCCGCCGCCCTCCGCGCCTCTCGTGGGGAAGTCCGCGGGCTGATTTCCCACGGATCTCCGCGGCTCGCTCGCGGCGTCCGGGAGCGTCTCTCGAAACCAGGTTTCAAGAGCGGGCGGCTCCGCGTCTTTCGTCCCTCGCGCCTCGCCAACACCCTTCCACGGCCCGCGGTGTCGTGCGAAGCTCCGTGCGATGACGGATTCCCCCGTCGCCTACGGCAAATACGTGCTGGAGCGCCCGCTCGCCCGGGGCGGCATGGGGACGATCTGGGTCGCGCTCGATCCGCAGCTCAAGCGGCGCGTCGCGCTGAAGACGATGCACAAGGACGCGCTCCTCGCGCCGTCCGCGCTCGAGAGGTTCAGCCGGGAGGCGTCGACGCTCGCGCAGCTCCAGACGCCGCACGTCGTGCAGATCTTCGACTACGGCGTCGCCGCGTCGGTGCCGTACATCGTGATGGAGCTGCTCGCCGGGGAGGACCTCGCGGCGCGCATCGAGCGCGTGCAGCGCATCCCGCTCCAGGCGTTCGCGAAGATCTTCGAGCAGACGGCGAAGGCGCTCACCGCCGCGCACGCCGCCGGGATCATCCACCGCGATCTCAAGCCGCCGAACGTCTTCATCACGCAGTCGGGGACGGAGGAGGTCGTGAAGCTGGTCGACTTCGGCATCGCGGCCGTCGACAGCGCGGCGATGGAGAGCCTCGGGCCCGCGTCGGCCGAGGCGGCGAAGGCCCCCGCGTTCGCGGCCCTCTCGCACGTGGGCGCGGTGATCGGCACCCCGCACTACATGAGCCCGGAGCAGGCGCGCGGCTTCCCGATCGATCACCGCAGCGATCTGTGGTCGCTCGGCATCGTCACGTACCAGGCGCTCACGGGCAGGCTCCCGTTCAACGCCGCGCGCCTCGGCGACGTGATCATCGCCGTGTGCGCCGATCCGATCGAGCCGCCCTCGTCGATCGTGCCGGAGCTCGGCCCCGAGGTGGATCGCTTCTTCGAGCGGGCGCTCGCGCGGAGCCCGGCCGAGCGCTTCCAGTCCGCGTCGGAGATGGCGGCGGCGTTTCATCGCCTCGCGGAGCCCGACGGCCCGCGCGCGGCGAAGGTCCTCGTCGTCGACGACGAGCCCGACATGCCGATGCTCGTGAAGCAGCGGTTTCGCCGCAAGATCTCGGACGGATCGTACAGCTTCGTGTTCGCCGCGGACGGCCTCGAGGCGCTCGAGCAGCTCCGGCTGCACCCGGACATCGACGTCGTCGTGAGCGACATCCGCATGCCGAACATGGACGGCCTCACGATGCTCGCGAAGGTGGGCGAGGCGTCGCCGCTCACGAAGGTGATCCTCGTCAGCGCGTTCGGCGACATGACGAACATCCGCGAGGCGATGAACCGCGGCGCGTTCGATTTCCTCGTCAAGCCCGTCGACTACAAAGACCTCCAGGCCACGATCGACAAGACCGTCGCCTACGTCCGCGACGCGCGCCGCACCCTGCGATCCGCGCACGAGAACGAGATCCTGCGGATGTTCGCGAACCACCTCCTCGTGAGCCACCTGCCGCCGCCGGGTCGCGGCGCTGCGCTGCCCGAGGGCGGCGAGGTGGACGGGACCGTCGTGTTCGTCCGCGTGGCGCCCTCGGACGTGACGCCCGCCGAGGCCCTCGCGATCGCGAACATGGGCATGGAGCTCATCGTGCCCGAGGTGTTCGTGCGCGGCGGGATGATCGGCCGCTTCGCCGACGACGGCGTGCTCGCGCTCTTTCAGGGCGACGATCACCTCGAGCGCGCCGCCGGGTGCGCCGTGTCCGCGCGCGGCGAGGTCGAGCGCCACCTGCGCCGCGAGCTCTACGAGGTCGCGACCCCCGAGCGCGTGGCCGTCTCCGCGGGCATCGCGTCGGGCTCCGTCACGCTCGGCGCGGTGGGGGCCCGGACGCTGCGGCGAATGGAATACATCCTGTTTGGGAAGCCCGTGGACGAGGCCATCGCGCTGGCGAAATTCGCCACCAGGGGGCAGGCGCTCCTCGAAGAGGCCCTCGCCGAGCGCCTCGGCAGCCAGTTCGAGACTCGCTCTCTCCCCACCACGGCGGTCCCCGGCATCGGCGCGCCGCGCGCGCTGGTCGACGTCGTCCGTCACAGGGTCGCGCCGTCGCAGGACGGCCCCGCCTCCACGCAAACCACGGCGATCCTCGGCGATCAGTCCGCCATCGTCCAGACCGCGCTCCGCAATGGCACGACTGATCATTGAGCCCGGCACCCAGGGCGAGCGCAGCCACCCGCTCCGCCACGGGAAGACCACCATCGGTCGGACAGAGGACAACGACGTCGTCCTGCCCGACAAGCGCCTGTCGCGCCTCCACGCCGAGATCCACGTCATCGGCGATCGCGTGGAGCTCATCGATCAGGGCAGCCGCAACGGCACCTTCGTCAACGGGGCTCGCATCCGGCGGGCCGTCCTCGCGCCCGGGGACGTGGTGCGCGTCGGGGGCATCGACCTCGTGCTGGATCTCGGCGACGGCCGCGAGCCCGCCAACCCCACGCTCACCCGCGACATCCACACGCAGTACTTCCCGGGCCTCAAGATCAAGGCCCCCGAGGCCGCCACGAAGAGCGAGGCGCGCCTCGCGGTGCTCCTTCAAGTCGGCCAGATGCTCGCGTCGTCCGAGGGCCTCCAGGGCACGCTCGCGCGGGTCCTCGACCTGGCGCTCGAGATCCTGACGATCGATCGCGCGGTGATCCTCCTCGTGGACGACGCGGGCAACCTGTCGCCGCGCGCCACGCGGGCCCGCCTCCCGGTGCCCCCGGGACAGCGCATCTGGAGCCAGGGGGTCGTCGATCACGTGATGACCGAGGTCGTCGCGGCCCTCTTCTCCGACACGCGCGGGGACCCTCGGATCGACCCCTCGCGCTCGGTCGTGGAGCAGGGGATCGTCGCCTCGATGTGCGCGCCGCTCAAGGCCGGCGACAGGGTGCTCGGCGTGCTCTACGCCGACGCGGTGCTCCCCGGAAAGACCCTCGCGCAGGAGGACGTCGACCTGCTCGCGGGCTTCGCCAACCAGGCGGCGCTCGCGATCGACAACGCGCTCTTGCAGGATCGCCTGCGCCGCGAGGCCGTCGCGCGCGAGAAGCTCGAGCGCTTCTTCCCGCAGACGACGGTCGAGCGCATCCTCACGGTGAGCGGCGGAGACGGCCTGTCGGTCGTCGAGACGCGCGTGACGGCCCTGTTCTGCGACATTTCGGGCTACACGACGCTCACGTCGGGCTGGCCCCCGAGGCAGGTCATCGACCTCCTGAACGAGTATTTCCCCCTTGTCGCACAGGCCGTGTTCGACCAGGACGGGACCCTCGAGAAGTACATCGGCGACGCCCTCCTCGCGATCTGGGGCGCCCCGTACTCGCGCGAGGACGACGCCGATCGCGCGGTGCTCGCGGCCGTGGAGATGCTCCGGGCGGTCAAGGGTCGGCGCTTCGGGATCCACATCGGCCTCCACACGGGCCTCGTGGCCGCGGGCAACATCGGCACCAAGGAATACGTGCAGTACGCCGCCGTGGGCGAGACGACGAACCTGGCGAGCCGCGTCTCCGGGGTCGCGGGAGAGGGGGAGATCGTGCTCTCGGCCGACACGGTGGCTGCGTTGAAGTCGCCGCCTGCGGACCTGGAGCGTCTCCCGCCGACGATGGTGAAGGGCCATGCGGAGCCGCTGACGCTGTATCGCCTGCGGGCATAGGTTGGAATTTCTGGGCGCCTTTTCACCACGGAGGCACGGAGATCACAGAGCCTCACGGAGGATTTTTTTTGTTCTCAGAGCTCGGGGATCTGGGACAAAAAAACCTCTGTGACCTCCGTGCCCTCCGTGGCTCCGTGGTGAAAAAAAGCCCCATCTCGCCCCCCTGTTCGCTCAGCTCTTCGCCTTGTCGTCCGCCTTGTCCCGCACTTTCGGGATGCGCACAGTGAGCGTCGTGCCCCCGCCGGGCTTCGTGTCCACCAAGATCGAGCCCTGGTGCTGCCGAACCACGATGTCGTGGCAGATCGACAGCCCGAGCCCCGTCCCCTGACCCGCGGGCTTCGTCGTGAAGAAGGGGTTGAAGATGCTGCTCACCACCTCCTGCGGGATGCCCGTCCCGTTGTCCTTCACGCTCACCTCGAAGGCGTCCCCGAGATCCTTGGTGGTGACCGTCACCGTCGGCGAATAGCCCCCTCCGGGCTCCTTCTTCGCCCGCTCGGTCGTGGCGTAAAAGGCGTTGTTGCACAGGTTCAGGATGACCCGGCCGAGGTTCTGCGGCACGACGCTCACCATGCCGATGGCCGGGTCGAGCTCGGTGTGGAGCTTGACCTGGAACGACGGATCCGACGCGCGCACTCCGTGGTACGCGAGCCCGACGTGCTCCGTGACGAGGTCGTTCAGCACCGTCCTCTCGGTGGTGACGACCCCCCGCGAGAGGCTGAGCATCGCCTTGGTGATGTTGTCGATCCGGCGCCCGTGCTCGCCGATCTTCTTCACGTTGTGCGCGAGGCTCTCGGAGATCTCCTCCACCGCCGAGCGCGCCCCTTGAGACAGCTTGTCCTTCTCGGCCCCGATCTCCTCGCCGAGCTCCTCCACGAGGCCCGTCGAGAGCTCCGCGAAGTTGTTGATGAAGTTGAGCGGGTTCCGGATCTCGTGCGCGATCCCGGCCGTGAGCGTGCCGAGGGAGGCGAGCTTCTCCTGGGTGACGATCTGCTCCTGCATCTCGTGGATGCGCTGGAGGCTCGTCGAGAGCTGCTCGTTCTTCTCGGTGAGCTCCCTCGTGCGCTCCTCGACCTTCTGCTCCAGCGTGCGGCTGTGCTCCTCGAGGCGCGCGTAGAGGCGGGAGTTCTCGATGGAGATCGCCACCTGCGCCGAGAGCAGCCGGAGCACCTCGAGGCGCCCCGACGTGAACACCCCGGCCGCGAGGTTGTTCTCGAAATAGAGCACGCCGACGAGCTTGCCCTTGTGCACGATGGGCGAGCAAAGCACAGAATGCGGCTTGTGTCGTTCGATGTACGGGTCGCTCCCGTACTTGGCCTCGCGGGCCACGTCGTTCACCACCACGGTCGACTGCGTGCGCTCGACGTACTTGACGATGGACGTCGGGACGAGGTCCGAAGAGTCGATGGGCACCGAGCCGAGCAGGTGACCCTCGGCGTCGCCGGCGGAGGCGAAGGCCTCGACGAACAGGCCCTCTTCGCGGCACAAGGCCAGGACGCCGCGCTGCGCGCCGACGTTCTCGATGACGATGGTCATCATCTTCTGGAGCAGCTTCTCGAGCTGGATCTCCGACGTGAGCGCCTGCGAGGACTTGATGACGGTCGCCAGATCGAGGGCGTAGGCCGTGCCCGTCGTGGCCCGCGTGGTCCGGGGATCGCGCGTGCTCGTGGCCTCGACTCCGAGGTACGGGAACACCGACCGGAGCGCCTGGCACTTCGCCTCGGCGCCCCAGCGCTGGTAGGCCTGGTACGCGGCCGTGAGGTGGTACCAGGCGCTCTCCTCCGCGCCGAGCGACCGGTGGAAGGCCGCGCACAGCTCGTGTCCAAGGGCCTCTTCCTGGACGTAGCCGTTCTTTCGGGCCCCGGCGATGGCCCTGTCGTAGAGCGTCATCGCGCGCGCCGTGTCCGCCGGGGTGCCGAGGACGCGCGCCGTCTCCGCGGCCACGAGGTCGTATTTGTGGTCGTCGTTCTCGGGGGCGTGATCGGCCCACACGCGCATCCGCGCCTGGTTCTCGAAGAGCTTCTTCTTGGCGCCCTCGCGCTCGGACTCGGAGAGGTCGGACAGGCACGCGCAGATGGCGAGGGACTGGTAGAAGTTGTGCTGCACGACGCTGACGAACCCGACGACGGCGTCCGAGAACTCCTCGGCCTTCTGCGTGGAGCGGTAGGCGTCGAGGGGGTTGCCGAAGTAGTACTGGAGCATGGCGCGCGCCTGGTGCATCGAGAACCAGGAGGGCCGCATCGCGCCCAACCTCTCTGTCATCGTCCCTTCGTCGAAGCTCTCGCCCGCGAGCCTGTCCTTGGCCGCGGCCGGGTTCTTGAGGCCGAGGACGAGCTGCCGCCAGATGCGGTTGTAATACAGTTGGTATTCTTGCTCCAGCTTCTCGGAGAGGTTCACGTAGTAGAGGAGCCTGCGGTCCGCGGACTCCAGATCGTCGCCGACGAAGAAGTAGTACGTCGCGTAGTGGATGTCGTTGTAGCCGGCGTACTCGATGTCGCCTGTCTCGAGGCCCACCTGCACGCCGTGGTAGAGCCCGTCGAGCGTCTCGCGGACGTGCTTCTTCCAGTGGCGGACGAAGATGTAGACGAGCGCGTAGACCTTGGACTCCAGGTCCTTGGCCTCGTACTTCTCGAGCAGGTGCATCGCCAGCTCGGCGAAGCGATTGCCCGGGTCGATGTGCCCGAGGACGCCGCAGAGGATGAGCGCATACAGCGAGTAGCCGTAGGCCGCGAAGCGGGAGTTGCCGTACTTGACGGTGAGCCGCACCATCGTGAAGGCGACGGCGGGCAGGAGGGCCGGGGCCGCGATGTAGACAGCCGGCATCGAGGACATCAGGATCCGCATCGCCGCGAGGATCACCGGGTCCACCATGGGGGGCAGATCGCCGAGGGCCTCGATCTCGCGGTGCGAGCCGTCCGGGGCTGTCTCGAGGCCCTCGGGCGGGGCGTCGGAGAGCGGGACCCCGAGGAGCGACAGGACCTCTTTCACCGTGTCGATCGCGAGGAGCATGCGATTTTGCGACACGTAGAACTGAATGCGGGTCTCGTAGACGCGGATCTTCTCCAGCACGTCGCGTGCGTGCTCGATCACCACGGTGGCGGCGGCCTCCGCGCGATCGAAGTGGATGGTGAGGTACTCCAGCTCGACGAGCTCGATGTGGAGGTCGAGCGCGAGCTGATAGTGCCTCTGCCAGGCGTCCTCCGGGACGAGACCGACCAGGAAGGCGATGCCCGCCCGGGCGCACGCGAGGGCCGGCTCGTAGGCCGTCGAGGCCCGGCCCTTCTTCGCGGCGCGGAGGTTGAGCTCGGCGCCCAGTGTTCTGTCTGCATCCGACGTCACCTTGGGCGCCCCGAGGTTCAGGTGGGCGACGATGTCGAAGATGTGGTCGTCGAGCGTCTCCTCGGGGGTCTTCTGCAGGATGAGGCGCCCCAGATCGACGTGGATCCGCGCGCGCTCCTCTTCGTCGATCTGGGCGTATGCCGCGTGCTGGACGCGGTCGTGGAGGAAGCGATAGCCCACCTGGTTCGCGTCGAAGTCGCCTTCGATCCGGCTCCATTTGTAGGCGCTGGAGGTCGGGACGACGAGCCCGCTCACGAGCGCGCCCCACAGATCGTCGGCCGCCTCGCGGGGGGTCTCGCCGAGGAGGAGCGCGAGCGTCGAGAGATCGAAGATGTTCCCGATGCAGGCCCCGAGCTTCACGGCGCGCTGGGCGGCGTCGTCGAGCTCCTTGAGCTTGCCGATCATCAGCTCGACGACGTTGTCGGTGATGCCCTGCTCTTCGAGCTTGCGCATGTCCCACTGCCACTCGGAGGCGGCGGTGTCGAAATAGAGCAGCTTCTGCCGGTGGATGCTCGTGAGGAGCTGGATCAGGAAGAACGGGTTCCCGAGGGTCTTCTGCGAGAGCAGGGCGGAGAGGGGCCGGACGCGCTGCGGGTCCTCGACCAGGGTGTCCGCGACGAGGCGATTGACGGACTCCGCGTCGAGGGGAGAGAGGGAGATCGTCGTGACGCGCCTCTCGATGGGGCCGAGCTCGTTGAGCGTCACCATGAGGGGGTGCGCCGCGTCCACCTCGTTGTCGCGATAGGCGCCGATGATGAGGAGGTTCTTGATCTCCGCGTCGGCCAGGATGAGGTGGAGCAGGCTCAGCGAGGCGGCGTCCGCCCACTGGAGGTCGTCCAGGAAGAGCACGAGGGGCCGCTCCGCCGTGGCGAAG
>Ga0268298_10005609_pt1 | contig 11685 bp, 13 predicted proteins | sample WWTPWeurt_MetaG_FD_194462 | JGI IMG/M metagenome (GOLD analysis project Ga0268298, IMG submission 194462) | Activated sludge microbial communities from WWTP in Nijmegen, Gelderland, Netherland - WWTP Weurt | ecosystem: Engineered > WWTP > Aerobic digester > Activated sludge | place...
CGAAGCGGCGCGAAAAATCCAGGAACAAGATGTACCGGATCAGCGAGAAAACCGGCGGCGAGCGGCCGATCGACCTGATTCGCCAGACCAGCCCCATCCTGATCGTGGACGAGCCGCAGAGTGTGGACGGCGGCATCGACGGCAAGGGCAAAAAAGCACTCGCGCACATGTCGCCCTTGTGCACCCTGCGCTACTCGGCCACCCATGTGGACAAGCATCACATGGTGTACCGCCTGGATGCGGTGGATGCCTACGAGCAGAAGTTGGTGAAACAGATCGAGGTGGCCGCGGCCACCGTGCAGGGCGGTAACAACAAGCCCTATGTGAAGCTGCTCGGTGTGAGCAACAAGCGCGGGGTGATCACCGCCAGCATCGAAGTCGACCGTGAGAATTCCGCCGGCGTGGTACGCCGCGATGCCATCAACGTGCAGGACGGCTTCGACCTGGAGCAGGAAACCGGGCGTCCGCTTTACGCCAACATCCGCATCGGCGAGATCCGCACCGCCCGCGGCGACCAATTCCTAGAGTTGAAGGTGCCGGGCAGCGAGGTGTATCTGCGTGTCGGCGAAGCCTGGGGCGACGTCGATGCGAGTGCCGTGCATCGCGAAATGATCCGCCGCACGATCAAGGAGCATCTCGACAAGGAAACGCGCCTGCGCCCGCTCGGGGTGAAGGTGTTGAGCCTGTTCTTCATCGACGAGGTGGCGAAGTACCGCCAGTACGACGAGCAGGGCAACCCGGTGAAGGGCGACTACGCGCGGATGTTCGAGGAGGAGTACACGCGCTGGGCGCGCCACCCCGACTACCAGAGCCTGTTCGCCGAGATCGACCTGTCGAGCGCGGCAGACGCGGTGCACAACGGCTATTTCTCGATCGACAAGAAGAAGGTGGGCGGCAAGACCGTCGAGATGATCAAGGACACGAGCGGCAGCACGGCCGCCGACGATGACACCTACAATCTGATCATGCGCGACAAGGAGAAGCTGCTGAGCTTCGAGTCGCCGCTCAAGTTCATCTTCTCGCACTCGGCGCTGAAGGAAGGCTGGGACAACCCGAACGTGTTCCAGATCTGCAACTTTTCGACCCGCGAAACCGAACGCTGGCGCCGCCAGACCATTGGCCGCGGCCTGCGCCTGTGCGTGAACCAGAACGGCGAGCGCCTGCGCGGCTTCGCGATCAACACGCTGACGGTGATCGCCACCGAGAGCTACGAGCAGTTCGCCGAGAACCTGCAGAAGGACATCGAGAACGACACTGGTATTCAGTTCGGCGTCGTGCAGGACCATGAGTTCGCCGGCATCGCCGTCCAGCAGGCGAACGGCGAGATCGCGCCACTGGGCTTCGATGCGTCCCGAGCCTTGTGGGCGCATCTGAAGGCGCAGGGCTACATCAACGACAAGGGCAAAGTGCAAGACAGCCTGAAGGCTGCGCTCAAGGACGGTACGCTCGTGCTGCCCGAGGCCTTCGAGGCGCAACGGCAGCAGGTGGTGGCCGTGTTGAAGAAGGTCTCCGGCAAGCTGGAGGTGAAAAACGCCGACGACCGCAAACACATCCCGGTGCGCAAGTCGGTGCTCATCAGCCCCGAATTCAAGGCCCTGTGGGATCGCATCAAGCACAAGACCACGTACCGGGTTGAGTTCGACAACGACAAGTTGACCGCGCACTGCATCGAGGCCCTGGACGACGCCCCGCAGATCGCCACGACGCGGCTGCAGTGGAAGAAGGCCGGGCTGGAAATCGGCAAGGCGGGGGTTGGCGCCAAGGAGCTGTCGGTTTCGGAGCCGACCGCACTGTGCGAGGACGACATCGTGCTGCCCGACGTGCTGACCGAGCTCCAGGATCGCACCCAACTCACCCGCAAGACCATCGCCCGCATCCTGACCGAGAGCCAGCGCCTGAACGACTTCAAGCGCAATCCACAGCAGTTCATCGAAGTCGCCGCCGATGCGATCAACCGCTGCAAGCGGCTGGCCCTGGTCGATGGCATCAAGTATCAGCGCCTCGGCGACGATCATTTCTATGCGCAAGAGCTGTTCCAAACGGAGGAGTTGACCGGCTATCTCAAGAACCTCGTGCTCGATACCCAAAAATCCGTGTTTGAACACGTCGTCTACGACTCCGCCGTCGAGCGCGACTTCGCCGAGGCGCTGGAGCGGAACGAGGCGATCAAGGTGTACGCCAAGCTGCCCGGCTGGTTCAAGGTGCCGACGCCCTTGGGAACTTACAACCCCGACTGGGCGGTCCTGGTAGCGCTCAATGGTCAGGAACGGCTCTACTTCGTCGTCGAAACGAAGAGCAGCCTGTTCGACGACGATCTGCGCGACCGGGAGAGTGGCGTGATCAAGTGCGGCGCAGCCCACTTCGCCGCGCTCGCAGTCGGGGAGAGCCCAGCGCTCTTTGACAAGTTCAGGGACGTCGATGGGGTCGTCGCAAGGGCGCAGGCGATGCGAGGTTAGGGCGGGCCCGCCATCACAGCGTCTCCATCCCGCCGTCGTGCGCTTCGACCGAGGCACGATGTTCCGAACGGCCCTCATGACTTCGAGGGACGCCGCCGCGTTGACGATCCCAAGCACCGGTGCCGCCTGTTCGTAGATGCCACGGCGTTCGACCGCCCGCCGCGTTGCAGACCCCTTGCCGGTATGGGCGTGTGATGAAGCGCGATTACGACGAGCGGCGGACCGTCACCGTATCGCCGACGCACAACATCCCGCCCGCCAGCACGCGGGCGGTGACGCCACCGTGGCCGCGCATCGCGTTGTAGCCGCCGGGGCCGAGCAGTTCCTCCATGCGTGAGCAGGGATCACAGGCACCGGTGACTTCGAGCAAGACCTCGGCGCCGATGCACAGCAGCAGCGGCTGGTCGTCGAACAGCGCTCGGGCCGCGACGAGGTTGAGCCCCGCGACGACAAGATTACGCCGCAACAGGGCGGGGTCGAGTTTGCCGCGGCCGGCGAGCGCGGCGATCACCGGCAAGTGCTCGGCCTGGATCAGCGTGACCTGGCGCTTGCCGGCCCCACCGGCCGCGGCGGGCCGCGCAGTCTTATGGTCCCCCGCCAGCCCTTGGCCGGCAAGCGCGCGCGCTTCGAACACCGCCGCCACGGCGCCGCGGCGCGCAGATCGCAGCAGGATGGCCTGCAGCCGGCCGGCTTGCGGGAAGCGGGCAGAGAGGGCACGGAGGTCGGTGCCAGCCGAGGCAGCGGATGAGGACATCGTCGTCGATCCGATCAGGCCAAGGGCGCAACGCCGAACAGCCAGCCGTGCAGATAGCGCGCGACCACGAACCATGCAATGAGGCCCGCGCCGACCGTGACCGCATCCCTGCCAATCGCGCCCCTGGGCGTGACGAGAGCGGCGGCACGGTCTCGCCTGCGGACGCTGACGAAATCCGCGACCGCCCAAACGAGAAAACCACCGAACAGGAGCACGTCGGCGAGCGTGCCGTTGGCGATCAGGTGAGCCAGCGCCCACAGCTTGACGCCGGCCAGCATCGGGTGGCCGAGCGTCGCCTTCATGCGCGTGCCGGGTACATAGGCCGCGGCGATCAACACGAAGGCAGGCAGCGTCAGCAGCGCGGCGAGATGACGCGTCCACACCGGTGGCAGCCAGAGCGGGACCGGCTCGATGCGCGCCTGGCCGTAGCCCCAGACGATCAGCGCAAGGCCCATGAGGGAAACGATGGAATAGGCAAGCTTCCATCTCACCACGCCGTAATGCGCGATGAAGCGGACGCGACGGTCGTCGACGAAAGTTCGCGCCGAGTGGGTAGCAAAGAAGAGCAGCAGGCCGAGGATCAGGGCGGTCATGCAGTTTTCTCCAGGATGAGCGCTGTCGGACATACGCTTGCTCCGCGCATGTATAGGCAAGCCGACGCGTACCCCGCCACCGCGCTGGCGTGACAAACCGCCTTCTCCCGAGATTGGAGACCGATCGACGCCTTGGCAGGGATCGAGCACGGCGTACGTGCCCGATCCGCCAAGTCGAAGCCGCCCATCGCCTGCGGAGCGAGGCCCATTCGCCCATTCGCCCATTCGCCCATTCGCCCATCCGCCAATCCTGCCAGCGGCCGACGGCTTTTGGTAGAACACATGCACCTTCTGTACCGACCGGTCACGGCCCACAACAAGACCAACCTGGAGAAGCCCGATCGACGAGCTGAACAACGCCTTCAAGATCGCGCTTGAGCAGGTTGCCAAGTCGGCGCAGGCGGGTTCCGCAGCCATGTTCGCCACGATCAAGTCATCGGTCGAGACTGCCAACGACCTGATCGGCAACGCCACCAAAGCCGCCAAGCACGCCGCCACAGCCAACCGCTCTGCGCTGACCACGACGGTTAGGGGCACGTCCGACAAGTCGGCTGCTTAATACCACAGCGCGCGATGGACGGAGGCATCGTCGGCTCGCCCAATGCGAGGCCGTCCGGATCATCCGCACGGTCTCGCGTCGTCCAGAAGGAAGAGAGCCCGACGCTCAGCAGGCTGCTAGCCCTGCTGAACACGGCCCTCTCGGCTGAGGCTGATTGCAGACGATCCCGACCGTCCGCGGTCGAGCGCAGCCCGGAGTGAGCAAAAGCACGCCTCGTTTCGGCGAATCCTGCCTGCCGTGTCGAATGCATGTAAGGAAGCCCGGCCCCGATCAAGCGCGCGGCGTCCCACCCCTAGAGTGACCGGGATCGCCCTCGACTAAGCTGGACGGTCTCGGCGGACACGTTGGCCTTGCCCTGCGCGTCGTAGCTGATGCGCAGGGGGCCCCCAATCTCGGGCACTTTGTCGAAGTCAGCGCGCGCATGCGCGACATACGTCTTGCCTACCTTTTGAAACACGGTGTCCTTGTCGGCATGCACGACCACGCCGCTACACGTCGCGCTCTTGTCGGCACGACTGGCCAGGTACAAATTGTAGATGCCGGGCTTCAAGACGCCGGCCTTGTCGACCTTCTCGTTGCGCCACTGGCCATCCTGCTCGTGCTGAACGATCCGGGAACCATTCATCACAAGAAGCCGCTGCTTCATCAATCCCTCTCAGTTTCTGGTGTGCCACACGATGCCCGGCGTGGCGTGGCAACGCGGGCGCGGCATTGTGCCATCGCGCACGACGCTCGTCGTGGATCGCGCCAGGCCGGGACGTCATTGTCCGCGTCTTCGTCGCAAGTTGTCCGATAACGCCGCCACAACGAGCCGCCATCAAGGTCATGATGCGCGACAGGGCGCTCGGCGACCACTGCGTCGCCTGCCTTCTTGCTTCCTTGTATTTGCGCACTTGTTGGTCCGTGATCTTCTTGCCGGGCACTGAGTGCCTCCCAACGTCTGTCGTCAGAAGAGCACTCTATGCCTCGCTTCCGGACCTTCCCGGCTGCAGATCCAACCGGTCAGGCTAATTGTCGCCGGCCATTTTTGTGAAGCTGCGGTCCTCGTCCTGAAATCCTTGCAACTGCGGGAAGAGCCAGAATAGGGCGTGTGATGCGCTTGGTTGTCGAGCACGATAAAAGCCATCATCATTTGCGGTTTGGATAGACGGCATCACAGCATCAATGAACAGAAAGTCCCTGATCGCCACGCTCCTGGCAACACTCGCAACCGCCTCGCACCTCCAGGCGAAAGAACTCGACCCCAACGAATGCGCGGCCTTGCGTGCGGAACTGCGGCAGATCACCGAAGCCCAGCGCGAGCGGAGCACCACCTACCTGCAAGACGAACGCAAGCGGGTCAAGGATCGGATGTGGAAGCTGAAGTGCGAGGAAATGGAGCGCCATAGGTGAAAAGGGTGAGATGGGCCGCTGCCGCGGTCCTCTTCGCGCTGGGAAGCCTGCAAACCAGTAGCGCTTACGAGCTCACCGGCCGCATCGTCTCAATCGCCGACGGCGACACCGTGACCCTGCTCGACGCCAACCTCCAGCAGCACAAGATCCGCCTGTCCGGGATCGACGCACCCGAGAAACGCCAGCCGTTCGGCAACCGCTCGCGGCTGCACCTCGGGGCGCTGGTGTTCGGCAGGCAGGTGACGGCCGACTGCCCGAAAACCGACCGCTACAAACGAGCTGTGTGCCGAATCGAGGTCGACGGCGTCGACGCCAACCTCGCCCAGGTCGAGGCCGGGATGGCATGGCACTACAAGGAGTACGCGCGCGAGCAGCGGGCGCCGGATCGGCGCCGCTATGCGCAGGCGGAAGATGTGGCACGGCAAACCCGGCGAGGGCTGTGGGGCGATCGCACGCCGGTGGCGCCGTGGGACTTCAGGAAGGCGAGACGGGAAGGGCGGTGAATCAGGCTGGATCGGCCTTGCTCGTGGCCCAGTCGCGCAGGCGCTGAACGACACGTTGCGCCCGGACCTCGGGCGCGTAGGTCACGTGCAGCAGGAGTTGGAGCGTTTTCGGGATTCGCCGACCGCCGGCCTCGTAGCGCGATCCGCCCGACTGCGTGACGCCGACCCGCGACCAGAACACGCCTTGATTCACACCGAGCTTCTTGCGGAAAGCCTTGATTTCTTCGGCGCTCGAAAGAAACATCTTCAAGTCTGACATGGCAATGATGAAAGCAACTTCATAGGTTTTCATCATACTCATTAAGGGAATTATATGCGAGCTCGCCGTTTGCCATTGCGCGCAGGACGCCGAGCGTCATCAGACAGTCGCCGAGCGCTCGGTGAGCGTTCTCGACGGTCACGCCCTGCTGCTGCGCCGCGGTCGAGAGCTTCTGCCGGCGATACCGCCCCTTCTCCGCGCTCCACTCGCCATGGAACTCGGCATAGGCCTGCATCGCGCAATGGACGCTGCCCGGGTCGTGCACCAGGTCGAAACACCGTGGCGCCTGCAGGCCGTACCGGCGCGCGGTCTGGCTGATCACGCGGGCGTCGAATTCTCTGCTGTAGATCACAACCTGGCGGCCCTCGACCAGGCCGCAGAATCGCTCGTGGATCTCTGACCAGGTCGGCGCGTCGGCGAGCATGGCGTCAGTGATGCCGTGGATCGCGGCGGCCTCGGCCGGGACCGGTCCGTTCGGGCGCACGAGGGTGTCGAGCAGAACGGTGCCGGCGCAGTCGATCACGGCGAGCTCGACGACCTCGGCGTCGTCACCGAGGCCCGTCGTTCCGGTGTCGAGGATCAGCGCATTGGCCTACAGCCAGGCACAGGCCTGCCGGCTGATCTGCGCGCGGCTGACCGAATCAGCCATTGCCGGCGACCTTGCCGCGCAAGGTTTCCAGCAGCGCGGTGTTCTGCGCCTGGACGGCCTCGAGCTGACCAGACAGACGCGCGGCATTCTCGCGGGCGGCTGCGGCTTCCTTCGCGATCGCATCGTGCGACTTCTGCGCGGCAACCACCTTTTCGGCGCAGCGCTGCGCCTCCTTGGCGGCCTCTTTCCGGTGCTCCTGGTGCGCGTGGTCGGCGGCTTCCGCTTTCGCCTTCACCGCAGCCAACTCGTTGCGCAGGCCTTCGGCGTCGGTCGTCGTGCGCTTGATCTCGGCGCGCACCTGGTCGACGTCGGTGTGCGCACGGCCGAGCTCCGCGCGCAGATCAGCGACACGGTGGTCGAGCTCGGCAGCATTAGCTTCGGCACGCTCGGCGCGGGTGGTGGCTGCGCCGAGATCGGCGCGCACCTGGGCGAGCTCGTCGCGCAGCTTCTGGAGTTCGGCCGCAGCGATCGCCGCCGTCTCGCGCGCCTCGTTCTCGAGGGCTTCGATGCGTGACTTGGCGAGCTCGAGCTCGTCGGCCTGAGACTCGAACGCGTCGGAGAGCTCGACGCGCATCTGGTCGAGCTCGAGACGCTCCGCATCCCACGCCGATTGCGCCTCACGCAAGGATTGGTTCGCCAGCTCCTGCGCCTGCGTCCAGAGCTGGGCGATCGCCTGCTCGTTCGCCTTGGCCACCACCTCGGGCACCGTTACGGCGATTGGCGCCGCCTGAGCGGTCTGCTGCCGACGCCATTCGCGCATCGCCGCGGTCGCGGCGTGCATGTCGACTTTGGCCAGGCGACGGACCTGATCGACCGTGGGCATCGACTGCCGGCCGGACTCTTCGAAGATCTGGCTTGCCGCGGCAAAAACACGCTCGCGCGCATCGACGGGAAGATTCGGGGTCATATGCAGATCTCCGGGGTAAATAGATAATAATCATAAGAATATGATTATTATGATTATGAAAGCGATTATTAGCCCCCGGAATTGAGCATGAACCAGTCCTTTTTGAATGGCGCCACGCTCGATTACACGGTCCAGGAGGCTAAAACGCGGGACAAAGCAGGGCGGGAGGCGGGGAACGAAGCAATCGCGGCTCAAACGGGCTGTATCAGCGCCGGAACGTCGTTACGCACGTTGCCGACCGCGGTCGAAACCGGATAAGCCGCGAGTCCCGCCTCCGGGCACGGCCGCACGAGTGCCTGCACCTGATCGGCTGCGGTCGCCCCGTTCAGCCACGCCCAGTAATCCCCTGGTGCCAGGATCACCGGCATGCGGTCGTGCAGCGGCCGCATCGCCGCGTTGGCCTCGGTGGTGACGATCGTGAAGGTGTCGAGCTCCTCTCCGTCCGCCGGTCGCGTCCACCGCTCCCACAGCCCGGCCAGCGCGAAGAATTCGCCCCCGACCGGATGGATGTAAAACGGCTGCTTGCCGCCGGCGACTTGCTGCCACTCGTAGAAGGGGTCGTCTCAGAAAACGGAAAATAAAGCACGCTAAGCCGGTTGCAGCGGCCGTAGCGGCCTGAACTTGCCCGCGCCGATCTTGGCGCTGCTGCGCCAGAGGTAATCGCCGGTCAGGTTGATGTGCTCCCAGCCGAGCGGCGACAGGTACTGCAACAGGCCGTCATCGACGGCTTGACCGTGGCCACGCAAGGCGTTCGCGGCCCGCTCCAGATAGACCGTGTTCCATAGCACGATGGCCGCCGTCACCAGGTTGAGGCCGCTGGCCCGGTAGCGCTGCTGCTCGAAGCTGCGGTCGCGGATTTCCCCCAGGCGGTTGAAGAACACGGCGCGGGCCAGCGCGTTGCGCGCCTCGCCTTTGTTCAGCCCGGCATGCACGCGGCGGCGCAGCTCGACGCTTTGCAGCCAGTCCAGGATGAACAGTGTGCGCTCGATGCGTCCCAGCTCACGCAGGGCGACGGCCAGGCCGTTCTGGCGCGGGTAGCTGCCAAGCTTCCTGAGCATCAGCGAGGCCGTCGCCGTGCCCTGCTTGATCGAGGTGGCCATCCGCAGGATTTCATCCCAATGGGCGCGGACGTGCTTGATGTTGAGCGTGCCGCCGATCATCGGTTTCAACGCCTCGTAGGTGGCATCGCCCTTCGGGATGTAGAGCTTGGTGTCGCCCAGGTCACGAATGCGCGGGGCGAAGCGGAAGCCCAGCAGGTGCATCAACGCGAAGACGTGGTCCGTGAACCCTGCCGTGTCGGTGTAGTGCTCCTCGATCCGCAGGTCGGATTCGTGATACAGCAGGCCGTCGAGCACGTAGGTCGAGTCGCGCACGCCGACGTTCACGACCTTGGTGTGGAACGGCGCGTACTGGTCGGAGATATGGGTGTAGAACGTCCGCCCTGGGCTGCTGCCGTATTTCGGATTGATGTGGCCGGTGCTCTCGGCCTTGCTGCCGGTGCGGAAGTTCTGGCCGTCCGACGATGACGTGGTGCCGTCGCCCCAATGCTCGGCGAAGGGATGTCGGAACTGCGCGTTGACCAGCTCGGCCAGTGCCGCCCCGTAGGTTTCGTCGCGGATGTGCCAGGCTTGCAGCCAGGCCAGCTTGGCGTAGGTCGTGCCGGGGCACGATTCCGCCATCTTGGTCAGGCCCAGGTTGATCGCGTCGGCGAGGATCGTGGTCAGCAACAGGTTTTTGTCCTTGGCCAGGTCGCCTGACTTCAGGTGGGCGAAGTGCCGGGTGAAGCCCGTCCATTCGTCTACCTCCAGCAGCAATTCGGTGATCTTGACGTGCGGTAGGATCATCGCCGTCTGGTCGATCAGGGCCTGTGCGGTATCGGGCACCGCCGCATCGAGCGGCGTGATCTTCAGGCCCGACTCCGTGATGATGGCGTCCGGCAGCTCGTTGGCCAGCGCCATGCGGTTGACGGTGGCGAGCTGCGTTTCCAGCAGCGTCAGCCGGTCATGCAGGTACTGGTCGCAATCGGTGGCCACGGCCAGCGGCAATTCGCTGGCCTGCTTGAGGCTGGCGAATTTCGCGGGCGGCACCAGGTAGTCCTCGAAGTCCTTGAACTGGCGCGAGCCTTGCACCCAGATGTCGCCGGAGCGCAGCGCGTTCTTCAGCTCCGACAGCGCGCACAGTTCGTAGTAGCGCCGGTCGATGCCGGTGTCGGTCATCACCAGCTTCTGCCAGCGCGGCTTGATGAACTCGGTCGGCGCGTCGGTGGGCACCTTGCGGGCGTTGTCGCTGTTCATGCTGCGCAGCACCTCGATGGCGTCGAGTACGTCCTTGGCGGCGGGCGCGGCCCGCAACTTGAGCACGTCGAGAAATTCCGGCGCGTAGCGGCGCAGCGTGGCGTAGCTCTCGCCGATGCGGTGCAGGAAATCGAAGTCCTCGGGTTGCGCGAGCCGCTGCGCTTCGGTGACGCTCTCGGCGAAAGCATCCCAGGACATGACGGCCTCGATGGCGGCGAACGGATCGCGGCCCGCTTGCTTGGCCTCGATCAGCGCCTGGCCGATGCGCCCGAACAGCCGCACCTTGGCATTGATCGCCTTGCCGGATGCCTGGAACTGCTGCTGATGCTTGTTCTTGGCGGCATTGAACAGCTTGCCCAGGATGCGGTCATGCAGGTCGATGATTTCGTCGGTGACGGTGGCCATGCCCTCGATGGCGAGCGCCACCAGGGTCGCGTAACGCCGCTGCGGCTCGAACTTCGCCAGGTCGGCGGGCGTCATCTGGCCGCCCTCGCGGGCGATCTTGAGCAGCCGGTTCTGGTGAACCAGCCGCTCGATGCCGGAGGGCAGGTCGAGCGCCTGCCACGCCTTGAGGCGTTCGATGTGTTCCAGCATGTGCCGCGAGTTCGGTTTGACCGGGGATTGCCGCAGCCAGGCCAGCCACGTCGTCTTGCCGTTGTCGCGGCGCTTGAGCAGATCGTCGAGGCGACGGCGATGCACGTCCGTCAGCGGCTCAGCCAAGGCGTCGTAGAGACGCCGGTTGGCGCGGGTAATCGCTTCGGCGCTCGCCCGCTCGACGGCGTTGAGGGCGGGCACAATGACCGACTGCCGCCGCAGGTGCTCGATCAAGGCTCTGGCCAGCACGATGCCCTTGTCGGTTTGCATGGCCAGCTCGGTCAGCAACTGGACAGCCTGCCGGTAGTGGCCAATCGTGAACGGCTGGAAGCCGAACACCGTTTGCAGCTCGACCAGGTGCTCGCGTCGGGTCTGCTCACGCTGCCCGTACTCGTCCCAGCTTTCGATGCCGACCTTGAGCTGGTTGGCGACCAGTCTCAGCAATGGCGGGAACGGTGGCTCATCAGCGCCAAGGATGACGCCGGGAAAGCGCAGGTAGCAGAGCTGCACCGCGAAGCCCAGCCGATTGGCCGGGCCGCGCCGCTGCCGGATGATGGAGAGGTCGCTTTCGCTGAACGTGTAGTGACGGATCAACTCATCCTTGGTGTCCGGCAACGCCAGCAGGCTTTCGCGCTCGGCGGCGGAGAGGATCGAACGGCGGGGCATGCGGTTTCCTTCTTCTTGAAAACGTAGGTTTGTGACAAGCCCGCCAAGGCAACCGGCGC
>Ga0268298_10005610_pt1 | contig 11685 bp, 13 predicted proteins | sample WWTPWeurt_MetaG_FD_194462 | JGI IMG/M metagenome (GOLD analysis project Ga0268298, IMG submission 194462) | Activated sludge microbial communities from WWTP in Nijmegen, Gelderland, Netherland - WWTP Weurt | ecosystem: Engineered > WWTP > Aerobic digester > Activated sludge | place...
CGGAGCGCGGTAGTGGGTCAGTTTGAAATTTCTTCGCTGGCGCAGGCATGGTGATCCCAAGTGGTTTCGGCTCATACTTGTTTCATGGGTAAGAAGCGGGTCAGCGCCAAGTCAGACTTCAGCACAACGGCCTTCCGGGTCGTTCAGGAAGCCACTGCACACGTGGTGGTGCCCCAGAACCTCCAGCCGGTGGGTGGGTGCCCGTCTGAGGACAAGGTCGAATTGCCCAAAGGCCAGGACGCGGCCCCGAAGGTCCCCTCGAAGGACTAATCGGCCACCCCGACAGTGGGCTGGGATGGTTGCCTGTCGATAGGACCTTTTGAGGCATGAAAAGGCGCCCGGAATCGGGCGCCGGTTCGGGTTCGTGCCTAATCGAGTACCCCTGGACGAGGCAACAGCCCGCCCATTCCGAAGAAGGTTTCAAAGCCTTTCATGAACTCCTGGGCTGCGACCTTGAGGGCGGCATCGACATCAGCGGCGAGGGAATGCCGGATCAGACTCTGGGCCTGAAAGTCGAGGACGGCAGCGTAGATCGGGTCCTCATTCTCGCCTTCCTCTTGGGCCACCTTGAGGCACTGCCGCGCATAGGCATACATGGCGGGTAGGCCGGTCGCCTCGTCCATGCGGTTGAGGAGCCCCGAATCCCTGCACAGGGCCCGTCTCGGCCCGAGGGTGCGGTGCCGTTGGGACTCCGGAAAGGCCGTATCCATGAGCCCGTAGTTGCACGCAGCAGGGTGAGTCCAGATCGGTGCCCCCTCCAGGCTGAACAGCGCCACCGGAGCGTGACGGATAACCAGGCACTGGTTGATCAACCTGCGATGCGAGATCGCCGCAAGAACCACCCGTGACTCATCCTGAGCGAGGTCCAGGAAGATTCGGGATGCCTCTTCCAGCAGTCTAGTCCGCTGAATGAGCAGGGGCGAGCCAACCGGCATCGCGAGGTACAGCGACTCAGGAGGGTGTTGCTTCCCCAGGGAACCCTGGTGCGCCGGTTGAAGTGACGTGTGGCGGGTCAGATGAAGGATGACCGCCATCTGAGGTTCAAGGTCAGCCCCGAGTTGCCCCTTAGCCTCCACCACTACAGGGGTGGGAAGGCGATGCAGATGGTGCCGAGGAAAGCCTTCTTCCCAGCACGGTCGTAGCGTCACCTCGATGATCTGGCAGAGCGACGACAGCTTGTAGGCCTTCTGCAGTGCCTGGAAATTCGAAAACATGGATGTCCCGGAAAAGAGGGCGCGGGCCGAAGCCCGCGCCAAGAGTTCGCCTTGTCTTACTGATCGTTTAAATCTGGTGGCCCCCGACACGCTGGCAATTCAATTGGGGCGTTCATGCACCTGGCCATCCTTTTCCTCCTCAGCAGCACCGGCTGCAGAAGTAAGCATGGGGGCACCAAAATCCGGGTCGGGACGACAAGCGCTGAGCGAAAAAAGCATATGGCTGATGGATTAAACGGATGTTCCCCGCTAGATTGCTGGGGAACATTCACTGTTCTTACACCGGGTCTCCCATGACGGCTTTCGCTTCTCCCTTGTCGCGGTTCAGCCTCTGCTTGGCACTTGCCTGCGGGCCTCCAGGATTAGCCGTGGCGGCAGAAAAGAAGCCAGCCAAGCGGCCCAAGGCCGCGCCTCAAAGCAACAGCCTGGAAGCCTTCCAGAAGGCTTTGGAGGGGGGGCATCCAGAGCAGGCCCTCGCCCTGCTCAAGCAAGGGCGACTTTCGCCGAATGCCCAGGACGAAGACGGCACCTCGCCCCTCATCCTGGCGGCCCGACGACGCGAGGACAGTGTCGTCGCCGACCTGCTGGCCCGTGGTGCCCGCTTGGACCTGCCCGACCGGGACGGCGGCTATCCCATTCATCACGCGGTGGAAGGTGGCTCCCTCGCGGTCACCCAGCGGCTTCTGGATGCCGGTGCCAATGTGAACCAGAAGTCTCGGAGTGGCATCACGCCCATCGCCTTGGCCCTGCTCCCCGGTCGCGAGACCCTGCTCGACTTCCTGTATGGCCGGGGCGCCACCCTGGATTGGATGAAGGATGGCCGGAACCTACTCTCCGTGGCAGTCCACTGGAACCGTGTGGTGGCCATGAAATGGCTTCTGGCCCATGGTCTTGATGCCAACGATGCCGGTGAGAAGGAACGACCCCTGACGGTCGCCGCCGAGCAGGGGCACGTGGAGGCCATCGAGGTGCTGCTGCAGGCTGGTGCCGATCCTCGCTTGGCAAACCCGGATGGAGGGCTGCCGCTGCTGGTGGCAGCCAAGGTGGGCCCCCTGCAGGCAGTGGCAGCCCTGCTCGGCAAGGGGGCCGATCCCAACGCGGTGGGGCCCAAGGCTTCCGCCGCCCTCGGGGAGGCCCTCAAGGCGGGCCACTACAACGCCGCCCGCCTTCTCGTGGCGAAAGGGGCTAACCTGAATGTCCGGGATGACCTCGGGCGGTCGTCGCTGGTCAGCATGACGGTGGCAGGGAATGCAGAAGCAGTTGGCTTTCTGTTGGAGAAGGGGGCCGACCTCACCTTGGCGGATGGCGAGGGGCTCACAGCCCTGGACTGGGCGATGGAACTGCACCGAACCGAGGTGCTCGGGCTGCTGACTCAGGCCAAGGCCCCGGCGGGGGCAGGCCCCCTCATTTGGGAAACTGGCCTGCCGAAAGCCGTGGCTCGCGCCACCCAGGAAGGCCGCCCCATCTTCCTCGACCTCTGGGCCGAGTGGTGCGGCCCCTGCAAAGCCCTCCAGAGGGATGTCTTCCCAGCCCCCAAAGTGCGGGCCGCCCTCCGCAAGGTCACCCCGCTTTCGGTGATGGTGCAGCAGAAGGATGGAACCGAGATTCCAGAAGGGGATGATCTGGCTCAGCGCTACCACCTCAAGGTCTATCCCACCTTGCTACTGCTCGACGCCGATGGGAAGGTGCTCAGGCGCAGCGAAGGGGCCCTTGATGCGGAAGATCTGGTTGCCTTCATGGATTTAACGAAGCCCTATCTTTCTCCCAAAGCGGATTCGCAGTAGATGTTTGAGACGTGAGTTCCTGGCTGCATTCACTCGTAGGGTCATTTTTCGGCGGGTAATCAATTGGAAATCAAGAAAGCCCGCATTTGAAGTATTACCGAAAGGGATCCTTGTAGGCTGCGTTACTCATTTCAATTAAATAGTTGATTGCATTGCTTAGCCTGCTTGCATCTTCAAACGAGGAAAAATAAAGTCGTTCAACCGACTGATCCCCTTTGTGGTATCGCATATAACTAGTACCAGAACCAGATGCTTTTGAGCATTTAGTTCCTGCTTTAGAAAGAATTTCAATTGCCGACAGTCCAGTTACGTTACTCGACTCCAATAATCGAGTAGGACCTTGAAGTGCCCTAACCTGATGAATTTTTGATAAATCTATCTCAATTTTAATAAATCCATCAGCTTTACTATCTAAAGTCTCAAAAATTAGTTTTAATCCACCGCCAGGACTTCCAGTGAGGTATGCCTTCTCAACTGCAAGCCTCTTTTCCGAAGGCTCTAAATACTCGCTGTAACGCCACCAAACAAAATAGCCATTCGCAGAAACACTGTTAATGTATTTAACAGTCTCATCAAGACTTAATTTGGGAGTAGTCTGTGCATTGAGGCAAATTCCAGCGAATAGGGTAGCGAGGTAGAAAATATATAATCGGTACCGCATTAATTCCTCCATTGGTTCCTATTTTGAAAATGGATCGGCACTCATTCCATTTAATTCATCAATTTTGTGACAGAGATGTACTAATGCATTTAAAAAACCTTTGGCATTACCATTCGGGAAATTGATGATTAAATCATCGACAATGAGTTCGGTATTACTATTTCCCAATGCTAAACGAGATTGAATCGACGCATTCCAACTGGTGCTACCAAATTCGGGTGCTCCTTTCAGACCCCGACTTGGCACAAAACCGAATTTAAAATTCGACACCTGTTGTTGTTTATTATAATGATAATGGAAATATTTTTCACCTTTATCGGCATTTATAGCTTCTTTAAGTCCAAATGTAAGTACGCCAAATATGGCCCTGGTAGCCCCAGAACTATCTGAATTCGTTACCTTCAGTTTAAAAGTAGGAATTTCTCCGGTTATAAGCATGCTAATATGTGCCCATCGCCAAATTAAACGTATACCGGTAATTTTATCACCATTTTTAGACCTATTAAGACTAATTTCTGTTAATTGTCCTTTTGCATCGCTAGATATGGATGTCCATAAAATTTTATCCATGGGAGAAGAATTTCCTGAAATCCTCACATTATGGTCCCAACATGAGTTTACTGTTAAAATATTTTCATTATCGGTGTATGAAAATAAATAAAATCCAGAGTTTAGTGACTTATAAAATTTCCAAGCATCCTGACTACTCTCGATTTTATAATTAAGAGAAATACTATCTTCTCGAATCCTCTTGTTTAAATATGAAACAGTTTGTTCCAATGTGATCGAATTAAGCTGAGCGTCTGAAGCAACAGATTGCCCTTCAAGATGCCTTGAACTCAAGGCAAGAAAGATTAGATAGATGCCTATTTTTCTGGATAAAAATTTGCTACAGATATTCAAGTTTCACCCCTAGCGGAATTTTGCCGTAAGAAACTGCTTTAACCTATTCAATGCCGAGGATGATGACGTAAACATGAAAACCTTATCAAGCGCAATTTCCGTGCTGAGAATATAACCAGCCTCAATATCTTCAACGTTGCCTTCGAACAGTGAATTGAAGTCTGCACTACAGAATTCAGCATTTTTGATGTTTTTAGTCTTTACAAACCTTTTAAAATCATTTTTTATATCCATCGAGTTCCTTTCGTCCACACCGGTTGAGGTTGATCTAGAATCGCCACTGGAGCTCGTATACTCCTCGTTTTCAATTTCGCGTGCATGCGAGTAACGGATAAAACCGCCGTGAACGATCGTTGAGGCAACAAAACGAACTGTAGGTGCTTTAATTCCAAACCTCATATTTGAAAATGGAGATTCAGATGGAACTGTCCACTCCTCAATTTCGTCCCAGTGGGCCCCTTCTCGCATAGAAATGCGCAACCGCAGGAAACCATAGCCCCAGATCTGTCTGTTTTTCATTGATGAAACACTTACGATCCCACCGCGAAACGCTTCTGGAGTAAGGTCCCCTGAATAAACAGGCCCGTTTAGAGCCAAATCTAGATGTCCATCATTTCCGGGAACCATGCGGTACCCAACAATTCTCATTTCTGCAAGTCTGCATTTAAGCGTGCGCTGCAATTCAGAAATTTCCCCAGAACCTTCGATTTTTAGGAACGGCACCTTGTATCCAGAAAAAGGATTTGGAGTTGCGTTCTTCGAAGCAATACCTTCTTGAAATCTCTGAATTCCTTGTGCGAATCCGGTGATACTTGCAACCGAGACAAGAACAAAAGGAAATACTGCCGAGGACGTAGGGTTTGTGAAATTACGCAAGTAATCCTTACATCGGTTTAAGTAACATCTCACAGTCATCCCCTTACTCCACACATGCAGGTACTCCCTCTGGAGAAGTCGTGGACATGCCGTGTTGGCTCGTATTTCTTGCCATCCTTCTTATCTTGTTCGCGGCGCTGCCGATCTCGTTCCTTATTAGCTGCCACGATCCTGTCATTTTCCCGCTTGCGGGCCTCGGCGTTCCGCTTGATGAGGTCATCCTGCCGCTTGCTTTCGCCTTTGACCTCCTCGGCGGCTACGTAGGGTGTGGAAAGGCCAATGGTCATTAAGCAGAGACCAAAGAGCATGGGTTTCATCGTTCACCTCCGGGGATGAAGGGGTGGGTATTAGGTAGGTCGCGCCCGTCAGTTGCGGATCTCCGCCTTGATGACCTGGACACGACCGGTGAAGTCGACTTTGTTCTGAGCTACTTCCCAATGGCGAGTATCAGCAAGTTGTTTATTATTCATAATTTTCAATAATTTTAATGAGCGCATCATACCGTTTGTACATTGATTCTCTAAAAAGGGGGTCGGGCGTATACTGTTTAAGACCCAATTCGACCCTGCTGGATTTGACAGCATACGCATAAATTTTTAATTTTGATTTGTCCTTCAAGATACCTTCGAGTTCCTTCTTGAAAAATGATATTGATTGGGCGTAAAAGATATCTCCAACACCACTCGATCGCCAATCTTCAATGTTTCGAATACGCTGTTTAGATAAATTGTCCCACATGACGGGGTATTGGTGCCCAACCCATAGGGGAGCGAATTGGCGGTTGAAATCATCAATGCCCGCCATTTCCCAACCAATCAACGCTAACTTTCCCCAAGGCGTGTCCTCCTCAAGAACTGAATCCCAATATGGATTTTTACTCCGATTGGGTTTGATTTTAGCTGCCTCTGCCCACCGCCCCTTTTCTGGATTCACACCATCTGGGATATAACTTCTATCCTGGAATTGAAACCTACACCCGAACTCAATTGCAGAACCTTCGCCAGTCTTTGATCTGAGTGGGTCGGACAGGATTCTAGAGTCACCAGGTTGAATGAGGATGTCCTTCCTCAAGTGACCTTTCGAGGCTGTGGCAATATTATAGCCGCCAATATCTATTTCTAGAATTTTAACAGCGACTTTATGGCGGTTGGTGAATACGATTGAAAATGCTTGGAGGCTGTTTTTGCTATATTCTTTAATTTCGATTTCTGGATCACCACTACTGGCCGTCCAAATCGCATTGTTTGCTTTCAAGTCTGGGTTTCTTTGGGCTAGTCCTGGAATTGAGAATAAGGTGCAAATTGAAATTAAAACTAAATTAATTAATTTTCTTTTGCCTATAATTATGAACGGTCGCCAACTTAATGGTGAAGTGTAGGTAATTTGTTTATACCGCATTAACAATCCCTCCTTATTCTTATGGTTAGTTCCGACAATAGAAATATGGACCATTTGACTGACTATCGAATGGCTATAACGCTCCAAGATCCAGTGCCATCACTGATCTTAAACCAATGTTCGGTTCCTGTGGGGGCGGCGTAAATTTGGTTATCGGTGCTGTTCTCTGCGATGATGAAACTAGTTGTCTCCGCGAGTGCTCTATAAGGGGTAGTCGATTTCGGAGTAAGGGTATAGGGTGGCGTAAGTTGCAAGCTACTGCACCCTGTGGAACTTGAAATATATGGTGTATTAGAGTACAAAAGCGGTCTCTGACCGGCCGAGTAAGGGAGAAATTGGGGAGTCGGTCCATCAGCTACGAGATAGGTGAAATTCGCGCCTAAAATCGTAAAATCAAAATACATCAAATTATTGAAAAACCCTTGAGACTGAAGGGGTGTTATCTGCCCTTGGTAGTCTCCTAGAGCGGTAGAGGTAATCGGAACGGTTTGACCATTCTGATTTGCCAATTGACAGGCATAGGCACTCGGAATGACCCCGACAAAGCTTTTTCCAGCCTGTCCTAAAAATAACCACACACCATTATAGTGCCAACCATCAAGGCTTGTCGGAGCAGTCAACTTGGCGTCAACAGAAAGAGGTACAGTGACCGGTACTGGTATACCGCTCACAGTGAGAGGATTGGGAATAACTACCATCTCGAATTGAAAATTAGTTGTGTTCTGATAAGCCACTTGTACCTCACCGGACTGCGTGACAGTGAGGTCTGGTCTATCGAGGCTATAGGGGTTGGTCCAGATGGGCCCATGTACGGTGTCGTCTGCTGGATTACAATACATTAACCCAGAAGATGATAACCAATAAATTGGACTATTTTTTCCACATTTAAATAAAACGTCTGCGTGACCACTCCAAATTACAGTATAGGTCGTTGTGTTAAGCAAGTTTTGAGAATAAAGAGTAGCAATTCGACTAAGGTCCTTTGTGACGGTCATCCAATAGATTTTACCATTCTGCACGCAAAGCAGCTGGTCACAAGGTAACAATTGCGGGTTCGCTGAAATGATAGTAGGATTTGCGGGGTTCCCAAATTTTACAGAATAGATATTTTTATCACCCCCATTAATCCAATGAATCCAATCGTCCGTTGCGCCAAAAATCAGCGGTCCGCCAATATAACCGGTACCTAATCTCCCTCCAGTCGCCGCAGTCGCCGGTTGGTATATCAGAGAACTAGGAAATGCATGCGATACAAGTCCATTGTCGCTCACGCTTACCAATTGACCTGATGAGTTCGCCATCAGAATAGAACCACTCGCCGGGGATCTAACGCTGAGCTTTGCTGTGCTGCTCGTTGTTGTTCCTCCTGAGTTTGTTACCCCAACGGAAAAAATGGAGCCATCATCGCTTAGCGTAGTTGCCGATATTGAAAAGGTGTTTGTGGTGGCACCTGAGATCGCAATCCCCGCTTTATACCATTGATAAATTAAACTTCCTGAACCAGTGGCGGTTACATTGAAAGTAGCAGTCGATCCTGCAACTACAAGTTGATCTTGAGGACTTGAGGTGATCATAGGCGGAGGGGTGCTCGGCGCTGCAGCAGAAGATCCACCACCACCCCCACAGGCAGTTAGTTGAACGAGAATAAAAGATAGAAGTAGAAACTTGGAAAATAGAAAAGCATTTTTCTGAGTAGATATAATCATAGTAGACGCCCTCCCTTTCTCGATTTATTTAAATACAATCACGGAGTCGATAACGGCGCGAAGGACTTCAACATCCTTGCGGCCGTCCAACATTGAAATAATAGTACCTACATGAGATACATCCGTTTCTGATTCACTTACTTCAAATTCCTCGTTAAATTTCCATTTGCCAGTATCACCACCCTTTAAAAATCTATCGTACCACTTATAGTGAACTGTATAATAAATTTGAACTTTAATATCCTTACCTTCTAATGATTCAGGTAATGTGATTTTAAACTGAGTAGTAACATTAGGACCCAAATTATCGCAATCCGTTACCGTTGCGGTTACACCATCTCTCGTTGTTTTGGTGCTTTGAGCAAAGGCCATTGATGAGACAAGACATACAATGATAAAAGGTTTCACAATTACTCCTGTTCAGGTTTTGTTTAGTTCAATTCTGATGGGTCCAATAAGGGGCAGCCTGCCTCCGCTATGGTCCAGGCAAGTTGAAGCCCTTCGGTGCCTGAAGCACCACTGCTGACCGTGGCCCGGTAATGGATAGGGGGAGGGGGATGGGAAACTCCAGATGACGTGATGCGGTCCAGGGCATCAGCGACTTGGGCCGATCCAAATCTAGGCGAGAGGAACCTACTCGTTCTCCATGTCCAACTTGACGTGAACGGCAGACTTCTTCTTTGGGTCATCACGCAGGCACGGGGGAATGGCCAAGAACACCCGCTGTCCTGGTCGAACTCTGACGTTCACCTTGAATCGACCAGTGTTTTTCAGGTTGGTCCCAGTGACGGTCATCCAGTTGATAAGCACGGTTCGCTTACCGTGATTGGTGTAGCGAATTTCAGCCGCCGTAATTGAGAAATCAGACTCATCGAGAATCACTTCAAGCCCATCGACATCTGAGTCGGCTCGCAGTGCGTTCGGAGCCGCAGCAAGAGCGACCAAGCTGACTGCTGTTCTGAGGTATTGCATGGAACGGTGCATCAAACCTCCTCTTCATTCAGGCGTGTGGGGTTAGCGAGAGAGTGCAGCGGATAGGACAACGGGCACGTCCGAAACGATTGCAAACTCCCCTTCTCGGGCGACCCCCTTACGTGAGTTCCCCTCGGTCCATATCCAAAAAAAAACGATTTCATTCATCGCCCCTCTCACTCCCGAAAGGGATATACGGGGTGCAGGACGAAGATCTGTCTTCGACATGCTCGCTCTCCGGGGGGGAGTTGAGGGAAACAATGGAGAAAGAGTAGATAGGAAGGGATTCATAAACTACAAAATTTTTATTTGAACCAAAATCATATACTTAGATTTATTTGTCCTGTTTGAAGGCCGATTCCAGGTGGTGGGTGTCGGTTGTTCGAGGCAATGCGACAAATGCCGTGTTGATGCAACGAGGCAAACGCTGGGTCGCATGGTCGATCGACCCTACAGGGAGGGGATGAAGAAATGGAAATTGTTTTGTGCCTCATGGGGGCCTCAAAATATCTTGACACGCCTCATTCATGGCCGTACCCTTGGTGCATGGAGGCCCCATGCCGAAGTCAATCATCCACTCCGTTATGAGCGAATACGAAACCTCGCTCAGAGAACTCATTGAGTCCGAAAATGCCCTGAAGAACGCAGAGACCAAGCATGAGGCTGCAAGACTCAATTTTGAGGCGGCACGGCAGCGGTTGATGTCAGATCCCCCCGTGGAGCAACATCAGGAAAGCCAGAACATCAGTCCTCAGCCCCCTACTTCTGATGACCAGAGCCACATGCCCAAGATTCTGGCTTTCCTCGCACGCCAACCTGGGAAGGTCGCAAAAGCCGATGCCGTGGTCGAAGCGCTTGGGTCCGACAAAGCCAGCAGCATTCGCTCGGCGATGGTTCGCATGGCCCTACCAAAGGATGGCCGCCTGATTCGTCCGAAACGCGGCTACTACAAGCTTGCATGACCGGCATCCATAAGGCATCCGAACCAGTCCTGCCCTGCAGAATTTTGAATACGGTCATCAACTCCATGCTCTTTTGTTCCGCCTCAGACCTGTTGCATTGACCCCTTCCATCTAGATTTCGCTCAGCGCTGTTGTTCGATTGGTCATTTCTTTTCAGGCAATCATCTGTTTGAAGGAGCACCTCGGGCTCACCTAACAAACCTGAACACAAGTCAGCCACTTACTTGCTCGCGATCTCGCACACAGCCTTGCTTCGCGACAGGGTTGGGGTTTCTCCAGCCATCCGAAATGAAGGTCCTCATGAATCGTCTCTCACTCGAACGCCAATGCGAGATCGTTGCCGCGATCGTTGAGGGAATGTCCATCCGATCAACCTCTCGAATCACTGGCGCATCGAAGAACACCATCATAAAACTGATCGTCGATCTGAGTAGGGCCTGCCGTGAATACCATGATCAGATGGTGGTTAACCTGAAGTCCCGAATCATCCAGTGCGACGAGATCTGGGCGTTCATCAGGTGCAAGGAGAAAAATGTGCCTGAACACCTCCAAGGCACACTTGGGCACGGCGATGTGTGGACCTGGGTTGCCATCGATACGGAGTCCAAGTTGGTGTTGTCCTGGAGGGTTGGGTCACGGGACTTGGAGGACGCCAAGGCCTTCATTTCTGATGTGGGGCGACGACTCACACAGCGCATCCAACTCACAACGGATGGCCATCGGCCCTACCTGCAAGCCGTAGAAGAAGTGTTCGGCTGTTACATCGACTACGCCATGCTCATTAAACTCTTCGGGAAACACGAGAAGACTGAGAATCGGAAGTACAGCCCTTCAGCCTGCAAGGACATCTTGAAGAAGCGAATCTCTGGTCGTCCGAAGCAGAAGGACATTTCAACTTCCTACGTTGAGCGGCAAAACCTGACGATACGCATGTCCAGCCGCCGCTTCACAAGGCTCACGAACGGTTTCAGCAAGAAGTTCGAGAACCATCAGGCAGCCATGGACCTGCACTTCATGCACTACAACTTCGTTCGGATCCATCAGACGATCCGGGTGACCCCTGCCATGGAAGCGGGCCTCACGGATCACGTCTGGAAGATCAAGGATCTTTTGGGGCTCCTGAATCCGGAGTGAAGTCGTGCCTAATTCAATAACGACACCTGTCAACCCCCACCGATTTCAAACTGACCCACTACCGGTCAGTCCTGA
>Ga0268298_10005611_pt1 | contig 11685 bp, 7 predicted proteins | sample WWTPWeurt_MetaG_FD_194462 | JGI IMG/M metagenome (GOLD analysis project Ga0268298, IMG submission 194462) | Activated sludge microbial communities from WWTP in Nijmegen, Gelderland, Netherland - WWTP Weurt | ecosystem: Engineered > WWTP > Aerobic digester > Activated sludge | place: Netherlands...
CGTTCAACCCCATCTGGGGCGCGAACGGCCGCCGCACAGTGAGCCTGACCGCCTTGACCAAGGCGTGGCTCGACGGCAGCAAAGCCAACAATGGCATCATGCTGGTGCAGCCCACAGGCAGCAATCACTACTTCGGGACATCTGAAGCCGGCCAGGCGGACCTCCGGCCCACCCTCACGGTCTGCTGGGACGGCGAGATCGACGGCGATGATTGCGCGGCGAACCCCTGTCAAAACGGGGGGATCTGCACCGACGGCGTGAACACCTATACGTGCGAATGCCCGGCTGGCTGGACAGGGACCAACTGCGAAGTGGACGTCGACGAGTGCGCTGTGGACGACCCGTGCCACATCGTCGCTCCCGCCCCCGGAACGAGCTACCCCGGCGGCGCCGCGTGCACCAACACGCCAGGAAGCTTCACCTGCGAGTGCGCGTTCTTCGCCTTCGGCGAGACATGCGACATGGAGTGCCCGTGCGTCGACGACGCCGTCCTCGCGAACGACCAGTACACGTTCCTGCCCTGGGCCTATGCCAGCGTCGGCGTGGTCCCGGCCGTGGCGTGCACCACGGACTCGGCCGGGGGGACGACGATCACGGCCCCGTTCGGCGACCCCAACAACGGCAACATCAACTACCTCCACCTGAACGCGTCGACGTGCTCCTCGCAGATCGCGGCCCCGGCCACGTACGCCATGGGCTCGCCGGAGGACCACGCCGCCTGCCAGATCATGATCGATGCGATGATCGCGCTGAACGGCCTCACCTGCACCCTCGACAACTGCACGGCGGCACCCTGCCAGAACGGCGGCACCTGCACGACCACCGCGGACAGCTACACCTGTGAATGCCCGGCTGGCTGGACAGGGACCAACTGCGAGATCGACGTCGACGAGTGCGCCGCGGGCGACCCGTGCCACATCGCCGCTCCGGCCCCGGGAACGACCTACCCCGGCGGCACCGCGTGCAACAACACGCCGGGAAGCTTCACCTGCGACTGTGTCCCGTTCGCCTACGGCGAGACATGCGACTTGGAGTGCCCGTGCGTCGACGAGGCCGCCCTCGCGAACGACCCCTACACGTACCTGGCCTGGGCCTATGGCAGCGCAGGCGTGTTGCCGTCCTTGGCGTGCACCACGGACTCGGCCGGCGGGACAACAATCACGACCCTGTTCGCCGGCGAGCTCAACGACCTCCACCTGGACGCGTCGTCGTGCTCCTCGCAGGCCGCGGCCCCGGCCACGTACGCCATGGGCTCGCCGGAGGACCACGCCGCCTGCCAGCTCATGATCGATGCGATGATCGCGCTGAACGGCCTCACCTGCACCCTCGACAACTGCGCGGCCGCCCCCTGCCAGAACGGCGGCACCTGCACAAGCGATGCGAACGGCTACACGTGCGCCTGCCCGAGCGAGTGGACAGGGACCAACTGCGAGGTCAGCGTCAACTGATTCGCGGACCTCATCGCCCGCCGGGCCTCGCTCGGTGGGCGATCCATTTCGTCCCGCCTCCCCCCGCCGCTCCCTTCTTGCTCAGAATACGCGCCCCCGAAAATGGGGGTTGCGGCGCGCCGGCTCCGCGCCGAACCTGGCTCTCTTTGGACCAAGCCAGCCAGGTGAACCGTGAAGCCAAGCAAGTCCCCGGCGCCCGACGCGGCGCCCACTCGGGAGACCATCCTCGACGAGCTCTCGCGAGTCTCGGAGAGCCTCGATTTCCCGGGATCGGCGCGCCTCAAGAGCCTGCTCCAGTTCCTCGTGGCGGAGGTGATCGCCGGCCGGAGCGCGGGGCTCAAGGGCGCCCTCATCGCGCAGCGCTTCTTTGGACGCGGCGCGGGCTTCGACTCCGCCGAGGACACGATCGTCCGGGTCGAGATCAGCAAGCTGCGCCGCGCCCTGTCGCAATGGTATTCGTCCAACGGCGGCGCGCTGCGCATTGACATCCCGCCGGGGAGCTACGTGCCCCGCTTCCTCGCGGCGGACGAGCCGGCGGTGAGCGGCCCGCGGTCCATCCAACGAGGCCTCGCGCCCCGCGGCATCACCGTCTCCGTGCGCCCCTTCGCGACCTTCGACGAGGACGGGGCGGCCACGCTCGCCTCCAGCCTCGCCTCCAGCCTTGCGGTCAATCTCCCCGAGAGGCTCGCCGCCTTGATGTCGCGCATCGCCTGGCTGCACGTCCTCCAGCCGTCGGGCGGCGCTGCGCCGGACAGCGGCTACGCGGTCGAGGGATCGGTGCGCGTCTTCGAGAATACGTGCCGTGTCATGGTGAGCCTGCGCGAGGGGAGCGGGCGGCTCGTGTGGGGCGAGACGTACGATCGGCCCATCACCTCCGGCGCGACGAGCGGCGGGGCTCCGTCCCCCAGCGGCGGCCACAGCGTCGGGACTCCGTCCCCCAGCGGCGGCCAGAGCGTCGGGGCTCCGTCCCCCAGCGGCGGCCGGGCGCACGCGATCGAGGACGAGCTGCTCGAGACCATCTTCATGCTGCTCTTCGACTTCGTGAGCGGCGCGCTCGTGCGAGCCGAATCACTCCGTATCCGGCGCGCAGTGGAGCCGACGGAGACGGCGTTCGAGGCGAACCTGTGCTTCCTCCGCTGGTTCTGGAGCTTCGAGCGCCAGGACTACCTCGTGGCGCGCGAGGCGGCCGAGGCGGCTCTGGAGCGCGAGCCGGAGCACGCGCCGCTGCTCAGCTCGCTCGCCGATCTCCATGTTGTCTCGCTGTGGACGGCGACAGCGGATCCACACGCCCAGGCCCTGGCGAGCGACCTCGCGCATCGGGCCCTCATCGCCGATCCCACGGTGATCGGTCCCCACATCGCGCTCGCCCTCGTGCATCAGAATACGGGCAATGGAGCGGGCATGCGGGAGGCCGCCGAGCGCGCGGTGGCCATCGGGACGCTGCCCGGGGTGGCCGCGTGGCTCCTGGCGATCTCGGGCGCGTGGGAGCGTGGCACGGCGCTCTTGCGCCATCACATCGGGCTCGGGCTCCGCGTCCCCGGTTGGTATCACCACGCCCTCTTCCTCGACGCCTTTCGCCGCGGGGACGACGTCGCGGCGCTGGCAGAGGCGCAGCTCGTGGCGACACCCCACCTCGCGTGGGATCCGCTCGGTCGCGCGGCCGCCCTGGCCCGACTCGGCCGGCGGAAGGAGGCGCGCGCCGCCGCCGCCGAGCTGACACGGATCCTCCCTGCCTTCGCGGAGGACCCGAGAGGGCACATCGCGCGGCTCGTGCCCGACGTCGCTCTGGGCGAGGCGCTGCTGAGAGCGCTTTCGCTCTCGGGGTTCGAGATCAGGTGACGGGCCCCGGCGGCCGCCTTTTCGTGCGGGACGGCACGCGCGGGCGCCGCCCAGGGCTCACACAGTATTCTTGATCCGACGTCAGGCCGCGGAGAGGGCCTGTTCGCCGAAGGCCCGCGCCAGGAAGCGAATCGCCGAAGGCCGGCCGAGGCCCACCTCCGACAGCCGTGGACCGCACGCCCGCGGGGCCTCGATCACGAGCTGCTCCGCCGCACGCGCGCGCTCCTGATCCAGCAGAGAATGCAGCTCCGGATCCAGGGCTGTCCGGGCCCAGGCGTCGATGTCCCAGGCGAGCTGTCCGTGGCGCGTCTCGTCGTGGCCAATCCGCGTGAGGGCCTCTCGCACCTCCGGATCCTCGGCGTTCGCCGCCTGATAGAGCGCCTCAAGCGCCGCGAAGGACTCGTTCACGCACCCGTGACGCGCGTTGTGAAGGGCGATGTCGAGGAGCGTCCGACTCGGCACCTCCGTCACCCGCGGAGAAGCCGGCGAGGCCCCGCGCGCCTCGGCGAGCCCACCGCACACCCGCGCGTGCTCGCGCTCGTCCCCGGCCGCTGCGAGCGCGCGATCCACGAGATCCGAAGGGGCCCCGAGGCGCGCGAGGTCCTCGGCCAGCTCCTCGAAGGCGACGATGGACGCCCGCTCCAGATAGGCCATCTCCGCCCAGTACGTCGCCACCGGATCGCCCGCCACGGGCCCCGCCGCGTCCCGGATCAAGCCGCGCGGCGCTCGCCCCGCCCCCTGGCAGCCCACGAAGAACAAGCACTGGAGGTCGTAGTCGTAGGGGACATTCCCGATGACCTCGCAGCTATCGAATGAGGGGTGAATCGTGGCCTCGGGGTTCTGTGCGTTGTAGGCGTCACGGCAGAAGGTCTCGCAGTCGCCGAGGCCGTTCGACAGGGCCGCGGCGTAGCCTGTCGACGCGGTCGACTCCGTGCTGACCGTCCCGTCGGGGTAAGTCACATTGCAGCGTGCAGAGGTTTCCTTCGGCAGCTCGCCGGGCGTGGGCGTACAGACGGAGTCCGCCGGCAGGGTCGTGCAGTATTCGTCACAAAGGGCGATGTGGAGGTCCCCCAGGGCCTTCATCACCTCCTCTTGAAGCCCGTTGTGCACGGTAGCGGAGCTGCTGTATTCAGAAGGGTGCGGACAGGAATAGCACCCGGTGAGGGCGCCTGCGCTGCCGCAGAGCCCGAGCAAGAAGGGAATCGTCGTCGCGAGATCGAATCGCATGGTCACCTCCGAAGGAAGATCCTCGAGGCGTATCATCCCGCGAGCCCAGCGTCCACTGCCATCCGGGGGGCCGCGACGCGAGCGGCTCACCAGACGACGCCCAGCGGCATCGTCTCCAGCTCGACAGGCATGTAGGGCCGGAGCGCGCGCGCGGAGCCCCGCCACACCACCGAGACCCGGTCAAGATCGGGCTCGATGGTGATCGTCTGGATCACGGGAGCGGTCCTGTTCATCTTGCCGTTGCGGCCGTCCGTCATGATCTCGGGGCGCTGGCCCGGCAGCCGGATCTCCCACTTCTCGTGTTTGGGATGCAGGTTGTAGAGCACGATCGTCTCGTCGTCGCGGACGTGCGGGAGAGAGAGGCCCAGAGAGGCGCAGCTCGTGAAGCGAAAATCGATGTCTGGCTCGGAGGCCTGCGCCCCGGGGTCGCGATCGACCATGAGGAACGTCTCGCGGGCGATGGACGACGGCGCGAAGCCACGCCGGATCTCGGCAAAATCAGGCGGATCCTGATCGTGCAGGGGCACGACTCCGAGGTACGAGAAGCGGGGGAACCAGCCGTAGTCCATGACTCCATACGACGCCGGGAGAGGCATCTTGGGCCAGGCGCGCGTCGTGCCGGCCGCGATGCGCTCGGGCGTGAGGCGGTCCGCCGGATCTTCCAGGTTCGGGAGCACGAGCGCCTCCACGGCCTCGGGGGTGGGCTCGATGAGGTAGCCTTTTCCGGCGAAGTTGCGCGGATAGCTGTACTCGCTGGCCCCCGGCCCCATCGCGGAGCGCGGCATGCAGGCCTTGAGGGGCAGCGTGGGGTCGCCGAGGCGCGCCTCCGCCACCCTGTCGACTCCCCCGTAGGCGCGGTCGTACCCGAGGGGCATTCGCTCGAAGATCTGTGGCTCCGAGAAGAGGACATGCCCTGTCGCGGACAGCGTGGCTCGCCTGTCGCCGACGGCCAGCACCTGCTTGACGCGCTCGCCGATGCGCACGGCCGTCAAGACAGAGGCGGAGGGGCGCGGGGCGTGGGCGTGGCCGAGGATCAGCACGTCCGTCAGCGGTTTGTACGGCACGAGGTCCGTGTCGTGGAGGAGGATCTCGGGGGTGACCTTGTCGATCACGAGCTCCTCGAAGAGGGGAGTCTGCTCTGGCGCGACGACGAGGCGCCCGCGGGCGTCGACCTGGTAAGTGCGCTTGCAGACCACGGACAGGATCTGCGCGCCCTCCGGGTCCTTCCCCGAGAGCTGGCGCACCGTGGGAGCGGGGCGGGAGAAGGCTTCTTTCATGGAGTGCCTGTCGGCGTCGGGGTGCCTGTCGGCGTCGGCGTGCCTGTCGGGGTGCCTGTCGGCGTCGGCGTGCCTGTCGGCGTGGGGACAGGACCGGGGGCCGGGGTCGGGACGGGGCCGGGGGTCGGGGTCGGGACAGGAGAGGTCGCTGGATACTGGGGCACCGAAGGGGTGCTGAAGTAGTTGTAGACAGCGTCGTGCGCCCAGCCCGAGGGGTCGAAGCTGTGGAGTCCGAACAGGCTCCCTCCGCCGGGCGTCCAAGGCGCGGAGTAGCCGAGCGGGGAGCCATGGCCAAAGAGGCTGATGGCGGCCGCCGGGAGGTTGCCGAGAAAATAAGCAGCGTACCTGTTCCAGCCGGTGGCGTGGAGCGCGGAGCCCAGCATTGTCCCGGCGGGGAGGCGCTCGAGCAGACCGGGGGCGATGCGGCGCCAGAGGGGGCCCGTGATGCGATCGACGAAGTTGCCGAACGTCTTGGTGGACGTCAGCTTGTTGACGAGCGCTTGAATGGCCCAGTCAATGAGGGCCGCGACGAGGCCGGCGAGGAAATCGGCGAGCGTCATGTTCGCTTGCACGCTCGTCCACGTGATCACGACGCCCACGCCCGGCAGAGGCGAGGAGTATCCGAAGCAGTTGAGGTTGAGGTTGACGATCTTGGCCACCGCGACGGCGACGGGCTGGCCCTCCACGAGCACCGAGTTGACCCCGAACTCGCTCTTGGAGCCGGTGAGCGTATTCCAGATGGGCAGGAGGAAGTGGGGGAGGAGCGGGATCGGGACGTGGATGACGAAGAAGCCGATGTCCGTCCCCCGCTGCATCGTCTTGTTGCCGTCGCAGAGGACGATGGAGCTGTCCTTCGCCGTCGCGAAACCCCAGATGAGGAAATGGTTCATCGCGCCCGTGATGTGGGCGTAGATGGGGATGATCGGCAGGCCGATCGGCGGCGGGAGCGCGGTGTGCGGATCCAGGCCGATCATGGGGTTGATGTGGACGAGGACATTGCAATACATGGCCTGGCCTCAAAGGAAGAGGTGCGCTTCGCGGAGCTGCTCCGGCACGACGACGTACCGGAACGGGAACCTGTAGCTGATGAAGACTCGCCTCTTGTCGGCCTCGACGCCGATCTGGTCGATGGCGAGGGGGCGCTCGTCGGTCTCGCTCTCGAAGCGGACGCGGCAGCGCGGGCGAGCCTCGGGCAGGTCGATCACGAGGGGCGCGCCGCCCGTCACGCCGGCCACGACGACGCGCGCGCCGGGCTCCACGGAGGGCACGATCATGCGAGGGTGGGCCGCGTTGAAGAAGGTCGCGTCGAACTGGAGGGGCGGCCCCTCGGCGCCGGGGTCTGGCTTTCCGGCCGCGAACGCGCGCAGCGAGGGGCCCGCGAGGCGCGCGAGGCGAATCCCGCTCATGGGCGGACAGGGCCCCACCCCCGCCGGCAGAGGCTTGCTGTCCCAGGAGGTGATGAGCTGATCCGGCTCTTCCAGGTTGGGGAGGGGCTTGTCCTCGGCGCTGTTCTCCCAGAGGTAACAGCCGATCCCGTCCGGATTCAATGGATAGGGCACGTCGAGGCCGTCCCATTGATCTCGCCCGCCGTACGCGTGGGCCATCGTGAGCGGGATGGCCTCGATCGGGAGGGGCGTGGTCGCGGTGAGCCCGGCCGCTCCCTTGCGCCAGACGCGGACGCCGAAGACAGCGACCTCCCGCTTCCACGCGCTGCCCACGGCGATCGAGAGCGTGAAGCTCCTCGCGTCGCGCGTCGGTGGGCGGGCGTGGCCAAAGAGGAAGAGGTCGACTCCGCCGCGATAGAAGAGCTGATCGGTGTCGATGATGCCGTATTCGCTCTGCCACGGCTCGGCGGAGATCTTCCAGGGCTGCTCTTCGCTGGGGACGAGCGCCGTGCCTCGGAGATCATAGGTGATCTTCGTCACCACGGAGGCGGCGACGCGGTCGTCGTCGATGGCCGTGCGGAAGAGGCGCGCTGCATACGGTGTGTGGTTGTCAAGATCCATGGAGAGGGCGGTCCGTCACGAGTTCAGGCGGATGCGCTCGCCGTCGAGCTGCACGTCGTCGTTGGCCTTGATGGACACATTGCCTCGAACGCTGCGGATCTGCTGCGAACGGCCGCTCGTCGACAGGACGCCCTCGGCCTCGATCCGCGCGTCGCCGCCCGAGGTGAGGGCGATCCCGTTCTTGCCGTGGAGCGACACGCTCTCCGCCTCGATCGCGAGCGGGCCTGTCGTCGCGATCGACAGCGCGGCGCCGTTCACGTCGAGGCGGATCCCCTCGGGGCCGATGGAGATCGAGACGTGCGCGGCGCCGCCCGCGTCCACGAGCGTGAGGACGCTCCGCTCCCGGCCCCCCTCGACGACGAGGGAGTGGCCGTGCGCCAAGGTGAGGGCGCGGCTCTCTGCGGCGACGGCGAGGCCCGATCCGGTAGAATGCGGGGTGTCCGATGGGCCCGCCTGCGGGCCGGCGTCGGCGGGGGCGGGGCCTTCCGGTTCGATCGAGCTCATCGTGTTCCTTCGGGGCGACTTGTCGTGGAAGCGGTCAATTGAGGCGGATGATGCTGCCCTTGATGACAGTCTCGCCGGAGGCCTCGACGTTGATGGCGCCGCCGGTGATCTTGACGGCGCTGGCCGAGGCGTCGAGGAGCGCTCCGCCCTTGATGGTGGCAGATCCTGTCTCGAGCGAGTACGTGCCGGAGTGGATCGTCTTGGCCGCGGACACGTTCTCGGTCGAGTCCGCTGTCGTCCCCTCGGTCCGGGCCCCGACCACCGTGTCGTTCAGCGCGCCGATCTCCAGGCGCGTGGTGCCCCCGATCTGGATCTCCAGCTTGCTGCCGAGCTGGAAGTCCTTGCGACCGCCGATGTGCGCGTCCAGGCGATCCCCGAGCTGGAAGGCCGTCCGCCCCCCGATCTGGATCTCTGTCTGAGCGCCGATCTGGATGTCGGAGCGGCCGCCGAGCTGCATGACCGAGTCTTCGCCGATGTGCGTCAGGGAGCTGTTGCCCGTCAGCACCTCTGTCTGATTGCCTAGCTGGGTGAGGGAGGCGTCGCCTGTGATCGTCTCTGTCAGGTTGCCAGTCAGGGTGAACGTGCGGTTCCCTGTGATCGACTCTGTCTGGTTGCCCGAGGGCAGCGTGATCGATTGATCGGCGCCCACCGTGATGGATTGATTGACGCCGATCAGGATCGTCTGGCAGTTGCCGACCTGGATGGACTCGTCGTTCCCGATCGTGTGCGTGCGGTCGTTCCCGACGGTGAGGCTGTCGTTGTTGCCGACGCTCTTCGTGCGGTCATGGCCGATGGTGACCGACTCGTCGTGCTTGACCAGCTTGGTGAGATCCTTCTCGGCCTGCATGCGGACGAGCTCGCGGCCCGGCGCGTCCTCGAACATGATCTCGTTGTATCCCATGCCGCCCACCGTCTGGCTCTTCCAGCCGCTCTGCGTCTTGAGCGCCGGGAGCGGATAAGGCACCTTCTGGAGGTTCGTGTACACGCGGCCCACGACGACGGGCCTGTCCGGGTCGCCCGCGAGGAAATCGATGATCACCTCGTGCCCCACGCGCGGCAGGTTCACGTGGCCGAAGCCGCCGCCCGACCACGAGTGGGAGACGGGGATCCAGCAGGAGGAGCCGTCATCCATGGATCCTTCGAGGTCCCAGTGGAACTGGACGCGCACCCGGCCGAACTCGTCCACGTGGATCTGCTCGCCGGGCGGCCCCACCACGGTGGCTGTCTCGATGCCCTGGACCTTGGGCTTGGGCGTCGACAGCTCGGGGTAACAAGGCGCATCCGCGCTGATCGCCTCGCACGTCTGCACCCACTCCCCGCCGGGCGTGCCCGTGAACGTCATGGCCGTGACGAGCAGCTTCTTCCCGCCGGAGAGCTCGCTCTTCGGGTGGTCGAGGATGCTCATCACCACGCCTGGGGCGAGGTCCAAGGCGTTCGTCTTGAAGGTCACTGTCTTCGCCGTCGCTCGCTGCGCGTCGAGGCGCTTCTGCGCCACTTCGGCGCCCGCTCCGTCGTCGGCGCGGTATTTCCCCTTGTCGTCGGCCACCGGCGTCCCGCCGCCCTTCTCGCTCTCGAAGAGGAAGGAGCCGGGCACATAGTGGTAGCGCTCGAGCCCCTCCTCCGGGGCCGTGCCGCCCTTCGCGGACTTCATGAGCCGATAGGCGGGGGGCTGCCGATAGTCCTGATCGCGCAGCGTGTATTTCCCCGGGCGCACCCTCCGCCCGACGCGCACCGCGGTGACGATCTCCGCGTCTCCGTCCATGGGCGCGTCGAGGAAGCGGAGCGGCGGGCGCGGGGCGTTTGCCTGCGGGGCGTCCGAGAGGACGAGCTCGCTGTCGCCCGAGGCAGGATCGAAATAGAAGCTGATGCCGGCGTCCTCGAGCATGCGCGAGAAGAAGGCAAAATCGGACTCCGCGTATTGAACACGGTATTTGCGCTTCTTGTGCTCCGAGGAGATCTGGCGCTCGAACGGGATGGACCACTCGCCGAGGAGCTTCTCGACGATGGAGAGCTCCGACAACCTCTGGAAGATGCGATTGCGGCGCCGCTGCGAGAGGAGCCAGAGCGGCGGGGCGATCTCGAGCAGGTACGTCGAGTGACCGCTCTCCTCCACGGCTGTCTGCTGGAGCGAGGTGCAGACGCCGCTCCAGGTGCGCGTCCTCGGGAGATCGGTCCCGAAGGTGACGGTGAGCTGGGCCGGGTGACCGACGACGGCGTCCAGATCAATATCGGGGTTGGAGCTGCGCACGAGCAGCGAGACCTTGAACAGCCGCGACATCTGTTCGGTGACCTCGCACCGCCGGACGTCGAGCGGGTCACCCGAGGCGACCTGAAGCGAAAAAAGGCGCGTTGCTGTGCCCATCGGCTCACCCTCTTCAAAGGCGTGGACGGAGCGCGCAGGATGCGGTCCGCGGAGCCGATGCTAGGCGGGATGCGCCGCCGCAGCAAGCGCCGTCGACCCCTTCGATTTACTCGGCGCGAGCCTTCTCCACCGCGCTCCGCAGCGCCGCGCCGAGCGCCGGATCGGTCGCGGCCTTGCGGATCCAGATGCGCTGGATCCGGATCGCGGCCTCGTCCGGCAGCCCTGCGGCGCGCAGCGGGGCGGCAGGATCGCCGCGCTCCATGCCGACGAGGATGCGCGCGTATTCTTGCACGGTGATCGGCCCGCGCTCCTGCTCGAGGCGCCCCACATAGGCGGCGTCGTACGCCCGCAAAGGCGCCGTGCGACCGCGCCTGGACTCGCGCTGGATCTCCTCGGCCCAGGCCGCGCGGAGCCTTCGCCAGTCGGCCTCCGCGATGTCGGTCGCCCGCAAGAGCGCGTCCTTTGCACCGGGGCTCCGCGCGAGCGAGGCGTCGAGCGCCGCGCACTGCTCGATCGGAAAGTCCTTGATGGAGATCGCCTGTTCGGCCGGCGGTCCCTCGACCTGCACCTGAGGCGGAGCTTCGGCCTTGTCTGCCGGCGGCGCCACGGGCGGAGGCGATGGCTCCGTGAGCAGCGCGGGCGGCGAGGGATCACCCACGAACACCGGCGGCGATGGCTCGAAAAGCAGCGCGGGCGGCGACGGATCGCCCACGAACACCGGCGGCGATGGCTCGATGAGCAGCGCGGGAGGCGACGGATCAACCACGAACGCCGGCGGCGAGGGCTCGAAGAGCCGCGCGGGAGGCGACGGATCGCCCACGAACGCGGGCGGCGGTGGCTCCACGACGAGCGGCGGAGATCGCGTGATCACCCTCACCAGGCCGGGCGGCATCTCCCCGGAGGGGAGCGGGTCCGCTGTCTGCTCGTCGAAGATTTCATCCGAATACATTCTGTCGATCACCACCGACGGCTTGACCTCGGCCGGGGGAGGGGCCGGGTGAACCGCTGCCGGTGGGAGATCC
>Ga0268298_10005612_pt1 | contig 11683 bp, 3 predicted proteins | sample WWTPWeurt_MetaG_FD_194462 | JGI IMG/M metagenome (GOLD analysis project Ga0268298, IMG submission 194462) | Activated sludge microbial communities from WWTP in Nijmegen, Gelderland, Netherland - WWTP Weurt | ecosystem: Engineered > WWTP > Aerobic digester > Activated sludge | place: Netherlands...
ACAGATGGTATTGCTTCAGCCCTTCCCGGATATTATGTTCAGATGAGTGGGGCAACGCCTATTACTTCTTCTATTTATTTAGGCCCTGCATTTATTGCCAGTTTTAATAAAAGTGGGAAAAAGCTTTGGGGTACCTACTATGGAGAAAATTTTTCGTTTACCTCTTATAATCTTACCACGATAAAACCGGTTGATATTACCTGCGACAATGCCGGCTACGTTTATTTTACAGGATTTAGTGGTCCGGCAAGTACTCAAACAAGAGCTCTTTATTTGCAAAATGCTTTTCAAAGTACCTATGGGGGAAATTATGAGGGGTGTTTAGCCAAATTCAAGCCCAATGGACAAAGGGTATGGGGAACATTTGTTGGGGGTTCCGGAGATGATTACATACATGGAATAACCTGCGATGACAGCGCCAATGTGTATATCTGTGGGGCAACGGGGGCTACCGGTATGGCCTATAACGGTTGGCAAAGTACCTTCAGCGGACAAAACGCAGCCTTTGTGGCCAAGTACGATTCAACAGGGAAGCGGATTTGGTATACTTACTTAGGCGGACCAAGTGCCAGTATAAATGAATTAAACCTGTATGCCGCCCAGGCGGATGAAAAAGGAAATGTATTGGTTGGGGGAATAACAAGCAATAACTTTGGATATGCTCCATTTACTTCTTACGGAGGAGGAATGGATTTTTTTCTTGCCCGCTTCACGGCAAACGGAACTTTAAAGTGGTGTACCTCCATGGGGGGAACTAGTTCAGACGACCTTCGGGATGTAACGGTTGATAATGAAGGAGCAGTGTATGCTGCTGGATTTACCCCCAGCACTTCCGGCATAGCATACAATGCTTTTCAAAGTAGTTATGGAGGGGGAACCAACTCGTGGGATGGTGTAATGATGAAAATACAGTACGATACCTTAAAGTTGATTCGTCCACAGTTAAATAAAATTGAGTATTGCAAAGGAGATAGTGCCTGGGTAAAGTTTAAAGTGAATGCTGCTTTTAACGTAAACGATACTTTCCGCATTGAACTGAGCAATAACAACGGGTTTTTTGCTAATACTACCTTGTTAGGTGTAAGACCCTACACCTCTGTAGGCTTTGATAGTATTAAAATAGCCCTTCCTTCGGGTCTTACGCAAAATGGGTATTACCGGGTACGCATTGTGGCAACAAGTCCGGCAGATACTTCTTATGCCTCGGCATTTTTCAACATTCAGGTACCCATAAGCGCTGTGATTACTCCAAGTGCCAAGACGGATATTTGCCAGGGGACGGCTATTAGTTTATCCGTACCTTCCGGTGCCAACAGTTACCGCTGGCAAAAAAACGGAACGAATACAAGTTTAGCAGGCGATACACTCAATTCATTGGTGGTAAATCAGGCCGGAACTTACCGGGTAAAACTAACTACCAGTGCAGGCTGTGTTTCGTATTCAAATGATACCCTGGTGACCGTAAATCCCTATCCGGTGGCAAATATTAAAATTAATAGCACGGGCCAATGTTTAACCAGTAACCTGTTTAAAATAGTCGATAGTAGTACCATCAGTTCCGGATTTATTACTTACCGTTTATGGACACTTGGCGACAGTATCACCGCTATGGCGCTTGATACGCAAAGGCGTTTTACCAACCCTGGTAATTACACTATAACTTTAGTTGTAGCCAGTGGTGTCGGATGTTCCAAATCAACCAGTATACCGGTAACTGTTTATCCGCAACCCGTAGCGCGTTTGTATCAAACTTCTCCGGCTAATCAATGTTTCACCAATAACAGTTTTACCTTTCTTGACAGCAGCAGCATCGACAGCGGATTTACCATCAGCAGTGTTCAATTGGTGATGGGCAACGGGAATGCGTTCAATTCAGGGAATAAGATTTACAGTTATGTGCAACCCGGAGCCTACACCGTTCAGTTAAAAGTAAATAGTGATAAAGGGTGTATAGATTCTGCGATTAAACAGGTGAATGTGTTCCCAAATCCGGTACCCAATTTCAGCATCAACGATTCCACGCAGTGCAAAACAGGCAATGCATTTGTGTTTACCAATACCAGTACCATTGGTACCGGAAGTATTGATTCCAATATCTGGTATAGCGGGGATGGGTTTATTTTCACCACACCACACCTTACCCGAAGTTACCTCAATCCTTTCGGGTATGAGGTGAAGTTAGTTACTGTTTCAAATCAAGGTTGCAAGGATTCTCTTAGCAAACTCATTCAAGTCTATTCTCATCCTAAAGCGTTATTTAACATTAATTCCGATTCACAATGTGTATTGGGGAATCAATATGTTTTCACAGATGGTTCATCTGTTTCAGCAGGTTATTCGATTACCACTTGGAACTGGAAGTTTGGCGACAGCAACACTGACAGTATAAAAAATACTTCACATAGCTATGGAACTTCAGGTAGCTATGCCGTTCAACTCATAGCCACTTCAAACACCGGTTGTGCCGATACACTTATAAAGAACCTTGTGGTAAAATCCAGTCCGGCAAAACCAGTTATCAGCAAAAATGTGTTTAGTCTTACTTCAACCACCGCCAATGCTTACCAGTGGCTGCTAAATGGGGCAAACATCAGCGGGGCAACATCACAAAACCATACCGTAATGCAAAACGGGTATTACCAGGTACGTGTAACTCAAACAAATGGTTGCAGCAATACGTCTGATTCTATTTTCGTTGGCAATGTAAGCACTGGGCATATTTCATCTGCTTCAAATATTGTATTATATCCAAATCCTAGTGCAGGAACATTTACTCTTAGCTGGCCGGGCAAACAACATGCAGATGTTATCATCTACAACAGCAAGGGAGAAGAGATCGTCAACAGCGAATCAATCACTTCCGGTCAAACGTTGAGTTTACCTTACGGTTGTGCCCCCGGTCTTTATTGGATAAAAGTAGGTAACAAAAGCTTTAGTGAGGTGATTAAACTTGTGAAGTGGTAATTCGGATTTCTGAAAGATATTCATGAACGAGACATGGATGAAACCATGCGGCAACAACCGGCAGCCATTTATACTGACAAGCTCAATATTTACCCATCGCTTATACCAAAAGCGCAACATCGAAAGTGTGCTCACCGCATCAATCACATCGAGCGCATGAATTTAACATTGCGCAATGGGTTAAAAGGGTTAAGCCGCAAAACTAGTTGCTACTAAAAAGGTGAAAAAATGCTGGTGGTCTGTTTAAAACTGATTTTAGCCGCTTCGCACCTGATTAACAGTTCGCATAAACCGTTTAACGGTTGAATAGAATAGGGAATTAACTTTTTAAACGGCTATTCCTATTTACTCCTGGAAAGCCAGATAACCGTTTCACCTCACTACTGCGTTTACAGTAGAACTAAGGGCTAAATTTATTTCACGGTTAGGGAGATATTTGAGTTTTATAGGTCAAGTTCGCGACAAGTGCGATTTTCTGTACCTTATATATAAGAATTCTTTTGATAAGTTCTTTGAACTTGGCGTTAAAAGGGAGTTTGATGAATAAACCAACTAGTATTTAGTTTGCACAAACAAAAAATGCCTGTTGCGCAAATTATCAATTCTCAAACTACCAGAAATCAATAGCATTTATATTGGCGATATTTGTTTTTAGCGTTAGGTCATGTGAAGTTCGATAACCATTGCGTTAAGGTTGACGTTAAGGCTTAACGTTAATTGTGTTTTTCATAAACAACAAAGAGTAGAACCTTTTGTGATATTAAAAATATGTTATCAGTGTAAGGGTAGCAAACGGTATATGCAGCACAGCAACACTGGTCCGCGTATAACGCAATCCTTGGCGCAAGTGCTAGCGTTATAGCGCAAGGAATGAGCAATGCCAGGTGGCCAATGCATATCCAATATTAGAGTGGGTTAGTGGGTTCTAAGGCATACTAAATACTACATTCCGAATAAGTGCGCACAGCACTTGTGCGTACTAGCTTAAACTGCAAAACCATTTATTGCTCAAAAAGTGAAAAATGGTAGAAGTCAGGTTGATTTATGGCGTTATTCCAGCGCTGTGGGAACGCTGCAAGTTATTTATTTAAACGATTCTTTGAGCAGTTAGGAATTTATTGGTGAATCAGTACGCAATCCTTTTGCGTACTGATTGCGCAAACCTATTTTAGGGCAAGACATAAGTTCCATCAACTGGTTTTTGTGCATCGCCAAATTAACCTCATTACGCAACTGATATTATACTAATCGGTACCCAGTTTTTGCGCACTGTAAAAGGCAAACACAACATTTTATGTGCATTTTTAACTGGATTTCGTTTATTGCGCAAAACAATTGCGCAATAAACGAATCAGTGTAATTTAATTAAATCCCGAGTGATTTGTATTTGCTTTACCCTATTAATCTATTTGCGCAAATACAGCGCACTCAGATTACTTCCTTGCTAAGATATAGTTTAGTGCGCACTGGATGCGCACAGCAAAGCTGAAGATAGGCTTTCCGGTCGTCATGCGCGGTTTTGTTGGGGTGCCCAATCTAAATAATATTAATACCGCATGCATTCTTTGAATCTAAGCTTTCTTATTAGCAATTATTCTTTTTATGAAAATTTCATTACAAGCATGAAAATAAATAATAAAACAACTAAAATTAATATTACATTTGTGTAATAAAATGAAAATAGCCAGTTTAGAAATTAAAAATCAATCAACGCAGGAACTGATGAAATTCATTGGTGAGAAGCACAGTCTTTTTTTTGAAAGAAAGGCAGGGCTATCACTAACCGGAGTCTCGGCAAGAAATTACCACCACTGGAAGGAACATGGTCTTGTTAATGTGGTGGTTTCAGATAATCAAAGTAGGGAGTGGGTGAGGTTGAATGTGTATGATTTTGTTTGGCTAAAGGTTATTCAAACACTGCGTGATTTTGGGGCATCCATTTTAACAATCGCGCTCCTAAAGCACAGGTTATGGGTCAATATACTCGATATGCAAATCGATGAACAAAATTTCATCGAAACCAACAGCCAGCTTGGTTTTACCAGAGAAGAATCATTGGAGCATTACCAGTTAGTTAAACACTTAAAAAAAGTAAGAGCATCTATTCCTCCTGAACAGGTAGTTGCCACTACCTTTTGGGGCATGTTAGTCAATTCGATACTTTTTGAAAGAAGAACCGTTAATTTAATTATTGCTAAACAAGGTGACGATTTCCGTTTTGACGTGTTTTCGGATTCGCCAAAATTAGGATCAGGGAATGTTAAAGGCTGGCAACCACTGCCCCATTTGTCAATACCTTTAAATAGTATCTTGAATCAGTTTTTTGAAATACCCGAAAATGAAGCGAACCTTATTCATTGGCAGTTCATAGATCACAGAGAAAGTGAGGTGTTGAAAGCGGTACGAGAAGGAAACTTTAAACAGGTAATTGTAACCCCGAAGGAGAAAAAAGATAAATTATATATTGAGATTACAGATACAGAAGAGGCAAGGAATGAAAAAGCCAGACATCTCACCCGGTTATTTGGGTTGAAAGATTACCGGGAGGTGGTGCTGATATATAGGAACGATAAACATGTAATTATTAAAAAGAAAAAACGAATATAGACCCTGTAAAGGCTCTGGTACGCACACTGCCCAAACCCTTTTGAAGGCTTTTGGCAACATCGGGCGTTAATGTGTTAAATATTAATTTATGTAGGAAGTTTTTAGGAAAAGAAACAGAAAAATTAAAAGACAAAGAACTAAATGAAATTGTTTCATGGTTAGATCAGCTGGCTGAAATAACTATTGATGCATTAGATGAATCTGAAACTAATTTAAAAAAGGATGAAGAAAAGAGCAATTCTTTACACTCGCGTTTCAACAGACGAGCAAAATAACGGGTTCAGTCCCGTTGATCAGAAAGATAAATTATATCGGTATTGTGAAAACAACAATATTGAAATAGTGGGATTTTTTCATGACGATGCCAGTGGTAAATCATTTGAAAGACCTGAATGGAGACGAATCATGGATTTCATAAAGATGCATAAAGGTTCAGTTGATTACATCTGTTTTATTAGATGGGATAGATTTTCGCGGAACACGCAGGAAGCTTACGCTATGTTGCAAAAGCTTCGGAAACAGGGCGTAGAAGCTATGGCAATCGAGCAACAAATTAACACTACTATACCGGAGCAGAAGTTAATGCTTGCACTTTACCTTGCCTCACCGGAAGTGGATAATGATAGACGATCATTGAATGTTTACAATGGAATGCGAAAAGCCAAAAAGGCTGGGAACTGGATGGGTGGATGTTTAAGAGGATATAAGATTGCCAGAGATCACAATAATAAACCCATTATTGTACCTGAAGGAGGGCTGATAGAAATGTTGGTAAAGAAGTCGTTTTCTGAGTTCGCTACCGGTAGCTATGCTATTGAAGAACTGAGGAAGAAAATGGTTAAGGAAGGATTAAAAATTTCGCGAAATACTTTCTGGGCCATGTTGCGAAACAGAGGATATATTGGGGAAGTGTTTGTGGCAGGAACAAAGGAAGAGCCTGATGAATGGGTTAAAGGTAAGCACGTCCCTTTAATAGATGAGAAAACCTTTTATACCGTTCAAAAAAATCTTAAATCCAGAAAGAAAATTGGACCTGCCAAAATGGAAACATTGAGAAAGGAATTTCCATTACGTGGCCATTTGGTTTGTGCCAGGTGTGGCAAAACGCTAACAGCTTCGTTTTCTAAAGGGCAAATGGGCAAAAAATATGCTTACTACCATTGCTCGAATGGGTGTAAAGAGCGGCACAATGCCGAAGAGGTTAACTCTTCATTCGAAGACGTTATAAAGCAAATTCATTTTCCGATAGGGGTAAAGAAAATTTTCAAAGAGTTGGTTAGGGAAAAACTGTCAGCCAGATTAACTGGTAAGAATGCAGATAAGGGGCGTATGGAGAAAGCGAGGGGAAAACTCTTACTCCGAAAAAGGAATGCACGCGACTTATTACTTGATGGCGAGATATCCTCAAATGAATACAAAGAAATGAACGTGTCAATAGAAGAAGAATTATCAAAACTGCAAGATGATTTAGCAACCTTGGGCAATCCCGCTACTGATATTTCAAGAAAAATGGTAGATTGTCTAAAGGTAATTGATAACCTAAAACACTACTATAATGATAAAGGATTGGAAACAAAACATCGACTAATCCGTTCGATTTTTCCCGAAAAATTGATTTTTGATAAAAAATCAGTTCGAACTTTTCAAACAAACAGGGTGATCGCTCTCATGGCCTGTATTGACAAGGGTTTTCAGCGACAACAAAAAAGAAAGCACACCGGTTTTGGCGTGCTTTCCTGTGGAGTAGTCTCGAGCAGAATCGAACTGCTATCTAATGTTTAGGAAACATCTATTCTATCCGTTGAACTACGAGACCAATATTTTTCAGAACTATCTTTCAGGCCCGTTCATCAGAATCGAACCGGGATCAATTCTATCCGTTCTCCCGTTACTGGAAGGCAGGGGACTACGAAACCAAATGCTGGGCAAAAATACACCAATGGCAGGGTAAATAAAAATGAGGGTTAATGCTTTAAATTACAAGGGAAATATGCAAATTTGACAATTGATTTTAACGTTTTGCATATGAAATATACGCTTTGGGTACTGCTGCTTACCACCCCCTTTTTTACGGCACAGGCCCAGGAAACAGTACAAAAAAAGAAATCGAAACAGGCTGTAGCTGATACAGTAAAGGGTTATAAAAATTATCCGTATTGGATCACTATGATGGATGATACTGCCGCCAATTACTTTGAGGTATGCAAAGCCTTTTATGCGTATTGGGAGGGGAAAATAAAGCCGGTACGAGAAGATAACGAAGCGCATAATATTTTTTCGGACGGGGAGGAGGATGACGAAAAAATCCTTCCATCGGAATATACTTACGAGTATAAACGGTTTAAATTCTGGGAACGTTATTACCACGATTTGCGTGATGAAAACGGAATCATCTTTTCGGCCGAGCGCATTATAGCCGAATGGCGTGCCAAAATGGAAGCCGAAAGAAAGGAGGGTGCACGATGAAAAGGGTATTATTATTTTTCGCTTTCGTAGCCACTTCTTTTACCATCTTTGCACAAAATCTGGATAGCTGGACGCAATTGGGCATGGTAAAATTCCCTGACAATCCGAGTGTGCAAACTACAGGCATGGGTAGGGTGAGTGAGCTGGTGTATCATCCAACCGATTCCAATATCCTGTTTGCCGTTTCTGCCTCGGGCGGATTATGGAAAAGCAGCAATGAGGCACAAACCTGGAAATCGCTTACAGATAAGTTACCACGTACGGCCTGCGCATCGGTATGCCTCAACAAATGGAACCCGAATACCATTTACCTTGGAACAGGGGATGCGAATTACAACAGCACAGGCATGGGCGTTTGGAAAAGTAATAACGGGGGTAAAACCTGGTTTCAATGGAACACCGGAATGGGAAATAGGCTCGTGTCAAAAATGTTGATGCACCCTGCTGATTCAAATACGCTGATTGCCGCCTGCTCAGACGGAATTTACAAAACATACAATGGCGGAAATACCTGGACGAAAAAAACAACGGTTACCGCCAGCTACCGCGATTTAGTGATAAAGGCACGCAGCGGAACTCAAATACTGTACGCTGCCACCGATGGAAATTTTTACCGTTCGTACGATATGGGCGAAACCTGGATTTCGTCAAATATCTATTCCGGTTTAACTCCGGCAGGAATAAAAATAGGAGTGAGTCCTGCCGATAGTCAGGTATTGTATTGCGTGGTTTGGAAAAGCACCGGCAACCGTTTTGGCGGATTGTACAAATCGGTTGATGACGGCAACTCATTTACGCTGCAATCCGATACACCGAATATTCTTGGATACAGCAGTAACGGATCATCGGCCGATGGGCAGGGGGCCTATAATTTGTGCATTGCGGTTGACCCCGTAAATATCAACACCATTTATGTGGGGGCCATTTGTATTTGGAAATCTACCACCGGAGGAACCACCTGGACCTTAAAATCTCCCTGGGCTTACGGTGTGCATGCCGACAAACACTGTCTGGTGTTTTCGCCCTTCAATGTAAATAAATTAATCATTACGCACGATGGCGGACTGGATCGAACCGTGAATGGCGGCAACACGTGGACCACGCTGAGTGACGGACTGAGTGCATCGGAATTTTACAAGATGGGGCAAAGCATGCTTCGAAAAGAAATTGCGATAGGCGGATTGCAGGATAACGGATTAAATATTTACCGCAACGGAGTTTTTGCTACCATAAGAGGTGGCGACTGGACGGGTGATTTTACTTTTGATTACCGCGACACCAATGTACTTTATTTTAACGGAGGCAACCGCAAGTTTGTAAACGGAGGCGAAGAGAGTATTAACGGAAGCGGCATTTACACACTCAATTTATCGGACCCCAACATGATGTTTTATGCCACTACCGAGGTATATCGCACCACCAACTTAAAGGCATCGCCTTCTACCAGTGTTTCGTGGACACAAATAAGCAACAGCCTGGGCGGAACAAATACACCTACTATTACCACAATGGCGTATAACGCGGCAGGTGCCTGTCTGTATGCGGGAAGAAATGACGGTTCGTTGTTCCGGTCGGATAATATTACATCAGCTACCCCTTCATTTACCCAACTCACCAAACCATCGGGCAATATCAGTCATATTTTAGTTCATCAGCGCGATGCCAATTTTGTAATTATAGTTATCGGCACAAAAATTTACCGCTCATCCAACAAAGGGCAAACATGGACGGATATCAGTATGAACCTGCCTTCGCTTAATTTGGTGAAAGTGCTGGTAGATGAATATTCGGCCGATACTGTATTATACGTAGCCAATGCACTTGGAGTGTATTATACCAAAAGGTATTTGCCTTACTGGAGTTCATTTTCGGCTTCTATGCCAACGGTGGCTCCCATATCGGATATGGAAATTTACCGCGACACACTGAACACAGGCAACAGTCGTTTGCGTATGAGCACGTACGGACGCGGTATATGGCAAACCGATTTGTTTAATCAGGTTTCATCAAAACCAACAGCCGATTTTTCGTACTATGCGGCATCGGCCAGTTGCAGTCCGTTTTATTTTCTCAATGATATTTCAACCGGAACACCTTCTTCGCGCAGGTGGACCATCACTCCTGCTACAGGATGGAGTTTTATTAACGGATCTGATTCTTCGTATCGCGTAGCAGAAATAAAATTCAATACTCCGGGAAATTACCTCATCAGTTTAAGTGTTTCGAATAGTTTGGGTACTTCGGTAAAAAGTGTGCCGGTGGTTATTTCTACTTTGGGTATTGCGGCATCCTGTGCCCCGTCAACTACTAATTTGGGCGGATACACTATTGGTATTTATCGTTTTGAAATGAATACTATTGATAAGTCCTCGGGGTACTCAGTCAATGCCAACCCCAATATCGAAGATTATTCATGCAATGTATCTACTACCGTAAAGCCGGGAGGCGTATATACGGCAGCTATCACCAACGGCAACTCGTACAATGAAACCGGGCGTGTGTATATCGATTACAATAACAACGGTATTTTTGAAGCAACCGAACTGGCTTGTTCTTTTGCCAGCGGACTGGGAAGACGTACTGCTACTATCACCATTCCGTCAAATCCGGCTGTAGTAAACACTTACCTGCGCATGCGGGTGATTAGCGACTATAGCGCATTAACTGGTGCATGCGGCCCTCTGACTTACGGTCAGGCCGAGGATTACGCTTTGCTCATTGATACCGTAAAACCTGCAGTAACTATGTCCCTTCCCAAACCACAGGTTAATCAATCATTCACTGCTACGTTTACACTCAATAAATATGTTACTTCTTTTAATGCTTCGGCTGTGAGTGTGCAAAACGGAACACTTAGTAATTTCAGTCAAACCGGCCCTTTAACCTACTCGGCTGTGGTGGTGCCTGCGCAAAACGGGAAAGTGAAACTCACGGTGGCAGCCTCCAAACTCATGGATTTGGCAGGAAACACCAATAATGCGGTGAGCGACTCAACGGTTTTCTTTTTGGGATTTACTTCGTTTACGTTTCCGGGCTTAAGTATAAAAGATAGCCTTACTACCGGTATTACGGGAGGAAGAATAGATGTGACCTTACCTTACGGAACAAACCTTACGGCATTGGTATCGCGTTTTACAACAACTGCAAATGCCTCGGCAAAAATCGGAGGCATTATACAAACCAGTGATGTGTCGTCAGCAAATTTTTCTTCGGTGGTTTCCTATGTGCTTAAAAGTGCCGATTCCTTATGCAGTAATACCTGGGACGTGTATATAAAAATACAGATCAATCAGCAATGCAGTTTGCTCACTTTTGCCTCGGTAGCTCCGGCTGTAAATTCAAATATTACACATACGGCAAATGGAGGGACGGTACAACTGGTAGTGCCTTTTGGTACGCCTAAAACCAATTTGGTAACGGCATTTACTTTGTCCGACAGTGCCACGGCTTATATTGGTTCGGTAAAACAAATCAGCGGCAGTACGGGTAACAATTTTACCAATGCAGTTACCTACACCATCAAAGCACAGGATACTTCTTACAAGTGTTATTATAATGTGCAGGTGAGTGAAGGACTAAGCAACCTGTGTGATATACTTTCTTACAGCATTGTTTCGCCTGCGGCCAGCGGAATCATTAATGGTAC
>Ga0268298_10005613_pt1 | contig 11682 bp, 7 predicted proteins | sample WWTPWeurt_MetaG_FD_194462 | JGI IMG/M metagenome (GOLD analysis project Ga0268298, IMG submission 194462) | Activated sludge microbial communities from WWTP in Nijmegen, Gelderland, Netherland - WWTP Weurt | ecosystem: Engineered > WWTP > Aerobic digester > Activated sludge | place: Netherlands...
ATTAATTTCTACAATACCGTTAAGCCTCATAAGAGTTTGAATAATGCCACACCTTATGAAATACTCACCGCTTATTTCAATCAACCTCTCTGTAAACAACTCTGAGATTTCTTACATCTAAACAACACCTCAGGCTTCCTCAGTCATCAACCCGCTTCGCCCGCTATTTGACACTATCATAACGAGGTAAATCTGAATGCATACTGAATAAAAATCCGAGCAGAATATGATTCAAACGACAGAAAACATCAGCATCGAGTTAAGGTGTTGATTACGATTGCTCGTCAACGAATTCGTCAAGAAGCTGTTTGATGCGCATGCTGTGACTCCCTTGCCAGTAAATCCGGTCGCATCCGGGACAGATCAGAAATTTATCGTAATATTGCCTTGTCAACGGTTCCAGGCGATGCTCAATCGGCTTCTTGCCGGTTTCTATCAATATTCCATTGCACTGGGTACAACGCGTTAACGGTCTGATCAGGGAATATAACGCAAATCTTTTCAGAACCTCCCGGGTTTGAATTTTCGGCCTATCCGCACGCACAAAATACCCGTGCACGATCCTGCGTTTCAATAGCGAACGATCCCTGGTCAGCACAACGCGCTGCTGCTCACTGGCTATTTTTGCCACTGCGCCATCGTCGTAATCATTGCGATAGAGGCAGTCGAATCCAAGCAACCTCAAATAGCGCGCCAATCTTCCAAGATTGCTATCGACCACGAATAGCGTTGGTTGCGATAACTCTACCCTTAGTTGCAGTACCGGTATACCGTTGAAATTCTCACCCGCCGGGAAAACCTCGATATGATCTCCATCCCGCACAGTATAGTTAAAATCTACTGCAATACCATTTACCACAATTCGTTCAACTTCTGGGTGCGGCACATTGAAAGATTCGATCATGTCCTTAATCGAAGCTTTTCGCTCTAAGTTGTGAATAATCTCCGTATCACCGAGACCGGGTGCAAGAAAATCATTCAATGATTGATAAAAGCGTATTCCGATCTGCGCCACTGATTACATTCCCAGCATAAGTTATCGCTTGGATTCGGATTGCCTGCAGGTGTTTGATGTCAAGGTGAATTTAATTTGATCAAGATCAATATTTCGCGTAACTGTAAACGGTATTCTGCGAATCGTCGTCATACAAAATTAATTACAAATAACATTCAGAAGGTTCTATATGAGAATTACACAATTTTTAGCAGTATCGGCGGTTTTAGTTCTAGTTGCCTGCGGTGGGAAGCCTACAGCGCCGGAATCACCTGATCCGGATGCTTACGGTAAAACCATTCAGCCTTTCCATCAAATACCATCGGGCGATCAGGAAGGCGGCGGAAAAGCCAGATCAACTGAAGAAAAATCGAGTTACTAAAGTTTGCTAGAGGGTGGACAGTGCTCTATAGTTGAAAATCACAAGCAACTGATACTATAGAGCGCTGTCTTTTTATGATGCGAGAAGAAATTACTTACACACAGTACAGAGAAAACACTGGCCCGGACAACCTGTCCAACCTATCTCACCAGCTCTGCACAATTTAACCACCACAAAACCAATGACCTACGCTGTTGCCCAGGAAAGGTCGTATGCTTCAGGGAACGGTCCGGATTTATAGTCTATATCCCCTTTCGGTTCCACATCTTTCTTCAGCATTACTTGCCGAACCATTTCAGGAATCATCACCATACCCACGTAACGCCCTAGGCATTCATGGTTACCGAATCCGAAGTGAAAATAGTTATACCAATTGCGCTGCGGAATAAACTCATCCGGCGACTCAAATGCCCGTTCATCGAACGTCGCGGATAACGTCACCGGCAAAACATAAGTACCGGCACGCAAAACCGTTTCGTGGTCTGTTCCTTTCGCAGCCGTGTAATCGCTCACCGTAGTGCGGAATAAATACGACGTGATCGGAACAAAACGCAATGCCTCCCACACGATACCGTCGAACTCGGTTGTATCTTCCTTCTGTGCAGCCGCTTTAGCCGCCGCCAGCCATTGCGAATGCTGGAACAAATATTGCAGCACTTGCGCTACGGCTTGCGCAGTGGTCTCGATCGCACCGATCAGCAAGCCGCCAGCATTCACACCCAGCCGTTTGATATCAAAATCCAATTCTTTCGCAAAACTGGTGCGCAGCATCCGAGTGACGATATCATCATCCAATCTGACGATTGTTGAAAACGTCAATTTCTCGAGTTTCACTGCCAGTAACCGTTTCGCAATCAGCATCGTGATGTAGTCTCCCAGTTTTTTGGAAGTTTCATTATGCCGGTCGATAATGCGTTTTGACAGTTCCGGAGGCAATAAATCGAATGGCTGATTATGGAACGTATCATATTGATTCCAATACGACCACTCGATCAAATCTTCCCGATTAGCACCCGTCAGTCCAAAATACTTTTGCACCAATGTCGCGGGAACCATCCGGCAAAATTTATTCACAACTTCGATCTGCCCACTGGCATTACCGAGAATGCCTCCGGCAATATCTGCAACCATATTGCGCACTCTGGGCAAATCATCACGATTCAGCATGAATTGCATCAGCGATTTCTCACGGGTATGCAGTGCATCGTCATCGTGCGCCATGAGGTAATTGTCCATTTTAGGAACGTACGGCTTAACGGTGAATACTTTGTACATCAGCAGTATTTCCCTGACATCGTCAAACCGGGTCACCAAGGTGCAATCCGGCGTCACCAGGATCGGACGCTTAGCGCGCAATTCCTTAAAGAAAGGTAAAGGTTCTGTATCCATCCAGCGGCGTACCAAGGGAAATTTTTCCGCATCGGGAGTCGCATCATACCGTTCAAGATAGTTTGTACTCATTTCAATACTCCTTGTTCAATAAACATCCCCGTGGCAAGACCACGGGGAATCGCAAGTTAAGAATGATTACTCAAGAGTGTCCAGATATTACAAAGTTTTGAGATATTCCAGCACGTCGAGTTTTTCATCCTTATTCAGCGGTCTTAAAACTACACCATTCGGTTGCGCTGTTTTGCCGGATGCATATTCGTGCCCAGCGTTGCTATTGCCAGGAAAACTGGTATCAAAAGTAAAGCTTTTATATCCGCTACTTTTTAATCCCACTTTAACTGGATCAAATTCGCGTGAACCCACTTCAAATTGATCAGGACGGTATTCCCCATCTTCCGGGTCACCTTCACGCTTTTTGGGTAATAACAAATCATACAATGATGGAACAGAACCATTGTGCAAATACGGCGCGGTTGCCCAGATTCCATTCAAAGGCCGTCCCTTGTAGGCATTAAGTGAGGCCAATGGATTGACTGTAGTATCCGGATCATAGTTACCATTTTTGATTGAGGATTTAATCTCATTTTCCGCATATGCTGTTACGAGATTGGCAGCCCAATCCGTCCAACGTTGGAAAAACCACTTATCGGGATCAGGAGTAGCCACTACATTTTTTGTTGCTTGAGTCAGCAAAGCTGCAACGGGCGCTTCCTTATCCAGCAAAATATTACCCACTTCCAATCCTACATACTGGTTGCGCAAAATACCGGAATATCCCTGATATTTGAAGCTATTCTCCGCCATCGTGGAATCCGTTCCTATCGCGCTGACTTTCGTCATATGAGCGACGACGCGCCGGTTTGGATCGTCACGATCAATTCTGGCATGGCAGGCCGCACAATATTCATCGAATAATAGTTTGCCTTTTGCAGCTTGCTCCTCATTGATTTTTCCTAGAATTTCTTGCGGCCATACCGGAGAATTCAATTTTTTCAAGTGCGATTCAATTCTGTGCAAGTTTTGCACATCAACGGAAGAATCAAATTTGACTCGCGTGTTGCCAGAGCCTTGGAAGAGAATTGATGTCAATGACGTTCCTTTTTCTTCTTTCCAGTCAAGCGTGCCAAATACGCCAATCACTTCACCGGTATTCCGGCCAATCGGCCCCAGCCCGGCATTGTCAGCGATCCCATTCCATTGCACATAATCGTGTTGCGCAATATCCCATAAGAAAGGATAGCTAACGGGTGCATCAGGCCGATTGAAAATCTCATTATTCAACAGCGCTATTTGCTCAAATGTCAGATACTTACTCAGACGTTCCATCAAATGATCACGCTGTTCTCCCGTTATCACATTATCAATTTTTGCCAGGATTTCATCGATTTGCTCCTTCGTCATCACTTTATCATCCATTATCTTCCGGTCGCTCAGTATCTCTCTCAGCTCTCTTGCGTTAATGGTATGTTCAAGCACACGGTTGTATATGCGTCCGAAGGCATCCAGCCGTGCATAGCCATAAGAAGTTTGACTTGCATTGATATAGGTATAACTGTATATGCGCTGTTCATACTTACTTAAATCAGCAAGCACATCAGCTTCCGACTTGTAATTTCCCTTGGCTAATACATTTTTGACAAACCGCTGTTTAGCTTCCGCATCTTCACGCGTATGTTTCAAGGCTTTGGCCAGATCGATCATGATGTTTTCCATATCCGCGCTGGCCGGACCGCCATCAATACGGATACCTACACCGTTATAGTTGATCTGCCCGGTGTGGCAAGCCGCGCAAGTTAACCCGACATATTCTTTGTCTTTGTACTTATCTTTAACCCAACCAACAGGCAGTGCATCGGGGTTTGCCGATGAAGCCTTCTGAGGTAAATAGCGGTAAAAATTCATATTCTCATCGGAACGGAAAAGCTGGGTCTGTCCCGGTTTCTCCAGCGCCAGAAAGAAATCATAGGGCATCAAGTTTGATCCCTGTGTGGTGTAGTAAAACCACAAACTCTCGGCAGAATTCCAACCCTGATCTAGGTATTGGACTTTTGTATAGCTATCGCCAAGATGATCGTTCTCAACAGCAGATGCGTGGCGATCATCAGGTTCGTTTCCCGGGATAAGGGTGCAAGCGGATAGTATGCCGATGGAGAGCATCGAGGCGGCATAAGAAAATAAAGATCGTTTTTCTGACAAAATGAAATATTGTTTCACGATAAATCCCCTTTCATTTGAATTTGTTTAATCAGCATTGTTAAGGACAATGTGCATTACTAATACCCGTAAACTCTTGCTCCTTACATTACCTGACTTTGGATTATTTCTTCTCGAGGCCCGTGTGCTTGATGTTAAAGCTCAATCTTGGCGGATTGTATTTTTCTTATTGGCAGTTCCCGATTATATGCACAATCCATTGCTGATCATAGCAATACTCGCACATCTCAGAAACATATTTGATACAAATAGCAACTTTACGGTATAACCTTAAGGAATCGCATTAGCTTTTTCGCTGCACCGGTTTAAAACCATTTGCCAGCAACTAAAGCGCCCGGATGGGGAAGCGAATTGGCAACAGCGGGTTCTCGCTATGAATCATGACTGGCATTGAGCGACACTTTAAATACAGCAACTATCAAAATACACGGGGTTATCATGAAAAAACCATTCGCCGTTTTACTCTCGGTCATTATTGTCTTTGCGCTGACTGCGTGCGCCACAGCACCCACTGCGCCCGCTGATGATGACCGGATTCATGTAACCATTTTGCATTTTAACGATATTTACGAAATCACGCCGGTCAGCGGCGGCAAGGAAGGTGGTATTGCACGGGTCGCCACGCTGCGCAAGCAACTGTTGGCGCGCAACCCGAATACCATTACCACCTTGGGTGGCGATCTGTTCAGCCCGTCCGCGATCGGCACCGCCCAATATGAAGGCGACCGGCTCGCCGGGCGGCAAATGGTCGATGTGCTGAATCACTTTGAACTCGACTATGCCACGTTCGGCAATCACGAATTCGACGTCAAAGAAAATCAATTCAACCAACGCATGAAAGAAGCGAAATTCACCTGGGTATCGAGCAATGTCTTTGCCGCCGACGGCCAGCCTTACGCCGGTGTAAAACAGAATCTGGTGATTCCCGTTACGGATAAAAAAAGCGGAAAAACCTTCAGAATCGGCATGTTCGGCTTGACGCTGGCGGCCAATAATCCGGGTTATGTGCGTTATTCTGATCCCATCGCGGCGACCGCTGAGCAAATCAAACAGCTCAGCGGACAAACCGATTTTGTGATCGCCCTGACACATCAAGCCATCGACGACGACATTGAGTTGCTACAAAAATTTCCACAAATCGGCCTACTGCTGGGCGGACATGAACATGTCAACTATCAAAACTGGCGCGGCAATTTCACGCCGTTGCTAAAAGGCGACGCCAATGTGCGCTCAGTTTACGTAGTCGATCTTTATTTCAATCCGCAAACCGGCAAAACCCAAGTCAAACCGGAATTTATCCCGATCAACGACACACTGACGGAAGATTCCGCAGTCAAAACCGTAGTCGATAAATGGATGAAAATCGCCTTCGACGCCTTCCGGCAACAAGGGTTTGAACCCGAAGCGGTAGTCACGACCACCACCGAAGCACTGGACGGACTCGAATCCAATGTGCGCACCCGCAAAACCAATCTGACCGAACTGATCGCCAAAAGCCTGCTACGCCCCTACCCCGAAGCCGATCTTTCGTTGTACAACAGCGGTTCGATCCGCATCGACGATGTATTGCCCGCAGGCCCAATCACCGTCTACGACGTCATCCGGGTGCTACCGTTCGGCGGCAAAGTGCAACTGGCTACGATCAAAGGCAATCTGCTCATCAAAGTGCTGAACCAAGGCATGGCAAATTCCGGCGCGGGCGGATTCCTGCAATCCGCCAATACCCAACAAGTGAAAGGCACCTGGCAAATCAGCGGCACCCCAATCGATGCGAAAAAAACCTACAAACTGGCGATCAATGACTTCCTCGCTTCCGGTAAAGACCATGGTTTGGACTATCTGAAATCGGGTAGTCCGGATTTCGTCATTGTTAATCCGGGAGATAATTTTGATATCCGCCAAACGGTGATTGATCATTTGAAGCGAAATTAAAAAGTTTGGGCAGCCTCCTAATGGGATAAAGCGCATCACAAGAAAAACGAGACAGAACCGCATTCAAATACACATAAATTTATTTCTTACTGCAAACCTGAGCATTCCTCCACTGCTCGTCATCGCTATTTTCATGACTTCCCATGTACTATTCTAGCCGTCGGAATATAGTTCTTTATTGCCACACCACACACCCTATGTTATTAATAATAATCAATTTTTTACTCAATCATCTCAATCATCAATCGCATTAAGGTACAATGCGATCACTTTAGCTTGGGCAATTCTGAAGAAAGAAGCCAACAAACGATCCAGCAAGTCGGAATCAAGCAAAAAACGCAATTTTGTGAAAAATCATTGAATGTTATGCACCCAATTTGAACGCTTTAAAGCGCGATGCATCAGCTTTTCAACAACTTCTACGTTATCGCGATCCAAAATCAGGAAACAATATGAATGACCACATTAAAACGATCAGCGCAGTACTCGGAATAACTTTATCGGCGATCATCACGGCTGACCATGCTTTTGCCAGCAGCTTAGCGGATTTATACAAACGCAGTGGTTTGGAAATCGGCGGCTGGATCAACGGTGGAGCAACCTACAATGCCGATAATCCGTCCGATGGTTTCAATGGTCCGGTTACTTTCGCTGATCGCGCCAACCGGTTTCAATTGAATCAGCTCAATTTATTCATCGAACGCAGCGTCGATACGAAAACTTCGAATTGGAGTCTGGGCGGGCGCTTCGATTTCCTGTTTGGAACCGATGCCATTTACACGCAGGCCTTCGGTATTTCCGCGTTCGACGAAAATACCGGCGAACCGTCGGATCGCGGCAACTGGGATCTGAATCTCTGCTGCAAATCAACACGCACCTATGGTATCGCGCTGCCGCAAGCTTATCTGGAAGCGCACGTACCGGTCGGCAACGGTTTGAATGTCAAGGCGGGACATTTTTATACACCGCTGGGTTATGAAAGCGTTCCCGCGCCCGACAATTTTTTTTACACCCGCGCTTATATCCTTAACAGCGGCGAACCCTTCACCCACACCGGTTTTTTAGGCACTTACACTATCGATAAAAACTGGACCATCCAGGGCGCGGCGACTACCGGCAGCGCCACCGGCGGATGGGACGGCGGCTTTGACAAACAGCTCGACAACTGGGGCGGGCTGGCCAATCTATCATGGAACAGCGACGATAAAAGAACCATCATGGCGTTGGGCGGTACCTACGGTCAAACCGCTGTGAATGAGCCTTGGATGATGTACAGCGTGGTGTTGCAACATTGGCTCACACCCAAGATGCACGGCGTATTGCAGCATACGCATGGCTGGGCGGCTGATATCAATCTCCCCGGAGGAATCCGCAACGCCGCTTGGTATAGCATCAACACCCACCTGACTTACGATCTGCAAAAAAACCTGTCGATCGGCATTCGCGCCGAACGGTTTCACGACCGCAACGGCTGGCGGGTGTTCTCCCCTTACCGCATTCTGTCGGCGATGAATAACAAGGGCGTCAGTTACGCCGGTAATATTCCTTTCGTCAGCGCGCCCGCGGATTATTACGCCGTTACCTTGGGCATGAACTGGAAACCGGCGATGCACTGGAACAAAGGCTGGAAGCCGATGCGCAATCTCAATATCCGCAAGAATATCCGCTACGACCGGACGGATAGCATCGACATGGCGTTTCACCCTTTCGACGGCAAAAAGGATCAGTGGTTATTCTCGCTGGATGCGATGATACCGTTTTAAAAATAAACTCCGGCCCAAAGAAGCCCGGGAAAATGATGCGAGCGGCTGCAAGGGAAGACCATGATCAGGGTAAAAACGCGATCATTCCTCAGGCTGCCGTTGCGCAAACCTAACCGCAACCGCCTTAACCGGAATCAATCGGGTAGAATACCGGCATTACGTTTTTCAAAGCGGCCCAAAAAATGATGTTACGTAAAATCTTCATCGCCAATCGCGGCGAGATTGCAGTTCGTATCATTCGCGCGTGTGCCGAGATGGGTATCCGTTCGGTGGCGGTGTATTCGGAAGCAGATCGTTTCGCGTTGCATGTCAAGAAAGCCGATGAGTCGTATTGCATCGGCAGCGAGCCGATGGCGTGTTATTTGAATATTCACGCACTGGTCGATCTGGCTCTCGCGACCGGTTGCGATGCAATACATCCGGGTTATGGATTTCTGTCCGAAAATGCGCAATTCGCCCGCGCCTGCAAGGAACGCGGACTGACGTTCATTGGCCCCGAGGCGGATGTGATTCATCGCATGGGCGATAAAACCGAAGCCCGCAAGGCGATGATCGCGGCGGGGATTCCGGTGACACCGGGATCGGATGGCAACCTACATTCGGTTGACGAAGCGCTCAAAGTCGCGGCGCAGATCGGTTATCCGGTGATGCTGAAAGCCACTTCCGGCGGCGGCGGGCGTGGTATCCGGCGTTGCGACAATGCCGAAGAACTACAGCGCAATTACGCCCGGGTGATTTCCGAAGCGACCAAAGCCTTCGGCAGCGCCAACGTATTTCTGGAAAAATGCATCGTCAATCCGAAGCATATCGAAGTGCAAGTACTGGCTGATCATCACGGCAATGTAATTCATCTTTACGAGCGCGATTGCTCGATTCAGCGCCGTAATCAAAAACTGATCGAAATTGCACCGTCGCCACAGCTTGACGAAGCACAGCGCCAATATATCGGCGGTCTCGCGGTGATTGCCGCGAAATCGGTCGGTTACACCAACGCCGGTACGGTGGAGTTTCTGCTCGACGATAGCGGCCGTTTTTATTTCATGGAAATGAACACGCGCGTGCAGGTCGAGCACACCATCACTGAAACAATCACCGGCGTCGACATCGTCGAGGAACAAATTCGCGTGGCCGCGGGTTTGCCATTGCGCTTCAAGCAGGAAGAAATTGTCCGGCGCGGCTTTGCCATTCAGTTCCGTGTCAACGCCGAAGACCCGAAAAACAATTTTCTGCCGAGTTTCGGCCGCATTTCGCGCTATTACGCGCCGGGCGGCCCGGGCGTGCGCACCGATACCGCGATTTACACCGGTTACGAAATTCCGCCTTTTTACGATTCCATGGTGGCGAAAGTCATCGTTAGCGCGATGACCTGGGAAGACGTGATCAAGCGCGGTGAGCGCACGTTGCGCGATATGGGATTGTTCGGAATCAAAACGACGATTCCCTATTATTTGCGGATTCTGAAGCATCCGCAGTTTCGCGCCGCCCGCTTCAATACCGGTTTCGTCGAACAGAATCCAAATCTCATCCAATATTCCGACAAACCCCGGCCGGAAGTGCTGGCCAGCGTGATCGCCGCGGTCGTGGCCTCGCATACCGGTCTGTAAATACCGGATTCATTGGTTAATCAAGGAAAATCCATGCAAAAAGTTCATATCACCGACGTCATTTTGCGCGACGCGCACCAATCCCTGATCGCCACCCGCATGCGCACCGAAGACATGCTGCCAGCCTGTTCGATGCTCGACAGCATCGGCTACTGGTCGCTGGAATGCTGGGGTGGCGCGACGTTTGACGCCTGTCTGCGGTTTCTGAAGGAAGATCCTTGGGAGCGCCTGAGCAAACTCAAGGCCGCGTTGCCGAACACGCCGCTGCAAATGCTGCTGCGCGGCCAGAATCTGCTCGGTTACCGTCATTATTCCGACGATGTCGTGCGCGCTTTTGTCAAACAAGCCGCAGCCAATGGCATGGATGTTTTCCGGATTTTCGACGCGTTGAACGACGTGCGTAATCTCAAAACCGCCATCGAAGCCGCCAAGGAATCCGGCAAACACGCGCAAGGCACGATCTGCTACACCACCAGCCCGGTACACGACACCAAGAGCTTCGTGACACTGGCCAAGGATCTAGCCGAGCTCGGCTGCGATTCGATTGCGATCAAGGATATGGCCGGCCTGTTGACACCGTATGCGACCAGCGAATTGGTCAAGGCGCTGCAAGATACCGTCGACCTACCGATCCATTTGCATTCGCATGCCACTGCGGGATTGGCCGAAATGTGCCAATTGAAAGCCATCGAAGCCGGTTGCCGCCATATCGACACGGCGCTGTCGTCGTGGTCGGGCGGCACCAGTCATCCGCCGACCGAGAGCCTAGTGATGGCGCTGCAAGGTACGGAACACGATACCGGACTGAATCCGCAAAAATTGCAGGAAGTGAACGACTATTTTGCGCAAATCCGCAAAAAATACCACCGTTTCGAGAGTGAATTCACCGGCGTCGACACCCGCGTACACGTGTTCCAGGTACCCGGCGGCATGATTTCGAATTTGGCCAATCAATTGCAGGAACGCAACGCACTGGATCGCATCAACGAGGTTTACGCGGAAATTCCGCGTGTGCGCAAAGACTTGGGTTATCCGCCGCTGGTCACACCGACATCGCAGATCGTCGGCACACAAGCGGTGCTCAATGTGCTGACCGGCAAGCGCTATGACACCATCACCAACGAAGTGAAGCGTTATCTGCAAGGCGGTTACGGCAAAGCGCCTGCGCCGATCGATGCCAAATTGCAAAAACGCGCCATCGGCAAGGAAGACATCATCGACTGCCGCCCCGCCGACCTGTTGAAACCGGAGTTCGAGCATCTGCGCCGGGAAATCGGCCACTTGGCATTGAACGATGAAGATGTACTGAGCTACGCCATGTTTCCCGAAGTCGGCAAGCAATTCCTGGAACTGCGCTCCACCGGCCACCTCGTGCCGGAACCACTGGAAGTAGCGTCAGCA
>Ga0268298_10005615_pt1 | contig 11680 bp, 2 predicted proteins | sample WWTPWeurt_MetaG_FD_194462 | JGI IMG/M metagenome (GOLD analysis project Ga0268298, IMG submission 194462) | Activated sludge microbial communities from WWTP in Nijmegen, Gelderland, Netherland - WWTP Weurt | ecosystem: Engineered > WWTP > Aerobic digester > Activated sludge | place: Netherlands...
TCCCTACGGGCGGGCTATTCGCTACAATCTTTTGCTCGTTCCTCACAAAAGGATTTCCACTGCTATCCCTAAGCCGAAATTTATTTTTGTGAGTTACATTTTCGAAGTTATTGCGAATTTAAAGTATCACACACACTCCCGCGCATTTTTTCAGACTTGCGCGTTTCAATCATTAAAGCAGCTCGTCTAATTTGAATACTGTAGCTAAAATGAAATAATAAAAATTATCCTTTTCAACCATTCATAGTGAGATATTCCGAAAACCCCAAGTCTGCATCACTTGCGCGAGTGAGTACAATTGATTATGCTAAAGGTAAAGGTTATTTATCAATTGAATTACTACATTGAATTAGCTTGTATTGGTCTCCGATTAAAATTTTTATTGATTAATATTCAAACACACAAGTCTGGAAGAATGCGCGAGTGGGGTTAGTCAGATTATTTAATCACCACAATTTTCCCCATTTCATCACCCCACTTCCAATAATAAACTCCTCCAGACAGACTTTGCAATGGGATTATTGTTGTTTCAAGTAAAAGCGCAGTATTTATTCTTTCCAAGCCAAACTGATCAACTATTTTAAATAATTTATTTGAGCCTCTTGCATTCGGATTAAATACTTGTATGCTTTCATATGAAGGGTTAGGGTATACTTGAAGTGAAATTTTTCTTTCCTCTTCTAAACCCGTGATTGTATCTTCAACTAAACTAACATCATCAATGTAATAATATGCACCCCCCCATTGAGGAATGCCTGGAGGTAGTTCTCGCAATGAATCTGAATTTATACCATCATGAAAATTTCCCAATGTTAGGTAGTTCTCTGTTCCAAGTGCTGTGTAACTGCCATTAATTTCCACCCAGTTTAAAGTGTCATTAATTCTTCCATAATATTCATATTGTGGAACAACTGGTATTTTGTTTAAATCAAGTGAGGTATACAACAAACTGTCATTCGACAAATGGGCATCAAATCGAGTTATGGACCAACGACTTCTATTAGCAAAAGAAACGTAATACTTCAAATTGTATTTCTTATTCGCAGTAAGAGTTTGATTTAGCTTCACTTCAATATATTCTCTATATGCATTTCCATTTTGTTGAACAGTATAATAAACTATTCCTGCATAAGCAGTCCCTGAATGCGCAAATTGGAATCCACTTTGGTTATTCGGCACTAATACATAAGATGTCGAATCACCGCAATTATTATAATAATCACTGCTACTGCATTGGTTAACACTATTTAAACCAGGATACTTGTGCGGTTGAAACCAACCGGTGGCTCTATAAATTTGACCAAATGTATTTGGGCAATTAGTGAAATTCTCAAAACTCCCATTGGGTACAAGATTTTGTGCTTGACCAATCTTAACAAAAATAAAAAAAGAGACAAAAAATAATTTTTTCATTCGAATCATGATTTTACTTTTGAACAACAAACTTCTTACGAAGTTTTATGCCGTTTAATTCAGCCTCTACAATATATACACCGGTTGCCAATCTAATTTCGGGTTGAATCAAAACTCTGTTTTCCTCTTTTGTAATAATATCTGACCAAAAAACACTAGCTCCCATCATATTTAAAATAGAGAGTTTTATTTTTTGATTGCTTTCTGTAATCCCCACTAATTCAATGGAAAATTCCTCATCGAAATTATTCGGATTCGGAAAAACTGAAAGACTCAATTCGTTTTCATTATTTTCGAGATGTTCAAAAAGTGGCTTCAAAGCTTGTTGTAAAAATGTGGTATCTGCCAATCGCGATAAGGTTGCAGGTGTGGTTATCGTGCACACATCGCCATAATCACTCCAAATCCCACCTGCTCTAGACGCTACTTTTACATCGTAAGTAGTTGATGCCTGCATGTAGGGTGATGAATTTGTCCATGTAAAATACCAATTGTTTATACTGCTGTTTCTTGTAAAGGTTCTATCATAGCTATTCGGGCCGGTTATTTTGTAACGGTAATCCTGAGCACCCAAAACGCTTACACAGGTTACCGGTGTTGCAAATGTTGGCAAGGTGTAATTACAATATGCGCTACTGAGCTTGGTTAGTGGAGATGCCGGAGTAGTTATGTTACAAGCAGAGCCATAATCCCCCCAAGTATTTCCAATTTTAAGTTTAACGCGAACACTATAGGTAGTTGAATATTTTACATAAGGTGCAGTAATGTAGGTCATTAAAAAGCTTGTAACAGCTGAGTTTCTTTCTGTTTCAATAATAGTATTATTTGACTGGTCAGTGAATTCATATTTGTAATTATTTATAAGACAAATTCCTGTGGTGTTTGTATAAATAAGTTGACTTAAATCGGTTAAGGTTGTGCCACAAGATGCCCCTGTTAAACCCCTAATTGGTACAGGTCTAAGATAGATATTGCAAGTGGCTCCGAAAGGAGTCCAAACTCCACCAACAAGAGCAGATACTGCTACTGAATAGTTTTGACCCAACGCCAAAGGATTAGTTCCAAGAAACTGATACACCTTTGGATTAGCCGTTGTTACAGTATAATCTTGTGAAAAAGAAGCAGGTAAATTTTCGATTCTAAACTTGTAGCTAGTTGCTCCTACAAGAGATAAGCAATGCAATGTATCACAAGTATAAAGGCTATCTCCACAGGATGCACTTGTTAAACGCGTTGTTTTTATTAAGCTAACATTTAAGTCATCTATAAAAAGTGTAGCTTGATTTGCTCCACTATTGGTATGCAGACCAACAAAGTATACCGAACTAGTAGGTGCAATAAAATCTCCTGAATCGCTTACACAACTTGTGCTTGTTAAAGTACTGTTGATTATTGCAGAAGTTGTAAGCATCGTAGGAGCATTAGCACTTTGGGAAACAAATGTCTCCAAGCCCTCTGTAAAACTGCTTTCTACTTTTGATTTATATTTAACACGATACAGTTCGCCTGCTGTTAAGTTTAATGGATGAGAATAAACCCAATCATCCTTAATGGTTGTGTTGTTGGTGTTTTTTGCAATCGCTATACTGTTGATTCCTGAACAAGAAGCTGCTGAGCTTGTTTTCCAAACAAAGTTGTCTTGCGGAAAGTTTTCATTACTAACGGTTATTCCACAAGGCAAAGCAGGAGCTGTAACTCCGTTAAAGTTTTCTTGGTAAGGATTTCCAAGGGTAGGAGTAAATGAAACAGAATTACCCGAAGTAAATGAACCTATGGAGCAGCCGCTCACAGGAACATGGGAATTGTTGTAAGGAATTACTTTGAAATAATGTGTAGTGTTAGGTGCTAAATATGCAGGAAGAGAATAAGATGTTACGCTTCCAATATCCACTGTGTCAGTGATATTGTTCGGATCACTTGTACCTCCTCCATTCGTACCAAGCATAAAATAGTACCCTGCTGCACATTCAGCAGGAGCTGACCAACTTAAGTAAGTTGCTGTTACACAACTAGTGTTATGCGCAGTAACTGTAACACAAGTTGGAGAAGTAATTAGTGCACTTTGAGTATAAGTTGAGTAAGAACTATTGCCTAATGTGTCCATTATAGTACAAGTAATTGTTCCACCAGCTGTGATAACTGCACCCCAATTTATAGAAATGCTACTACCACTTTGTGTATAGCTAGTTCCTACCGGAACTATCCAAGTATAAGTTGCACCGGCTGTTTCAGGAACATAATAAGACTTTAAGAGGCCGCAAAGTGTATTGGCACTATCTGCAATAATTGTATCAGCAGGAGTTCTGAAGCAATCGTCATTTTCATCAAAAAGCTGGTTCGAAAAGTAAGAAAGCATAGTCTTGGCTGCTGTCGTTGCCGGGCCACCTGTATTATAACATTCAGCTGCAATTGGTTCAAGGTTACTTAGCATAGCTTGCATCCAAGTTGTATCGTATGCTAGTGTTGTATCCGCATTAAAAGCAATGTAATAATTGTTGTAAGTTTTTTGGTTGTCTTCAATATGGTTCTCGTAAGCGATGGCTTGGTTGTTTGTACCTGCCAAAGACCAATTGCCAGCTGTAATTGCTTGTTCCACTGCGTAAAATTTACCAATGTTAGCAAGCGCAACAGAGTCTTTGAAAGCAAGTAGTAAGCTGTCGTTGGAAGTAGTTAAAGTCGAGTCTTTTAAAATCGTTTCGTATGCATTGCTGCTCCACATCCACTTAGCTTGCGAAGGCAACACTGGAAAAACAATTTCTTCTGCTGCTAATTTTCTAAATTCATCCTTTTGATCTAAGCTCATCACCCATGTGCCAGGAACAGGATTTCCGCTGCAAGATATATTGCTTATTGCACCTCCAAGAGGAAAAGATACAGGGCCTGACACTAGAGTTGGTTTGTAGGGTAAGCTAATGTTTCGTACATGAAAATCAAGAGGAAAACTTAAATTATAAATATCTCTAGTGTACAGTCCTGCCCCTGTGTGACTCCATTCATTATCGCTAGCATTACTACTGTTGCCTTGCGACAAAATACTTGTATTGGGAGTAATAGACACAGCAGTTGAATAGAACGAAAACTTATTTTTATGCAAAATTCCTGCATTGTTGGTAATATTGGGGCAATGTCCAAAAAATCCCACACAAGTTCCAATGTTAGAAATGTCATTGCAAGTTATTGATGCATGAGGAACATTATTCAAAAAAATACCATAGCCGTTCTTATTGTTACTGCTGCTGCTGTGAATGTCCGTATTATCGCTAATCATAACATTTCTGCAATCTGTTACCAAAATGCCGTAGTGTGCAAAATCAGCTTTGCGAAGCACAATGCTTGGGTTATTTCGAATATGGATGGAACTTGAATTTTTAAAATTCAGAACTTGAATTCCATTCCATACATCGTACAGATTATTTCCTTCAACAGCAATATCAACCGTTTTCGCATCATAATTTCCTCTTCCAATAAGGTAAATTCCAGCGTTACAAGTTTCTCTTGAATCATTAGTACCAATACTATTTGAATTAAAATCACAAATAATATTAGCCGCTTCGTTTTGAGCGTACCATATACCATAATGAATATTGCTAATTGCATTTTGATTGCAAGTATAAATTACATTGCCACTGTTTACGAGTTTTATACCAAATCTACCTTGGTAATTAGAACCAGAATAAGAACCTATTCCGGCAGTTTTTGAAATTGTATTGTTCTGGAGCAATGCATGTGAATACTCCGAAGCTAGCACTCCTATTCCACAATTGCTGAATGAGTTTTTTTCATTCGTTGTTGACCCACCTATCTTTAGCCAATAGTCACTACCAGAATTTGGTTTATTGAAAGCCCAAACACCTATACCAGTTGAATTGGATGATTTATCATTCCCATACATTTCTTGAAAGTAGTTATTTACTATATTAACATTACTGTTCTCTGCCTTAACTCCGTAATCATGGTTGTCAAAGAGATTTCCTCCGTTAATGTAGGAGTAACTTTCATCACCAATCTTTAAATTATAAATAGCAGTTGCCGAACTTGCTCCAAGTTCTATAACTTCAATAGCCGCTTTACTACTTAATGTAGACTTAACTTTTGAATCTATATTAACATCTGCATTTGTTCCACGAAGATTGTTTACTAATGTAGAAACCGGAGAACTGAAATCTATATTTCGAGCAGTAAACACAGTGTTTCTAACATAGCCATCCAAAATAGTATTAGTAGCGATTCCTTGAATTTTAATACTGTTGGTACAGTTATTAAATAGAGAGGAAATAATTGAGAATTTAGATGTTGGAGTTACAAATATTGCGTTTTTTGCATCTTCTATCATCGAGGAATTAACCTCCAATACAGCTCCAGAAGCAAGAATAATTCCACTCCATTTTGTGTTGTCACAAGAATACAAATGACAATTATTCACAATTTTTAAGGTACAAGCTGAACCAACCATAATTTTTGCATCCTTACTAAGCGATATTGAGGCTCCATCTAATTCTAAAATTCCACTTCCATTAATATCTAATATTCCGTTAATGCTGAAATTACCGCTTAAGGTTTGAGTTGTACTTGTTAATGTTTTTGTTGCATTGTTTAAATCACCTGATGCTGTTGCACAACATCCTTTTACGTTAAAAGAAATTGTCGCACTATTTCCGCATGCATTAGAAACAACGCAGCTTATTGTGCCTCCAACTGTAGATAAAGCACCCCAATTGGTAATTGTTAATGTATTGCCAGATTGTGTTTTTGTAACCCCAGAAGGTACAGTCCAAGTGCTAGTAAACTCATTTGTTGAGTATTCTGGCATAGAAACAGTATATTTTTTATCAGAATTACAGGTAATGTCACTTCCAGTTATACTAGAAACCGTCCAGATTTTTACATTTTTTGTTACTGATGTAGTTGCACATGCATTTTTAGAAACTGTTACTTTATAATTTCCTGAAACAATTGGGCTGTACGTGCTTGCCGTACTCAAAACAGTACCGCTACCATTTTCTCTCCATTGATAAGAATCAAAACTGCCAATACTCAAAGCATTATTGCAAGATGCCTCAGGATTTCTAGTTATAACAGGAGAGGGTGTTGCGTTAGTCGTATTCACCACAATGGATTTAGATTCATTTCTCATGTTGTAACTATCATAGTAGGTCAAAGAATAATTGTCTGCAGGAAGCCCTGATAATGTAAAAGGGGTGTTAACTGAAGTATATGACGGGTAATTGGGAGGAAAAAGCACTACATTATTAGAATTTCTTACAACTAATTGGTAAATCCAAGGACTTAGTGATGACCAGTTAGAGCTCAGTGTAATTTCGCCATCAGAAGAGGTATTACATGTAGTACCTGTTGATAGAACCCATGAATTATAAAATGTAGACCCCGTAATATTATTAAAGGTAATCTGTCCTGATTGAAAAGTTGTAGCGGTATAACAACCTGGAATTCCAGTTAAGTCTGCAAGAACATAAAAGTAATCGATTGGTAAACATTGTCCTGCAACTGCAATACTAGAGCATCCAACACAGGGTGATCCAACGGCATTATCCGTTCCACCACCCGTAGGGTGAGAATAAACTTGAAAGCTGGTGTTAGCAGGACAGAGCGAGCATGAGAAATTAATTGTTTCTGCATATGTTGAATTACAATCAATCTCTGCCGGGTTTGGTGATGAAATGGTTATAACAGGTGTGACAAAAGAAATAACATTGACTTGTGCTGATGAAGTGGAACTTACACATCCAACAGCATCTGTTAAATATACGCTATAAGTTGTATTAGTCGTTGGCGAAATAGTAATTGAAGAGGTAACTGCACTTGTATTCCAAGAAAATGAATAAATTCCAGTTCCAGACGTGCCTATTGCATAAAGTGTGGTTTGATCACCAGTGCATATATTGAGATTACCGTTGATTGAAACAAGCGGTGTTGGATTTACTGTAATTAAATAGTTAACGGCACTTCCAGCACAACCATTAAGTGTCGGAGTAACATCAATGCTCCCGTTTATTGCGGAAGTAGTACTGTTTGTCGTGAAAAAAGCTGGAACATTCCCACTCCCACTAGATCCAAGTCCAATATCTGTATTACTGTTGGTCCATGCCAAAGTCGCTCCTATTGGGGTAGATGACAAATTGGTCGCACTCATTGAAGCTCCTGGACAAACTGTTTGATTTGATGGTGCAGTAATGGAAGGTGTCGGATTTACTGTTATTACATAATTAACCGCAGTTCCAGCACAACCATTAAGTGTCGGAGTAACATCAATGCTCCCGTTTATTGCGGAAGTAGTACTGTTTGTTGTGAAAAAAGCTGGAACATTCCCACTCCCAATAGATCCAAGTCCAATATCTGTATTACTGTTGGTCCATGCCAAAGTCGCTCCTATTGGGGTTGATGACAAATTGGTCGCACTCATTGAAGCTCCTGGACAAACTGTTTGATTTGATGGTGCAATAATGGAAGGTGTCGGATTTACTGTTATTACATAATTAACTGCAGTTCCAGCACAACCATTAAGTGTCGGAGTAACATCAATGCTCCCGTTTATTAAGGAAGTAGTACTGTTCGTTGTGGAAAAAGCTGGAACATTCCCACTCCCACTAGCTCCAAGTCCAATGTCAGTATTACTGTTCGTCCAGGCCAAAGTCGCTCCTATTGGGGTTGATGACAAACTGGTCGCACTCATTGAAGCTCCTGGACAAACTGTTTGATTTGATGGTGCAGTAATGGAAGGTGTCGGATTTACTGTTATTACATAATTAACAGCAGTTCCAGCACAACCATTAAGTGTCGGAGTAACATCAATGCTCCCGTTTATTAAGGAAGTAGTACTGTTCGTTGTGGAAAAAGCTGGAACATTCCCACCCCCACTAGCTCCAAGTCCAATATCAGTATTACTGTTCGTCCAGGCCAAAGTCGCTCCTGTTGGGGTTGATGACAAACTGGTCGCACTTATTGAAGCTCCTGGACAAACTGTTTGATCGGAAGGAGCAGTTATGGAAGGTGTAGGGTTAACTCTGATTACATAGCTGATTGCACTCCCGGCACATCCATTCAGACTTGGAGTAACATTAATGGTCCCATTGATTTGCGAAGTACTGCTGTTGGCTGAAGTAAAGCTTGGAACATTACCAGTTCCACTAGCTCCAAGTCCAATTAATGTATTGCTATTCGACCACGTCAAATCCGCACCTGATGGAGTTGATGTCAAACTAGTTGCACTTATTGTAGCTCCCGGACAAACTGTTTGATCGGAAAGAGATGTAAGTGTTGGCAAAGGGTTTACGGTTACTATGACATCATCCTCATTTTGACAACCATTTGCATCAGTACCAGTAACAGTATAGGTTAATGTTGATGAGGGATTAAAAGATGTTCCATTAGAAATGCCTTGGTCCCATGTATAAGTATCAGCACCAGAACCAGAAAGCATAACACTAGCACCATTACAAACTGTTTGATCATTTCCTGCTAAAACGGTTGGCAACGGTAAATCGGTCACAGTGACTGTTTTGGTTTTAGAACAATTGTACTGATCTTTTATTGTACATATATACGTTCCAGCTGCAACTGTTGCTGTTTGAGTATACTGTACAGGAGTAGTATTCCAGGTATAGGTAAAAGAACTCGAAAAGGTCCCGGGAGTTGCGGAAACTGTTGCAGTACTTTGGGAAGTTCCCGCACAGTCAGGAACAACAGTAGCACTCCCTGTTTGAAATTTTAAATAGTTATATGAAGCTGTTGTTGAGCACCCATTTTCAGATACAATCACCGAATAGTCTGCATCAGAACTTACAGTTCTAGTTCCTGCAGGAGAACCATCAAACCAATTATATGTATAAGTATGGCCCGATGGAACTGTTACACTAAGGGTTGTATTACATCCAGATGGAGTACTTGCTGAAATTGACGCTACCGGTTTCGAGGTAACTATAACAGAATAGGCATTAGTCCCTCCAGTGCAACCCGTACCTCCTGTTAGTACACAATAATAATCAAAACTTCCAACAGCTGAAATACTTAAGAATTGTGATGTTTCACCACTAATAGCAGTACCAGCCGTATTACCTGAACCTAGAGCCCCTTTATACCATTGGTAGGTTGTCCCAGATAATGTATTTGCTTTTAACATTACTGAGCTCCCTTCACATACAGTTGCGCTTGGGCTTAATAGCTGAGCGGTTGGTGAAGAACTTACTATAATGGGTAAATTATATGTATAGTCAGCAGCAAACGTTGGTGATGCATATTGGTAATCTAATTTAAGTTCTGCATGGTAATTCCCTGGCAATAGGTTACATGCAATGCTATTTAAATTAACAAATGTAGAATTTGGAACATAGGTACCTGTTATATTAGGAGTTCCAGATGTTCCAATAGTTACCACATCTGTTGAAGTAGCGTCATCGTAAACATGAAAAGTCCAAGCAATCGAAGATTCTAAAGGCCCTTGGTATTCAAAAGTAATATTCGCTGGAGTTGTTCCGTCACTGCAAGCAGGACTATTACTTCTAAAAATTCGAGGGTTGTTTAATATTCCAACCATATACTCTGATGCAAACCATTGAACACCTCCGGGATAAATGTCAACTTTAGGTGAAGCAGAAATTCCATCCGCCTTCCAGGCATCATAAAATATTTTCTCTGCTCTAAATATATTTCTTTCAAGCAGAGGGATACTTGAGAAAGTGCCATCGCTTGCGAGAGTTAGATTCGAAAACCAATAACCATAAAAATCACCTCCACTATTAGGTTTCAATGCCAACGAGCCCGCACTAAACAAAGGGTGATAGTCATTATTAGTCGCTGCGGTTGAACTATTGAATAAAACTAACCGATCGTCATAATAGTCTTGGTGACGGTGGTCATTATATGATTTTGTTGGGTTTGGATTGTAATATGCAGCAAAAGACCTTTCAGATTTCCCTACACTAGAAGAGGTACCAACAAGATAATCAACAATATCATCAGCGCCATTGTTAGTGGGATCATTTGTTCCCACGCAGGTTGTACCACTCAAAGTGTAAGTTGACGTATTAAAGTTATCTAGATTGCTTAAATAGGTCTCAATATAAAGTTTGCGAGTGTGGGTTGTGTTATAGAAATCCCGTATTGTATTCATATAATCCATTAAGTCAGTAAAATCATCCCACAGGGCTTCTTTCGCTCTTTCAATTACACACGTGTTTGGGTTAACTTTATTATTCCAAAACTCAAATTCTGTCACAAATGCGTCAATTTTTCCGTCACTACATCCAATAAATGTAGAAGGCGAATTGGAAACACCATTAATAGCACGGGTAAAAAACTTCAAAAATTCGGACATAGGAAACTCGGGATCTGTTCGGTCATAAACATTTTCCAAAAAAGGAATTACAGAACTCATTGCGTTAGCTTCATCAGGTTGGTTAACCATAATGGGAGGGGTTACAGGAATTGACTGAACTTGATAAAAAAAAGTATTTGTAGATCCAGTAACACCAATTTTGGTAATACCATTTGCCCGTGCATCATCTAAAAAATCGCAGTAAACTTCGGAAACTAAACTTGAAGTACCCCCTGTAATATGAGCTGCTTCATTATCGATTACGAGAGCTACATCATAGAGCACAATATGTGTGATATGGTTTTGTTTACAATAATCAAACAAGGCTGTTTCATGCGCAGGGACACCGAGAATAGAAACATTTCGATCTATTCCAACAGTACTATTAATCCAAACAAAAAAATTACTGACGTATAATCCTCTGCCGGGATCAGGGCCACTAGATAATGACGGTAATTGAGCTAATGAGGCGACTTGAAATTTGATCAAGATTAGAAATAGTAGAATTGTTTTAGTTTTCATGATGTTAGTTTTTGATTATTTTTTTTATTGTAACGTTTTCTCCGCTAATAATTTTAACAAAATATAATCCCGAAGCCAGGTCTGTAATATCGAATGATCCTTCAAAATGAATGAACCTTTCTTGGTTTAAGACCTCTTTACCCATACTATTAATAAATATAACTTTAATCTGTGAGATTGCTTTTGTACTAATCTTTAAGCTTAATGATACTGGATTAGGATAAAGCACTATTTTATTTCTTCCATTTATTTCACTATCTCCTAGTCCATTAGCAGTGTCTGATATGGAAGCAAACCAAATATCAGCAAAACCGCCATAGAAAATCGGCACATTACCACCGTTTATTAATGGGCGACTAAGAAAATAAAATGAATGTGAATTATAGCTTGTAATAATTCCTGGTCCACTAGCTG
>Ga0268298_10005617_pt1 | contig 11678 bp, 9 predicted proteins | sample WWTPWeurt_MetaG_FD_194462 | JGI IMG/M metagenome (GOLD analysis project Ga0268298, IMG submission 194462) | Activated sludge microbial communities from WWTP in Nijmegen, Gelderland, Netherland - WWTP Weurt | ecosystem: Engineered > WWTP > Aerobic digester > Activated sludge | place: Netherlands...
CTGGGGCAGCATTGGTGAAAATGCCGCCGCGTGCGGAGCCTTGTTTTTGATCAGACATGTGAGGTGTCCTTAGGGTGAAAGACTTGGACCGCCGCGCCTATGCCAATCAGCAGAATCGCTTGCTGTCAGCAGGCGATCCGATGTTCGGCTGTTATGTCGCCTACAGGTCAGTCCAAGTTGGTTCAACTATCCATTTCGTCTCGGCTCGTACTCGCGTTATTGCGAGCAACCGATTTTTCAGCGGAGCTTCAGGCTCGCCGAATGGTGCTTTGGCACGCCGTGATGAAAGCTTTGAAGAGCCGCCTGTTGCCTTCGAAGTCGCGCTCCGGATGCCACTGCACGCCGACGACAAATCGTTTGCGGCGATGTTCGATCGCCTCGATTATGCCGTCTGCCGCATGAGCAGTTGCCTTCAGCCAGCGCCCCAGTTGGAGCACCGCCTGGTGGTGGGAGCTGACTGTCTGAGCCACTGTGGGTCCATACACAGGAAACAGCAAGCTGTCTCGAACGACCGTCGCCGGATGCATGGCACGCGGTTCACCTTCATTTGCTCGATGCAATATGTTCGGCTTTACCGCACAATTGGCAAGCGATGCCAGGTGATTGGGGATGTCGATGATCAGCGAACCTCCCAGTGCGATATTGATCAGCTGGAGCCCTCCGCAGATGCCGAGGACCGGGAGATTGCGCTTGATGGCTTCTTTGGCCAGGGCGAGGTCGAACGCGACTCTGTCCGGATGGAGTAGAGCCACTGTTTCGTCTGCCTTGCCGCCATAAAGCTCGGGGTTGTAGTCACGCCCGCCGATCAGCAGGACGCCGTCAAGCCGGTCGAGGATGCGCCGCATGGCGGCAGGTTTGCAAGGCGGAATCAGCACGGCGATGCCGCCCGCCTTCTCAACCGCTTCGTAGTAGGCACGCGCTAAGCGCACTTGTTCCGGCTTGGTGACATCCACATCGACGTTCAGGCCGATGATGGGTTTTGTCATAGTTTCGCCATGTCCTCTATCACGTACATTATGCCGTCGACTGCCAGCGTCATGCGCGTGAAGTCGATGCGGTCAATGGTGTCCTTGGGTGTGTGGTAGAGCGGGTAACGGAAATTGGATGTATCCGTGACCATGACGCCGTCGTACCCGTGCTGCCAGAAAGCCCAGTGGTCGGAGCGCCCGGCGTCCTTCACGAAGGAAGGAGCGGCCACGCCTTCAGAAGGCAGTCCGGCATGCTTGCGGAACACCTCGACGCAGCGGCGCACAAATTTGCGTCCCTTGTCGTTGCCGACGAAGGCCAGGAAATTGGCGACGGTCGGGTAGAACAGGTTGAACGGGCTGGGATAGTGCTGGGAATCAGGCTCGGTCGAATAAACTCCGAGCATCTCCAGCGAAAGCATGCCGACTATCTTCTCGTTGCGTTCGCGGCAGCGTTTCGCATAGGCGAAACTGCCCATCTGGTCCCATGTTCCGCCAGGGTGCTCCTCGTTGGCGAAGGCGATGAAACGAATCGTGCGCTCGGGCGCGTTGAGACTGGACCGGCGGCAGAAGATGCGGCACAGCTCGAGCATTGCGGCTACTCCGGTGGCATTGTCGTCCGCGCCCGGAGTGTTGTTGACTGTGTCGTAGTGCGCCCCGACGATGACGATCTCATCGGGTCGCTTGGAGCCCTTGATCTCGACGATCAAGTTGGGCATGACCTTGCCGTCGAATTCGATGTTCTGGCGCTCGACTGCGAGGTTGAGCCCTTTGAACTCTCGCTCGATGTATTCGATGGCCTTGAGCATACCGGCGTAATTGCCGATGCTTCGTTCGCCTATCTGAACCGCCAGTGTTTGGACGTGCTCAGTTAGGCGCTCGCGCAGTAATTCTTGCGGTTGCCCGAAAGAGGGCAGGCGACCCGGATAGCTTCGTCCCGGCATTTTGACGTACCGGTAAGCCAGCGGGTAAAGCAAGAACTTGAGAATGTTTTTCTTGAAGCTCATATTGTTGTCTCCTCAAGTTTTCCATATTTCCGCAGTTAAGGGAGGATATGAGGGGCTTCTTTCATGAAGACACCCTCGACTTGGCGTGCGAAGCAACGCTTGCGAATCGACTTGATGTCGATATCGGCAAGCCGGTTGCGCAGCCTAAGGAGAGCATCGCGGTTTTCAGCCGGGATGCGTTTGCCGCGCTCGAGTGCGTCCACCGTTGAGATGAAGCCTTCGACAACCGCATGCCATTTCTGGTCGAGATTGAGCACGAATTCCATGGCGTGGAATCCGCGAATCATCGGCTGAGCGAGCATCAAGCCGTCCTTCTCTTCGGGATGGACAGCATCGATGGATACGCACTTGCCGCCACAGAAGATGTGGAAGAGGATGCGTAGCCAGCGATTTTTCTTGATGATCTCCTCGGTGATGTCGATGGCGAAGATGTCCGATTTCTTGACGCCGAAGTGGGCAGGCGGCAAGTCGACCGGACATTCGCCGAATTCTGTGAACGCACCGTCCCAGAGCGGCTCGCCCCGGAAGGCGACCGCGTCAATCACACCGGGAATTGCGCAAGACGCACGAACAGCCATGCCGACAGGCACCGGCTCAGTGGCGACTTGCAGCGGGTGAGTGCCGAGTCCGACATGATGAGCACCGTTTTTGGTGAACACCACATATCCGCGTTCGGCGCTGGCGACTGTCCAGTATTTGTCAGGCCAGGTCTTGGTGATGGCGCTGACGAATGTCCCCAGCTTCTCGCTGGAGAAAGCGCCATTTTCGGGGCGCGTTTGCTCGTAGCGATACTTCATGAGGAGAGCGAGGATTTGTCCGAGCTTGCCGGTCTTTGGCGTGAGTAGGCTGGAGAAGTCTGTTTGCAATGCGTGCGACAGAATCTGCGTAGCATCTGCTCCACTTGCCAGAAGGGCTGCGGGTATGGAACCGCCCGAAGCACCTCCAATGGTGGCAAAGTTTTTCAGTCCGGCAAGTTGCAGGGCAACAATGGCTCCGGCACCAGCCAGAACTGCTTTGCTCCCGCCGCTTCCGAAGACCACATTCAGCTCGCCCATTTCGCTGGTACGCAGAACGATGTCTGCTGCATTTGGGCTGGTCATTTTATGATTCCCTGATATAAGGCGTTTGTAAGTAGTAACGGATTCGACAGTTCAAGATCCGGCAGGGTCGATGCGTCAGCTCGACCGGGCAAGCGCGTCTAGAGCGAGCGCTTCAAGCGCGTCTAGAGCGAGCACCTCAAGCGCATCTAGAGCGAGCACTTCAAGCGCGTCTAGAGCGCACATCTCCATCTATGAGACTAAAGAAAGGCAGCGTGTTGGAAGCCTTTCTTGAGCACATGGCTATCTGTGAGATGAACGCTTCAAATCGCTTGTCGCGCTTGGGCGCGGACGAGGAAGTGAAATACCAAGATAAGAACTCAGATGAATTAAAGGGGTTTAGATACAGAACAGAGAGAAGGAAGAAGTGCTCGGAGAGTCTATAAAAAAGAGATGCATATATTCTTGACCTCATCAGCCTAAAAAGATCGAATGCTAATAAACACAGCTCTCTCAGCTTTTACAAAGCTTGCTCATCTTGTCATCTTGCCTTTTCTCGAAACCTAATCTCCGCAATGCTTTTGCTTTGTTGGCTAGGCGCGCTAGATCTGGAGTGACTGAGCTCAAGAACTTAAGTCGCAAGTAATCAGAAGTGGTGAGTCGCAAGTAATCAGAATTGGTGAAGGGAAACCTAAAGCAGTTTGTTTGAGCTGTTGTAGGTATGCACTTGATAGATGCGAAAAGCGGAATGAGCAACCTCTTTGCTTCTTCGCGTGCTTGAAAAAGAGAGAAAAACTGAGTCCGTGCAGACCCAGTTCTTTCTCATATTGCGTGCAAGCCAGCACTTCGATGTAAAACTTTCTTGTTGCCTTTTCGGCTGATTTAGTCGTATAGAAGCTCGCCGGGAATCCAGTCTAGATTGACTCTACCTGTGGTGCGCTCTGCGAGTGAAGAACGCAAACTTTCAAACTGCTTTGGTGTTCTGCCGCAGTCGCAAATCTTGCCGTCTCTCGACTTTTCATGCCCCTCGTGGTTCGTGTCGTCGCTGCTCGAAGAATGTAGTCTGACGCGTAGAATTGGTGCCACGTCTTGATTTCCGCTCGGGGAGTAGCTTCGAGATTGCCAGTATTTAAGAAGTGATTGAGTTAGGTTCACGTTTGAGAAATTAGTAAGGAAGAATTGATGAAACCGAATTTGATACCAGCAATTCAATGTATAACACAGTGTGAAGTTGGCGTGTTTATGTCAAGTACCGGTTGTGCGGCTAACCTTGCTTAATCCACTTCGACATTCGCAAATAGAGTTGCCATCAAAAATATATGCGATGCAACATTTCGAAATTCCAAAGCTTTTCGAAGAGCCTTATGAACAGCCGGCTTTCGCTCCGTTGTGGAAACGTGAACTCGATTACATTTGTGGGCAATTTTCAGTCACTTGAGTAAGGTATTAGCTAAATCAGCACGAAACTTTTGCTTTCTAAATGCTCATAATTCCCCGCCTGTTAAGATCTGCGGGCCTTATAGATATGCGATCGAAAACCTTGGATTTCTAACACTAGGAAGTTCAATTTAACAACTTTTCGTTCGCAGAAATTTTGGCGTTGTGATACGACTCAAAACTGGTTCATCCTGATTGAGGGATTTTCCCGAGAAAATCCCTCAACTCATAGGACTCGTATCTCCCAATTGGTCACGATTTATAGAAAGGCACCGAATACAGGGCAATGAATAAGTCTAGAAAGGAAACAGGTGCTGGAATTCAAATTGACCAAGTTGAGGGATTTTCTCGAGAAAATCCCTCAACTTGTGAAAGAAGAGTCTTCCAACGTTCTGTGAGGTTTAAAGCCTGGTTAGTGCAGATAGGAAGTTTATGACGTCTCAAAAGAGTGGTCTTTGTCTCTGCTCCTTGCGCGTAAAAGTTGAGGGATTTTCTCAGGAAAATCCCTCAACTTGGCGAGCCGAGAAGATAGCCAATTGGCGCGGTTTTGCAGCGGGATTAAATAGCTAAGAAAAGTAATACGACTCTAAATTGAGTCTGCGCGGAAGTCAAAAACAGGAAGTTGAGGGATTTTCTCGAGAAAATCCCTCAATCTGGAATGGAGAAATATTGGAAGCTTATCGAAGATGATCGCGGATGGGCAACGCACGGGGCTGTAGGACCGCTAGAGGCGTTTTACTAGTGCTGGGTGAGTTGTACGCAGATCCCGCCTATAACGATGAGGGCAATGCCCAAGAGGCGTGTGGCGTTGAATCGTTCCTTCAAGAAGATGAGCGTAAAGCCGTACATCAGCAGCGGATAGCAGCCGGTAATTGTGATTACGTAAGATGCGCTTGCCATGCCCAGTGCTGCGAGATACGACCAGCCTCCGATTGCCAGAGTAAGCGTCGACAGTCCAGTAAATAGCCATGCCTGGGGTGCCTGCAATTGAGGTCGCTTTCTGGCGATCAAGAAGTACAGACAGAAAGGAATAAGCGTGCTCAAATTCAGAACCAGTTCCACAAAATACACTACAAGCGGTGGCGCCATACCGACTGCGATTTTATCGAAGAGCCCTTTGATTCCCCAAGTCAGCGTGGCGACCACAACGCAGACAGGAACTACGAATTTGGAAAATGGACTGTGTTCGATTTTTGCCGGATTTTCTATATTCTGAACTGTACGATTGGCAGTTTCGATCGGGCGCTCTAGTACTGCAACGCTTCTATGGTGTGACGATGGCGGGCTGAAGGGAAACGGCTCGTCTCCAGTCGCCTGTCGAAGATTTGCCAGGACTTGCTGTTTGTTGTTTATGGCGATATTTTTTTCGTTTTTCTGATTTTTTTCTCCGGTTAGACCAACGGAAAAAACGCCGGCAGCAATGAGAGCGCCACCAAACATAAGTCCGGGCACCAGTTTTTCGCCCAGTATGAAGACTGCCAAAATCTGCGCTACCAGGGGATAACCGGCCGTGAAGCCGAGGACAAAGCCGGCTTCCGCACGCGACATCGCAGTTACGTAGCTGATCATGCTAACGACATAGAACGCTGCGCCAATAGCGCAATAATAGATAAGTGAGCCACTCGCTTGCCAACCTGGATGGAAAGCGTTTAACATCCATAGGCAAAGAGGCACTTGTGGTAACTGGCAAACCAGCATTGCGAAAAGCACGTCGCGATTGGAAGCAAAGTGAAGTGCTTTTTTGTCGAAAATTCCCCAGATTCCCCAGCATGCAAGACAAATGAGCACGAGACCGTTCAAGCCCCAGTGGGAGAACGTGTTCGGCTCAAAAAGGCTGGTCAAGCCCGGCAATGGCATGGTTATCTTCGAAGTTTGCGGGTGTGCAAGACCTGCCAGATTACCATTGAGAGTGTAATCAAGTGAAACTCTTAGGCTGTTTTTAGTAATTGCGCAGAAGGAAAGCTCTCGCTTCCCGCGCTATGTGCTAACTAGTCATTGCTCAGGTCCAACCCGTGTGCTCTTGCCGCGTTTTATTTGTAGCTCTTCACTTACCGAGTATGTCTTCGAGAATGCCACTGTCCGTCAAGCTCGTAACCTGAGTTATGCTCGACACTTGTTTGTATTTGGGGATTACCCAGAGATTTTTATCGTCAGGAATTTGCTTCGCTTCGAGAGTTTTCAAAAAAATTCGCTCCCTCTTCTTGTCGTACAAGCTCATCTCCTGAAGCGGAACGCCGGGCAGCGCAGGAGTAGTCTGCATTTCAGAAAGGACCTTAAGCAGCTTGGGCGATGTGACGATTTTGCTGGCTGTGAGTATGGTGTAGTCGACAAGAACTTTCTTGCCACCCCCTGATATGAAGCCCTCTCCGCCCCCGCCGAAATAAAGCTTTTCATCGGTGGCTATGTATCTGTCGGTCGGCAGTCCAGCAACAGGGGGGGGCTTTTTATCCGTGGCTTTTGTCCAGGTCAGATGCGGTAGGCTTTCGCCTCCAAGTTGCAAGATTTTGGAGAAGGTGTGGGCGAATTTGTCCCAGTTTACGCAGCAGCAGGTTTTTCTAGCATCGCTGAAGATCCACGCTTTGCCAGTATGCGCATCGGCGACCACAGTGGTACCCAAATGCAAGTTTTCCACTCGCAAATGTTCTGGAAAAACGTAGACTAGCTGCTCACCGTTGGCAGTGTGTTTTTGCCTTAGAAGCCATCCGCTCGGCTCTGCGGGTGCGGCTTGCGCGGTTGAAAACGTGAACGCCTGGGCGGCGATTAGTAAAGCAGTAGAAAGCCGCAAACAAACATTGGTCAAATTTTTTACCCGCCACTCTATGACGATCATAACCCAAGCAGCTTAATGATGAGCGAATGGTGCTTTTGCCCGGTTGTGCGATGTAGAAAATGGACGGCGCCAGAGCAAAAGAGTCGCTAGAGTGGGCATATGAGTAGTGATATGAGTAGTGATATGACTGACTTCCGAAGACATCATAGAATATTCGTGCACGCGACAAGCCGTTCACTGCGGCTTGTCCAGGCAAATTCTGCTAGATTTTCATCCGTCCTTGTTGCCCTTTCGCTTGCTGTTTGCTGTCAAGTTTCTTTTGCCGGCGAAGAAGGTTCGCCAATTCCGTTTGTTTTGCCAGAGCGTGTCCCCTTTATTGTTCCTGATCGATCGTCTGTGATACCAGAACCGGTCAAGCCCATGGCGCCCGAGGACACTAAGCGTCTTGCTCCGGACACCGGTTCGTCAAAGAATTCTGGCGACACCCCTTCTTCCAGCCGAGCGCGTTCGTCTCGCCGAGCACGCGCCACTCGCCAAGCTCCTTCGTCCAGCCCCGAATCCTCTTCTAAGCCCGTTGCTTTGCCTTCTGAATCCAATCTTCCGCAAGCATCGGATGCGGCTGCCGCGGCGTCCCCGTCATCGTTATCGCTTCCGTCCTCGTCCTCTGCAGCGCCCTCATCCCCTTCTGAGTCCTCTTCCTCGACCGCCTCGCCGTCATCACCCCCTCCATCAACAGACAGCGTTTCCGGTGGTTCCGGCAAGCGCTTTATATTGCAGGGCAAAACCGAAGTGATCGACTTCAGGTTGAGCGATTTCGACTCTTACAAGCAAGGCATGGCGGCTCTGGACAAGCGCAGATACGCCGAAGCCGAAACTCTCTTCAAAGCGGCTGCCGCAAAGCTGGATGATGGCTATGAGAAATATCGAGCGGAATGCAATTTTTTCGAAGCAAAATGCATGATGATGCAGGGCAAATTCGACCAGTCAGCCACTCTTCTAAAAGCCGCAATCGCGGTTTTCGAACAGCATGATCCTCGCAACCCGTACAAATTGGCAGCCGAGCGGCAGGTGGCAGATTTGATCAGCGGCAAAGCGAGAATGGACGTGGCAAGGCTGCAAAGCCAGGCGAGCATGCAGCGCGCCCGCATCTCCGTCGACCAGAATATTACTCTCTACTCGAGATTGGCTGCAGATGATTCAGATCCCGTTTTGCTGCGCGTCGACAAAGACGCTGTTCCTACTACGATTCATGATTGTTTCGCTGAAATGACATGTCTGGAGACGGCCGAGATCGGCTCGAATGTGAGTAACGCGGTGGGGCGCTGGCAGCCGCTTCTAGTGAAAGGCGAACCGGCGGCTATCGAATTCGGAGCAAAACCGCCGGTCATAAATGTGAAAGTGAATGGGCAGATGAAGGAAGTTACGGTCAACCTTCCGATGGTCAATGGACTGCGCCGCATATTGCTCGCCACGGACAATGAAAAGGTTGCTGCTATTGATGTAGACAACAACGATACCTGGCTTTTGCTGATGGATGCTGCTCCCGACGGCACTGTCGGGCATTTTCGCTGGGCTCTTCTCAGGCATGCCAAACAAAAGAGCGCGACCTGGGGCGTCAGTCGCGGCACTTTGAACAAGCAGAGACCGACCGGAAACGCCTGGGGAACCGCACCGCATAATGGCTTTGGTCGAGAGACCGGAAGTTACGATCCCAGGCTCTACAGAAATAGCCAGGGAAAATACTAGTCGGGGTAGTAGGATCCGGTAAAAAACAGAGAGCTGAAAAACGACCTCGGCTCTAACCGACATATCGAATTTCAGCCCGTCTGTCTGTCCCATGCTCCAGTGTCGACCAGTTTTCTGAGAGTCTCCGGGTGGTCGGTGAAAAGTCCAGCTGCGCCCCAGTCAAGAAAGCGTCGCATGTCCTTTTCGCTATTCACCGTCCAAACGAACATCGGAATTCCTCGGCGTGCAGCAGCCCTCAGGGTGCGTCTGGTAGACACAGCCAGGCGGTTGCGACGCGGAGGCATCTCGATGGAAAAGCCGCGCCTTTTAAAGCGCCAGCTCAGACCTAGTTTGGCCATAGCAATGAAGCGAACCAGCTCGGCCCGGGTGTGACCGGTCGTAAGCTTCGGCTCCAGGCTCCGCATCAGCTTGGCCATCTTGGTCTTGATGGAGAAAAGCTCGATGCTGACGCGCTCGAGCGCCTTGAGGCGTCTCAGAATCGCGATTACCTGTCGAACCATGCGCGCGGTGCCGACCTTCAATTCGAGCATGAAAAGCTGGTCCGGAAGAGCAGTGAGCACTTCCTCGAGCGTTGGGACTGTAATGCCCAGACCTCTGAATGGAAATGTTTTTCCACTGTCTGGGGTGAATTTCCAACCGGCATCCAGCGCTTTTACTTGCGCCAGAGTCAGTTCTGCAATCATGCCTTGACCATCTGTAGTCCGCTCGACTGAGACGTCGTGAAGGACTACAACATGCCCGTCTCTGGTCATTCTCAAATCGAGCTCGATGATGTCGGAGCCCGCTTCGGTTGCCCGCAGAAAAGCAGGCATGGTGTTTTCCGGGCGGGAGGCGGAGGCGCCTCGGTGAGCAATCACCAGAGGACGCCCATTGGCAGCAAGTCGCTCGAAGCGACCGCCTATGTCAAAGGACATATAGACCTCCTCGGGTCATTGTTCTCTCGAAAAATCGCAGCAAAATTAGTTTTTCAGAGGCTAAAAAGGCCCTAAAAAGGTGCAAAAGCGGCCAGGGAAGGAGGTCGTACCGGATTTTGAGTCCGGAGACGACCACCTGCCACAGGCCGCGTTTGCGATGCTGATCTTTAGCGGTTCTGCTCCGCGTCGTCTTCGTCGTCATTGTGCAGTTTCTCGACCGGGGGACAGTCAGAGGGAACGTAGCACACGTCAGACACAGGCGAGATCAGGCGCACGGCACCGCCAATGGCGAGACCGGCGATGAAGCCGCCAATGTGCGCCCAGTACGCGACGCCATCGCTGGCCCCGGTAAGAACGCTCGAAAACTGCATGCCGATCCAGAACAGGATGTACCAGTACGCGCGAATCTTCGCGGGCACGGGCACCAGTCCGGTGATCTCGGCTTTCGGCCAGAGCAGGAGATAGCCACCCAGCACACCGGCGATGGCGCCAGAGGCACCGAGCGTCGGAGCCATGCTGGCCGGGTCGGACCAGACATGGGCAAGAGCGGCGAAAATGCCACTGATCAGGTAGAACGCGATGAACTTCCCGTGCCCCAGACGAGCTTCGAGAGCCCGACCGAAGACGAACAGGTAGAGCATGTTGCCCAACAGGTGCATTGGACCTGACGGGTCATGCAAGAACATCGAGGTAAACATCGTCCCAACCGCTGCCACAATTGCCGCAGGATCGCCGCTGGTGAACGCATTCATGAACGTAGCCGGAACCATCAGGTACGTCTGAATGAAATGCTGCGCGGAGCCGTTCGAAAGCGCGGAGAGTTCCAGGACATAGGCGACACAGTTGAGCGCGATAATCACGAAGGTTGCCCAGGGGAAGAGCAAACACTTCAAATTGTCTTTCAGAGGAATCATGTTAGTCCTCGCTATACTGCGGCGCTCTGAATCTTCAGAACGCTGCTTCGCTATGGTTGAGAAAACGCGCGGGTGTGGCAGTGGCTAGGACCTAGCATCACCGTCATATCCGTGACGAATGGGAGTGCTGACTTCTCTGTGACCTACGGACTTCGAGCGACTTTCTTCCCGGCACCTTGAGTGCTCGAGGAATGGCATTCGGGACGAATGGAAAGTGCGAAGTAGGGTGGGTGACCTGTTGAAACAGAGAAGAAAAGCAAGAGTTAAAAACTAAGAGATCAAGGGCAATGATTACAACAACATTTCGAGAGGTAGCGCGAAAGAGCTCATTGTTAAGTCTCCGAAAAGGCGCACAGGGATATGCTTTTGCCCGTCGGGGTATCGCTTGGCAACACGACGGCTCGAAAGAGTCGCGATCTTGAGGCATTGCGCGGCTGTTTCATACTGACAACGAGCTGTGAATTGGTGTTTTTGGCGCTCGATATTTTGGATGTCATGATGCGCGAGCGAGATGCCAATGTGTGCGACTTTGGTTGTCATTTGAACTTTGTCTGTCTGCAGATGTTTTTGGCAGTTGAACTGAACTCTTCAACTCGTCTAGGTTATTGCCGCTAGTTTTTTTACTCCAACTCTTTTTCGCTCCTCACCATCGCACCTTCCTGACCTGCTATACCGGTTGTTTTCCCTGATTTGAAGCCAGTCGGCATCATTTCGGGAGCTTTCGATCATTGGCAGTGCTTGAGGTGGCGAACATATACCAGAACGCAGGTATGCCGCATGCGGGATATCTGCTAGCAAGGTGGAGTATCACATGAACAAACGCGACATGAAGCGCTTGGCCAAGACAGGTCAGGCTCTCACCAGCATGCAAATCCTCGGCTCGGCAGA
>Ga0268298_10005618_pt1 | contig 11677 bp, 12 predicted proteins | sample WWTPWeurt_MetaG_FD_194462 | JGI IMG/M metagenome (GOLD analysis project Ga0268298, IMG submission 194462) | Activated sludge microbial communities from WWTP in Nijmegen, Gelderland, Netherland - WWTP Weurt | ecosystem: Engineered > WWTP > Aerobic digester > Activated sludge | place...
TCTCTATTCCAAAACCAACTAACAAAAAACGGCTCGGATCATGCAATATCCGGACCGCTTTTTATTTTTACCTCTCGTTTTGATGTATTTGTCCCTCATCCCTTGACACTGCCGTTAATCGGTGGGCGCATTTTACACCATCACAAAAATTTGGTTGTTATATTCCCAATCGTAATTCCCGTGGACGCTAAACTGCATACCATCTTTGTTTTTCTTGAAACGCAATTCGACAGGAAACGATATCAACTCAAAGACATCATCTGCTGTACATTTCATAGGCATATATGGCCAGAACAAGGATGTGTATAAACACTTGTTGACATCGTCGTAATTAATGACCCATTTATCATCTTTTATTTTATTCTGCCATTGATACGTGCCAAGATATTTTTTTATATCGCACGGATATTCGTCTACTTTCTTGTGCTCTAAACCTAAAAAGGCGATGATTTCCTGAGTATAGTGATCCCAATGTTCTTCGCTGGTGTTGAGTTTTATCTTTGAACATTGCAATCTGTCAAATATCTCCATCATCATACTTTGTTCATAATCAATGGCAGCAAATGTACTGTTTTCATTAATATATTCATGGGTCTTAAAATATACATGCAAATCATCCCTTGTAAGCATTAGGTCCTTCCACCATTGTCCCCTTGCAATAAATGCTTTCTCTAGGCTTTTCCGCAAATCTGGGCGATACAGAAAGACAATGACAGGATTTAATTCGCTAATGATCTCTATTACCTGTGAATGATATGTGAAAATATCATTTTCATCCCAGAGACTATGAACAAAATATCGATCATAGGCGTGTAACAAGCAGCCTTCCGTAACGCATACCTTCCCTGATAATTTTATTGAATCTGTAAACAACCTCCATTTTTCTAACATTCCCGCCCTATTTAATTCCATGCCCTCGATTGTACCTAAGTCTCCAAATCTGAACTCATTTTCGCGTATTGGATGATTCTCACACTCCTCATGTAACCAATACACCTCATGATTGAGATTAATTTGTTTATAAATATTTTTCGAAACACTAGACTTGCCTACTGATGAGTGTCCGTCTACGATGACCAGTTTCGTTTTCATTGATACTCTCCATCATTTTATTTCTTCATCTTGTAAGCCCAGCGCCCAACGGTTTGCGTTACCTGCGCTGGGGCGGGGACGGCGAAGCCGTCCAGCCAGAAAAATGCTGAGGCGTAGAAAACTGCTTGAGATTTGCGCAGAATCCCCAGCGTCAGGTGCACGCTTTGTTAGGCATTTTTTCTGAAAGAAGTTTTCACCTCAATGGAACCATCTTCTTTGAATGCAAAGGGTTCGTTAATTAAAAAGAAACCTGCGCTTAAGGATTTATACCATTCTTTTTGAACGGCAATAGGGTGAACTGATTTGTTTCCGTAATAATCATGAACAATAAAGCAAAGTTTTTGAATCTCAGATGCGTTTGTAATGTGTTGTTCGAATAAAAAAACCGCACTCCCCGAAAATACACTACCTGGATTAAGTATTTCGCGATTGTTTAGTTTGGTTCTCACATTTTCCCAGCCTACTAATACAACATTACTTTCTTTGTTTGTGAGCACAATACCCGGTTCGCCTGATTTTGGTAGTTCTTCTGTTGCCACGACATAGGAATCGGTTTGATATTTCTTCTTTTTAAAGCGATACGAAAGTGTTATGCTTTTTAATGTATTTGGCTCATCAGAACCATTTACTACATTTATTGTATTTACAACTAAACATAAGCGTCCATCAAGGTTTTTATTGCTCGGTTTCCAAAACTTTGCAAAGGTGATGTTTTTGAAATCTAAATTGAACTTATAACGCTTTTTGGATTTTGTCCTAAGTAAATAATAAATAGGAATTAAGCCAAGTATTGCAATGATTAATGTAATGGTTTCCATGCTTATTTTCCCAATCTATTCAAATGCCTAACTAGGGGTTATACAGCCGTCTGTATAACCCCCCAATTTGGGGTGTATAACAGCCGCTTGGCTGTATAATACCCTTATATTTCTATAACAGCCATTATACAAGCACAACCAAGCGGGAGCAAGCAATGGACCAACCCCCAAAACCCAAAAAACTGCTCGATCAATACCGTGACCATATCCGCCTCAAACAGTACTCCTCTCGTACCGAAAAAACCTACATATCCTGGGTTCGCGAATACATCCTCTTCCATAACAAACGCCATCCCCGTGAAATGCGGGTTCCCGAGATCAACCAATTCATCACCCACCTCGTCGTTGAACGCAAAGCCTCCGCCTCCACCCAGAACCAGGCTCTCAGCGCCATCATGTTTCTCTACCGGAACGTCCTGCACATCGAACTGGATGAAACCACCCTGAACTTCGTTCGCCCCAAAAAAGGCAAACGCGTCCCCACCGTCCTATCCAAAGAAGAGGCCCGCGCCATTATCGCCAACATGAGCGGAACCTACAAACTTATGGCCCAGATCTTGTATGGTAGTGGCTTGAGAATAATGGAATGTCTCCGCCTGCGCATCAAAGACATCGACTTCGAAAACCACCGCATCATCATCTTCGACGGTAAAGGTGGCGATGATCGCGCCACCATGCTGCCTGACAGCCTTATCCCAGCCTTGCGCAAACATATCCAACAAGTAGGAATCCTTCATCAAAAAGATCTGGCGGCGGGTTTTGGCTCCACCTTCATTCCCTACGGTCTGGACAAAAAATACCCGCACGCTCACAAACAATGGATTTGGCAATACCTGTTTCCTGCATCAGCGCTGTATACAGACCCTGAAACCGGCCTCACCCGCCGCCATCACATTCACGAAACAGCCCTTCAAAAAGCCATCCGAACCGCAGTAAAATTATCAAAGATCGACAAACGCGTTACCCCACACACCTTCCGCCACTCCTTCGCCACACACCTCCTCCAAAACGGCTACGACATCCGCACCGTACAGGAACTCCTCGGCCACAAAGATGTCAAAACCACCATGATCTACACCCACGTCCTCCAGCGTGGTGCCAACGCCGTCAAATCTCCCCTTGACCCCTAACCGCCAATTACCAATTACCAATTACCTTAAAACTCCTTACAGTCTCCCATAAGCATCTTCACTCGCCAACCTCTCTTCTCAACTTCTTCACCTCACCACGCTTTTTCTTGGATTTGATCCGCTCCTCTTTGGAAGCCAGTGTTGGCTTGGTCTTGTGCCGTGCTTTCGGTTTTTCCCCTGCTTTTCGTATCAATTCATGGAACTTGGCCAGCGCGTCCTCGCGGTTCTGCTCTTGTGTGCGAAAACGCTTCGCCTCCAGCACCAACACGCCCTCAGCGTTGACCCGTTTCCCCGCCAGCCGCATCAACCGTCCCTTAAGGTCAGAAGCGAGCGAGGGAGAGTGCACGATGTCAAAGCGTAACTGCACCGCCGTCGCCACCTTGTTCACGTTCTGTCCTCCCGGCCCCGAGGCGCGGATGTATTCCAGCGCGATCTCATTTTCCAGATTGTTCATGCTCGAAATTATAAATTAAAAAACTCCTCTCCCGTGGGGAGAGGAGTGGGGGATCGGCTGGGTCTAGAACATCAAGGCATTGATCTTGTCGATCATCGCCGGTTCAGGGCGCAGGTCCTTGTCCGTCAGGCGGTTCAACGGCGAATCCACCAGGTTGTACATTTCCGTCAGCGCAGGCTTGCTGGTGTTCAGGTAGATCAAACCGGTCAGCAGCCAGTTGTTCTGCTGCGCTTCTTCCAGCGCGCGCAGGGCCTCGAAACGGTTGGCAGGATCGTAGCCCTTTTCGAGGTTCTTCAAGATCACGGTCGAACCGTCGTGCAGCGCCACTTCGCGCACTTCGCCGTCGATCATTTCCTGCTCGAGCATGATCTCGCTGCGCGGGGCGATGTAGGAAATTTCATGCAGCGGCTCTTCATGGTCCTTGCCCCACGAATAAGAGTGATAGGTGTTTTCCTGGTTGTTGAAGGTTACGCACGGGCTGATGATGTCGATCACTGCGATGCCGTTGTGCGAGAGCGCCGCCTTCAGTAGTTCCTTTACCTGCTTCGGGTTGCCCGCGAACGAGCGCGCCACGAAGGTCGCGTTCGAGATCAAGGCCTCCATGCAGATGTCCACCGGCATATAGGGGTTCTCGCCCTGTTTCTTGAGGTGCAGGCCTTTTTCGGCGGTGGCCGAGAATTGACCCTTGGTCAGGCCGTACACGCCGTTGTTCTCCACAATGTACACCATGTTCACATTCCGGCGCATCACATGCTTGAACTGCCCCATGCCGATGCTGGCCGTGTCGCCGTCGCCCGAAACGCCGATGCCCTTCATCTTCGCATCACCGAACAACGCGCCAGTGGCGATGGACGGCATGCGTCCGTGCAGGCTGTTGAAGCCGAAGGTGCGGTTCAAAAAGTAGGTCGGTGACTTGGACGAGCAGCCGATGCCGCTGAACTTGAGCACGTTCTCAGGCACAATATTCATTTCGTACAACGCGGTCACGATCTGGTTCGAGATCGAGTTGTGTCCGCAGCCCTGGCATAAAGTGCTGGGCGCGCCGCGGTAATCGTTCTTGGTCAGACCGGCGAGGTTCGCATTTGCGGGAGCGCCAGCCATGGGAAGGGTTTCAGTGGTCATATTGAATTACTCCTTTTCTCAGTGGATGCTTACTTCCGCTTGGATTTTGCGGCCGTCTGCTTGACCGGCTTCTTGGCAGTCTTTGAGGATGACTTCACCGCAGCCTTCTTCGCCTTGGGCTGGGTCGCTGCCTTCGCGGCTTTTTTCCTCGCTGCGGGCTTGCTCCCGTCCTCGTACTTCGCCAGAATGCCTTCGCGGACCCATTTCGCCGAAGCGGGCATGCCATCATGGTACGCCACCGATTTCAGTTTCGCCGCGAACTGCGGATACTCCGTCAACAGGATCTGGTTCAACTGTCCATCGCGGTTCATTTCCACCACGAAGATCTGGTCATTGTCTTCGAGGAACTTCGTCACTTCATCCGTGAACGGAAGTCCGCGCACGCGCATGAAGTTGGTCTTGATACCGTCTTCCGCCAGATAGTGCTGCGCCTCGAGCACGGCGTTCTCCGTCGAGCCGAAAGCGAGAATACCGAGTGTCGCGCCGCGCATGTTCTTAAGGACGGGCTTGGGCATGTAGTTCTTGGCGGTCTCATGTTTCTTTCTGAGGCGCTCCATCACGCGCATATAAGTCTCAGAGTCTTCCGTGTAGCGGGCATATTCATCGTGGCCGGTGCCGCGGGTGAAGTAGGCGCTCATCGGGTTCTTGTTGCCGGGCAGGGTGCGGTAGGGAATGCCGTCGCCGTCCTTGTCGAGGTAACGTCCCCAATTGCCTTTAAGTTCTTCCAGGTCCTTCTCCCACAACACTTTGCCGCGGTCCATCGGCGTTTCGGGATACTCGAACGGCTTGCTCATCCACTGGTTCATGCCCATGTCGAGATCGCTCAACACGAAGATCGGGGTTTGCAAACGCTCGGCCAGGTCAAAGGCTTTCCAGCCGAACTCGAAGCATTCATAGACATCGCCCGGCAGCAGGATCACCGAGTGCGAGTCGCCATGGCCGATGAAGTGCGTAAAGGTCAGGTCACCTTGTGAGGTGCGGGTCGGCAAACCGGTGCTGGGGCCGATGCGCTGCACATCCCAGATCACCACCGGGGCTTCGGTGTAATACGCCAGCCCGGCGAACTCGGTCATCAGCGAAAGTCCCGGCCCGGAGGTCGAGGTCATGGAGCGTAGTCCCGCCCAACCGGCGCCGATGGCCATGCCGAGCGCGGCGAGTTCGTCTTCCGCCTGCACCACCGCATAAGTGTGCTTGCCGTCTTCGCGCTTGCGTAACACCGGCAGGTAATCGTTGAGCGATTCCGCCAGTGACGAAGCCGGGGTGATCGGATACCAACCCGCAAATTGCACACCGCCGAAAATGGAACCGAGCGCACCGGCGGTGTTGCCATCTGCCATGATCAAACCGTCGGTCTTGGACATCCGCTCGAGTTTGAACGGATCTTTCTTCTCAAGGTTGGTCTTGGCCCATTCGGCCCCGGCCTTGACGGCGTTCAGGTTCATGTCGATCGGTTTTTGCTTGCCCTTGAAGTGGAAGGTCAGCGCCGCCTGGATGGTCTCAAAGTCTATTCCGATGATCTGCGCCAGCACGCCTACATACACCATGTTTCCCACGAGATCGCGGTAATCGGTGGGTACGTTCGGGTCGTTCTTCACAATTGCCTTGACCGGCATCGGATAAATGGCCACATCCACACGAGTGATGGGCTGCTTGATGTCATCAGCGTAGAAGAAGGCCCCGCCCGGCGAGACCGCTCCCAGATCCTTCGCGAACGAATCCGGGTTCATCGCGATCACAATGTCGCTTTTTTCCTGTCGCGCAATAAAACCATCCTTGTTTACGCGGATGGTATACCACGTGGGCAGGCCCTGGATGTTGGAAGGGAACAGGTTCTTGCCCGAAACAGGGATGCCCATCTTAAAGATCGATCTCAAGATGGTGTTGTTGGCCGTGGAACTGCCGGAGCCGTTCTTGGTGCCAACGGTGATCGAAAAATCGTTCACAATATTATTCATGGAACTCCTCGTTTGTTCATGTCATCGCCGGGTCTATGCCCGCTCCGACAAAAATTGACTTACGGACGGTGATACAAAAGGTCGGTGTGACGCACCAGCGCCTCATACCCAACCTCAAGATTCCCATTGCAAATTGACTCGACCATCATCTGATGGTATCGCCACACTTCCTGCAAGTACTCGTACCCTCCTGCGAACACATTCAACCCGACCGCTTCGTACGATTCCCAATATGCCTCGAACACCCCGATCACGAAGGGATTGTCCAACCGGCTGAAGATGGTCAGGTGAAGTTTGCGATGCTCTTCATGCGGCACCTGCACCGGCGTCCCGCGGATCTTCTCCCAGGCGCGGGTGATGATCGCTTCCAGTTCCTGCTTGTCCTCCGCTGTCAGAAGTTTGACCGCCTCGTACCAATATGCTGCTTCAAGGTGGTTGCGCATTTCTGCAAACTTGCGGAAGTGGTTATCGTTTAACGCCAGCGAATATCCCAAACTTTGACGAATGGCCGGGGTGAATGAATACTTCAAACGCCTCGTACCCGTCTTTTGGCGGACTTCTACAAACCCAAGCGCGCGAGCCACTTCAAGTTGTTCGCGCAGGGAGGCCAGACTGATATTCAATTCGCGGCTGAGGTCATTTAATGAGGGAAGCTTATCATCCGCTTCAGGATGTGAAGCCAGATAACGCAGAAATTCGGAAATGTGGGGGGCGATTCGTTCTCGTAGCATATATACGATTAATCCGATTAATCGTATATTACACCTTAACTTGTCTGGATGTCAAGTGAGATTTGTAATTTCAAAAAAGCCTCCCTGCTGAATTTCGCAAATTACATTTGGGTTGCGGCTCTGATGCTTGGTGGGGTGTTCCTGATCCTCCGTTATTTCAGGCGGGCATAAGGACAGAATGAACAGACCCTGCTTATTGCAGGGTCTGTTTGTCTCTAATTTTCAGCCACCACACTGAGGTTTGGAAAGAACTGATGAACTGTCCCTTCCACCCAGCCGTGCAGTGTTGAAGGCAGCAAGGGGCAATGCAGGCAGGCTCCACCCAGTCTGACTTTGAGGGTCTCGCTGCTCAAGGAAATGAATTCCACCGTGCCACCGTGAAATTGTTCTATGTAAGCGCTGATATTTTCCACGAGGTGACGCACTTGCACTTCCTGGGGATTTGTGTCTGTCGGGATCATATTTGGCCTCCAAGGGTCTTGACCTTATTCGATTCCAAAAGCAATTGGATCTGGGCATGGGCATTCTCCCAACGCGGAGAGACCATGCGCGCAAAACGGTTGATGATCGTTTTCCCGAACTCAGGATAGGTATTGACCAAATCCCAAAGATCGTTCTTGTGAATTCGAAGTATTTCTAATTGCGTTTCACTCCATATACTGGAGGTGAATTTGGCGCTGCCGATCACAGCCGACCAACCGAACACATCCCCTGAACGCAGGCGGGTCAGAGTCATGGTGGCGCCGTCATACGGCTTGTAGCGAACCGATACTGCCCCTTCCAGGATCAGGTATAAATGCGTGGCGGGATCGCCCTGTTCGAAGATCACCACTCCTGCGGGGTAGGATTTGCTTTCAAAGAGAGGTTTGATCTGCTCTGTTTCAGCGGGTGACAGGTCTTGAAAGAGGGGGATGATGGGAAGAATATCCAACATTTTGGAAAATATTAATCATTCAAAAGAGTGCCTGCCAGTACTATACTTCCTTATGTGAATGACATTCTTCCCCTCTTTAAAATGATGAGTTATGTGGTGAATTAAGTGAAAAACTGGTAAATTATGGGCATACCGTCGCTTCAATAAACTGATGGCTGAAGAAAAAACACTCTCCTCGCTGGAAAAACTTTTACTGGGTATCGACCCGCCCGACCTCCCCCAAACGGCCCGTCCACTTCGCAAGGGTGAGATTTGCCCACAGTGTGGTTCCGGTCTTTTGGACTATAACGGTCTTTTGCAATTGCAATGCCCAGCTTGCGGCTTTGTGAATGGCGAAGGCGGCGGTTGTACCTGATAGAATTTCCTTATCCCGTGCGGATAATTCAATTGGATGGTCCATGACACCCACTGCTCAACCTTCCCTTGGAAGATTAATTGCTTTTCTGATGATTGGTTTCGGCCTGCTTGCGGTTGGAATCATGTTTGTGATGCTTCCCAGGGATACCTATTCGACCTCGGACCCCATCGTTACACAAGATTTTTCGGCGGTTCCAGTCAAAGTGGATTTTGCTGCACCTGAGTTGACTCTGACCACTCTGGCCGGCGAGTCTATCTCCCTGGCAGATTATCAAGGCAAGGTGGTGCTGGTGAACCTTTGGGCCACATGGTGCCCGCCCTGCCGTGAAGAGATGCCTACTTTGAAAGCCTTGTATGAAAAATATAAGGAGAACGGCTTTGAGTTGATCGCCATTGATCAGGGCGAAGGGGCGGAAGAAGTGGATGCTTTTGTAAAGGAGTTTGACCTGCCCTTCCCGGTGTGGATGGACTCAGGGAGCCTGGCAGGGAGCAAGTTTAACACCGTGAACCTGCCCAGTTCCTATGTTATTGACCGGAATGGCCGGGTGAAACTCATGTGGATCGGTGGCATCTCCCAAAATAATCTGGAAAAATACGTACCTGATGTGATCATGGAGTGAATATGGATGTAGTTTTGGATTGGAAAGGCAGAATGACGTTTGAAGGGGCGGGGGATTCCGGGTTCACCCAACGATTGGATTCAGACTCCTCTGTCGGCGGGGATGACAGCGGTGCGCGTCCCATGGAATTTATTGCGCTAGGGTTGGCGGGCTGTACTGCCATGGATGTGATCTCTATCCTGTCCAAAAAGAAGCAGGATGTGACCGATTTTCAGGTCAGGGTTCATGCCGACCGTGCTGACGAACATCCGAAGGTATTCACTGCGGCTGTGATCGAGTATTCTTTTCGTGGAAAAGAAATAGACAATGGCGCTGTATTACGTGCCATTGAGTTATCTGCCGAGAAATATTGTCCGGCACAGACCATGCTTAGCAAGGCTTTTCCGATCAGGCTTACGTACAAGATCTATGATGAAAGTTCGGGGTCGCTTGTCAACGAAGGTGAGTACATCAAAAAGGAAGCGGGTGCATAAGCGCCCGCTTTTTTATGGATAACTCCCGCTGACAGCAGTGAAGGCATCGCCGCACTCGCAGGCAATGACCACGGCCCCGCCTTTTGTGAGCGTTCCGACGTAGGCTTCACCGCCGCTATGGGCTGACCATCCGCTTAGCGTAAAAGGGATGGCGCTGTCAGCGACGATCCACTCGCCATTGTATTTTCTCGCTACATGGACATGCGTTCCCGTGGAGCGCCCGCCCTCACAGGAGGGATACCCGATCTGGTCACCTGCTTTCAGGTTTGTGCCGAGAGGTGCTCTTTGGTCGGTGGCAAGATGGAGGTAATAGATCACCCAACCTGTACGTTCATTTCCATCCATATCCAGATCAAGGGCAACACCGTCAATTGTGGAGCGGACTATGATCCCGTCTGCCATGGCAGTGGCGTAGTTTTCCGCCTTGGCAGGAATGCAGCCCGATTTTTCAGCAGGTGGGGCAAAGTCGATTGCTGCAAATGGTTCACCCGTGCCCCAGCCTGTATGCGGGCCGCCCGTATAGCTCCAGGTTTGCAGGTTGGGAAAAGGTAGAAACAATTCCGGCTGTTGCAGGCTACCGGGGATCAGAACGGTCTGTTGTTCCCAAGGGTTGCCGTATAAATTTGTGTAGGTTTGGAATAGACCTTCCGGGCCGGTGGCGAGTGTAAAATCATTCCCGGCGAACATTCTGGAATAGTAGTATTGGAGCGACATGGAAGCAGCGTTCAGCCATGGGTCCGGGCGGATCAGGATCCCGGCGGTATCTTCAAATTCCAATAATGAACCGATGCGCCAACTGTAGTAGCCGTTGTTCAGCGTATTGGCAGCGAGTACGAGTTGCAAGTAGGGGGTCTCCCAAAATTGACGGCGAAGTCCGAGCAGATTCTTTTTGACGGGCGGCTCAGGCTGTGAGAGCGCGCCGCCCTGATATTCCAGAATGGCGATAAGCAGGCGTGGACTGATGCTGTAGTTCACCGACACATAATCCACCAATTCTGCGCCGCTTTTCCATTTGCCGCCAACGTAGGCACGGTAGTCTTTCAACCAGCCTTCATGCGAGGATATGAAAGCAGCAGTGTTAAACCCGTTATCTGCAGGACCGTTTACGAAGGCATGGTCAGGTAGGATCAAAAATGGGCTGCCCCACAAAGCGCGGTAATAAATTGGAATTGACATGGGCATACCGGGAGGCATGGTGGTTGCGTCGCGGGGAATTTGAAGATTGGCTGCAAGAATCTCATCCACGGTTGTGTTGAAGCGCTTCGCAAGTGCGGGCAGGGTATCGCCGGTTTGGGCGGTGTAATCCACCAATTCACCAGGTTGATATGCGGGACGCACAGGCAGGGAAGTTGGGATTCCGGCCACCCCGACGGATTCTCCCACAGCAACCTTCGTCGGTGGTGTGGAAAACCCTGAAGAGGTGGAGTTTGGGCTGCAGGAGGTAAGCAGTAAAACTGTGCTTAAGAAGGATGTAAAAAGTCTTCTAAATGGTCTGTTGAGGTTATTCATCTTTATCGCGGATGATGTTTGCAAAACTTTGGCTGAGCAAGTCGGCTACGATCTCTTCATCCCCGCGGACCAATTTGCCTTTATAGGGTGCTTCGCCTGCCACGACGCGCCAGCCACTCATCACGAAGGGAATGGGGCCATCCGCTGTAACCCACTCGCCGTTATATTTCCTTGCAAAGTGAAGATGGGTGCCGGTGGAAACTCCGCCTTCACATGAGGGATGACCGATACGGTCGTTGGCCTCCAGCCAGGTCCCGGCAGAGACGCGCCCCTCGGCTGCGATGTGAAGATAAAGCAGATCCCAGCCGGTCTGTTCATAGCCGTCGCCGTCAAGGTCCACCATCACCACGCCGTTCGCAGAACGCACCACCAGACCGGGCGCGGCTGCCACCACCCAGGCGTTGGAAGGGATGCACCCGCTTTCGGCTGCCGCGGGAGCGAAGTCGATGGCGGAGAAAATGCTATGAGACTGTCCATAAATA